>NPIG01000906.1_pt1 | contig 18581 bp, 14 predicted proteins | sample 8637441 | NCBI WGS metagenome assembly NPIG01 (sample SAMN07420675, study PRJNA396082) | bioreactor metagenome | isolation source: sample BR6 brine-fed electro-methanogenic bioreactor BR | place: Japan: Kochi | collected 2016-06-14 | reverse complement strand
AAATGGCGGGTTGGCCGTCCACGGCCGGCACCTCGAGCGCGGTGGGGGGCCGCTGCTCCAAGGCGCGCTCGATGAGGCGCCGCAACGCGTTGTCCGCAGGCTGTTCCGGCACGAAACGGCAGAAGCTGCGCTCGCTGGCGGGGTCGGTATCGGGCCGGGAGGCGCCAAGCACCAGCACTTGGGTGCCCGGCGACTTCGCGTGGACCTCCTCAAGGAAGTGTATGCGCGCCGCGTCGTCGCCGAACAGCCCGTCCTGCGCCAGCACGACGTCGGACCGGGTCTTCTCAAAACGGGCCGTCAGGCGGTCCAGCGACTGTTCGCTCACCACCGTGATGTGCCTGCCCGGGAAGATGCGCGCCACGCGTTCCGACAGCTTCGGGTCCGTGTCGCCCACCAGAATATGTATCTTCGGGGTATCCATAGGTTTGCACAGTCGGCTGGGCGCTACACCTGCGGGGCGCCCCGGTCTTTCAGTTGCTGCACCAGTTCACGCACATCCTGCGCGCGGTCTTTCGGCATCACCAACACCGCGTCCTCGGTCACGACCACAATGACATTATCCATGCCGGCGACGCCCAGCGCCATGCGCCCGGCCCCCGGCGCGTTGTAGACGATACAGTCCCGGCACTCGTGCACGGCCGGCCCGCCCACGAGCACGTTGCCCGCTTCGTCACGCGGTTGCTTGTCGTCCAGCACGTTCCATGAGCCCACGTCGGCCCACGGAAAGGCCCCTCGCACCATGCACACGCGCTTTGCGTGTTCGAGCAACGCATAGTCGATAGAGATGTTCTCCATCGTCTCGAACAGCGCCTGGACAGCGGAGTCCGGTCCCTGGCGCATGATTTCGGCAAGCTGCCGGGTCTTCTCCGCCATCTTAGGCGCGGCGGTGTCGAGTTCCGCCAGAAAGGTGCTCACTTTCCAGAAGAACATGCCGCTGTTCCAGAAATGGCGGCCGGAATCGACGAACTGCTGCGCCTGTTCCGCGCCGGGCTTCTCGCGGAACTGCGCCACCCGGTAGACCGGTGCGGGGCCGTCAATGCCGGGCAGCGGCGCGGCGTCGTCCGCCACCTCGATGTAGCCGAAACCGGTTTCAGCGCGCGTCGGCACGATACCGCAAACCACGAGCGCGTCCTGCTGCTCGGCGGCGGTCATTGCGGTGTCCAGGGTCGCGGCGAAGAGTTCCGGTTCTCCCACATCATGGTCGGCGGTCGTCACGGAAAGCGTCATCTGGTCCGGCGTCAACTCGGGGCGCCGGGCCAGCAGCCATGCCGTGGCATACGCGAGTGCGCCGCCGGTATTGCGTTTGCAGGGCTCCGCGAGCACGTTCTCCGCGGGAATGCCCAGGTCCAGCTCCCGTATCGCGCCCACCAGGTGAGCCCCGGTCAGCACATGAATGCGTTCCGGGGGCACGACCGGCATCAGCAACTCGATGGCCTCGACCAGCATGGGCTTGCCGGAGGTGGTCAGCGGCAGCAACTGCTTTGGCCGGTTGTGCCTCGAGAGCGGCCAGAACCGCTCGCCCGAGCCGCCGGCCAGGACAAACCCGAAACGGGTGCATTGTTGAGACTTCGTCATCCCGTGCTTCCTCCGTCTTCAGATGAAATTGAGGCCATAGGCCGGCAGCGGCACGTGCACGAGGGGCGCCCACTCCGGCTCAGGGGCGCTTCCGGGGCTTCCGAACAGGAAGCGGGCTGTTTCCGCGGGGCCGCCGCAGGTCCGTTCTCCGCCACAGTCCATGCGCAGGACCAGCCCCCCGTCTCTGGTGCCCGCGGCCATCAGCCGCCCGGTCGTGCCGCGGCCCGCTTTCTCCTCGAAAAAGGGCCACAAACCCGCCGCCAGCCCCACCGCATCCAGCACCAGCAACGTCTCGTCCTCGCCGGGTGGCTGCTGCCGCGCACCCGCCGAGAGCAGCCACCGCTGCAGTGCGGCTTCACAGGGGTGCACGCGCAAACCTATCGCCGAGGGCGCATAATGCTTCAGCAGCGCGGGTATCGCCGCGGCCAGCACCCACTGGTCTCCCGCGGATTCGTGCACCAGCGCCGGCTTTCCCTGGCGCGGCTCAACCACGCAGTAGGCGCAGGGTGCGTCCGCGGCGTCTATTGTCCACCAATCGACCGGCCGGCCAATGCACAGGCGCGTGCGCTCGAAATCGGCCCAGTCCTCCGGCGGCCGAAGATACCGCGCAGACCGGGCTCGGTACAGGTCCTGCCAGACAGGCAAATCTTCTTCCTCGAAGGGCCTCATGGAAATACCTGCCGCACCGAGCCGCGCGCCCGCTTCAGGCGGCACGAGCATTTCCACATGCTGGCCCACGGGCACCGCCTGCGCACGCAGATAGAGACCACGGCCCCCGGAGATGAGCATGAGCAATGCCCCACGCTCACGCGCGTGGGCCGCGGCATGGTCGAGCAGTCTGCTGGCCAGGCCCCGGCCCCGGCAATCCTCCGCCGTGGCCACTGCGCCCACGCATGCCACGCGGACCAGGCACCCCGAGATGCACAAGGTATTGAATGTCATGCCGATATGGCAGACCACGCGGCCCTTTTCCGAGAAAACGAGGAGATTCTCCCGGTTGGCCGGCCGAAACAGCGTGGGAAACTGTCGGAACATGGTGTCGCCTCCGGCGGGCAGAAACACCGTGTTCAGAAGTTCGCCGAGCGATTCCCATTCCTCGGGGCGTACTGAGCGTGGGCCTTCCATACAAGCTTTCATTGGGTAAACCCGGATACTCCATTTGCAGCGGGGAGTCGCGGCCCCGCGAAAGAGGCCGCATTCCGCCGCGGATGTGGCGCCACTATAATGGGCCTGAACCGGGCCTGTCTAGCCGGGGCGCCGCGCGTACCAGAAGCAGGTCCAGCGGTAGCGCAACCCAGGGGCGCCCAACTGATGCTTGCCCTTCTTGGGGCAACCGGCCTCGAGCAGCACGCGCAACCGCTGGTTGAAGGGCACGGCATCCAGCGCATGCATGCGGTACGCGCCCACCACGCCGCCGGCAGTGTCGCTCTTTTCGAGACAGCCGTGGAGCGGCAGGTCCGCTTCCCCGCCGCGATAGTAGTAACCGCAGTTGAAGTAGTCCTCGGTGCCGGTGCCCCGCCACACGCGCTCGCCGTCCACCTCGATATGCTCGTTGCCTTCCTGGTTGAAGAAGTCGTTCCCGAGCCCTTCTTTCGCCCAGGTGCACAGGTTTGTGCCCGCGAAGACACCCGGTCCTTCGGCTTCCAGAAGGGTCAACGTCTCCCCGAATCCTGGGCGCGCCTCCTGCGTGCGCGCAAGGAGCCGCATGGGACTCTCCGCGCCTTCTTCTTTCACGACGCACAGGGCGTAGTCGCCGAACACATGCCCGCTGTCTACGGTCAACGCGATGGTGTACGTCGCCATGTAGGGGATGGGCATGGCGAAGTAGAGGGTGCGGCCGTCGAAGGCGGTGTGCCGCGCGCAGTGGCGCTTCGGGCCCGCGCCCATGTGCCCGAGGTCGAGCAGCGGCACGTCGATGTCCGGTTCTTCCCGGTCGCCGGTGTACAGTTGAAGGCGTACATCGCCGGCGTGGGGCCAGTCCCCGGGCGGCAGGGAGATGGCTATGGCGCGGATGATGCCCGGCTTTCCGGGGCCTTCGCACGGGTGGCCCGTCATGGTGAATGTGTCCAGCCTGCTGCCGGATGCATGGGTCGCCGAGAGCGGCGCACGGTGCGCGTTCGCCATCCAGCCGGCGTACCGCAGTTTGGCGTCCTGAAAAAGCTCGAAGCGCCTTTGCTCAAGCAAGTGGACGTCCGCGACGCGGAAGCTCGCCACCGGCTCGTCGAAACGGCTGTAATTGAGTTGCCAGTACAGGCTGCTGGTGTCGGCGTCGGTGCGAAGTTTCAAAGACTTGCTGAACGGCACCGGCACATACGAAACCCGGCCCCCGCTCGATTCGTTGTGGTCGAACGTGAAACCCGTCCCCGGCCAGAGTGCGCCGTTGAAGAAGCGTTCGAGGGTGAGTTCGGTGTGCGGGAGCGCGCGTTTCCCATCGACCCAAATCTCGAGCGCGCCGTCGAAGTCCCCGGCCGTCCAGAACCGGGTCATCACACCCGGCCCTTCAAGATCCGCCAGCACTTTCCAGGTCGTGCCGGCTTCCGTCTCGTTGCGCAGCCACGCGTTGCAGTCGCGCTTGGCCACCGGTTGGTGGCTTGACGTCATGAACGCGTGCTCATCGGCCAGCGGCGCCAGCCAGGCGGTGTCGTTCACCAGGCGCTCAACGAAGAAGGCGGTGTCCCGTTCGCAGGTGTCCGCCGCGATGGCCGCCGCCGGAACAAGCGCAAGCAATGCGGTCAATAAGCGCGCAGTGAACAGGGGTTTCTCTTTCATGCACCTATCATGTCAACGTCCGGGGGCGAATACAAGTGGCGGCGCGCGCCCCGGTTCATGGCATCATGTGCGGATGAAGAAACGACGAGAATCTCCCCGGACGTTGCATTTCGGCGCCCTTCTGCGCGCGCGTCTTCTCGAGCGGCCGAACCGCTTTCTGTTGCGTTGCGCGCTTCCGGACGGCAACGAGGCGCTGGCGTTCCTGCCGAACCCCGGCCGCATGTGGGAACTACTGCTGCCCGATACGCCGGTGCTGTTGGCGGACAGTGGCAACCCAGAACGGAAGACGCGCTACACCGCTTTGGCGGTTGAGCGCGAAGGTGCGCCGGTGTTTCTGCACACCCACGTGAACAACGCGGTGGCGCGGCGCCTGCTCGAGCGCGGCCGGGTGCCCGGGCTCGAAGACGCCGCCGTTGTGCGCGCCGAGGCGCCATTGGGCCGCAGCCGCTTCGATTTCCTGTTGCGCGACCGGCGCGGGGAGATCTACCTCGAGGTAGAGTCCTGCACGCTCTTCGGGCACGGCGTGGCCATGTTCCCCGACGCCATTACCGAGCGCGGGCGGCGCCATCTGCTCGAACTGGCCGAACTCGCACGCGCCGGCACGCGCACCGCCGTGCTCTTTGTCGTGCACACGCCGCGCGTGCGCTGGTTCATGCCCGACTACCACACCGACCTCGCGTTCAGCCGGACCCTGCTCGAAGTGCGCCATGACGTGCGCATCCTCCCGATGGCCGTTTCGTGGACGCGCATGCTCCGGCCCGGCCGCACCGCCCGCCTGCTCGACATTCCGTGGGACTACATCGAGCGCGAAGCACACGACCGCGGCAGCTATCTGCTCGTCCTGCGCCTGGGCGAACCGCGGCGCATCGCATTCGGCGCGCAGCCGGCCACACTGTTTGCGCCGGGCTACTACGTCTACGCCGGGTCTGCCATGGCCAACCTCGGCGCCCGGCTCGCACGGCACCGCCGCGCCCGCAAGCGCATGCACTGGCACATCGACTACCTGCGCAAGCACGCCTCCGTCGAGCATGCGCTGCCGATACGCGGCAGCCGCCGCGACGAATGCGCGCTCGCCAGAGACCTCGCCGGGCTCCTCGAACCGGGACCGGCCCGATTTGGAAGCAGCGACTGCGCCTGCCCCACGCACTTGTTTCGGTCCATCGCGGACCCGCTCACCCGCCCGGATTTTGGGGCCCTCCTGCTCCGCTATCGCATGCGCGCGCCTGTATAGAAACCGCACGGCCTGTCCGTTTCTTCTACGATTTCTTCCAAAGGTTCTCCTCCCAACCGTGTCCATTCCTTCCATGCGGCGCCAGAAAATCGCGCGAACCCCTTGCGGCGCAGTTCTTGCTCCAATTAAGGAAAACAGCAGGGCCGAGTGCCGGAAGAGTGGAGGAGCAAATCATGGCAGCGCGCAACACAGCGCCGGTGTTGACCTGGTGCGACGGAAAGGGCGGGGGCCTCGTATTATTGGCAGCGTACCTGGTGGTGGTGGCGTTGCCGCTGGGATTGGCCCTCTGGGTGGCCGGCGCACACGACAGCTTCCTCCACAGGCTGGCCCTGGGCCTGCCCCTGGCGGCTTTCCCGATACTGTGCCTGCAGGTGGTGCTGTCAGCGCGGCTGCGTTGGCTGCAGGCGCCTTACGGCTACGACATGGTGACGCGCTTCCACAAGTGGATGGCCGTTGTGGCCGCGCTGATGGTGCTCGCGCACCCCATCCTGCTGGCGGCCGCGGGCGGGCATTGGCCGCTGCTCTACAGCCTCGACGCGGGCTGGATGGTATGGACAGGTCGCGCTGCCGGACTTCTGCTCGTGCTCACTGTGCTGTTCGCGCTCACATTCCACAAGTTCGGCGTTAACTACCAGACTTGGCGATTCATGCACAAGGGCATGGTGGCGGTGCTCGCGCTCGCGTTCGTGCACAGCTTCTTCATTGGGCCCGACCTACAGCACCTGCCCATGCAGATACTGTGGGCGGCGCTGTTTGGCGGCGCGGCGCTGCTCTACCTCTACCGAAACGTGTACATGCCGCGCCTGGGGCGGCAACGCTACGAAGTCAAGGAGGTCAAACAGGAGACGCACGACACGTGGACCCTGCTTCTTCAGCCGGCAAAGGGCGAACCGTTGCGCAACCGACCGGGCCAGTTCATGTTCTTGAAACTGCGGCGCCCCGGGCGGCGCGGCGAAGAGCACCCCTTCACGGTCTCGTCGTCGCCGACACAGGAAGGGGTACTCACGGCGACGGTTAAGGAGTCGGGCGACTTCACCGACACCATCGGTGAAACGCAGCCAGGCGACTACGCCTTTGTCGAGGGCCCTTTCGGGCGGTTTTCGTATTTGTACCATGACGCCCCGGAACTGCTTTTCATCGCGGGCGGCGTGGGCATTACTCCGGTGGCGAGCATGCTGCGCTACCTGCGCGACACCGGCGACACTCGACCGGTAAAGCTGGTTTACGCCAACGACGAGGTCAAAGACATTATCTTTCGGGAGGAGTTAGACGCATTGCCGGAGAATTTCGATGTGACATACGCGCTGATGAACCCGCCGGGAGACTGGCAGGGGGAGACAGGCCACGTGGACGGAGATATGCTCAAACGGGTGGCGGCGCGGCCGGTTGCCCGGGGCCATGTCTTTCTTTGCGGCCCGCCGCCCATGATGGACTCGCTGACAAAGGCCCTGTGCAGCCTGGAAGTGCCGAACCGGCGCATTCATTTCGAGCGTTTTGACCTCGGGAGATAGCCATGCGCATGACAAACTTCAAACGTATTCTCCTGCTCGTCATCGCGGTCATTGCGGCCGCGGTGCTCGGCTACGCAGCCGCGGGCTGGTCCGGTGCGGGTACCGAACCGGCCGCGCAGGAACATCAACACGATGGGGACTCCGCACACAGCCATGAGGGCTGACCCGTGCGCACGAGAAAGGAGACCATGATGAGGAAGACAGGCTCGCTCTACAGCATTTCAGGATTCTTGGTTCTGACGGCCATGGCTTTGCCCGCATGCCAACAGCAAGGCATGGAAGAAACCGCGCCTCAGGGAGCCGGTGACGACCGGGCCACGGCACGCGAGACGTCCATCGACTGGGGCCAGGCCAACATGGTCGATGTTGAATTGACGGAGTTCAAGATCAACATGCCCGCGGAACTGCCGGCCGGGCCGACCATGTTTCACGTGCACAACGCGGGCAATGCCGTGCACAACATCGAGGTTGAGGGCCAGGGCATAGAGAAGGAACTCGAATCAAATCTCGAGCCGGGCGGCAAAGCCACGCTGAACGTCAATCTCAAGCCGGGCGAGTATCGCGTCTACTGCCCGGTAGGCAACCATGCACAGCGCGGGATGGACATGACCCTTACCGTGACCGGATAAAGACGGAGGCACCCGCCCCCCGTGATTGACAAAGGAAAGCGCTTATGTGAATCTGGAGGCGTGCTGGCGCGCCCCGCCCCGGTGTTTTCGGCAATGGAAAGGAAGCGCCGTCATGAAAGACAAGCTTCAGCCCGGCGGACTGCCCGCGCTGTTCCTGCGCGGCACGGTATTGGCGGTGTTCCTGGGGGTGGCCGCATGCGCGGGCAACGGCAGCGACGAATCCAGCGGCGGCGCATCAACGCCGGACTATGCGGCCATGCGCAATAGTCTGGTGGACCTGCACCTGGCGGGGCAGACCTGGGGCAGCGGGCGACTCGACGACCCGCGCGTGCTTGACGCCATGCGCACGGTCCCGCGGCATGCATTCGTGCCGGAGCGCCTGCGCGAACAGGCCTATCTCGATATGCCGCTGCCCATCGGGCACAATCAAACCATTTCACAGCCGTTTGTCGTTGCGGCGATGACGCAGCTCCTGGAGCCGGGCAACGACGACCGGGTGCTCGAGGTCGGCACCGGTTCCGGCTATCAGGCGGCGGTGCTCGCGGAACTCGTGCGAGAGGTGTACACCGTCGAAATCGTGCCCGAACTCGGTCGGCGCGCCGCCAGGACGCTCAAGCGTCTCGGGTACGAGAATGTGCACGTGCTCATCGGCGACGGCTACAAGGGCTGGCCCGGGAAAGCGCCCTTCGACGGCATCATCGTGACCGCCGCCCCGGAAGACATCCCTGAACCCCTTGTGGAGCAACTCAAGCCCGGCGGGCGAATGGTCATACCTGTCGGCCCGGTCCACGCCATGCAATACCTCACCATCGCCATCAAGAACGAAGACGGCACGCTCGACAAGCGGGAGGCGATGCCCGTGCGCTTCGTGCCCTTCACGCGCAACGACCGCCTCAAACCCCAGGAGGTGGAATAGCGCCTCCCCGCGCCGCCGCATTGCTTGAACTCCCGCAGCGCCGCGGGTATGCTGCCGCGGCCCCGGCAGGATGAGGGAGGGAGACGCGTGTTCGAGCAGCCCGGCAGCCGCATCGGCGATACGTGGTACTACGTGCATAACGATGAGGCGCATATGTTCTATCTGTCCTCCCCGGGCGATGTGCCGCTGCACACCCGGTGGAACATCGCGCACGCGGTCTCCAACGACCTGAGACACTGGCGGCATGAAGGCGCCATTCTCACACCCGGCCCGGAAGGCGCCTGGGACGGCATCTGCCCGGCCACCGGTTCGGTGACGGCGTTCGGGGGGCGGTTCTACATGGCCTACACAGGCAACTTCGCCGGACCGGCGCCGACGGTCGGTCTCGCCGTCTCTGATGACCTCTACACGTGGGAGAAGTGCGCGCACAACCCCGTCAGCGGCATCGACGGTCGCATCTACAGCAACGCGCCGAACCTCGCCTGGCATCAGCCGCGCTGGCGCGACCCCTTCTGGTTCCTCCACGACGGCTGGATGTACCACCTCGTCACCGCCGCGCTGCCGGACCGCGACCCGGCCGTGTGCGGCGCCATCGGGCTCATGCGCACCCGCGACCTCATCGACTGGGAACTGCGCCCGCCCCTGGACGTGCCGCCCATCGCGCAGGACCTCGAGTGCCCCAAGCTCTATCGCGTCGGCGGACGCTACTACCTGCTCGTGTCCATCAGCGAGCCCATAATCGGGCCCGGCCTTCGGGCCGCGCAGCCCGAAGGCCAGCCGGTGTCCACCACCTACTGCCTGGTTTCGGAGCATTTCGAAGGGCCCTATGCGTTGCACGGCGCAGGCCGCATCCTCGAGCACGGACATTGGGGCGCCCCGTACGCCTGCGAAGCAGTGCGCTTCGGGGGGCGCTGGTGGCTGCTTGGCACGCTGTGGGAAGACGGCGAAAACGACCGCGTCTGCGAGCCGGTCCCCTTGCGCGTGACCCCTGCGGGTTTCAAAGCCCAGGCTGACTGACCGGTTTCTTCCGATGGCCAACGTGATTCGGCCGGTGCGCATGCGGTACAATGCGCATTCCAACCCATTAGTACATGGACGGTTGGGCAATGGTCCCGAGGGTCGTACCCGCGGTCGCTGCGCTGCCCGCCTCCTTCAACGAGAGTCAGGACATGGTTCCGGGACAATGCGGCTGCCCCTGAGCAGACCTCGAAAAAGGTCCCCCTTCGACGGGGGTGGCCCGCGAAAGCGGGCCGGGGGATGTTCTTGCGGCGGCTTCCGGTCCTTTCCCGCTGTGAGGAGGCCCGAACGCGCGGTGATGGTGGTTTGGCCGGCTGACGCAGGGACTTGCGTTTTCCGTCTGGAACGAGAACAGGCGTAATCCCTCATGACAGAAAGACATACATTCAAGAGAACGCTGGTCACAAGCGCGTTGCCCTATGCCAACGGGCACATCCACCTGGGCCACATCGCGGGCGCATACCTGCCAGCGGATATCTACGTGCGCTATAAGCGGTTGCGCGGCGAACGCGTGCTCTATATCGGCGGCTCGGACGAGCACGGCGTGCCCATCACGCTGAGCGCGCTGAAAGAGGGCGTGCCGCCGAAGGAGATCATCGACCGCTACCACACGGCGAACGCGGCCGCCTTCGCGGGGCTCGGCATCTCCTACGACATCTACGGGCGCACGTCGTGGGACCTGCACATCGAAACGACGCAAGAGTTTTTCCGGAAACTGGACGCCGACGGCCGCATTTTCCAACAGGAAATGGAGTTGTGGTATTCGCCCAGGTTCGAGCGTTTCCTGCCCGACCGTTACGTGCTCGGCATTTGCCCGAAGTGCGGTTACGCCGACGCGAACGCAGACGAGTGCGAATCGTGCGGCGCGCAGTATCCGCCGCACGAACTCGAAAGTCCGCGGGCAAACATTCCCAATGACGACTCCACGCCCGTGCTGCGGCAATCCAAGCACTGGTTCCTTGACCTGCCGGCCTTTGCGGAACCGCTCAAGGATTGGCTCGACAGCCACCCCGAATGGCGGGCGAATGTCAAGGGCATCGCCTACGGCTGGGTGAACGAACTCAAGCCGCGCTGCATCACGCGGGACACGGACTGGGGCGTGCCCATTCCGCTGGAAGACCCGGAGGCGGCCGGCAAACGCATCTACGTGTGGTTCGACGCGCCTATCGGTTATGTGACCAACACGCGCCGGTGGGCGGCGGACCAGGGTGACGCCGAAGCCTGGACCAACTGGTGGAAGGACCGCGGGACAAGACTAATCCATTTCATTGGCAAGGACAACGTGCCGTTTCACGCGGTCATCTTTCCCGCCATGCTCATGGGCCAGGAAGACTACGTGCTGGCGGACCAGGTTGTCGGCAACGAATACCTCAACGTGTTCAACCGGCAGACGGGCAAAGCGGAAAAGGGCTCGAAGTCGAAGGGCAACATGATCAGCGTCAAGTGGGCTCTCGACCAGTTCGGCCCGGACACAATCCGCTATTATCTGTGCGCCATCGCGCCCGAGTCGAAGGACTCCGCCTTTGATTGGGACGATTTCATGAACCGGTACAACGGCGAACTGTGCGACGTGCCCGGCAATTTCGTGCACCGCTCGCTGACCATGGCCGTCAAGAATTTCGACGGCAAGGTGCCGCCCGCGGGCGACCTCGACGAAGAGGACCGGCGCATGCTCGATGCCATCCCGGAACAGGTCGACGCCATCGCGGAAGCGCTGGACGGCTTCCGGTCCCGCCAGGCGCTCGAGCGGGTGGTCGACCTCGGCCGCAAAGGCAATGTCTATTTCGACACGAAACAGCCGTGGGTCACGCGCAAGACCGACCTGGCGCGCACGGGCACCACGCTCTATGTGTGCTGCCAGGTGGTGCATGCGCTTTGCCACACCATGGCTCCGTTCCTGCCCGACGGCGCCGCAACGCTGGCGCAGACATTGAACATCACCTTGCCCGAAGGCGGTCCGGAGGGCGGCGAGGACGGGTGGGAGGCGGCCAAGACGCCGCTGGAGTCCGGCGCGCCCCTTTCCAGGCCGCAGGTGCTGTTCCCCAAACTGGACCCCGACCGCATCGCCGAACTCGCCGAAGCGCACAAACGCGGGGAGGCGTTCTAAACTGCCAGAGACGGCGCGATGACACCGAAATGGCGCAACAGACTGCTCAACCTTTCGCTGCTGGTGGCTTCTCTGTTGCTTTGCTTCGCCTTGCTGGAGGTGTCGGCGCGGCTGTACGAGTATTTCGCTCCCCGGCGAACGATGGCAACGCAGGCGCACACCCCGCCGACTTCCGGGAAGTACGGCAATATCATTGAGCCGGCAGACTGGGACACGGACATCTACCCGGAGTCTTACGTGACGGTAGAGGATTCTGAACTCGTCTACCGGCTGCGGCCCGGCGCCGTGTTGTCCCCCACGGTGCGGACCAACGCCGCGGGCTACCGCGACAGCGAATTCAGCACCCACAAGCCCGCGAATGTCTATCGCATTGCCGCCGTGGGCGACTCCGTAGTCTTCGGGTTGCTGGTGCGCGAGCGGGAGTCTTTCACCGAAGTGCTCGAACGCATGCTGAACAGCTATGCCGATGGTGATTCCCGCTTCGAGGTTTACAACATGGGGGTCAAGGGCTACGACATTCCGCAGGAAGTGGAGGTGGTGCGTAGCGACGTTTTTCAGTATCAGCCCGACTTGGTGCTCATCGGCTATTGCGCCAATGACGCGTACATCTTCCCGGCCCGGGACCTCGGCCTGCGGCTGGAAAACCGGCGCCGGTGGCTGCGCGGAATGGGCCTGCTCCGGCAGGTAGCGCAGAAAGCCTACTACACTTTTGCCGGCGACATGATTGCCGAGGGATACGGGGCCATGGCGCGGCTCTGTGGAGAGCAAGGGGCGCATGCGCTTGTCACGCTCTTTCCACCGGCAGGCCCCACTGCCGTGCTCGACCTGGTGGAGGCAAAGTGCCGCGCCCTGGGAATGTTGACCGTCAATCTGATGGACGCCTACACCACCATCGGAAGCTCCGCCCTGCTGCTCGACGATGTGCATCCCACCGCGTTCGGGCATCGGATTGCCGCGGAAGAGGTGCTGCTGTTTCTCCGCAACGCGCCGGAGAGCGGTTTGCGCGGCATGTCCTGGAAGCCGCTGCCGGACTTTGGCGCGGTGCGCGATGCGTTTGTTGCCGGGGAGACCGCGCTGGGCGAGCAACGTGTCACCGATGCCGTGGCGCAGTTCAAGCAGGTGGTGCAGATGGCGCCGCTGTACGACGACTTGGTTGGTCTGCTCTTGCGCGGCGAATCGGACCGCCTCATGCGCGCCGGCGACCTGGATGCCGCCTTCACCCTGGCGGAAGCGGCCGCGGCCTGTGCCCCGGACCATGTCGAGGTGCTGGTTCACTTTTCGGAGATTTGTGAGCGTCAAGGCCGCCTTGAACAGGCGGTGGCCCTGGCGCGGGAGGCGCGTGAGCAGGCGGCGGACCAATCGAATAAGGGCGCAGCCGAGAGGCGCTATCCACCGGCCATTGATTGCGTGGCCGCCTCGCGAGACCGTCTCGCGCAGGCACTGCTCGCGCTGGGCCAGGCCGCACTCCAACAGGAGGCGTATCCCGAGGCACTCGCGCAGTTTCGCGAGGGGGCTGCGCTCTCCACTGCGCAGGAGGCCGAACTGCGGTATGGAGAAATGCAGGCGCTTTCCTTGATGGGCCAGGCCGACGCGGCACGTGATGGGATGCTCGAACTCCTGGAACGGCAGCCCGGGGGCTTCTATCCCTACGGGCTCCTCTATGACGTGCTCAACCGGCACTATCCATCCATTGAACGGCGCCGCATATGGGCTCGGTTGGCGGAATCACACCCCGATTCGCCTTACCCGCCGCTTTTCCTCGGGCATCTCGAAATGGAACGCGGCGAAGCCGAGACCGCACTTGGGTGCTACGAACGGGGATTGGCGATCGCGCCCGGCGTGGCCGCGCTTCACAGCGCACGCGCGCAAAGCCTGCTTGTCCTCGGCCACGTCGACCACGCGCTGGCGTCCTTCGAAGAAGCGTTGCGCCTTGACCCCTGCGACAAGTCGGCCGCGGAGCAACTTGCCGTCGCGCTTCTCGGTATGCGCCGGGAACAAGAGGCCTTCTCGCATTTCCGCGATTCGCGCATGCGGTACCTGGAGCTGTGCTCCGGGCGCGCGCCGGAAGTCTTACAGCCGGGCGCATCGGGCGGTTGCACGGAGCCGGACATTGAAATCCTGCTCGAGTTCTCGGACATCTGTGTGCGCCACAACCACCGCGAGGCGGCCTTGGTTGCCGCGGAGCGGGCCGACCAGTGCGCACGGCGTGCCGGCACCGCATTGCGGGCGGACCTCGTCGAACGCATCCAGGCACTGCGAATACCTGCCCCGTAGCCCGCATATTCTGCCAGCGGCAAAGCCGCAAAGGTGGAATATGCTGCGACAAAGTGATTTCCTTACTCGAAGTGTCGAAGGATTTTTCAAAGCTGTTATTGCGCCGTTTTCGAACTGGGCAGTTTAAGTCCATAGCTGAGGCCAGTTTCGGTACGCTGTCATTGCCCGCTTGTGGAATATCCGGGGTAGCCGCGCTACACTTCTTCGGGCACGACCCACGGTTCCCGGTAACTGCGCCTGGCGAGCATGTCCCGGTTGGCCGCATCGTTGTCTTTGAAGCCTTCCGTGCGCGGGTCGATGTCGAGGCGCACCCCGCCGAGCCGGTAGCTGATGTTGGCGTAGTGGCAGAGCAGCGTCGACTTGTGGCCCTCTTCAATGGGGGTGTTCAGCGCCGCCCCGTCGCGAATGGCCCGGATGAAGTTGTCGATGTGTATCTCGTCCTGCCGCGACGAGTCTTCCTTGTGCAGCGTGTTGCCGTCGGCGTCCCACGCCTCCCAGCCGCCGCCGTGCCGCGCGAAGACCATCTGCTGCTTCGAGCCGAAGAAGACGATGCGGGTGCCGTTGAAGCGCCACGGCGGCATCGTTTCCAGGTTTTCGTGCGGGTCCTTCTTCATGTAGGGCGTCCACAGCGCCTGCTCGAATTCCACCAGAAGCCCCGGGAACTGATAATGCGCCACATGCGTGTCGGGGGTCTCCTGCGCGTCCCGGAAGTAGAAGCTGCCGCCGGTCGAATACACCGAAGTGGGGTATTCCTGGCCGAGCAGGAATCGCACGAGGTCGAGCTGGTGCACCCCGTCGTTCATGATGTCGCCGCCGGAATACTGCCAGAACCAATGCCACGTGTAGTGGAAGTGGTTGGTGTTGAAGGGGCGCTGTGCCGCGGGGCCGAGCCACATGTCGTAATCAACGCCGGGCGGCGGGTCCTGGTCTTTGCCGGGCGCGACCGGCGGGCGCACCTTGTCGTTCATCACGCGCACCAGGTGGATTTCACCGAAGTCGGAACTGCGCAGGAACTCGCGCGCCTTGATGGCGCAGGGCATACTCCGGTTCTGCAGACCCGCCTGCATCACAATGCCGTACTTTCTGGCGGCGGCAATCATCTGCCGGCCCTCCCAGATATTGTGACAGACCGGCTTCTCGACATACACGTGTTTTCCGGCCTGTGCGCCGAGAATGGCGGCGAGCGCGTGCCAGTGGTCGGGCGTGGCGATGGCCAGCGCGTCCACGTCCTTGTTGTCGAGGATGCGGCGAAAGTCCTGGTGGCATTCGGGCGCGGACTTTCCCAGGTCCTTCACCTCGCGCAGCCGCCACTTGAACAGGTTCGTGTCGACATCTGCGATGTGCGCGACTTCCACCTGCGGGTGGGTGGCGAACATGTTGTGCAGCTCGCTGCCGCGATAGCGCAGGCCCATCAGCCCCACCACGACCTTCTCGTTCGCGCCGCGCGCGTTGATCGAAAAGGCCGTCTGCGCCGCCGCGCCCGCCACGGCGCCCCGCGTCATGAACTGTCGTCTGCTGATGGGCATGGTCTGGTCCTCCGTTCGCGGCCCTGCGAATGTCTCCGTATTAGACTGTTTTGGGATTCGCGGGTCAACCACGCATGCGCAGGCGCGTTTGGCGCGCTCACGAGGCGAAATGCAGTTTGACGGCGTTAACGAAGGCCTCGGCGAACCATTCGCGCCATTCGGGGTCGGCCAGGCGCTGCTGGTCGGTGGGGTTGGTCATGTTGGCCGCTTCAACGAGCACCTTGGTGGGCACAAGCGTGTTCCGCAGCACGGCGGGCACAAAGGTCTGCCCCCCGCTGCGCCGGATGACGTTTCGGATGGGCGGGCCGGCGTCATGCACTTTGAGCGGCGGCGTGTTGGTGGCCATCGACTCGAGCAGCGTGGCGGCGAAATTGCGGGAAAGGGCCTCGTCACGGCGGCGCTCGCTGGCGCTGCACGACACGCGCCGCATTTCGGCGGCCTCGCTGTACCGGGCGTAGACCGCGCCGGAGGGCTGCTCGCTGTCGCGGCGGTAGGCCGCGCCGGGCACATAGACCATGGCCCCGCGCAGGCGGCCGTCGTACAACGCGTCGCAATGGATGCTCGCAAACAGGATATTGCGGTCGTCGCAGCCCGCCTTCCGTTCGCGGCGGTAGATGGAGTTGGCCAGGTACCAGCGCAGGTTGGCCGACGTGCGCGCGTCGTAATTGTCGTAATGCGGCGTGGTCAGCAGTTCCTCGTCGCGGTCGTGCTCGAAGCGGGACTGGCCGGTGGGCGCGTAGCCCTGGCTCTTGTCCCGCACGGTGACATACACTTTCGCGCGGGTTTCCTGCTCGAGCTTGCGCTTGATACGGCAGACCATGTCGTAGCTGAGTTCGTCTTCGTAAAGCCCGGCTTTGCTCACTGCCGCGCCCTGGTCGCGGCCGCCGTGACCGGGGTCGAGAATGATGACCACCCCTTCCAGCCCCTTTGCGGTCACCCGGTCGGCACGCAGCCGGCGCGCTTCTTCGCGCACGGCCTCGTAATGCTGGCGGCGCTCGCTGCCCATGGGCAGGTACTGGTCGGAGAGCATGTCCAGCGGAATACGCACCTGCTGCCCGGCCGCCATGCGGCGCACGTCCTTGATGCCGCTGCGTTTCTGGATGGTCTCGCAGGCGGTGATGATTTCCGCGTGCTCATGAAAATCGGTGAACCGGGCGACCACGGAGGTGTACAGCGCCTCGCCCCGCTTCAGCTTGTACACCGCGTAGGCGCCGTCCTTGTCGCTCCCGTATTCCAGGTCCCCGTGCTGCTTCGGCAGCGCGCCCGCGAAGGTGGTTATCGGGCGCGGCGACGGTTTGCGCATCGCTTCGAGCAGCATTTCGCGCGGCACGAAGATGCGCTGGCCCCGGGAGAGCTGTTCACCCAGGTCCCGGTTGATGGAATGTGCTTGAATCTGCCGGTAGTTCGTGCCGATGCCGGTGAGCCATTCCGCGATGACCCACCACGTTTCCAGCCCCTCCGAGCCCTGGTAGGTCACCGTGTGCCACCAGCCCTGTTCATCCGCATAGTCATCGGGAAAGAGCGCTTCCAGAATGCGCCGCTTCGTAGACTGGTTGAGCTTGGTATAGGGAATGGCCACCGCCATGCGGTTGCGGTAGGCCGTCCAGGTGGCTGGTTCGGCCAGGAATTCCTTGAGGAAAGCCTGGGCGGCATCGCCCGAAGGCGGACGGCACTCGAGAAAGATGACCCGCCCCCCCTTGATGGCGGCGTAGGCGTCCGGCCCCAGTTGCTCGCGCACCACCACCGCGGCGCCGGCCGCGCCCGACGCGCCGAAAATGCACAGCGCCAGCAACACAAGTCCACTCGTTCTTGGCGTCCGGCTCAACTCCACAAGCACCGTAACTCCACTTCGCCGCGAGCCAGGCTGCGGTCGACACCTTGAAATCACCCAGATATAGTATCATGTATAGTTTACAAAACACAATATATGGTGTTTCTCGGGAGAATTCAAGCGGTGATTCCCGGACCCTGTTGGGGAGATGTTCAGGCGCCGTTGCCGGGAGCCTGCGCGCGGTACCGCACGTACCGCGCCCCTTCCGGGTCTATCTCGCGCATGCGCAGCCACACGTAGTCGTGCACTTCGCGGACTGCAAGCGGGTCCGGACTGATAAACTGAACCCCGACAAACACTTCCGCACGCGGGTCACGCTGCGGGTCGGCGAGATGCACCACTTCGCCCGTAAACGTGTTGCCGGGCCGTTTGGGCAGGCTGAAGGTGAGTTCGACCGTGTCGCCCACGGCGATTTCCAGTTCCTCGCGCAGCAGCACCAGCGCGCCGCCCGTGCTCAGGTTCACCACCCGGCAATCGTGTTCGCGGGGGTGCACGTGGCCCTTCAGGCGGGCGCTGAGACCGGTCGGCACGCGCCACGAACCGCGATGCCGCAGACGGCTGCGCCCGTGCGGACGCGCCAGCACCATGCCGTCGCCGGACTCTTTGGGCCGCTCCAGCACCTCCGACTCATAGGTGGTGACGCCCTCCGGGTCGTGGAACTCAAGCACCGCGCGCATGCCGTCTATCACGAAATCCGACACCGGAAAGCTCACGCGAATGCGGTCCTCCTTCACGCGCAGGATGCTCACCAGGTGGCGGCGCCCCATCAACGCGACAAAACACCGCTCCCCTTCCTGAATGTGTTCCGCTGTCGGGTCCGTCATCCGCGCCACGGCGATTCTCCTTTGTTGGCACGGCGATTGTAACACAGTCGAGCCGAAGAGGGGGAAGCGCCAAGGGACGGCCACTCCCTCCGGACCTACCGGTGCGGGAGGGCGCATGCCGCCGTGCTCAGCCTCAGGTCCTTGCGGGGCTTCCGCATGCGCGGCCAGGGCGTCGCCAAACATGATAAAGGTATCGCAGAAACGCCGGTTGATCCCCCGGGCGCGGGGTGCTAGAATCCAGCAGCGAGGGAGCAGCAGCAAGTGGGTGGCACGGCGCTGAGCATACAGAACGGAATCAACCAGGACGCACCCTTCCCGGGAACGGGGAAGGGTGTTCGTGTATCCAGGCGGCCATTATGACCGACAATATC
>NPIG01000905.1_pt1 | contig 18610 bp, 18 predicted proteins | sample 8637441 | NCBI WGS metagenome assembly NPIG01 (sample SAMN07420675, study PRJNA396082) | bioreactor metagenome | isolation source: sample BR6 brine-fed electro-methanogenic bioreactor BR | place: Japan: Kochi | collected 2016-06-14 | reverse complement strand
TTTGTTACCTTTATGAACATGCGTGCATTATACCATCTATTCTAACTAATAACCAGACCGGGCAAGTTGTAATAAGTATAATATTGCCACTACGTTTTCCGACCCCGAAAAATAAAAATCCCCATTTTATGGGCTTTTTGCTCATGAAATGGGGGATCTTTCGTCAAAACTGATAAAGTCAGGGGGCGGTCTTGCCAGCCCAGTCCACCTCGAGGGATTCACCCGGTTTCTGCCTGATTCTGAGGGTCGCCTTGCTTATTGCGGCGTGTTTCCGGTAATACCGGCAAAACTGACTGTACATCAATGGAAGGTCCCCGTTTGTGCGGCATTCCTCGCAATATTCGTGCCAAAGAAGGCTGAGAGTAACGCTGCTTTTGCCCATCTCCCTGTGGATGTAATCGCAATCCGGCAATTTCCTGTCTGAGCGGTAGCTTTTTTCGGGGTAAAGCAATTCCTGAAGGTTCGAATCGGTCACGTTTTTCTCGAAAGGCCATTCGATTCCATGATTTTTTGCCCGTTCGACCAGGTCCCGAATCGTTTTCCTGGAGCACCGGCACGCGGCAGCAATTCCGCGTTGGCTCACTCCCTGACTGTGAAGACGCAGTATTTCCCGATATTGGATCATTTGACCACCCTCCTGTAAATGATTCACGCCTCATGGCGCGCAGAATCATTTTACAGAGGGGAGTCTTTGAAGGAGCGAATGGATCTGTTTCATGCGGCATGTGGAGCTCTTTGAGTACACGCGTGGAGCTATCCCAGAATATTACCCAATAACGACAAAAAGCGTCAAAAGATCTGCAAAATGCCTCCATGTAGACTAAAAAGGGGGGGTAAAACGTACACAGGAAACAGATTCGGCTGTCAAGGTTCAACTGTTGGACGCTGGATCAGTTCTTGTTCAGAGGTTCCTTAGTTTTTAGGTGAGGCAACTCGGCCGCTTTACAGGCTTTTTACGCTCTGCCTCAAGGATCACCTGCCTGCCGCCGCAGTCGCGAAGGAAGAGCCGTTTACCGTACAACTGAAGCCGGTGGGAGGCATAGGCCCTGTTGTAGCCGGTAACTTCCACGACATGGTCCAGTATGCGCCCCTTTTCCCTTTTGGTGGCCTTCCTGTACGCTCCCGCCATCGTGCGGAGGATTTCGTCCCTCGTTTCCATCGTCAGCCTCACCGTGCCTTCCTCCCTCCGGGGGTCCAACTTCCCCGGAGTCATCGTAGCCCTTTCGTTTAGATTTTAGGTGAGGCAACTCGGGGACTTGTCTTTTTATAATCGATAATCTATTATCTATATTAAGCTCAATATAGAGGAGTGATGCCTCTGGTGAAAAGGAAACAGTAAAGATTGGGTGGTAGTGGTTTTTGAAACGAAATTGCACCTATTCGAAGGGAAGGAAGTGGTACTTATGGAACTCCGGAAATTTGCCGTAGCGCTCATCCTGGTATTAGCGATGGCAACTGTGGGTTTTGCGGCCGAGTATGAACTTAAGGCAGCCTCACTGAACTCCGATGAATATCCACCACAGAAGGCCTTCTTTGAATTCATGGAATACCTGGAAGAAGCATCAGATGGCAGGATCAAGGCCACAAAGTATTCCGACGGCCAGCTTGGAAATATAAACGAGGCCATGGAGGCAGTTCAGATGGGAGTCATACAGATGACTTTCCCAGTGTTAACGGATCTTGCTGCTTTCGACAGACGGCTTTTGGTTGTGGATTTGCCTTTCCTTTTCCCTGATTTCCCGACGGCCTTTGAAGTTCTCCATGGGGACCTTGGCAAAGAGATTGAACCAATACTTGAAGGTCTTGGTTTTAAACCATGCGGTTACGTAACGAACGGCAGCAGGAGCATCAGCAACAACAGAAACCCGATTCATACCCCCGAAGATCTCAAAGGCCTTAAATTGCGGACTATGCAAAACCCAATGCATATTGCTGTTTTCAAAGCTCTTGGTGCAAACCCCACTCCTCTGAGCTACTCTGAACTTTATACTGCCCTTCAGCAGGGAGTTGTGGAAGGGCAAGAAAACGCTGCGTTGCTTATGACCGACGTCAAGCTGCACGAAGTGCAAAAGTACTATTCACTTACCCGCCACATTGTGAGTGTAATAACTCCCGTCATGAACAAAGCCTGGTACGATTCGCTCCCTGCTGACCTTCAGCAAGTAGTTGATGAAGCCCTAAAACTCTATGAGACGAAGTACACCGAATACTTTGATATTGCCGAAGTTGAAGCCCTTGAAGAAATGCGGGATTTCGGCGTAGAGATCAACGACCTCACCGATGAGGAAAGAGCCATGTTTCAGGATGGAGCCAGAGTCGTTTATAACGATTTTGAAGACAGGATCGGGAAGGATCTCATCGAGTTGGCCGTGAATGCAGTCAAAAATCAGTGGAAAAATTAGCAGGGAAACGCAAAACGAAAGGGAGGAGCCAACAGTTTAGAGCATTTGGGTTTTCCTGAAACATATAATCCTGGGGTGGCGCGGCAATTAAAACAGACCAGTCACCCCAGGTGATTTACGGAGATATGCCCGCCTTTCATCCGTTTCAAAACATTTTACGGGTTTTCGCGTGGATGATATCCACAGGTTTCACCCAGTGCGGGAAAACTTTTTGCAAAAAAAATTCACAATGATTCGACTTCCTGAAAGTGTTTCTGATGGAGGCGTTATGAATGTTGGGATTCTTGGAAAAATTCAATTACTACACTGATATCGTAGAGGATTTTATTTTGAAATACGTTGTTGTCGTTATGACATTGGCAATTTTTCTGCAAGTTATCATGAGGTACGTTTTTAATAATTCTCTTTCTTGGACCGAGGAGTTTGCAACGTTCTGTTTCATGTGGTTGACATGGTTAGGGGCCAGCAATGGCGTGAAGAAAAAAAGTCACATCAGAATCCTCCTTTTGGTAGAAAAACTGAAGGGTAAATACTTTCATTTTGCCATGATGGCAATCGACGTGGTCTGGTTACTCTTCACATTTTATTTGGTGAAGTACGGTTTGGCCATGGTCAAGATGTCTTATTTAAACAAAAGGATTTCGGCCGCACTTGAATTGCCGATGTACGTCATGTACACCGCAGTAGTGGTCGGCGGAGTTTTGATGTTTATTGGACTGCTGGGGGCCATTCTTGAGCGCTGGTACAAAGGTGTGAAAGAAGGGGGTGTCATCGACTGATGGAAGGATTATTCATTCTTGCCATGCTTTTCACGTTGATGTTTCTTGGGTTCCCTATAGGGATATCGACCGGACTAGCAACGGCGTTGACAATGATCTTCTTTACTCCGCAAATACCGCTTCAAATCATTGCCCAAAAAGCTGTAACAGGACTTGAATCTTTCCCCCTTCTGGCTATTCCTTTTTTTATGTATGCGGGAAATTTAATGGGATCAGGTGGAATATCCCGTCGCCTCGTGGAGTTTACAGAGAGTCTGGTAGGTGCCATAGCAGGCGGTTTGGCTCTGGTAACAGTGCTTGCGAGTGCATTTTTCGCAGCACTTTCGGGTTCAGCTCCGGCAACCGTGTCGGCCATAGGGTCGATTATGATCCCAGAGATGGAAAAACGGGGGTACACAAGATCCTTTTCAGCGGCAGTCAGTGCCTGTTCAGGCGTCATTGGTGTGCTGATCCCGCCCAGCATTCCTTTTGTCGTCTATAGCATCGTCGCCAGAACATCCATCGGCGACATGTTCATAGCCGGCATCATTCCAGGCCTGATGTTTACGGCGGTTCTGATGGGCATCAGTTACATAATCAGCAAAAGAAGAGGATATGTGGGAAAACCCGCAGATCAGCGCAAACCTTTGTGGACAGCATTCAAGGATGCAATCTGGGCTCTCTTTGCTCCGGTCATTATCCTCGGTGGGATCTACACGGGTGCATTCACCCCTACCGAGGCAGCGGTCGTGGCCGTTGTCTACAGTGCTTTCGTAGGCAAATTCGTATATAAGGAGATGACCTTCAAGGACATCCTTGATGCAGCGAAGGTGGCCGGGCAGTTGAATGGCATCACGATGTACGGAATGGGTTTTTCCATGGCCTTTGGATTCTTCCTCGCCTTTCAGGCGATCCCGCAGTCGCTGCTGCAAGGCGTGCTTGCCGTGACGACGAACAAGGTGTTGATCCTGATCCTACTCAACGTGTTCCTTCTCTTTTTGGGATGCTTCATGGACAATATCGCGGCGACGATCATCCTTACTCCCGTATTGTTGCCCTTGATGTCCGAACTGGGTATTCACCCCATACACTTCGGGATCATGCTGACGGTCAACCTTTCCATAGGCTTTGTGACCCCGCCGTTTGGAATAAACCTCAACGTTGCCTCAGCTTTGACGAAGGTACCCATTGTCGTCATCGCGAGAGAGGCGTTGCCTCTTCTTGCGTTGATGATAGTTGCGCTGGCTTTTATCACCTATGTGCCATGGTTCAGCATGAGTCTGTTGGGATATTGAGCGGAAGGACTGAAGGCTTTTCGTAGACGGGCATTGAGGAGGATGAAAAATGACGTTGAATTGGGAAACCCACCTGAGTTCTTTGGGAAAGGAACGACTCTCTCCCTCTCTTCTTGGCGATCTTTTTGCAATCGAAAACGAATATAAGCCCATCTGTTTCTCGGCGGGGGAGCCGACACAGGACCTATTCCCCCTCGAGGGAATGCGACCCTTTTTTGAAACAGTCTGCGATGAACCGGGACTTTTCGGGTATTATGCCTATCATGCAGGACATAAGGATTTAAGGAAATGGATCTGCGACTGGATGAAGGAAGACGGCATTTCAGCAGAATGGGTTACCCCGGACAACCTGATGCTGACTACAGGATCACAGCAAGGTCTCGGTCTGGTCTCTGAGCTGTTGGTGGACCCCGGGACTGTTATTGCCCTGGAAGCCCCCACCTACATTGAGGCCCTTAGGGCGTTCCGGAAATCCGGAGCGAGATTCGTCGAGGTCGAAACTGATGATGACGGAATCTTCCCTGAATCTTTCGAAAAGGTCGCAAAAAATCACAAACCTTCTCTCCTCTATACCATTCCGAATTTCCAGAATCCCAGCGGAGCGGTAACATCGGATGAAAGAAGGAAGGCCATTCTTGAAATCGCCCGAAAATATGATATCGCCATCCTTGAAGATGACCCCTATCGGTACATCAGTTTTATTGAAAATGTCCCCCAAAGCTACCTGTCTCTTGCCGGTGATGATCAGCGCGTCATTTATCTGGGAAGTTTTTCAAAGATCATTTGCCCGGGAATCAGGTGCGGTTGGATGGTGCTTCCGCGACAGATAGTGAAAAAAATGACTCAATTGCGCCATACTCTTGAGATAAGCCTCCCGGCATCGCTTCAGCACGTCGTAAGCGGTTTTTGCCACAGTATCGACAGAAAGGCTTATTTTTCGCATTTGCAGGACGTATACGGGAAACGTCGCGATGCGCTTGTGGAGAACCTGATTAAAACCATGGTGCCAAGGGGGTTGACCATGAACTCCCCTCGAGGCGGCTACTTTCTATGGGCACGATTGCCCCGAGTGGAGAACATGCGTGAGTTCGCCGAATATGCGATCAAGGAACACAAGGTAAGCGTTACTCCAGGATACATCTTCTATACCGAGGAAGGCATGGGAAACGATACGCTGAGGTTTTCATACGCGAAGGTGTCGCCTGAAATGGCGGTAGACGGGTGTCAGAGGCTGGCCGCCGCCTTTGACGCATACGTTTCCGGAAGATAGGAAGGCTTTCGATGGGAAAGACCATTCTCGTTCTAGGAGCGGGTTTCGTAGCGAAACCGTGTGTTCAGTACCTTCTGCGGAAGCCGGAAAACAGGGTTTTGGTCGCCGATCAATCAGGTGATCAGGTCGAGAGGGTGCTCGAAGGAAACGTAAGAGGCCGTGGGATCGTCGGCGATGTCAGCGATTCGCTCGGTACATGGATTGATGGGCTGAAACCGGATCTGGTTGTTACGTTGCTTCCCAAGCCGTTCTTTCTCCAGGTGGCACGAACTTGCACAGAGCGTGGGGTCAATTTCATTCTGCCCACGACGGCGACGCCTGAAGTGGTCGGGATCAAGGACGAAATTGCGCGGGCCGGTGTCACCGCCATCGCCGAGCTCGGAGTGGATCCCGGAATCGATCATATGATCGCGATGCGCAGCGTCAGTGATATCCGGCGGCGGGGCGGAGGGTCTGTAGTAAGTTTTTGGTCCGTATGCGGTTCCCTGCCAGCGCCGGAGTCGAACACGAATCCGATCGGGTACAAAGTGTCCTGGGCACCAAATCACGTTGTCTATGCCGGAAACAGGGACGCGTTGTTCCTCAGAGATTCTCAAAAGATCTTCTATCCTGGCGGAGAAACTTTCGAACATTTTGATTTCGTCCAGATCGAAGGCACCGGCTGGTTTGAATGCTATGCGGATGGCTGTGCGCTTCCCTATGCGGAGCTTTACGGAATCGATGAAACGACGACGATCTTCCGGGGGACCCTCAGGTATCCCGGCTGGTGCGAATTGTATGTGGCAGTCCGGAAACTCGGTTTCTTTGATGACGAAAAACTGGATGTCTCAGGAAAAACTCTCGCAGGGCTTCTCGCCGATCGAACCGGTTTCGGAAAGGACTCCTTGCGGACCGATGTGACAGCTTTACTCGGCGTCCCTTCCTATTCGACGCTTCTACCCAAGCTCGAATGGTTGGGGCTTTTTGATGACACAAGGATCCTTTCGGGGGAAAAAAGCCTCTCTGATATCCTTTGCGGACTTCTGGTGGAGAAGCTTGTTTACCGGCCCGGCGAGAAGGATCTGGTGGCCTTGGTTCAGAAAATCGGGTACCGGGATGAAACTGGGAGGGAACATATCAAGACCTCGTCGCTGGTGATCGAAGGAAACATAGACGAGGAAACGGCAATTGCGAAGACCACGGGGCTACCGATCGCCATGGGAGCCGAACTGGTCCTTCAGGGTCGTTTCAATGCTCCTGGTCTTCACATACCTGTTCTTCCGGAGATTTACGAGCCGATACTCGAGATGCTTCAGGAAGAAGGCGTTGTCATCAGAGAAGAACTGCATCGAGTGCACGCATGACTGGAAACGGTCAGGTTTTTAAACGAGGAGGCGGATTGGATGAAGTTTTGCCGCATCGATGATGACATGCAACGGCGTTATGCGGAATGCATGCACGAACTTGAAGTGCTCAAGGAATATGGTGAATTCATAAATGGAAGGATCGATTTGAGTGACGAAGAAAAGGTCGCACTGGCGAAGGACTGCGAGGTGGTCTTTTTCGGCTCGACCTTCCTCAGGAATGAAATCATCGAACAGTTGCCCGCCCTGGAATGCCTCCAGTTCATAGGTACCGGAGTGGCAAATTACGTGGATGTGGTTTTTTGCGAAAAACGTGGAATCAAGGTATTGAATGTAGAAGACTATGGAAGCAATTCCGTCGCTGAGTATACGTTGGCCTTGATACTCTGTTGCCTGAGAGGCGTTTCGGAAGCGGATGCACAGATGAAAAAAAGTGTATGGGCGCCTGAACAATTCGAAGGTGAGGAAATTGAAGGATCCGTAGTCGGGGTTCTTGGAACGGGAAAGATCGGTTCCAGAGTAGCAAGGAAACTGAAATTGCTCGGTGCCGCCGAGGTCCTTGCCTTCGACGTTTTCGAGAACGAGCAATTGAAGAAGGAATATGGCGTTCACTACGCCGCTTTGGAAGAGATTTTCGAACGAAGCGACATCATTACCGTTCACCTGAAATACACTCCCGAGACATTCCAGATCATCAACAAGGACCTTTTGGAAAAAATGAAACCTACCGCCAGTTTTGTGAATGCTGCAAGAGCGGAACTTGTGGATTACGTCGCCTTGCAGGCGATGCTTGAGCAAAAGAGGATACGGGCCGCGGCGGTTGATGTTTTCTACCGGGAACCTGTGGAGGATTACTCACTCTGCAGGCTGAACAATGTGATCGCCACGCCGCATCTGGGCTTTTTCTCTAAAAAGGCCAAATGCAATCTGGTCAGGGGAGCGGTAAATTCCGTAGTCGATTATGTAAAAGGCCGTGAAGGGTTGTAGCCGTAGACGGTTCGAAAGGGGAGGGGAAAAAATGAACGAACAGGACACTCCGAAAATAGCCGTTCTTTGCTGGGAAGAAGGTCATGTCCCCAGGGGGCTTGTGCAGCTAGAATCGCTACGGGGAAACAGCACCAACCTGGATACCTACCCTTTTCCCGTCAGGCTTTGCCGGATTGAGGGAGCAAATGTCGAGTCGGTGCTGGAAAATCCAAGCCCTGTTGTCCTTCAACGGATGATTTCTGAGTCGCAGAAACTCATCCGTCAGGGGATACGAGCAATCACGACAAGTTGTGGCTTCAATGCCGTGTTCCAAAAGGAGCTGACGAGGGCTTTGCCTGTTCCGGTTTTTACGTCGAGCCTCCTCCAGGTCCCTTTCGTGCGGAACCTGTTGCCGCCGGATCAGGCCATAGCAGTGATTACGGCGAAAAGTTCTGCGCTGAAAGACGTGCATTTGCGTGCTGCGGGCATTGTCTCCAGGGAAATGCTGCAGGTTTTGGGTATGGAGCACTCACCGGAGTGGAACAAGATCTTTACGAAGCCCGAAGAGAAAGTTGATCTGGAAACGGTTGCCCGTGAGGTCGTGATGACTGCCAAGAAAGCGATGGAAGGTCCGTTGCAGGTCGGGGCGTTTGTTCTCGAGTGCACCGATCTGCCGCCCTTTTCGACAGCGGTCAGAGAAGCCACGGGCAAACCTGTCTTCGATTTTCAGACAATGATGTACATGATTGCCCAAGCTCTGGGCATAGTATCGACATTCTAGAGATGGGGGTTTTATAATGAATAAAGTATTGATTCTTGGGGCAGGACGAGTTTCTGGACCTTGCATTGATTACCTTGTCCGCAAAGGCGAATGCAGAATTGTCGTTGCCGACATTTCGAAGGACAATCTCGAAGCCGTTTCGAAGCGTTTCCCTTCCGTTGAAACAGTTTTGGAGAACGTGGGAGAAGCGGCCGGGGATCTTCTTGAAAAACATGCCCCTGACGTTGTCATCAACCTGATGCCGCCGCAGCTGATGTATCCTGTGGCAAAGCTTTGTTTGAAGAAAAAAATCCACATGATCCATCCGGCATATCTCGATAATGACACCAGGGAACTCGAGAACGAATGCAAAAAAGAGGGAGTTGTCTTCATAGCCGAACTAGGGCTCGATCCTGGCATTGACCACATGTCCGCCGCGAGTACCATCGCTGAAATACATGAAAAAGGAGCGAAAGTAGAGTCCTTCAGGTCTTGCTGCGGCGCTCTTCCCGCCGCCGATGCGAATACGAACCCGTGGGGCTACAAGCTGTCCTGGTCGCCTGAAAGTCTTATCGGGGCCAGCAAGAGAACCGCCAGGATTCTCCGCGAGGGAGAAAGCGTTTCCTGGCCCGACGGAGAGACCTACGAATACCCCGAATTTTATGAAGTGCCCGGCCTGGGAACCTTCGAGATTTACGCGAACGGGGATTCCCTCCCTTATAGGGAGTTTTACCGCATACCGGAAGCCGCGAACATATACAGGGGAACCATCCGCTATCCTGGCTGGTGTGAGACGATTTGCCACATGAATTCTCTGGGCTTTTTCGAGGAAGACAAACAGGACTGTAAAGGATTGACCTTTGCCCAGTTTACGGCGCGACAGGCCCGGAAGGCCGATAAAGACCCTGAAACAGCCCTGTGCGAAGCCCTCGGGCTGAAGCCCTGGGCAACGTTTATCCTTCGCATGTCATGGCTCGGATTTTTCGATGACCGCCCCTTGCCCTTTGAAGAGGGCTCAGCACGGGATGTCGTTTCGGTTCTTTTTGGGGAGAAGCTTTTCTTTAAGCCGGAAGAAAAGGACCTGGTCATACTGTGTGATGAGATAAAAGTCGTAAATGCTGACGGATCGAGAAAATCCTACAACTCGACGCTCATCGATTACGGAGTACCGGGACAATGGACTTCGATAGCTAGGACGACGGGTATTCCTCCCGCGATCGCGGCCCGTTTCATTCTCGAGGGCCGCATAGCCACTGCAGGAGTCCATATCCCCACATTGCCGGAGATCTATTGCCCTGTCCTCAAGGAACTGCGGAGCGAGAATATCGTGTTGCGCGAAGAAATCATAGACCTTTAGCCGGGAGAAAAACCGGTAAAGACGGAGAAAACGGTGGGGGTGAAACAGGTGAATGGCCCTAAGACAGCACCTGTACGGAGAAGACTCCTCAGCGATGACGTGGTTGAATACCTGAGCAAGGCTATTTTTCGCGGTGATTTCAAGCCGGGAGAGAAGATCGTGGAGACGAAGATCACACGTCTTCTGAACGTAAGCCAGGGGTCGGTCCGCGAAGCCTTCCAGGTATTGAAAGCCATGGGCTTTCTGGAGTCAGTCCCCTTCAGGGGAACCTTCGTTCGCCAGTTCACCCCCGAGGGTCTGAAGGATTATTTCAGGGCTCGCCACGAAATTGAAATGATTGCCGTCAGATGGTCTGCGGAGCGGAGAGAAGACCCCCAAAACATGGCTTATCTTCGCAAATGCGTTTCACTCATCGAAAATTACAACAAGAAGGATGGAGACAGAACCGAGGCACGGGAGGCCGACCTGGATTTCCACAGGGCCATTGTTGCGAGCGCCCGGAGCGAATCCCTGCTTGCCGCATGGGAGGCTCTTAACCACAGCTTCTGGTTTTCCTACGGCATTCATCTTGAAGAAGATCAGTACATGGTGATCGACAGGCAAGGAGAGCTTCACAAACGACTGCTTGACTTGTTCGAGGCGAAAAAAATCGAAGAATTCGAAAAGCTCCTTGCAGAGCATTTCATCAACCCGAAGTCGATTCTCAGGAACAAGTGATGCCCAGGGAAACTGAAAACTTTGTTTAAAACCGTCAAGCCTTGCCGGCTTTTCCGGAGCTTTTTTAAACGGAGCATACAGGTCGAGTCCCCCTCGCACGGTGCCCAAATGGGCCTCGCGGGGGCCCGACAAGGAGGCCAGTTCTATCCCTTAAAACGGTCGTAGCATTATGGGAGGCGATCTGAGGAATGAAACAGGAACAAAAATTGATGGAACTGCTGGAAAAAGAAGGAGAAAGAGTAATCGGGCTTTGTCAGGATCTGGTCAGAATACCTTCGGAAGATCCGCCGGGAGACACCCGCGACATAGCTCGCTTTATATTTGATTGTTTCAGAAACGAGAATGTGGAGTGTGAAATTGTGGGCCCCCATCCTGAAAAGCCTAATGTCGTCGCCAGGGTGAAAGGGGAAAAACCGGGCAGGAACGTCGTTTTCAATGGGCACATGGATACCTTTCTCGTTGGGGACAAGAAGCGCTGGAGTTACGATCCTTTCGGCGGAAACCTTGTCGACGGACGCATCTACGGGCGCGGTTCCTCGGACATGAAGGGAGGTCTTGCCGCCAGCATCCTTTCCTTGATCCTGTTGAACAGGCTTCGTGACGAGTTGCCCGGAACGGCTTCGATCACGTGCGTTTCCGACGAGGAAGTATTTGGGCCCTGGGGAAGTCAGTACCTTCTGAAGGAACACGAAGACCTCAGGGGTGACGCCCTGATTAACGGAGAGCCTTCATCCCTTGAAAACATCAGGATAGGCGAAAAGGGGCAATACTGGTTTCGGTTCTCCTCCCAGGCGGATGGGGGCCATGGCGCCTATGCCGGACTGAGATCAAGTGCAGTAAGGAACATCATGAAACTGCTGAGAGAATTGGAACGGTTCCCCGAAGATCTCTTCAGGGTTCCCGATTCCATCGTCGAAATAATGAGAGAAGGACAAAAGTGCTACGATCAGCTCCTGTGTCCGGGGGCAACGAAGGCGGCCCTCGAGGCTTCTATGAATATCGGAACCATCCGTGGCGGGTTGAGTGTGAATATGGTCGCTGAAGAATGTACGGCGGAGGTGGATTTCAGACTCCCTCCCGGCGTAAAGGGGTCTCTCCTGAGAGATTGGGTAAGGAAAGTCGTGAAGGACAACCCCTCCTGCACCGTGGAAGAATTCAACAGCTACGATGCCTTCCTGACGCAACCGAGCGACGTATTGGTCAGGATTGCCCGTTCTACTGCTGAAGAAATACTGGGAAGGACCATATACACGAACTTCAGTCTTGGAGGGACGGAGGCGAGGCTTTGGAGAGAGTGGGGAGTCCCTGCCGTAACCTACGGACCGAACCACCACAACATGGGCTCCGCCGACGAGTACGTCGTGGCTGAGGAACTCCTGTCAGTAGTGAAAGTACAGGCCATGACAGCGCTAAGGTTCCTCTTGTCCCGGAAAGGGGAAAAGCAGGATGGTTATCAGGAGCGCTGAAGAGTACCACAAAGTGTTGAAACTTTTTCCTCCCGTTCCTGAACCGCCTTTTGAAAACAAAGAATGTCTTGAACGTTTCTGGGATAAGAGATGGGGAGCAAACAGCGAGGTCGGAAACCTTCGAACTGTCCTTTTGCACAGACCGGGAGCGGAGATGCGTGTCATAGACGATACGAAATGGGACGAATCTGCCCAGGCTCTGATTTGTGACAAGAAATCATGGTACTGGAGGGGCAGAACGAAACCAGATCTTGAGCTGATGCAAAGACAGCATGATGGCTTTGCGGCGATCTTGGAACGCGAAGGCGTCGAGATCGTTTGGCTGGATTGCAGGGACTTGAACCGTCCGAAAACAGTTTTTACAAGGGATTTCGGTGTTGCCATTCCAGGGGGAGTCATCCTGGGACGTTTTGCCCCGTTGATGCGCCGCGGCGAGGAAAAAAACGCTTCGAAAACATTGGGCGCTCTTGGTGTCCCTATTCTTCGGACAATTCATGGGACGGGAACCTTTGAAGGCGGCAATTTCGCATTTCTTGATACACGTCACGCAGCCGTAGGATACTCCTCGCGGACAAATCAGGAAGGAATCAGACAGATCGAGGAGATCCTGAGGGTGGTCGGGATCGAGCTTTTGGCGGTACCCTTGACAGGGTACGCACTGCATCTTGACGGAGCATTTTCGATGGTGGATGTGGACAAGGCTTTGGTGAATGTGGCGAAGCTTCCATATTGGTTTCTGGAGAAATTGAAGGAACTGGGAATTCACACCATAGACGTCCACCCCGAAGATAACTGGTATGCCATCAATTGCGTACCGGTGAAGCCTGGGAAAATCATTATGGCAGCGGGATCCGACAGGACGGTGGAGCGGCTCTTTTCTTTCGGAGTAGACGTCGTTCAGACCGAATACTCGGAAATCCTCAAAAACGGTGGGGGCCCACGGTGCTCAACCATGCCGTTGCAGCGTGATGATGTCTAGAATTGTTCAGGAAAAGGATTGGACGTGATCCGATGCGTATCGCCGTATTGCTGAAGCAGGTTCCCGACACCGATGAAGTCCGCATGGACGAGGAAAAGGGAACCATGATCCGCGAAGGGACGGGGACGATCATCAATCCGCTGGATCTGAACGCGATTCAGGCGGCCCTGGATTTGAAGTCAATCCAGGGGGGGGAGGTTTCCGTCATTTCCATGGGGCCGCCGCAGACGGAAAAAGCCCTGCGGGAGGCAGTCGCCCTGGGAGTCGATGAAGTGCTTTTTCTGAGCGACCCACGTTTTGCCGCGGCGGATACCTGGGCTACCGCAACAACCCTTGCAGCGGCCATAGAAAAGCACGGGCCCTTTGACCTCATTCTCGCCGGTGAAAAGGCCACCGATGGCGAAACCGGACAGGTCGGCCCCGAGGTGGCAGCTATGCTTGATCTGCCTTTTAGCACATACGTGAGCGCTCTCAGGGTTCATGAGGGCGGCAGCATGATCGTTTCCCGGACCGTAGAAGAGGGCATCGAGAGGCAGCGCCTGCCATTGCCGTGCCTGCTGACGGTTCTGAGGGACCTCAACGATCCTGTCATGCCGACTCTGGAAGGCAAAAAAAGAGGCCGCAGGGCCGAAATAGGAATGAAAGGTCTCGAAGATCTCGACCTCAAGACGGAAAATGTCGGGCTTGCCGGATCACCCACAAGAGTGGTGAGGATCTTTCATCCCCAGGTGAAAAGAAATCCGCTGGTATACAGCGGAAAGGATCTTGACAGGGGAATCTCGCACTTCGTGGACGAACTGGAAAGACGAGGCGTTCTGACTGGAGGAAAGAACCATGTCGGTGACTAACACGCGTGATATCCTCGTCGTCGGCGAAGCCAGAAGCGGCAGGCTCCACAGTTCGACGCTGGAGCTGACGGCAAAGGCGAAAAGCCTTGCGGATATCCTGGGTGAAAGGGTCTTCACCCTTCTGATGTATGACCGACTCGACTTGTCTCCTGATGCTGTGGGGGGATATGGAGCAGATGTCGTGCTCTGCGCGAAAGACAAAAGACTGGGCGTTTTCAACCAGGAAATACAGGCCGGAATCATCGAAAGGGTCATAAAAGACACGTCTCCCTGTATACTCCTCGCTGCCGCCTCGACGGCTGGCCGGACCGTTATGCCCACCGTGGCCGCCAGGATCAGAACCGGGCTGACAGCGGATTGTACGGGCCTTGAAATCGATGAACAGACAAGACAGCTGCTTCAGACCAGGCCCGCAATCGGGGGAAATATCATGGCCACGATCAGGACGCCTGACCACCGGCCCCAGATGGCGACAGTCCGCCCCAAGACGTTCCCCGTTCCCGACCCCGATCCGGCAAAAAAAGCAGAGGTCCGGATCATTCCTCTTCCCGAGGACCTTTTCCGAAGCAGGATAGAACCGCTGGGACTCGAAAAATCCGGAGAAAGGGACATAAACATCCAGGACAGCGAAGTCGTGGTCTCCGGCGGAAAGGGAATGAAAAAGCCTGAACATTTCGAGATGCTCCGGGAGCTTGCCGGAGTTCTGGATGGAGGCGTGGGAGCGAGCCGAGCGGCCGTAGACAACCGGTGGATAGGATACCCCCACCAGGTCGGACTGAGCGGGAAGGTCGTATCTCCAAAAGTATACATGGCCATCGGAATTTCCGGTTCGGTGCAGCATCTTGCCGGAATGCAGACGGCGGAGTTCATCGTCGCAGTCAACAAGGACCCCGAAGCCCCGATTTTCAAAGTGGCGGACCTGGGACTTTGCGGAGATCTTTTCGACATCGTGCCGCGGTTGAAAGAAGCCTTGAAATCCAGGAAGGGAGGCGGCGGGGCGTGACGATATATGCACCTGTTTCAGAAAGTTCAATAGAGGACCTCCAGGCCCTTCTCGGGCCGCACAACGTTTCCGTAGACGAGGAAAAGAGGCTGACATATTCTCAAGACGAAGTAGGGATCCAGTTCTGGGATCGCCCCTACTGTGCCGAGGTCGTCGTTTTTCCGGAAAGCCCGGAACATGTATCGGCCGTCCTTGCCTATGCCAATGAGAGGAAAATACCGGTGACGCCGCGCGGAGCGGGAACAGGCCTGTCGGGGGGCGCCGTTCCCGCATTCGGTGGGATTGTCATGGCCTTTGACAGGATGAACCGGATCCTGGAGGTAGATCTCGAAAACCTCACCATTACCGCTGAGCCCGGTGTGGTGACAGCCGAAATCCAGGTTGCCGCCGCCAGGCACGGTCTGGAATATGCCGGGGATCCCTGTAGCGGTGATGCTTCCTTCATTGGAGGCAACGTCGCCGAAAACGCAGGCGGGAACAGGGTCATCAAGTACGGGACGACCGGTGCGAACGTGCTTGCCCTGGAAGTGGTTCTTCCTACTGGCAAGGTTTCCTGGTTCGGCGGCAAACGCCGCAAGGATGTGACGGGCCTGGACCTGGTCCATCTTCTGGTCGGTTCCGAGGGGACTTTGGGGGTAGTGACAAAGGTGGTGCTGAAACTTGTCCCCCGCCAGCCGCATGTAGTAGATCTTCTCGTCCCCTTTTCGGAAGTTGATGAGGCCATAGCCTTTGTCCCGCGTGTCATCAGGGAAACGAGGCTGATCCCGTCTTCGCTGGAGTTCATGGACAAAAGATCTCTCTCTCTCGTATCCAGGTATATCGGCAGTTCCCTGCCCTTTGCCGATGCCGGAGCCCACCTGATCGTGCAGCTTGAGGGCGGTGATCCCGAGGTATTGGCCGACCAGTATGAACAGGTCGGGGACCTCTGTTTCAAAGGCGGCGCTCTCGAGGTTTTTGTGGCGGATAACAGGAACTTCCGCGACCAGCTCTGGAAAACCCGGAAAAACATTGCTGAAGCCGTTATCGCCTTCTATACCAGATACGCCAAAGAAGACTTGGTCGTTCCCACCAGTGCCGTTCCGAAACTGATGAAGGGTATTGGTCAGATCTGTTCCGCTTACGATCTGGAGAGCGCGAATTTCGGACATGTCGGAGACGGCAACATGCATGTGAACATCTTTGCCGGGGAAGACCGTGAGGACTGGAAAGAGGTGATCGAAACGGCTCGTTGCGATCTCTACATACTGACGGCGGAACTCGGCGGAACTCTTTCAGGAGAGCATGGGATCGGGCTGAAACGGAAGAAGTATCTGCCCTTCTTTCTTGATGAGCAGCAGATGGAATTAATCCGTGGCATCAAGAAGGTTTTTGATCCGAACATGATTCTGAATCCTGGAAAGATAGTGGATTGAAAGACCTTCGGGTGACCGAGAAAAGCGACTGATTGCAGAAGGTCGAAAGGCGGAGCGTTGTCAAGAGCGCGAGTGAAATCCTCAATCCGCAGGTTGCGAAGTCGAGCCTCTTTCAGGAGGCCCTTTGGGGCTTTTTTCGAGGACTGCTTCTGGTGAAAGCGCAATTTCCATCTTCAAGACACCGAAAAGGAAACTTCAGTATTTCGGGGATGCCATGCGGCCAAAAGTATCCTGCCGGGATGGGTTTGCCTCCCCGGGAAAACTGGTGCCTATGTCCTGAAGATGCTTCTTTGGCATCACTTCCTCATGTGGTGCAGGCGAAGCAGCTCCCAGTGAGAGTCCTCGAGCATCCTGCCTATTGACCCGGCAATCCTCAGGATCACCTGACCGGCATGGCGTACGATACGCGCTGGTGCGGTGTAGATGGTCGCCAACAGATGCTTCTGGTGATAGCGTGACCAACCCGGCGGAAGCACGTGGTGCGTGACAAGCCGCTGCAGGTTGAAGGACAAGACCGACAGGTACCACCACGCAGCGTTGGCTTCAAAGCTGCCCGTGGGGACGTGCCCTCCGGCCAAGTCGCGCTTCAAGACGGCGTGGATCTCTTCGGACTTCCTGCAGCGGCCTCGCTGCCAACGGATCACTTCATCACCAGGTTCAGCAAGGTTGTTGGTGACGATGAGAAAGGTCTTCCACACCTTGCCGCCGAGGACCATCAGGTGAAGCTTCTTCAGGTTCGGGTTGTCCGCTTCAAGTCCCTCTATCTCAAGCTCCATCTGGCGCGCATCGCTCTCTTTCGCTTCGGTCAGGCCTTTGACTTCCTGACGGATGGCTATGTAGCGTACCTCCTTGTCCTTTTTGGAAAGGCACAGCCTGTTGGGTACTATGTTCGCCTCCACCCACCAGCTGTCTTTGTCGTATCGCTCCCACGCTCCCTCGGGGATCTTGCGAAGGCTCCGCCGAAACTCACTGTACATGGGAACCGAGATGCAAAACCCTATTACGCCGTAGGGGCTTTTACCTTCGTTGCAGTAGCGGATGAGCTCCCTGTCGTATCCGGCGCTGTCGGCACGAAGCTTCACCCGCTTTACGCCTCGGGGAAGGTGTTTAAGGCTGCGGCGAAGGAGGCCCAATTGGTCCTTACGGGGTGATACGTTGCCGGTTGTGTATTCGCTGTTAAGGATCATGTCGTGCTCCGACCAGTAGACGTTGAAGGCTTCGTTGGAGCGTTCGTTCTTGTAGTTGTAGGGCGCTCCGCCTCGGCGGGTCGGTATGAAGGTGGCGTCCATATCAAGGGTGGCGTTCTTTTGCACCTTGCGCTTCTGGATGTAGAGAAGGGTCCATAGATCAATTCCTTGACGGACCGAAGCGAAGCTTTGCTTTCTCCCACCTCGTGAAGCCATTTCCGTAGGGCCGACGGGGAAGGAAAAACGGAATCCATCCTGCTTCCACTGCCGTGGTGGGCCTTCATGCTGCCGCAAAGGTCGCCGAGGGCCTTGCCGTCCCGAAGGTGCTCGACGTCGTCGCAGCTCGCTAGTCCAAGCAGGTTCAGCAGGATGGCGGTCATCACGTGGTCCGCATCGTCGTAGCCCCTCTTCGGACGTCGCCTGATGGAACGGGAAGCCTCGTGAAGCCCCGTCGCATAAAAGGCTTCCAGCAGAAGAGCCGCACCGCCCCTGGCTGTTACGGTCCCTGTAGATGGCGTGTGCTCAAGGTGGAAAGGCGCAAGCGTCTGTGGCATAATATGGTCACCTCTCTGGTGTGGGTTGTGTTTCCTAAGCAAAACCTTACCCCTTGCCGACGCGCGGGGTCCAGAGAGGTTTTTCATGTCTTTGGGTCCCTGCTCCATTCCTTAGTGCTTCAGTACTTCATAAAACCCAAAATCACCGAAATCTTCCAGGCCCGGCTTCGTCCGGCCACTTCCCACCCACAGGGTGAGAGCTCTCGTTCCCGGTAACCCTTGATATAACCGGTTTCCTGCCTAATGCTTTCGGTTAACCTGCGGATTGAGGTCTTCTTGCGGTCAACCACTCG
>NPIG01000270.1_pt3 | contig 18657 bp, 23 predicted proteins | sample 8637441 | NCBI WGS metagenome assembly NPIG01 (sample SAMN07420675, study PRJNA396082) | bioreactor metagenome | isolation source: sample BR6 brine-fed electro-methanogenic bioreactor BR | place: Japan: Kochi | collected 2016-06-14 | reverse complement strand
CCGAGATCATGGGCCAGTTCGTGGCCTGCATCAAGGGCATGGGCGAGGCCTGCAAGACGCTGGAGTTCCCGGTCGTTTCCGGTAACGTCTCGTTCTACAACGAGACCAGCGGCGAAGGCATCCGCCCGACGCCCTCCATTGGCGGCGTCGGCCTGATGGCAGACGTCGACAAGGCCGTGACCATCGCACTCAAGGCCGAGGGCGAAGACCTGGTGCTCATCGGCGCCACCGAGGGCCACCTCGGACGGTCCGTCTACCTGCGCGACATCGAGGGCCGTGACGAAGGTGCGCCGCCAACCGTCGATCTGGCCGTCGAGCGCCGCAACGGCGATCTCGTCCGCGAACTGATTCAGGCGGAGAAGGTTTCGGCCTGCCACGACCTCTCGGACGGCGGTCTGTTCGTCGCCCTGGCCGAAATGGCCATGGCCGGCGGCATCGGCGCCGGCATCCAGGGACCGGCCGACCTTCCGCTGCATGCCTGGCTGTTCGGTGAGGATCAGGCCCGTTATCTTGTGAGCACACGCGACGCGAATGCCGTCCTGGCCGCAGCGGAGAAGGCCGGCGTGCCGGCCGCCGCCATCGGCCGCACCGGCGGCACCGAGTTGACGGTTAACGGATCGCTCTCCATATCCGTTAGCGAACTCAAAAACGCGCATGAGGGTTGGATGCCGGAGTACATGTCGGCACCCTGACCCCGGCACAATCGGGAGGGTGACATCATGGCCATGGACGCCAGCGAAATCGAACGCCTGATCAAGGCCGCGATTCCGGACGCCGAGGTGACCATCGAAGACCTGGCGGGGGACGGCAATCATTACGCCGCCCATGTGGTTTCGTCGACCTTCAAGGGGCGGACGCGCGTTCAGCAACACCAGATGGTCTACGACGCCCTGAAGGGCCGCATGGGCGAAGCCCTGCATGCCCTTGCGCTGCAGACCAACCCGCCGGCCGACAGCTAGAACGGCAGCGGTGAACAGGGAACGGACATGAGCGACAATCCTGTCTTCGAGCGTATCCGGCGGGAAATCGACGAGAACCCCGTCGTGGTCTTCATGAAGGGTACGCCGATGTTTCCCCAATGCGGCTTTTCGGCAGCCGTGGTGCAGGCGCTGTCGCTGCTCGGCGCCAAGTTCAAGGGCATCGATGTCCTGACCGATCCGCCGTTACGGGATGCCATCAAGGACTTCGCCAACTGGCCGACGATCCCGCAACTTTACGTGCGCGGTGAGTTCGTCGGTGGCGCCGACATCGTGCGCGAGATGTACGAGACCGGCGAACTGGCCAGATTCCTCAAGGAAAAGAAGATCGAACTGGCCGACTGATCCGGGTGAATCCTATCGAATTAAGCGGGGCCGGCTCCGTCGCAGCCGGCCTTTCGCTTTTGCGGCTCCTCGTCCTCCCTCGCGCTTGAATAATTCCCGGAACCTTTCATAGTGGACTGAAAGTGATGCCGTCCGGAGCATGGACCGGCCGGCTTCAATTAAATCTGTAATAACGGAGGCGTCGCGAAAGGCGCCGGAAACGTCCCCCGGCCCTAGGGCGCTCTTCCTCGGTGGGAGGAAGCGATGACAATCCGAGTCCTGGTTCTCACAGGCATCATGCTGGCGGCCACCCCGGCCGCGGCGCAATGGCAGCCGCTGGACGGCAGTGGCGATTTCGGGGGCACCCCCTCGGCATCGCCGACCGCTCCCGCCCCGAACACCATGCCGTCGGCACCCGGCGGAAGCGGCTACTCCGGTGGTATCCAGGGATGGACGTCGGGACCGATCACCGGCTCCCCCACCACGCAGCCTCCTGCTTCAGGCGGCAACGGCTGCGGGAGCGGAGGATGCGGCGGTGGAACCCCGGCCGCAACGCCCGCACCCGCACCGGCCGCCGGCCCGACCATCGAGATCACCTACCAGGGACAGGCTGCGGCCGATCCCCGCACCGCGACCATGCGCCTTCGCATCAGCGGCAACCAGGCGACCGCCCACGTCACCATGCAGAGCATCTGCCAGCAGAACGTCCGTGTCGGCGGCGCCGACATCGACCTGACCGGCGCCCTGAACGGGCCGTGGGAATCCGAGAAATCGTCGATCGACGGCAGCTGGACCGGCGTCGACCACCACTGCGGCACCGACGATCCCAACCAGGGGCAGTTCTCGTTTTTCCTGAAGGACATCGGGATGGGCAAGAAGGTGCTGCACCTGCGGATCACCGGGAAGAACGGGCGCTACGGTTGGAACTTCACCCCGAAAAACAAGGTCTACACGGCCAGCGGCGGCGGTGCACCGGCCTTTATCGGCGCCGGAGGCGGTTTCGATTCGCCCCTCGGCCCTCCGCGCCAGGGCTTCACCACGGGCGTGCAGCCGCCTTCGTTCGCGGCGGCCAGCTACGGCGATAGACTGCGCCAGCTTTTCACCAAAGGAACCATCGCCCTGCAGGTCGGCGAGAGCGCCATGCGAACCCTGCCCTCGGCCGACAACTTGGGGGCCGGATACGACGCCAACTTCAACCGGATGTCGGACCGGCCGAACTGCGTAACCACCCAGAACGCCAACTTCATCCTGACACCGGCTGGCCTTGCCGACACCGTCCGGGTCGGCAGCGCCGTGCGTATCACGGCGCGCTCCGCCGGCAAGGGTGAATTGTGGATGCAGACCATCGTCCGCTGCCGCGACGCTTCCGGCGCGACGTCCGAGGCCAAGGTGCTTGCGATCTATATCGTCCTGGTCGGCGATCAGGCGGCCCAGGACTATCGCGATCCGCGACCCGGCACAGGCACGCCGCCAACGGTGCCGCCGGGCGATATCGATCAAGCGGTGGTCAGCGGCTATGTCCGTATGGCCGACAACGGCGAACCGGTCGCCGGCGCGACGGTCACCCTGGTGACGCCGCAGGGCGGCGCGATCCAGGATTCCTCGTGGAAGACCGGCGCCGACGGCCGCTTCCGCATCGTGGCCGGAGCCGACAAGAACCTGCGTTCCGGGCGCTACGAGGTGATGGTCCAGAAGCTCCGCATGCCGGCGATGCCGCCGCGCTGTACCATGCGCGATGGAACCCCGGTGGGAATCGGGATCGACTGCGACCTGTGGCCGGTTACGGATCACTTCGTCACCCTTTCCCGCGACGCCCCCAATGCCGATGCCGGGATGATCGACCTGGACTTCCTGCGATACATACCGTCACGCGGAGGCTCGCCACGCGGTTCCGACAAGGGAACCTTCACCAATATCGTTCCCTATCCACGGGCCGAACCGGATCAAAATCAGGGATCTCAGACAACGTCGCCTGCACCGCGTTTCAACCGTTTCCGCTGACCGTTCGGACCGACCGCTCGCAGACGCCTTCGGTTGAAAAATATATTCTCAAGCACCCCTTGTGGTGGATCGGTGCCCCGCTAATTTGAAATGGGACCGGCCACCATGGTCCTCGATCGGCGAGGCTGTGTGCCGGCTTATTTGCAGGTGATACGATGTCTCCGATGGCGTCGAAAGTGGCGTTGTCTGCAATCCTCGACAACCTAATGCTTATGATTGGCGGCTGGCTGTTTTTCTCTCCGGCCATTCTCGGATATTCGGGCGGCAATCCCGAAAGTTGGGTTGCCGTAAGTGGCGGCTTGGCCCTGATCGTGCTCATGCTGGCGGCCCGCCTGGCGTTCCGCGTTTGGGAGCAATGGCTCGGCATTCTAATCGGCGCCATCCTCGCCGCCCTGCCATGGATCGTGGGTTTCGCCGCGATGCCGAAGCCGACGATCAATATGGTCGCTTGTGGCGTCGCGATCGCGGTTCTGGCTGGATGGCGAATTCACGCCCACAACCACACCCGTGGCCGTGGACCGATGGCCGCCTAGACACGAAGAACTGACAAACCGCGCCCGCGAGGGCGCGGTCTGTTTGGTGACACCCCGGCGGACACGGGCATCCTATTTGTTGAGAAAAAAACTTGGTTTTCCTCTTGCGGTAGGCCCATAGGCACCCATTTCAAATCTGTCCGGCCGCCATGGTCCTCGGTCGGCGAGGCTATGCGCCGGCTAGCCTTTCATAGGTGCAATTATGTCTCCGACAACGTCTAGGAAGTCGTCATCCTCTTGGCAGGATAACCTGACGATTGCGCTGGGGATTTGGCTACTGCTGTCTCCGGCATTCCTGCAGTATTCCGGCGTCGCCCCGGAGAACTGGGTTACCATGGGCGCGGGAGGAATCCTCGTCATTCTCATGATCGGCGCCCGCCTGGCCTTCCACGTTTGGGAGGAATGGCTTGGTGTCGTTTTCGGTGCGCTTATCGCGATCGCACCTTGGATCGCGGGTTTCACGGCCAGTACGCGGCCGACGGTGAACTGCGTCGTCTGCGGTCTGGCCGTCATGGTTCTGACCGGGTGGCGTATCTTCGACTACACTCGCCACCATGGCGAAATGACCGCCTAGATCCACGCAGAAATGCGAAGGGCCGCGTCCGGAACGGGCGCGGCCCTCTGCGAATTCTGTCTTAACCGGATCAGCGCGAGTAGCATATCAGAGACGACTAATATACTGATAACGCACGCTTCCTACCCACCTAAAAAGCCGTCAGCACGCGATCTTGCCTATACCATAAATTGCTTCGTTTTTCATCGTCGTTGCGTCATTGGTGTGCTCGTCAGCCCTTCCGCAGCGTCGTCATCCGTTCCTTGCGTGCCGCAGCCAGTTGCTTGTCCAACTCCCCAGCCTTCACCGCCGCCTTCAGCGTTTCAATCGTGTCAGCCAGCTTCTCAACCCCGCCAGCCTCAACCGCCGTCTTGTCGCCGCTCAGCTTCAACGCCTTGTTGCCGTAGCGCACTTCCAGCAGCCACACGCCGTCCGCGTTCCGCCAATACCACTTGCGTTGCTTCCGCAGCACCGTTTTGGCAATCCGCTCGCCGTTCTCGTTCGTCTCAAACACCTGCCGCGTTTTCACCACCTGCTCGCCCGCAGCTTCCGCCACAGCAAGCTCCCGCTGTTCCTCCAGCTGCTCAAGCAAGCGTTCCCGCATCCGCTGTTCAGCGCTCATCGTGTTGCTGCCCCGCGTTTCCGTGCTCAGTTTCAACTTCGCCAGCGTCGCCATTGTCTGTCTCCTTAAGTGTCTGTTATTCCAGCGTAATTCCTCCTTCCCTGTGTCGCAACGCCAGACAGCAAAAAGGGGTAGCCGTTGCCCGCTACCCCTAAATTCTCGTTTTTTGCCCTGGTTGCTCAGCCCCGCAAGTGCCTCACCTCGTCCCACGCTGCCCCTGCCAAGCCCTTCACGCCCGCCGCCAGTGTCCTAACGCCCTCGCTCAGCGCATACGCCCTGCCGCCCTCTAAAAGCGCCGCGTCCCGTTCCAGCGCCAGCGCCAAGTTCACCAGTGCCTCCGTGCTCAGCGCCTTTCGCTTCGCCTTACAAGCGCTGTAGTAGCTCCTGCTCTTGCCCAGGTAGCGCCTGCTAAATTCGTATTGGTTATCAACAAAGCCGTATTCGTTCAGTTTCTTGTATATCGCTTCCATCCTTTCTCTCTCGCTTCGCTATGCCATTGATCTTGTTTGATCTTTGTCGGGTTTCCATCGAGAACATCAAGCTTCTTAGGATAATTGGTAAAAGAGCTCTAATGCCGCTTTTCCAGCAGCCTCGTCCGTTCCCCGTCAACTTTCCGTCCACGCAGCGTAGCAAACGCTTCCTTCCAGTTTCTGTTATGCGTTTAGGAACTCCGTGCTCACCACAAAGCGCTCCACCGCGTCCTGCTTCCAAAGCTCCTTCGTAATGTAGCCGCCCACCCGCAGCGCATCGTCCTGCGTCGCCAGCTTCTGTATGTCCAAGCTGCCGCTCGCCACCAGTCCTTCCCACAGCCGCGCCGCCTCGTTCTCAAAAATCTCGTTTTTTGCCTTGGTTGCTTTCAGCAGCATATGCCAGTGCTCGTTCGTCTCCGCGCCCTCGTAAAACGCGATAAACAGCGTCCGTTGCTCCGTCTTCCGTGCCCAGCGCCCGCCCAGCAGCTTTCTGTCCAACCGTGCGTGCCAGTCCCGCAGCAATCGTCGCGCGCCTTGCCAGTTTGTCTGTCTGTTCAAGTTCGCCGTCACAAAGTAGTCCCAATCCTTCCGCGCCAGCAGCTCCCGCATTCCGTCCTGTATCGCCGTCGTCAAGCCGTCCAACCCCGCTGTTTTTTGATAATCTTATTTATCCCCCGCGCTGCCTGCGTAGCGTCTTAGCCGCCATTTTCGCGATTTTGGATTTGGTTTCCGCCGCCAGCTCAGCTTTCGCCAGCATCAGCTCCATCGCGTCTCTCATTCCGTCCAGCTCCAAGCGTTTGCGCTCAAGCTCAAGCTCTCGATCAGCCTGCTCGCGTTCCAATGCCTGCTGTCGCAAGTCCTCGTTGCCATACATCACCCGCACAAGCGCAGCCCTGCGTTCGCTCTCCTGCGCCCGTCGCCGTCGTATCAGTTTTAGCTGGTGTAGCGCCTTCAGCGTCAGTTTCTGTCGCCCGTGCGCGATCAGCCCCAACGCCCTGTAGCGCCCAATGTCAAAGTCTCGTGCCCGCATATCCAGTCTCCTTGCTGCCCGTATTTACCGGCAGCGCAAAAGCCTGGATGCTCAGCGCCGTTTTAGCGCCTTCAGCTCGTCAAAGCGCTTCTTCAGTTCCGCCTCGTCAACTTGGGGTTCCGCGCTTCCAATCGTCTCGTCTATCGCCCGCCTCAACGCCGTCCGCTTCAAGTTCTCCACGCTCTCGCCAAAGTCCCTGTAAATTGGAAGCCCCTTCGTCGTCTTGTCGTCGTTGAAGACGATCGCGCCCGTCGCCTCGTCCACCTTCCAGTAGTTCATCTGCGCCCGTTCTTCGTGCGTCAGCGCCGCAAACAAGTCGCCAAGCTCCTCCTCCTTCTTGTCCGCGCTTGCTTGCGTAGCCGCCCCCTTCGCAACTCTGCTCGTGATCGACAGCCAGCTTGTGATTGTCCGCTCAACTTCCTGCTGCGCCGCCGTGCGCTCCGTCATATCCGCGCTAAAGCCCCCCATCTCCGCCGTCAGTTCCGCAAGCTCTGTCTCGTAGCGGCCGTAATCGTCCTTTCCAAACGCCGCCCGTATGTCCCTGTTCGCGATCTTTTTGCCCGCATTCAGCCGCTCGCGCAGCTCCTTCAGCTTCTCCGCCTGTGTCCTTTGCCTGCCCATCAAACTCTCGTTTTCAGCCCTGGTTGCCGCCGCAAAACCGCAAAGTTGCGTCACGCAACTTCCAAAACGCGCGTTTTCAGTGCTGGTTGCCGCCAGCCCCGCAAAACCTGCTCAGATTTCCATTATTCGATTGTATTGCCGTTTGGAGCAAGCCGCGACCGGAGATCGTCCTACAACAGCTTGTCCGCCGCCAAAGTCGTGGATATGTGCCCGTAATGCCCCTCAATCATCCCCACGCTCGTCCCCATATTCCGCGCCAGCAGATACACATCCGTGCCGCCGTATTGTAATCGGAATGTCGCGTAGGTGTGCCGCAGGCAATACAGCGTCCGCTTCCGCCCGTATCTGTCGTTTTCCAGCCCAGCCGCTTCCAGCAATCGCGCAAAGCCCACCTCAAAAGTCCGTATCGCTTCGCCCCTGCCGTTCTCAAACAGCCCGTCGCCCTTCGCCCGCGCTTCGTCAATGTCCGCAAAGCCGTAAAAGTCCAGCAGCGCCTTCAACGCCCGCTTTGCCGCAATGCTCCCAATCACCGCCCGTTTGCCCGTCTTGCCGTCCACCCACAGCCGCAGCGTCTCCCGCTGCCTGCCGTTGCCCGTCGCTATCAGCTCAACATCGTTCCAGCGCAGTTTCCGCGCTTCCCCAACCCGCAAGCCCGTTCCCGTCAGCAGCCGCACATAAATCTCAAGCAAGCGCCTGTCGCGTTTTACCCGCGGATGCTTCGCTTCCGCCGCACGCCGCCGTGCCGTCCGTATCAGTGCCCTGTATTCCGCAACCCCAAAAGCGCTGCGCCTGTTCGTCCGCGCCCGTTTCGCCTTCATAAACGGGAGGTGCTCGATTGCCCCCATCTCAACGCCGTGCCGCAACACCTGCCTCAGCACGCTCTGTTCCATCACCAGCGTTTTCGCCGCAGGTGTCATCGCCGCGTTTGCCTTCACCCTGTCCGCGCCATAGCCCCGCGTCCAGTAATCCAGCCGCCAGTCGTCGTAGTCCGCAAAGTCAGCAGTGGAGATTTCGTTGATTGCCCGCTTGCCAAAGTAGGGGAGCAAGTAGCGCTCCAGCGTGCCCTTCACCAGCCCCAGCCGCCCCTCGCTCAAGTTGCCCTCAAGCGTCAGTCGTTCCGCTTTCCGCAAGTAGTCCCGCGCCACCTGCTCAAAAACCGTCGTTTTTAAGGGTTGTTTCGTCCGCGCCTTGTAGCTCAGCTCTTCAAACAGCGTTTCCGCAGCCCGCTTCGCGTCCTCCAAGTCCTTCGTCCGCAGGCTCCGTCGCAACAGCTTCCCAGCCAGCCTAAACCGACAATGCCACGTCCCGTGCCTGTCATCCGCCCGCGTATAAACAACCAGCCGCCCGCCGCGCAGTTCTATCTCTCTCTGTCCGTGCTTCATAGCAGATCGCCACCATTGCGTGTTCCATATCTGCTATTTTAATGCCTTTTGGTTGTGACCGCAGGCAAAGAAAAGGCCGCAAAACAAGGAGTTCTGCGGCTTCCGTCATCAAAAAATATTTCTAAAAAAGCTGCTTTTCATAAACCAAAACATTACACTCGTGGCTTACATCATTTCTCGCAAAAAAATACCCACCACGCTCAAAGGTCTTTTTGCTGATAATATTATCTTCTTTTATCTCAGCTACGATATTGCTGCTTTTCCAGTGCTCAGGGATAAATTTTTCCGATTGTATCAATAGTTTAGAAGCCAATCCCTTGCCGCGCATTTTTGGATTTAGATTTACAGAAACCTCAATATTATTGCCGTTATTGTCATATCTAACAATCCCAATCTTATTCTCTCCATCAAATCCAATTACCAATATCCTCTGCTCATTCAAAAGCGCCCTATCAAACCACGCCTTATGTGAAGCATAATCAACGATGCCGCCTTCAAAAGACATCTTCCTCGTCAACTCATCGTTGCGCCACTCCAAAATATCATCACAATCCTGCGTGCCCGCCAAACGCACCAACATCAAAAGCCACCTTCCCCAACAAAAAAGCCGCTCAGCAATCGTGCTGAGCAGCTTCCTTGTCGTTCCCAATCAGCGCTTATACAGCGCCAATTTGGTGATAGCAGTTAGCGCGAGTAGAACTCGATGACCAGGTTCGGCTCCATCTGCACCGGATATGGCACGTCGGCCAGCTTCGGGGTGCGCGTGAAGGTGCCCTTCATCGTCTTGTAGTCGACGTCCATGTAGTCCGGCACGTCGCGTTCCGGCGACTGGGCCGCTTCCAGAACCAGCGCCAGATCACGGGATTTCTCCTTCACCTCGACGACATCGCCTTCCTGGATGAGGTACGAGGGAATGTTGACGCGCTTGCCGTTGACCTTGACATGGCCGTGGCTGACGAACTGCCGGGCGGCAAAAACCGTCGGCACGAATTTCATCCGGTAGACGACGGCGTCGAGACGCCGCTCGAGGATGCCGATCAGGTTCTCGGAGGTATCACCGAAACGCCGCGATGCCTCGGCATAGTAGCGGCGGAACTGCTTCTCGCTGATGTTGCCGTAGTAGCCCTTCAGCTTCTGCTTGGCCGCGAGCTGCAGCCCGAAGTCAGAAGGCTTGCGGCCACGGCGCTGACCGTGTTCGCCGGGACGGTAATCGCGATTGTTGACGGGGCTTTTCGGGCGTCCCCAGAGATTGACGCCGAAACGGCGATTGATCTTGTACTTCGACTGAATACGCTTGCTCATGACTTCCAATCCGCTTTTGTTGCGTTGTTTATGTCCCGATAGGCCCCCAGGGGGCGGGGCGTTCAAACACCCACGTTCTCGGGAATGAGGCGGCGGAGTATAGCGGCGAGTTCCCGCATGTCAATTCTTCAACCGCCACGGGCGGCCGAAGACCGAGCCGAACCGCAATTTTTGCGGAAATCAGGCCGGATCCAGCTCGGTATCCCAATACAAAAAGTCCCGCCAACTCTCATGGAGGTAATTGGGCGGGAATAATCGGCCGTTCTGCTGGAGCTCATAGGCGCCTGGTTCCTGCGGTCTTCGCAGAAGCTGCATGCCGGCGCGGTCGGGCATGCGGTTGCCCTTGCGCAGATTGCAGGGCTCGCAGGCCGTCACGACGTTGTTCCAGCGGGTCCTGCCACCCTTGCTGCGCGGAATGACGTGATCGAAGGTCAGCCGTTCGGTCTGGAACCGCTGGCCGCAGTACTGGCAACTGAAGCGATCGCGCAGGAATACGTTGAACCGGGTGAACGCCGGCCGCCGCGACAGCGGTACGTAGTCCTTGAGCGAGATCACGCTGGGAAGGCGCATTTCCCAACTCGGCGAATGGATCGCCCGGTCGTATTCGGAGATGACGTTGACACGCCCCATGAACACGGCCTTCACCGCGTTCTGCCAGGACCAGACCGACAGAGGGAAGTAACTCAACGGCCGGAAGTCGGTGTTGAGGACCAATGCCGGAAAGTTGTCAAGTGCGACGGACAACAGCATTCCCCCATCAAGGTGAACGCAGAATACAACATGTTGTGGCGGTTGCCAAATGCCGCCGCAGTTAACTTTTCGTGACAGACCCTACTCTTTTGCGCTAGGCCGCCGCACTCGCGAAAGCCCGCGCCAGGAAGCCCTGTCCCAGGCGGATGCATTCCTCGTCGATGCCGTGCGGCAGGCCGGGACGGGCGTGGACCTGGGTTTCGACGCCGAGTTCGTTGAGCCCGGTCTCCGCCTCGGCCAGGAAGGCGAAGGGCAGGACCGGATCGACCGTGCCATGGGTCAGCAGCACCGGTGGCTTCGACTTGATCTCGGCCTCCAGCCGCTCCTTGCCGACCAGAAGGCCGGAATAGCTGATGATCGCCGCCATCTGCTTCTCGCGGCGCAGGCCGACGTGCAGCGACATCATGGCCCCCTGCGAGAAGCCGATCAGCGCCAGGTTCTCCTCGCTCAGGCCGTCCTTGGCCAGTTCCGAGTCGATGAAGGCGTTCAGGATCGGCGCCGCCCGGTCGGCTCCGGCCAGCCGCGCCTCCTCGGTGAAGTCCTGCAGGCTGAACCACTGGAAGCCATAGGGCGCCATGTCGAAGGGGAACGGGGCATTGGGCGAGACGAACCGGGCATCTGGCAGCACCTGTTGGAAATAGGGCGCCAGTCCGATCAGGTCGTTGCCGTCGGCGCCGACACCGTGCAGGAAGATGACGAGCTGCTTCGCCGCGCCGCCGGAAGCGGGTTCCATGCTGGGGCCGCTCAGGGTCTGAATCTCCGCCATTGCCCACCTTTTCGAATGCTGGTTGCGTCGCAACAAGTCGTAGCCGAACAGGCGTGCTATTGTCACGCCATGTCTGACCCAGATCACTGTTCGGCCGCCCCCCGGCCCGTCGTCACCCGATTCGCGCCGAGCCCGACCGGGCATCTGCACCTGGGTCACGCCTACTCTGCGCTGTTCGCCGCCGAGCAGGCCCGACAGGACGGCGGACGCTTCATTTTGCGCATCGAGGACATCGACGGCGGCCGCTGTCGGCCGGAATTCGAGGACGCGATTTACGAGGATCTCGCCTGGCTCGGCCTGAGTTGGGAAACCCCGGTGCGCCGCCAGTCGGACCACATGGACGACTACGCTGCGGCATTGGACAGGCTAACGGGAATGGGCCTGCTCTATCCCTGCTTCTGCACCCGCAGGGACATCCAGAACGAGATCGCCGGCGCCGCCAATGCGCCGCACGGCCCCGACGGGCCGGTCTATCCCGGCATTTGCCGCGACCTTTCGTCGGCCGAGCGCAAGCGCCGCATCTCGGACGGCGAGCCCCACGCCCTGCGCCTCGACGTCGGGGCAGCCCTACAGCGGACCGGTCCCCTGACCTGGCAGGACCGCGACGCCGGAACAGTCGAGGCGCGCCCGGAGATCTTCGGCGACGTGGTGCTGGCCCGCAAGGACACCCCGACCAGCTATCACTTGGCGGTCACCCTGGACGACGACTTGCAGGGCGTGACCCTGGTGACGCGGGGAACCGACCTGTTCGAGGCCACCCACATCCATCGCCTGCTGCAGGCCCTGCTCGGCCTGCGCACGCCCGCCTACCACCATCACGGCCTTCTCGTCGGCGAGGACGGCAAGCGCTTCGCCAAGCGCGACAGGTCCCTGACCCTGCGCTCCCTGCGTGATGGAGGGAAAACGCCTGACGACGTCAGGGCTCTGATCCGGAACCATCAGGCGCCTGGGCCGGTTTCCGGTTGATCAGGCGACGGCTCTGGCCCGGCCGCTCTCAGATGTGAGAACGGACCTCACGGAAACCAGCTGGCGCAGGCACCGGGCCAGTTGATCGGCCGGTTCAGCCGCCAATCCGGTGATCTGGAGATCGATCCGGATTTCCTCCTGGTCGGCGCCGCACAGCACGCTGTGCCAGACCGTCGGAATGATGCCCTGGCGGGTCAGGACCGCGAGCACCCGCGGCATTACCGACGGATCGCTCGGCGCATGGATGGAGAAACAGACGCTACTGTCGGTTTGGGAGGGCCCGGATTCGGGCGTACGAGACATGACGAAGCAACTTCCTCACCTGGATATCGAATATGGACGAGAACGAGTCCCGGACCTCAAACGAGGGCCGGGCGCATAAGTCGCCCGCTATTCAGCATCAGGAAGGTCGGTTGCTTGGTCATAACACGCCGACGATACACCCCTCGCCCCTCAGGTCAAGCGTGTGAAGGCGGATTTCTCGCCGGAAGGAGGATCTTCCGCCTCGAACGCCGCCAGGTATTTGGCCAGCAGGGAATCCAGGGCGGCCATTTCCTCCTCCGACAAAACGCCGGTCAACCGCGCCTGCGTCTGCACATGCGCCGTGACGGCGGCATCGATGACGGCGAACCCCTTTTCGGTCAGCGAAATGATGACGCTGCGGCGGTCTTCCGGATTGTGAGTGCGCGAAACGAGGCCCGCCTTCTCCAACTGATCGACGCGGTGGGTCATCGTGCCGGACGTGATCATCATCGTGTTCAGCAGATCGCCCGGCGACAGGCTGTAGGGCGGCCCGGAGCGGCGCAGCGTCGCCAGCACGTCGAACCCGGCCGATGTCAGGCCGTACTCAGCGAAGGTCTTCTCCATCTCGCGCGACAGATACGCTCCGAGGCGCCTGATCCGGCCGATCACCCCCATCGGTCCGACATCAAGGTCGGGCCGTTCGCGGTTCCATTGCCGCAGAATCTGGTCGATGTGATCCATGCCCGATCATCGTCGAAAATTTATCTTGACGTCAAGACATTTAATATTATCTTGATATCAAGATAAATGACGAGGCACTTCCCATGGCACGCAAGACAGACCTGATTTTAACGGCGATGGCTCCGGCGATCTGGGGCAGCACCTATCTGACGACAACGGAATTCCTGCCCGTTGGCTACCCGTTGACCGTCTCGGTCCTGCGCGCCCTTCCGGCCGGCCTGTTGCTGTTGCTGCTCGTCCGGCAATTGCCGATTGGGATCTGGTGGCCGCGGGTGTTCATCCTCGGCGCGCTCAATTTTTCGATTTTCTGGGGGCTCCTGTTTGTTGCCGCCTACCGCCTGCCCGGCGGTGTCGCCGCGACGGTCACTTCCATCCAGCCCCTGATGGTCATGCTTCTCGCCCGTTTGTACCTGGGATCGCCGCTGCGGGCCCTGTCCCTTATCGCCGCCGTCGCCGGCATTGGCGGGATCGCGCTTCTGATCCTCACCCCCGCCGCCGCGCTGGACCCCATCGGCCTGGCGGCCGGCCTCGGCGGAGCGGCCTCAATGGCCGCCGGCACGGTCTTCACCCGCCGCTGGCAGCCGAATGTCTCGCCCCTGACCTTCACGGCCTGGCAGCTGACCGCCGGCGGGCTGCTGCTGGTTCCGGTCGCTTTGTGGCTGGAGCCCCCCCTGCCTGCCCTGACGGCGGAGAACGTCGCCGGCCTAGGCTACCTCAGCCTGATCGGCGCGGCGGCGACCTATATCGTCTGGTTCCGCGGCATCGCGCGGCTGGAACCCTCGGCCGTCGCCCCGCTCGGTTTCCTCAGCCCGGTGACCGCGGTCATCCTCGGCTGGATGGTGCTCGGCCAGCAGCTCAGCCCGATGCAGATGATCGGCATGGCCATCGTGCTCGCGAGCGTCTGGCTCAGCCAGCAGGCCTGGCGAACGACACCACCGGAAGGGAAGAGGTCCGGAGTGCGTTCGATCGCCCGGAGGGCCCGTGCGGGAACCTGACCCGCGCTATCGCCGCAGGGCCGCGACGAGGGAGAGATAATCCGGATGATCGGGCTCGATGACCCCATGCCGGATCAGGAAGTCGATCACCACCAGCGAGCAGTTGAACTTGAACGCATCGGTGTCGCGCGCCAGTTCGGCCACCCGTTCGATGGACAGCAGGTCGAACCCTTCAACCTCACCGTCGTCGTTGCTGGGTATGAAATCGGCCGGCATTTCCAGGTCGAAGACGAACTCGACATCGCGGCGCAGGCCCTCGGGCCGCTCGATCGCATAGGAAACGGCGCTGACCCCGACGGCCTTGGCGGCGAGCTCGGCCGGAATGGATGCTTCCTCGGCGCATTCCTTGATCAGATTATCCCTAAGCGAGAGACCGACCGGCTGGCCGCCGGCGACGATCTGATCGAGCTTCCCGGGATCGAGGTCCTTGTGCGGGCTCCGCCGTGCCACCCACATGAACAGACCCGCGTCCTTGCGGACATAGCCGTTGAGATGGACGCCATAGGCCCGGACACCGAACGTCGGCACAGCGCCGCGCTCAATGCTGAACACCGGCGGCGCCGAAAAGGAGCCGGCGACCGGGAACAGTTCGTTCCGCCAATGCGGGAAAAAGCCCTCGGCGCGCAGATCCGCGACCACCTCGGCGACCGCCGCCGAACGCGCGTCGTGACCGTCCAAGCCGGGATGAAGCCCGACGGCCCCGCCGTCGACAACGAACACCTGCGGAAAGGCGCGCAGTCTTTCCGCGAAGTCGGGCTTGAAGTACCCCACCTCGGTTCCGTCGCCCCGCAACGGAACATACCCCGCGGGATCGAAGATCGGGTATTCCGCGAACCGGTCGAGGAAGCTCACGCGTAACCGCCTTCCCTTGCGGTTACGCCGCCACCGAGCGCCGTTTCTCCGACGTCAGCACGCAACCGACAGCGACCAGCTGCCGCAGGCATTGGGCCAGACGTTCGGCCATCGAGTCCTCGACATCGGCGACCTGGATGTCGATCTGGATCTCCTCGCCTTCGGCGCCGCACAGGGCACTGTGCCACATCGACGGGATGATGCCCCGGCGGGTGAAGACCTCGAGGACACGCGGCATGACCGACGGGTCGGTCGGTGCATGGACGGAATAACAGGCGGTACAGGTGGAGTTGGATGGCCCGGCTTCGGGCAGAGCAGACATGATAAACGACTTCCCTTCCTGGATTTCGACAGACGGCGTTGTTCCCGGTCCTCAAGCGAGGGCCGGGCCAATAATTCGCCGAATCTCGATCGCCAGATGGGTAAGTCGCTTTTTCATAACGGTTAGATCATACCCACCTTTCTTGTCAGGTCAAGCCATCGTGACGTGCATCGGCTTGCCAATCCCCTGCCGGTGTGCGAGCCTCGATTCCTAAACGGGTTTTACAAAAACGGGCGGGAAATGAAGATATCGGTAGCCAAGGCGGTCGGCGGCACCATTTCGATCTCGTTCGATGGGAAGGTGGTAACGCTGAATACTGCCGACACGAAAACCCTTCTCCTCGAACTGACCAAGGTTCTGATCCCGGAAGGCGCCTTTTCCAAGAGCCCGACGAAAAAGGCCGAGGAACTGGCCGCCAGGATCAAGAGCGCTAACGATCTGGGAATTCAGAAGCTGCTTCGCGTCGCCGACCACGACGATCTGCTGGTTCTGCTCAAGTTCGGCGAGCAGGACGGCAAGCTGAAGGCCAAGATCTTCGGCAACATGACCGAAAAATCCCGCAAGATCTTCTCCGAGGATCTCAACTACCGCTTCCAGGAAGGCGTGGGCGAAGCCGAACTCGGAAAGTCGATTAACCGACTTTCAGTTATCACTCGCGAGTTGGAAGAGGAAGGAACCCTGACAACCGCCGCCGGCTAGAGCCGAGCCCTGACGCTCAGGCGGCCTCCGTTTCCTTACGGTCCTTGCCCGTCACATAGGCCATGGCGCAATGCTCGGCGCAGTACGGCTTGCCGGGAACGGCCTGGCGGCCGCAGAAATGAAAGTCGGGCGTGCCGGGTTCACCGATCGGCCAGGAGCACATCCCGGCCCTCAGTTCCTTCAGCCGAATGACTTCCGGTTCGTCCGGCTTCTTCTTGATCGGCGACTGCCTCTTGCTCAGACCAAGGCGATGAGCCTTGCCGACAACGGCGTTCTTCGTCGTTCCGAGCAACCGGCCAATTTCGCTGGTAGGGAGACCTTCGTTCCAGAGCCGAACCAGCTCGTCGATCTGTTCGTCAGTCCACTCGATGGTCATTTTTGTCGCAATTTCCTTATCGACCAATCCGCCACCAGTCCGCGGGCGGCGGCCACGTACGTATTCGGGTCGGGGACGCGAATTCTTCGTTTGCTAACGGGCAACACCCCGCTCGAAGGCGCACTACCTCTACAATACTTGGGAAAATCGGGCAAGTGTCGCGCCCAGATTTGGTGGGGATAGAATCGAAAAAACATAAAAAATTTCAACCGATACGGCCGCAAAGAAACAATATTCGCAGCCCGGCTGCGGACCGGTATACTCCCGTTCAGAGACGGGGAGTGATCGATGGCGAGTTCAAAGCGGGAAGACCATTCCCAATGGCGACGGCTGGCCGAAAGGGAACTCGGCGGTCGAAATCCTGACGAATTGCTGTGGCGGACCCCGGAAGGACTGGCTGTAAGACCGCTGTACACGGCGGCCGACCTCGAAGCCCTCGAGCACACCACCTCCCTGCCCGGCGTGTCTCCCTATCTGCGCGGCCCACGCGCCACCATGTACGCCAACCGCCCCTGGACCATCCGCCAGTACGCCGGGTTCTCGACGGCCGAAGAGACCAACGCCTTCTTCCGCGACAACCTCGCCGCCGGCCAGAAGGGCCTGTCGGTCGCCTTCGATTTGGCCACCCATCGCGGCTATGACTCCGATCATCCCCGGGTCGTCGGCGATGTCGGCAAGGCCGGCGTCGCCGTCGATTCCGTCGAGGACATGAAGATCCTGTTCGACGGCATCCCGCTCGATCAGATGAGCGTGTCGATGACCATGAACGGCGCCGTCCTGCCGGTCATGGCCGGCTTCATCGTCGCCGCCGAGGAACAGGGCGTGGCCCCGGAGAAGCTGACCGGAACCATCCAGAACGACATCCTCAAGGAGTTCATGGTCCGCAACACCTACATCTATCCGCCCGCGCCGAGCATGCGCATCGTTGCCGACATCATCGTCTACTGCGCCGAGCGGATGCCGCGCTTCAATTCCATCTCGATCTCCGGCTACCACATGCAGGAAGCAGGCGCTACGGCGGTGCAGGAACTGGCCTTCACCCTGGCCGACGGCCTGGAATACGTGCGGGCGGCCCTGGGACGCGGGTTGGACGTTGACGCGTTCGCTCCGAGACTCAGCTTCTTCTTCGCCATCGGCATGAACTTCTTCATGGAAATCGCCAAGCTGCGGGCGGCGCGTCTGCTGTGGTCGGAACTGATGGCGCAGTTCGGGCCCAAGGATCCGCGCTCGTCGATGCTGCGCACCCATTGCCAGACATCGGGCGTCTCGCTCTCCGAGCACGACGCATATAACAACGTGGTGCGCACCACCATCGAGGCCATGGCCGCCGTGCTCGGCGGTACCCAGAGCCTGCACACCAACGCGCTGGATGAGGCGATGGCCCTGCCGACGCCCTTCTCGGCGCGAATTGCCCGCAACACGCAGTTGATCCTGGCCGAGGAGACCGGCATCCCGAAGGTCGTCGATCCGCTGGGGGGCAGCTACTACGTCGAGAGCCTGACCCATTCTCTGGCCGCCGAGGCGCGGAAACTCATAACCGAAGTCGAGGAGATGGGCGGCATGACCAGGGCCGTCGAAGTCGGCATGCCGAAGCAGCGCATCGAGGAGTCGGCAGCCCGCCGCCAGGCCCGCATCGACCAGGGCGAGGACGTGATCGTCGGCGTGAATCGCTACCGGCCGGAGGAGGATACAGCTGTCGACATCCTGGTCATCGACAATGCCAGGGTGCGCGACGCCCAGATCGAACGCCTGAAAAAGGTGAGAGAGAAACGCGACGGGACCGCCTGCCGCAAGGCGCTGGATACGCTCAGTGCGGCGGCAGCATCGGGGGAAGGGAACCTGCTCGAACTTTCGGTGAACGCGGCGCGGGCGCGGGCAACCGTAGGCGAAATCTCCGACGCCCTGGAGAAGGTGTTCACCCGCTACCGGGCGCAGGTGCGCTCGATCTCAGGCGTCTACGGCGCCGCCTTCGAGAACGACGAGGGGTTCGGCAGGATAAGGGAGGAAGTGGCGGAATTCGCCGAGGAGGAGGGGAGACGGCCGCGCATGCTGGTCGTCAAGCTGGGCCAGGACGGCCACGACCGAGGCGCCAAGGTGATCGCGACGGCCTTCGCCGACATCGGCTTCGACGT
>NPIG01000902.1_pt1 | contig 18682 bp, 15 predicted proteins | sample 8637441 | NCBI WGS metagenome assembly NPIG01 (sample SAMN07420675, study PRJNA396082) | bioreactor metagenome | isolation source: sample BR6 brine-fed electro-methanogenic bioreactor BR | place: Japan: Kochi | collected 2016-06-14 | reverse complement strand
TCGGCTTCGTTGTCCCACTTTATGTCCAACACGCCGGTGATCAGTTGGAAGCCGCCGCTATCGGCGAGAATTTTCGTTGTTCGCCTGTTGCGCTTTTGGATGAAGGCTTCCTCCACATCTCCCTTCGCCGTGTCGAGCATGGCCTGTCCGGCGCTATAAAGCGCATACGGGTAGCGGACCTTTCCCTTGGATTTGTCGAGGAAGTTGAAAATGGACGTTCGCGCGTATCCGGGCAGGGACTTCTCCCGATTCCCCCGGAACTTCGCCATGCTCTTGCTCATCGCCCGCACGTAGGGCGCATTGACAGCGGGAAGATACGTGGCGTGAGCCATCTTACCCGTAATGAGCGGGGTAAAGTCGTTGTCCTCAGGGGGCGGCAGGAACGGGATCATGGTTTGCCGCCTCCGTTGTCAAAGGCCGTGAGGTCGTATTCCTTGCCTTTTCGGGCAGGGAGCACCGCTTGCCAGCGAACCCCATTTGCGTCGGCGCAAAGAACTGCGGCGACCGGTGACAGGGTAAGGGTCAGGCCGGTTAGGTTCTGCCATGATGCAAACAGCTTTATCGCCGCGAAAGCATCCTTGGCGAACAAGGGAACCTTAGTCGGGGTCGATGCGGAAACAGGGATAGGGTCGCCGCTGATCGGCTTGCCCTTGTCGCCTTCGATGACCAATCCATCGCTTCCAAGATTGATCACCATGTTTTTCGGCCTTGCGGTGGACGCCTGCGAGAAAGCCACGAAAAACGCTTCGGGAACTTCGGGCGTGATGGTCACGGCGTTCTCAAGATCGTCAGCCGTCGGGAAATACCCGGTTTCAACGCCGCTGCCGTCGGCAAGCGGGACATAGCAGTAAGCTTCGGTGTCAAACGCGCCTTCGGGATTCTCGAACGGCTTTTTCCGCTTCTCGTCCATCTCTTCGATCAGTTCTTCGACGGAAAGGCCGAACTGCGGTATCACCATGACACACGGCGCGTTCTCGTGTTCGCCAAGTGCCCAGTCGGTAAATCGTAAGTTTCGGTCCAACGCCCTTAGGGCAAGGATGGCCGCTTCGCCGAACTGCCACGAACCGGCCGGAAGTTCGGCAACCCCGTTGTCCGCTTCGGCGGCGAGCACGGGACCGGAAAGGGGAAAGCCGGAATACACATGGGCGGAGAAGGCCGCACCATTTTGGGCTAGGATCATCGGCTTCCGGGTCTTGTCGGGCGCGAGAATCTTCGATGCAGCGACGAGCGCGGAAAGAACGGGAAACGCATTCGCAAAACCGCACGGGGACGGGAGCAGGTTTCGGACTTCGGTCTCCGCAGCGTTGTCTTCGTCCGGTTCCGGGAAGCCAACATATTCCACGGTGCCGTCATCGCGAACTCGGACCAGCAGCCTGTGAAGGCCTGGCTGTGGTGCGCCGTCTTGGCTTAGGTCAACTTTGACGGAAACCTCGCCTTCTTCATCTGTTTCGCCGGCAAGGTATTCCTTGGTCCCGGCGCTGAGATACGCAACGCCCCGCATGAACCGCAGGTCTTGGGACGGCTTCGAGGCTTTCGGTTTAGCTTCCTTCGGAAGTGATCGTTCCCATGCCAAGGCACGCTCGTAGGCATCGGTGATCGTCCCTCCGCCGCCGTCTTTGTCTTCGCGGTCGAGCCAGCCTTCAAACGCCTCTTTTGTGCCGATCCCGAACACTTCGTCGGCAAACCGGAGAACCTTGGCATAGCGCGAAACCGCCATGTCGCTTGCGCGCCAAGCTTCGATGTTTCCGCTCTCGTCCAGTTGTGGGTTGCCGATCACCGCGCGGACAACCCGGATATAGCGGTTGTCCGAAGCGCCCGTGTGGACCCGGATCATGTGCTTGTCGCAGAAATCAACGAAGTCTTCCCAGTTCGTGAAACAGACATTGGCAAACGCCATCATTTCCGCCAACGCATTCCGGGCGGCTTTATGGGAGCGGCCATACATGGCGCGGGCTTCGTCGTATGACGCTTTGAGGGATTTCGGCGTATCAATCTGATTTTGCATGACTTTCCCAACTCACCCGGAAGCTCCCGGAAAAGCTTTTTCCTAACTTAGGTTAGTAAGTTTGGCGTCCTGTGGCCGAGACAGCAGGCGCTCATAGAGCACGTCAGCCCCGAAAAACCTTTCGGCCAAACGGTCTTTCAGCGCGTCAAGTTTCGCCGTCGTTTCCGGTTCCCCGCCACGGCGCAGCATCGCCCGCATTCGCTCCACGAGTTTCCCCTTGTGCCGCCGGTAGGCATCCCAACTCTCCGTCCATTCGCTGGGATAAAGCCAAGCGTCGTCATACATCTCGGAATAGGACAGGCGATCAGGTGCTAACGGCATAGCGCCTGCGATGGCCCCTTCGTAGAGGCTGATGCCAAGCGTCTCTTGCAAGTTGGCGGAAAACACCATCCGGGCTTCGCGGAGAAGCTGGTGATACTGGTCCTTGGTCAGCCGTTCTTCCTGGCAAACCCGGAACTCGTAGTCTGGAAACGCATCCGCCAAATCGCGGAAAATGTCGGGTTGTTTTTCGGGGGCCAAACGATGCGGAAACAAGATGAGATTGCGCTTCGGCGTGTTTGGCGACGCCATAATCACGTCGGCAAGATACTCGAAAGGAAGGCCGGTGCGGACCATTCGGCCATCGTCCTCGACACCAAGGACGGACCGGAACATGTCAACGTGGAAGCGTGTCGCGAAATAGTTTGCGTCGATGGCGAAGAATAAGGACCGCTCGAAAGTATGGCTCCACCGCTTGTCGGCGATTTCCCGCCCAAGGAAATCCCATGCGTCGTAGCTGCCCGCGTGCCAAATGGCGTGGATTTGCACAGGGATTTTCAGCAATGCGCTCATATACCGAAGTTGGATGATGGCCGGGTTCCATGCGTCGGTGACGAGGAACTTGTCGCCCGCTGACACGTCCCCGTTGGCGAAGGCGTTCGCGATTTTGATGATCTGGCTGCTTTTGAAGACGTTGGTTCCGGCGAAGTTGAGGAACGCCCCTTCCGTCGTCGTCTGCTCGGCGGCGTCGCCCGTCACCGGGACGATCTCAAACCCTTTGATACCTCTTGTTTTTGCCGCCTTGGCTATCTGTTTCGGCAGGTGGTCCCGCCATTGTTTCGTATACCGCTGCTCGTGCGCCTCAAGCTCGATCAACCAAAGCCTCATGGCCGTTTCCGCTACTCGGCTTGGGCTAACAGGGGGCGTCTTTCTCGATGGCGCAGGACGGCCCAAAAGGCGACCGCACCGGTCAGTTTCGCGATGCTGACAAGCAGCATCCCTGTCCAGTCGAATATCCCAACCAGATGCAGGAACGCGTAGGTATCGATCGGCACGCTGATCAGCGACGAAAACAAAATCCGTTCGGACAGCGGCCTTTTGGTGATCGTGTAGACCAGCCAATCAACCGTCTCGGAGATCAGGAACGCCGTCACGCTGGCGATGGCAACAGCCGGGGCCGACATGAAATAGCTGGCGGCACCGCCGGTCAGCATGGCGAGCAGGACAAAATGGCCCACTTCCCGCTGGCAGAAATCCCGAAAGACAAAGACGAATCCGACGACGAGCATCACGGGCGGAAAATACGTTCCCAGCACGGGAACCGGGGGGATCACCACGAAGAGCCAGTTGATCAAAACAATCGCAAGAACGTAAATGGATGACCAAACCACGTAGCAATCTCCCCGTTTCTCGGGCCTTCCCCCACCCCTCCGACACGACGGCGGAAACCGTATGATCGAAGCATATCGACACTACGGCAGCGGTTTGACGGAGAACTACTGTGGAAAATCCCTAGGTAGGGGAGGCTTCGGGCTTACGGATCATGGCGTGGATCGCCGACACGGATGACGCACCAAGCTTCTCCATGATGTTTGCGCGATGGAACTCGACGGTCCTCTCCGAGATATCCAGTTCGGCGGCAACGGCCTTGTTGGGCTTGCCTTGGCAGAGAAGGGCGACGATTTCGCGTTCGCGGATGGTCAGTTTCGATAGTGCCTCTTCGCGGGCGACAAGATGGCGGCTTTTGCCGATGGCTTCCCGAACACGCTGGGTCAAAACTTCGTTGTCCACGGGCTTTTCGAGGAAGTCGATGGCCCCCGCCCGAACCGCCTGTACCGCACTGCGGATGCGGCCATGGCCGCTCAGGAAGATGATCGGCAGCGGGATGTTTTGATCGGCGAGGACGGTTTGCAGTTCGAGACCACTAAGCCCGGACATTCGTAGATCAAGGACGATGCAGCCCTCGCGCAAGGGCGGGTCGGACGCGAGGAAGTCTTCCGACGAGGTATGGACGGCAACCTCCCATCCTTCGGCTTCCAGCAGTTCCGCGAGCGAGCCGAGTAGGGATTCGTCATCATCAACGACATGGACCAGCGGCGTGGCGCTCATTGTGTCTCAGCCTCGGCTTTCTGCAGTTTGACGACGAACGTGCTGCCGTTCTCGCCGTCCGATTCCACGCGGATGTTCCCGCCCATGCCTTCCAACAGGGATTTGCAGATGGAAAGGCCGACACCGAGCCCGCCTTCGGTCTCCGAGAAAAATCCTTCGAAGATGCGGGCTTGCTTGTCGGGCGGAACGCCTTTGCCGTTGTCGGTCACACCGATGCAAAGATAAAGTTCGTCGCCTTCGTGTTCGGCAATACGGATGATCCGTTCCCGCTCGTCGTGTCCTTCAACCGCACGCAGGGCGTTTTTCACGAGATTGATGAAGACCTGCTCCAACTCCGCCGCATCGCCGATGACCAGCGTTTCGGATGCTGGAGGATGGGCTAACACCTTAGCACCGCTTTTGCGGATATCCCGATCGAGCAGTTCCAACGTGGTTTCGATAGAGGCGAACGGATCAACAGCCTTGTATTCGTCCCGATTCGCTCCGGCGAAACCGCTCAACCGCATGTGAATGCGGGCAATGCGGTTCACGGATTCGGTGACTTTTTCCTGATAGCGGCTGATCGCCTCGTAGTGCGGCTTTGGCAACCCATCGAGCCGCTTTTTCAGCAGTTGCACATTGATCAACGCAACCTGCAACGGCGTGCTGATCTCGTGGGCGATGGTGGTGCCGAGTTCGCCGATGGTTGCCAACCGTGACATGCGGGCCAAGGTCTGTTCCTGTTGGACCGCCTTTTCCTCAACTTCCTTCCGTTCGTCAAAGGCGGCACCAACCGCTAATCCGGTAGCGGCTGAAATCGCGAACAGGGTTTGCAGTTCCACGGGATTGTAGGTTTCAGCGCCGACGATCTGATAGGCGAACACCGCTGTCATGTTTGCGACCAGCGCCGCGATGCTACCGCCGTAAAGTCCGCGCACGGCCCCGAACCACACGACGGGCAGGATGATGACATAGCCGAAGCGTTCGGCTCCGGTCTCAAATGCCGCGACCCCAAACCCCGCGACCGATGCCGCCATTGGCACTGCAATAAGCGGAAGCCAACGGAGAAACGTCTCCTTCGAAGGCCATTTACCGAACACTTCGCCCCATCGCTGGTCGTGGTGAATGGTCAGTGCAAGGACGATCAGCGGAAACGCCATGATGACGCCGGATGCATCTCCGGCCCAAAACGACATCATCACTTCGCCAACGATATTTGCAGGAAACACCCCGAACAGCACGAATAGGCCGCCTGCCGTAAGCGCCGAAAGCCCACTGGCAGCGACCAGCGCAATAAGGCTCCATGCTACGTCCCCGGTGCCAGCAAGCGGCAATCGAACCGAAGGGAGAGACCGGAGCAACCAGCCCACGCCGCCATAGATCGCCGTCTGCCGCAGAACCTGGAAAACATCAAACAGGTCGCGGGAAGCCATCTCATCGAACGAGAACGGCGCGCAGAAAATCCCGACATAGACGGAGGGCAGATAGGCGGGACCGAAGACCGCGACGAAAGCGGCCGTCAGTGCGGGACCGGGATAGAAAGCACTGACATGCGGTGCGATACCAAAAACACCGGCGAACTCCCACAGTGCCCAATATGCGAGCCAATAAAAAATAGACCGCCGGAGATAAAGCACGCCGACCCCTTTCCCCCTTTATTCTCCCTCGATACCCGTCATTTCGTAGGAAGGGAACTGGGAAAAACCACGAGGTCAGCGGGTGAGAATCGGGGACAGAATGCACCTTTTCGGGGCGCGGAGAGGCAAACTTGCAGCAGAAGGCGCAAGAGATACAATCAAAATAATATAATAATATCAATAACTTATGTGCATTTTTGCAATAAGAACATAACAAGAACTATATTTCTTGCAACTCCCGATTTCTTGCACATTTTCTCGCAGCGCAAGGTGCAAGATCTTGCAACTTTGGCCGTTTTTAGCTGCACCGGAAGTTGTTGGTTTTACTGCGTATTATTTGCAGAAATCGGACCAACCGCAGGAACAAGCGGAAAAACGGTATCTGGATACCGCAAAACGCCGATTTTTGGGGATTTTTACAAAATGGCTGGGGCGGGAGGATTCGAACCTCCGAATGCCGGTACCAAAAACCGGTGCCTTAGACCACTTGGCTACGCCCCAGCAGCGCCGTGCGGCGGACTTTACGCGTATTTTTTGCCCCTCGCAAGCGGCCGCCGCGCCGATCAGAGGGTTTGCGGCTCCTCGGCCGCAGTGAGCATCGGAACCGCCGCGATCCACCAGCCCGGATGAGCGGCGGCCAGCGCTTCGGCGGCGCGGCGGGCGCCGTCCGCGGCGGCGAACAGGCCGAAACAGGTGGCACCGCTGCCCGACATCCGGGCCAGCAGGCAATCCGGCAGCGCGGCCAGGGCATCGAGAACGGTGCCGACGACCGGCGCCAGGGTCAGGGCCGGTGCCGTGAGATCGTTGTTCCGTTCGACCAGGACGGCGGCCAGGGCCGCGGCGTCCGGCGGCGGTTCCGTGAACCGTCCGGCCGGCGAGAAGTCCCCGGTGCGGGCGCGGAAAACGGCCGGCGTCGAGACCTCGACGCAGGGATTGACCAGCACCAGCCAGGCTTCCGGAAGCCGTGGTGCCGGGTTCAGCATCTCGCCGACGCCGCCGAAGAACACCGGCCGCCCGGCCAGACAGACCGGGACGTCGGCACCGAGGGAAAGCGCGAGGTCGGCGACATCCTGCCCGCCGGGGTCGCGGCCGGCCAGATGGCAGACCGCGCGCAGCACCGCCGCCGCGTCGGCCGAGCCGCCGCCGATCCCGGCCGCAGGCGGCAGGTTCTTGGTCAGCCGGATCTCGAAGCCGTCCTCGATCCCCAGGAGATGCGCGGCCGCCGACGCGGCCTTCACGGCCAGGTTCCCGGGGCCGGCGGGGATCCGGTCGGCGAAGGGACCATCGATGACCAGAGCCCCCTTCGCGGCCGGGACCACGGTCAGCCGATCGGCAATGCCTGCGAAAACGACCAAGCTGTCCAGCAGATGATAGCCGTCGGCCCGTTTGCCGGTGACATGGAGATAGAGGTTGATCTTGGCGGGAGCGGCAATGCGAACGCCCCGGCGCCCACCGGACGCCGCCGTCCCGGACGCCCGGTCGTCAGCCATCTTGCCCCGGCACATCCTTCTTCTCGGTAAGGCCGCGGGTCAGCTTCTCCTCGAGGGTCGCCGCCAGATCGGGTTCCGGGTTCAGGTTCTTCGAGCGCAGCCACTGGAACCGCGCTTCCCGCTTGCGGCCGACCCACCAATAGGCATCCCCCAGGTGATCGTTGATGATCGGGTCCTCGGGGCGAAGCTCAACGGCGCGTTCCAACTCGCGCACCGCCTCCGTCATATTGCCGAGCCGATAGTGGGCCCAGCCGAGGCTGTCGACGATGTAGCCGTCGTTGGGCCGCAGTTCGACCGCCTTGCCGATCATCTTCATGGCCCGATCGAGGTGCAGACCCTTGTCGACCCATGAATAGCCCAGATAGTTCAGCACGTAGGGCTGTTCCGGCTCGAACTCCAGGGCCTGCAGGAAATCGGCTTCGGCGCGGTCCCACTGCTTGGAGCGCTCCAGCGCCATGCCACGCGAATAGAGCAGCGACCAGTGCCGCTTCTCCAGGGTGCCGATCCTATTGATCGCCTCGTCGTATATGCCGACCGCTTCGTCGAAACGCTCACGGGCCCGCAGGATATTGCCCAGGGTGATCAGCGGCTGCGGATCGACCGGCCGCTCGGCGGCCATCGACTTCAACAACACCATCGCCTCGTCGGGGCGGTCCAGATCGTCGAGATTGAGGGCAGCCCGCAAGCGTGCCGACCAGGAGAACTGGGACTTCTTGTCGATGGCCTCATAGACGACATTAGCCGCCGCCGGGCGATCGCTGGCTTCGAGAATGTCACCGATGAGAATCTGCGCCGGCGGGAAGTCCGGCCGCAGCCAAAGTGCGAGCCGGCCGAAGATCAGGGCCATCTCGCGGGCGTTCTGCTGACGGAACACCCCGGCGAGATCGAACACCGCTTGCGCCATGCCGTCGGCCCCCGTCTTCACCTGCCGGGGCGGTGACTCCCCGGCGTCGAGACGGGCCAAGGCGGGGTCCAGAAGTTCCGAATCCGGATGCTCCTGGTCGAAGCGGGTATAGAGTTCGCGGGCCTGATCGATACGGCCGCTACGCTCCAGGAACTCGCCGAAGAGACTGACCGCGCCGTAAGATAGCCGGTCATTGCCGAGGGCACGCTCGAAAGCCTGCAGCGCTTCCGCTTCCTGCCCGGCGAGATCGTAAATCAGTGCCGCATGCAAGTCATGCAGGACCTCGGCGCCATTGGTCTGACGGACTCCCTGCAGGATGTCGACGGCCTTGACCGTGTCGCCGGTCCCGGCAACCGCCCAGGCCTGCAACAACGGTTTGACGAACTGATTGAGCCCGTTGTCGGCCAAGCCCTCGAGACGTTCGGACGAGGCCGCGAACTTTCCTTCCCCGGCGTCATAGATCGACAGAACCATTTCGACGATGGAGTTGGCCACTTCACTGCCGGAGAGGCTTTCCAGCAGGGGGACGGCTTCCTGAATCTCGCCTTCCGAAACCAGAAGGACGCCGGTTCTGAGCTTCAGTTCGTTGTTGTCGGGGTCCTTGGCCAACGCGGTCCGGAAATACTGGATCGCGGTTTCGCTCTCGCGCACGGACTGGGCATGGCGGCCCGCCAGATAGTTGCCGACAAAGGATCCGCCCGGCGCGAGTTCCTTGCCGAGCTGGGGTTCGTCGACGCCGAGGAAGGCCATCTCGCCGCCCCCCCGCGTCTCGGTCACCTGCGCCGAGGTGCAGGCTCCCGACAACAGAATCCCGGCGGCAACGGCGGCCAGCAACCGCCCCCGCCGTGTCGTGCCGCTGAACGACGGGACCCACACGCCCCGCATCCTTGCGCTTGTCCTACCGGCCCAAGCCGGCCGACCTTCGGTATTCGTGTACAATCGCAGTTCGTCCCTACATGTTCGGATAGTTGGGACCGCCGCCACCTTCCGGAACCACCCAATTGATATTCTGGGTCGGGTCCTTGATGTCGCAGGTCTTGCAGTGGACACAGTTGGAGAAATTGATCTGCAGCTGCTTTTCTCCGTCCTGCTCGACGAACTCGTAGACCTGTGCGGGGCAGAAACGTTGTTCGGGCCCATCATATTCCGCCAGATTGATCGCCACCGGCACCGTAGCATCCTTTAGCGTCAGGTGGCAGGGCTGGTTTTCTTCGTGGCTGACATTGGCAAGATAGACTGACGAAAGTTTATCAAAGGTCAACACACCGTCGGGCTTCGGATAGTCGATCTTTTTGCTCTCCGAAGCCTTCTTCAGCTGCTTGTGGTCCTCATGATGGTGCAGGGTCCACGGCGCCCGTCCGAAAAACACGAAGGTGTCGAGCGCCGAATAGGTCAGGCCGCCCCACAGGCCCCAGCGGAAGGACGGACGGATATTGCGCACCTTGCGCAGTTCGTTCCACAGCCAGGTCGACTTCAGGTTTTCCGGGTAGGCCGACAGATCGTCCTTGTCGGCGGCCAGGGCCGCGAAGACCGTCTCCGCCGCCACCATCGCCGATTTCATCGAGGTATGCGTGCCCTTGATCTTGGCGACGTTCATGAAGCCGGCGGCATCGCCGATCAGCGCCCCGCCCGGGAACACCAGCTTGGGAATGGACTGGAAGCCGCCCTCGTTGATGGCACGGGCGCCGTAGGCGATGCGGCGGCCCCCCTCGAACATGGGCCTGATCGCCGGATGGGTCTTGAACCGCTGCATCTCCTCGAAGGGGCTGGTATAGGGGTTCTGGTAGTCGAGCCCGACGATGTAGCCGACGGCCACCTGGTTGTCCTCCAGGCAGTACATGAACGACCCGGCATAGAGCTTGCTGTCGGCCGGCCAGCCCACCGTATGGGTGACCGCGCCCGGCTTGTACATAGCCGAGTCGACCTCCCACAGCTCCTTGATTCCGATCCCGTAGATCTGCGGGTCGACCTCGGCCTGCAGGGAAAACTTCTCGATCAGGGATTTCGAGAGCGATCCCCGGCAGCCTTCGGCGAACAGGGTGAACTTGGCGTGCAGTTCGACGCCCGGTTCGTGGCGATCGGTCGGCTGCCCGTCGGCGCCGAGACCCATGTCGCCGGTGGCGATGCCCTTGACGCTGCCGTCCTCGTTGAACAGCACCTCGGCGGCGGCGAAACCGGGATAGATCTCGGCACCCAGGGCCTCGGCCTGCTCGCCCAGCCAGCGGCACAGGTTACCGAGGCTGATCACGTAGTTGCCGTGGTTGTTCATCTGCGGCGGTGTCGGCAGGCGCAGCGCCATCTTCTTGGTCAGGAAAAGAAACTTGTCGGCTCCGACCGGCGCGTTCAACGGCGCCCCCTTTTCAGCCGAATCGGGAATCAGCTCGTTCAACGCCGTCGGTTCCAGGACCGCGCCCGACAGGATATGGGCGCCGACTTCCGATCCCTTCTCGACGACGCAGACCGACAGTTCGCGGTCGTTCTCGGCAGCCAGTTGCCTGAGGCGGATGGCCGCACTCAGTCCAGCCGGGCCGGCGCCGACGATCACGACATCGAATTCCATGGATTCCCGAGTCACTTTTCGTTTCCTTTCCCTGTATGACGCGTTTCCAACCCTTATGACGCAACTCTATAACACGACAAACACCAGGTCTATTAGTGGAAGCTAAACTTCAAGAAACTCTCACCGCCATCCCCCTTGGTGCTAATGTATGACGATGAGCCGGGATCTGCCGCCGAAAAAAATTCTGGAATGGTATCTGGAGGCCGGCGTCGACGAGGCGGTCGCGGACGAACCGCACGACCGATTCGCCGACGGTGCCGCCGAGCCGGAAGCGGCCGTGCCGGAGGCAACCGCACCGGAGACGGGCGCGCCGGCCCAGCCGACCCGTGCCCCGGCCCCTTCCGGCGCCACGCCCCCCCTTTCCGCCCGCCCCGACAGTTCGGGGCCGGCGCCGGCGGGCGAGGCCGCGGTGTCGGAGGCCCACAGGTCGGCCCACGAAGCCGCAAGCGTCGACGAACTCCGGGCCATCCTGACCGCCTTCGACGGATGCCCGCTCAAGAAGACCGCGACCAACCTGGTCTTCGGCGACGGCAACCCGAATGCCGACGTGGTTTTCATCGGCGAGGCCCCGGGCGCCGAGGAAGACCGCAAGGGAATTGCGTTCGTCGGTCCGAGCGGCCAGCTTCTCGACCGGATGCTGGCCTCCGTCGGGCTCGATCGGACCAAGGTTTTCATCTCCAACACCGTCTTCTGGCGCCCGCCGGGCAACCGCAACCCGACTACCGGCGAGATGGCCGTCTGCATGCCTTTCGTCGAGAGGTTGATCGAACTGGTCGATCCCAGCCTGCTGGTCGCGGTCGGCGGCCCGGCCGCCAACAGCCTGCTGGCACAGAATTCCAGCGTCGGCCGGCTGCGGGGGCGCTGGTTCCCCTATTCGTCACCGGGCTTGGCGCGGCCGATCGAGGCCACGGCGATCTACCACCCGGCCTACCTGCTGCGGTCCCCGGCCCAGAAACGGGCCGCCTGGCAGGACATGCTGGAGATCCGGCGCAAGATCCGCTCGCTCGGCCTGGGCCTCTGCGACACGGCTTCCTAGGGTCTGCAGATACCAGAATTGCGGAACGTTTCCCCAAAAGATATCGACAGAGCCTGTGCGCTTCCGGTTGCCGCGGGATTCGCGATGCCTTATAAACGTCTTGTGTTTCTGAGGGTTGATCGAAGTCTTAATTAAAACAATGCTTGGCCGCGCAGGCTTTTTTTTCTTTGTATTCGTCATTTCCGCTTTCGGCGTGACAGCTGGAAGCGGATTCTCGATGGCCGCAGACTCCCCGGCGGGAGAGCGCCTCGAGATGGCGGCACTTGCGCCCAGCGACGGCAAGCCGATTGAAGAAGTTCCCCTGCCCGCAGTGCTTTCGGACGCCGATATCGACCTCTACCAGGAAATCTTCGAGATCCAGGAAGACGGCGACTGGAAAAAGGCCGACAAGCTGATCGCCAGGCTCTCGGACCGCATCCTGATGGGCCACGTGCTGGCCCAGCGCTACCTGCATCCGACCAAGTACCGGTCCAAATACGTCGAACTCAAGGACTGGATGGCCGAGTACGCCGACCATCCGGATGCCCAGCGCCTCTACAAGCTGGCCCTCATGCGGCGGCCGAAGAACTGGAAATACCCGGCCAAGCCGGCAGCCGGCGGCAATGGCCTGATCCCCCTGATCGGCGAACCGCGCAAGCAGCTCCAGCCCCCGCGCAAGCGGCTTTCGTCGGCGGATCGCCGCCGGGCCAACGCGCTGTACCGGCAGATTCGCGGCAACCTGCGGAACGGGTGGTCTCTGGCGGCCAAACGCATCATCCAATCGGCCGAGGTCAAGAAGCTTTTCGATAACTTCGAGTACGACAAGGCACGGGCGGCGCTGGGTGCCCGCTACTTCCGGGACGGACGCGACGAATGGGCGCTGATGTGGGCCGAACCGGCTGCCAAGCGCTCGGGCAAGTACCTTCCGGAGGCGCACTGGACGGCCGGCCTTGCGGCCTGGCATCTGCAACAGTTGGAGAAGGCGGGTGCGCATTTCCGTGCCGTCGCCGACTCGCCCAACAGTTCGCCCTGGATGATTTCGGCCGGCGCCTTCTGGGCCGCGCGGTCCCTTATGGTCAACGGCGAGCCGGACAAGGTCAACGGCATGCTCGGCCAGGCCGCTGCCTATCCGCGAACATTCTACGGCCTGCTGGCCCGGCGTATCCTCGGCAACCCCACCAAGTTCCGCTGGACGCTGCCGCCGCTGGAAGAGGAAGTGGTCAAGTCGCTGGCCGAAACGCCGGCGGGGCGGCGGGCGCTTGCCCTGGTCGAGGTCGATCAGGAGGAGCGCGCCGAACGCGATCTACGGCTGCTGGCCTCGCGGGCCGATCCGGCCCTGGCGCGCGGAATCATGGCCCTGGCCAGCCGGGCCGGCATGCCGGGGCTCGCGGTACGCATGAACGACGCCCTGTTCCCGCATGGCGGCGGCTTCGACGGCGCCGCCTATCCGTTGCCGCAATGGGAGCCGGAAGAGGGATTCCGCGTCGACCGCGCCCTGATCTTCGCGCTGATCCGCCAGGAATCGAAATTCAATCCCAATGCCAAGAGCTGGGCCGGCGCCCGCGGGCTCATGCAGTTGATGCCCCGCACCGCCAGCTTCGTCGCCCGCGACCGCAGCCTCCACGGCAGCAAGCGCCATGCCCTTTACGACCCGGTCCTGAACCTCGAGCTCGGCCAGACCTATATCGAGATGCTGCTGAACGAAGAGCATGTCGGCGGCGACCTGTTCAACCTGGCCGCGGCCTGGAACGGCGGGCCGGGCAACCTCAGCAAGTGGCAGCGCCAGAACAAGCGGGACGAAGACCCGCTGCTGTTCATCGAAAGCATTCCGTCCCGCGAGACCCGCATTTTCATCGAGCGGGTCCTGACCAACCTTTGGATCTACCGCGACCGCCTCGGCCAGCCGACGCCGTCCCTGGATGCCATTGCCGCCGGAGAGCGCCCGGCCTATATCCCCCAGGACGGACAAAACACCGTGGTGATGCGCAATGGCGAAAATCGAAGGTGATCGGGCCTTTCTTCCGGTCAATATCGCAGTCCTGACGGTTTCCGATTCCCGGACCCTGGAAAACGACACGTCCGGCCAGACCCTGGTCGACCGCATCGAGGCCGCCGGACATCGGCTGGCGGCGCGCGAGATCGTGCGCGACGAAGTGGACCTGATCGCCGCCAAGCTCAGGGAATGGATCGCCGATCCCGAGATCGACGCCGTCATCGCCACCGGCGGCACCGGCGTCACCGGCCGCGACATCACGCCGGAAGCCTTCGCCGAAGTGGTCGAGAAGGACATTCCCGGCTTCGGCGAGCTGTTCCGCATGCTGAGCTACGAGAAGATCAAGACCTCGACCATCCAGTCGCGGGCCACGGCCGGGGTCGCCGGCGGAACCTATCTGTTCGCCATTCCCGGCTCGACGGGTGCCTGCAAGGACGCCTGGGACGACATTCTCGTCCACCAGCTCGACTCGCGCCACAAGCCGTGCAATTTCGTCGAGCTGATGCCGCGCCTGAAGGAACACCTGTCCTAAGTCTTGCCGTTCCCGCTCCGCCAACGCCCGTAGGACTCGCCGTCGTCGACGTCCTCCAATTCCTCGAGCATTGCCGTCGTCTGCCCCGGCCCCAGGTTGGCGAGGGTGTCGGCCAGGGCGTGTTCGGTCGACCAGCGGACGTTCCGGAAGACGTCGGGAACCCGCGGATGACGGCGCAGCCCGACCAGCCAATAACCGCCGTCCCCGGCCGGTCCGAAGACGGCGTCGTGGCGACCCAGTGCGACGAAGGCGCGGAGAATGTGGTCCGGCCGGATTTCTGGGATATCCGTGCCGACGATGACGACCGGACCGGGGGGCAGGTCGTGCATCACCCGGCCCATGCGGGTGCCGAGGTCGCCCGGTCCCTGGGGGATGACGGTCCAGCCCCGCGGCCACAGGCCGGGCTTGGCAGCCGCCCGATCCGGCGTCGCCGCCAGCCAGCAGTGCCATGTCGCAGTTCCGGCCAGGCGCCGCAGGACGGCGGCGAGGGTCCGGCGGTAGAAGGTCCAGGCGGCGACGGTTCCGATATCGGCAGCCAGACGGCTCTTGACCGTTCCCAGCCGCGGCGCCTTGGCGAACACCACCAGATGACCGCGCCGGATCACCGGTAGATCCTTTCGATGCGATGGGGCGGCACGCCGAGGAAATAGAGCCCGAGGCAGAACAGGTTGCGCAGGCTTCGGCGCAGATAGCCGGCCGTCCGGTAGCGGGCCGCCGAGGTGACGGCCGCGGCATCCAGGACCGTCAGGTTCCGGCGGCCGATCCGGCGCACCATGTCGACATCCTCCATCAGCGGGACCGGCGAGAAGCCTCCGAGTTCGTCGTAGAAGGAGCAGGAAATGAGAAGCCCCTGGTCGCCGTAGGGAAGGCCGAGCCGTCGCGTCCGCCAGGCGACCATCCGTTCGAGCCGCCTCGCCGCCCGGCTGTCGTCGTCGACGGCGAAGCGGAACACGGCGGCTCGCCGCTCATTCACCGGGTCGGCCATGAACGCCTGGACCCGGTCGCGCCAACCGGCAGCGAGCACCGTATCGGCATGCAGGAAAAGCAGCCAATCCCCGGTCGCGACGGCGGCGCCGGCAGCCAGTTGCGAGCCCCGCCCACGCGGCGCCTCGATCACACGGGCGCCGGCCGCAGTCGAGATTTCCCGCGTGGCGTCGCGCGAACCGCCATCGGCGACCACGATCTCGTCTTCGCCTCCGCTCAGGCAGGCCAGGGTAGCGGGTAGTACCTTCGCCGCCTGAAGGGTCGGGATCACGATACTGAGCATTCCTGAACCGGGTCTCCCCATGCACCTGTGCGTTAGATAGTACCGATCGGCGCCGGGCAAAGACACGGCCGCGTGAACTGCTTACCGTTCTTGAAATGTTCCTTTCATTTCCGATATCCTGAGCCATGGACGAGAAGGTACCCGATCAGGCGCGCAAGGGACGCGGCGCCGTCAGCAATACGACCGGCAGGTTCGAGCGGGAAATCCGCCATGCGGTCGACGACGGCTGGAACTTCGGTGACGAAGACCTGCCGCCGTTGCGCACCACGGTCACCGACGAACGCCCGCGTCGGATCATCTCGCGCAACGCGTCGCCGGACATCCCCTTCTCGCAATCCATCAACCCCTACCGCGGCTGCGAGCATGGCTGCATCTATTGTTTCGCGCGGCCGACCCATGCCTTTCTCGGCCTGTCGCCGGGCCTCGATTTCGAAACCCGCCTGTTCGCCAAGCCGGATGCCGCGCGGCTGCTGGAAAAGGAATTGCGCAAGCCCGGCTACGAGCCCCGGATCATCATGCTCGGCGCCAACACGGACCCCTACCAGCCGATCGAACGCGAACGCCGGATCACCCGGGAAATCCTCGAAGTCCTGGCCGCGTTCAACCACCCGGTAGGCATCGCCACCAAATCGGCCCTGGTGCAGCGCGACCTCGATCTTCTGGCGCCGATGGCCGAGAAGAACCTGGTCAGCGTCGGCGTTTCCTTGACCACGCTGGACAGGACGCTGGCCCGCACCATGGAGCCGCGCGCCGCCGCCCCGCATCGGCGGATCGAAACCATCGCCGCCCTGAGCCGGGCCGGAATTCCGGTGACGGTGCTGGTGTCGCCCATCGTGCCCGTGCTTACGGAATCGGAAATCGAGCGGATCCTGGAAGCGGCCGCCGCGGCCGGAGCCCGGGCCGCCGGCTACATTCTTCTGCGCCTGCCGCTGGAACTGAGGGACCTGTTCACGGAATGGCTCGAATCCCACCGTCCCGACGGCGCCCGCCATGTGCTGAACCGCTTGCGTGAAAGCCGCGACGGCGCGCTCTACGTATCGGAATTCGGCGACCGCATGAAAGGCAGCGGCGTTTTCGCCGATCTGCTCGAAAAGCGTTTCCGGCTTGCCTGCAAGAAACTGGGGCTTGCTTTCGGCAGGACAGCGGAACGCCGGCTGGCGACGTCACTGTTCCAGCCACCGCCACGCCACGGGGATCAACTGAAACTGTTGTGAGCCGGTCAGCGACCTCAAACAATAACCGCTTGAAAATACGGACAAGTCATCGAGTCGAACAAAACACTGAGCACACCTATTTATAAGTGTGTTGGCATGTTACCAAAAGACGAGACACCCTCTAAGCAAGTCACTACTTGCGGTTTTATGTCTACAAACCTGTTACAAATCGAAACAATTCGTTTCAAACTTTTGCGATCCAATCATGTTCGCGAAACACGCCGACATTAGGCTTCCCAACGCTACGAGTTACAAATCGGTGGAATCCACCGTTGGAAAGGAAGTCGACAAAAATGTCCGGAAAGACAAAAGGTGTCGCGATCGCCTTCGCGATGTTCGCGACTGTGGGCACGTGGCAGCCGACCCTAGCCGCCGAAGGACCGATCGGTTCGGATATCATCGATAATTCGGTCGTAGACGGCATTCGCGAGTGGCTGCAGACCCCGGTGGTGCAAATCTCCGTCGAATCACAGAACCACCGCTATGCCAACGTCAATCAAGATCAGATCGACAAGCTCGACAAGCAGTGGCGGGCGGAAAGCAAGGAGAAAATTCAGCCTCTGATTGCTGCGGTGCTTAACAACCCGCTCTCGACCTACCTTACCCAGATCCAGGCGGCGTCCGGCGGGCTGCTGACCGAAATCTTCGTGATGGACGACAAGGGCCTCAACGTCGGCCAAAGCTCCATCACCTCCGATTTCTGGCAGGGGGACGAAGCCAAGTTCCAGAAGACGTACCCGGTGGGCCCCGATGCCGTCTTCATCGACGAGGCCGAACTGAACGAAGGCACCAAGACCTGGCGAGCCCAGGTCAACATGACTGTCGTCGATGAATCCAAAAAGCCGATCGGAGCGGTTACGGTCGAGGTCAACCTCACCGAACTCGCCCGCCGGAAGGGCCTTTAGGTCCATCCCCGCCCAGAAAGATAGGCCAAGTCATGCTAAAAAATATGAAGATCTCGGGAAAAATCGCACTTTCCTTTGCGGCTCTAATTGTCGTCATGGTGGTCGGAAGCGCCCTCAATCTTTTCAACATCTATAAAATTGACTCCATCTCGCACGAACGCGAAGTCAAGACGGAATTCATGGACAACGTTGAACAGGCGGTGTCTTCCATCGCGGAACAACAGGTGGCCGTGCTCAACCTTCTGGTGACCGGGGACCGGGCCTCGATCGATACGTTCAAGGCCCTCGAGGCTCGGTTCGATAAAGCGATCGATGGTGCGCTGAAAACGGCGCCGAACGACGAAATCCGTAGCCTGCTGACCCGTTACACGGAAAAGCTCGAGGAATGGCACGTCGGGATCGTCGACCGCCAGTTCGAGCTGGTCACGAACGCCCTGACCGTCAACGAGGCCCGTGCTCTTGAAGTCTCGGGAGAGCCGCAGCGGATTCTGGCGGAAGCAGGGACAATCGCGGAGGATTTGAACTCGCGCGTCGATCAGATCGTCGCCGACCTCGGGGCCGCTGAGGAGACCGCAATCGACTTCCTCAATATCGTATCCTGGAGGGTCAACGTTATGATCCTCGTCCTCGCCGTCGCGGCCGGTCTGTTCCTCGCCCGTGCCATCGCAAAACCAGTCGTCCAGATGACGGGCGCCATGCTCGCGCTTGCTGAAGGCAACAAGACGGTTGATATCCCGGCCCAGGGACAGAAGGACGAAATCGGCGACATGGCCGGTGCCGTCCAGGTCTTCAAGGACAACATGATCAAGGCCGA
>NPIG01000289.1_pt2 | contig 18688 bp, 23 predicted proteins | sample 8637441 | NCBI WGS metagenome assembly NPIG01 (sample SAMN07420675, study PRJNA396082) | bioreactor metagenome | isolation source: sample BR6 brine-fed electro-methanogenic bioreactor BR | place: Japan: Kochi | collected 2016-06-14 | reverse complement strand
AACCGAAAAGCGATACCGTCTATGTGCCGGTGATGCTCGTCGCTGGCGACCGCGAGGGTATGCCGTTCGGGTCGTATGCTTCCGTGCTCGGCGCACAGGATAGCGTCGGGGCCGATAGTCACTACGTCGTAATGTATGGTTGGCTGTCGGTGCCGATTGCAACGTCAAATCTTCAACACGCATCTGCGCTTGAGATTTACTACACAGCCGAAGCAGACTCACAGAGTAACAACCTCGTAGGGCAGGAAATCAGTATCAATGTCCCCGGTAGCTTGCTCGTTTCGCAGGATGTAAGTAAGGGCGTATACGGGCTTGTCATAAACGGGAGGCCAACGGTTGTCGATGGAGATTCTGGCTTTATCTCCGCAGATCGGTGGACGGGCGTTTACGTAGATGCCGCCGATGTTGCGGGTGGTATGGTGGCGAGAGTCAAGGTTGACACAACTCGTGGCGTATGGGTGCCGTCGATTGACGCGCCAGCCGATGCCGATGGATCGCTCAAGTATTCTTTCTGGGGGAAGAATAATGTCTATATAGGTGACACGCTTCAGGTCGTTGACGCGATTTCCCTATTGAATACAGATTCCGTATGGATAAAACCCGATTCGATTATCGGCCCTGATGTATGGCGAGTGAACGATTCTGATGCTAATGAGAAGCCGCAGATCGTCAGCTTTAACAGCGCCCAACAGTCAATGCTCCGCTTGCTCGGCGACTCCGCTCAGGCACGATTCCTCGGTACTGAGGATGGGTTCTTGCTTCAGGTTGGTGACTCTGCTTTTAGTACGACGAAGGCTGACTTCATATCATTCTATATCACTGCGCCAAGTTCAGCTAATCTGCAAGACCTGTATATCCGCGCTGACACGACACACATTCGCGGCCACGTTGAGATTGATTCGACGCTGAAAATCGGTGAGTATCGCTTACCGATGACTGACGGCTCTGCCGGGCAGGGGCTTGTGACGGACGGGTCTGGAAATGTGACGTTCTCTGCCGTTGGCGGCTCTGGCGAAACGAATACGCTTGCTGACTCCGGTACATTTGATGGCTCTGACGGCTTTGGGTTGACACAGACAAAGGTTAGCCAAGAACTTCGCATTCGTGGATTAGTCGAGGGGTCTGGTGTTACGATGGCTTACGATGGCGACACGGCTATATCCATTGCGGCCGCAACTCCGTCAATGGCCCTTGGCGATCTCAGTAATGTTAGCGAATCGGGAGAAGCTGACGGACAGGCGCTTGTCGGGCTTTCGGGTGCGTGGGTGCCGGGTAGCGTTGATTGGGATTATGTCACGGTGTCAAATGAGATCGACTCTACCGACATTGCGAATAGCTCCATTGACTCTGTTGAATTGAAGCAACAGTCAGTATATGGAAGCTACCACGTTTACCCCGGCTCTATCACGAGTGGGAACCTCGCCAATAATGCTATTATTGATTCGGCGGACGTTGCCAAGCGGGTTACGAGTGGCAACGTCCCGCCACTCGACGAAGGGCTTGGAAGGATTGTCTTCGACACGACATCGGCCGACAGGAAGCTGCGGGTGTCTTGGGGCACGGGATCGGAGCCACCAGAATATACGCCATTCCCGAACGAAACATGGGTAAAGACGCTGGTGGAGGACTCGCTTGACGAGTATTCGACGACATCAGCAATCGAAACGCTTATCGGTGACTCCCTCGCTGACGTTGATTCGACTAACATTCTTGCGGCGGGGCTGTCATGGGAAGACCTCGACGCCGAGACAAAGGACTCAATCCGCATTGGCTACTCTGGGGGGTCGTCTGCGTGGGCCGAGATCGACGATTCAATCATCACCTATGTCGGCAACGATACCGTCATCACGTTCAGGGCGGAAGACGATACCACGTATGTCGAGGGGCAGAACGATCCAATAAAGTTTGACGGCTTCATCATCGCTGATTCCGTGGTGACGATTGGCGGGGGCATGACGGAGGTCGATTCGCTTACCGTGAATGGTCGCGTCGTATTCATGACGGCAACCGACTCTATCGTATTCCCACAGAATAACCCGACCGACAATTACATTCTGAAGTATGACGCCGGTGGTGATTCGCTTGCATGGGAAGAGGACGGCGGCGGAAGTTTTGAGGCATACTTCGACTCGTCGGAAGTTGTGGACACTATCGAAAACATGATCGGGGAGTTCTTTGACTCCGCTACCGTTGTCGATACCGCGCAGGGCTTGCTCGCCTCGTACTTTGATTCTGCCACGACCGTCGATACAGCACAAGCATTAGACGCACTTCTCATTGGCCCATACTTTGACAGCGCGGGCGTTGTAGACACCATCGAAAACATGATCGGTGTTTTCTTCGACTCAGCGACTGTGGTGGATACCGCGCAGGCTCTGCTTGGTCCATACTTCGACTCGGCAACTACGGTCGATACTGCGCAGGCGTTGGATGCGCTGCTGATTGGTTCATACTTTGATAGTGCTGGTGTCGTTGACACGATTGAAAATATGATTGGCGAGTTCTTCGACTCTGCTACCGTTGTTGATACGGTACAGGCCCTTGACGCCTTATTGATCGGGCCATATTTCGATTCCGCCGGGGTCGTAGATACGATTGAAAACATGATTGGGGGATTCTTCGATTCGGCGACGGTCGTTGATACAGCGCAAGCCCTTGATGCTATCCTTGTCGGCCCCTACTTCGACTCTGCCGACGTTGTTGACACGATACAGGGAATGGTCGGTGGATTCATCGACACCGCCGATATTGTAGATACGATTCAGGGCGTGATTGCGGAGGGTGGTTACCTGACATCCGAAACCGGCGACATCGAGGGTGTCGTTGCTGGAAACGGGCTTGATGGTGGGGCAACAACCGGGACGGCGACATTGAGCGTCGCCGTTGACGGCAGTACACTCGACACAACTGGCGGTGGCGTCTACGTTGCCGATGGTGGGATTACGTGGGATAAGCTATCGGCGGAAGCGAAGGATTCTACCCATGCCGTAACCAATCAGGAGCTTGTTGGTGACGCACATACGTTTGGATTAAACGACGAGGTGAACGTAAGTTTCGATCTTGATTGGGATAACCTGTACTTAACGTGTCCCGATACAATCCTGAAGTTTCGGCTTCCCGAACACTACATCAAAAACGTCGGTGATACGGATCGGCGATATGATGTAATCCACCCCGGCGTGATGACAATGCCGTGGGGATACAACGGCAACCGTTATATGGTCGCTGGCACCGGCTATCCCAACAAATCATCGGCCTACGAAAACGTAATGCTGTATGTATCGAACGACCGTGATAACTGGCATTGTTTCGTTGATACGGCTGGCGATACTCTGCACAATCCGATATATAGCTCTGACTTCGATACCACCTCAGGGTGGATTGATTCGACACACGCCGACGGGCAACCATACGTGAATTTCTTTGTCGTGAAGCGAAACGGAAGTTGGGTTGATACGACGAACTATATCTCGGATGTGTTTCTCGCCTGGGATGCAAATGGTCGCCCAATAATCGGATTCAGGGCGTTTTGGGGGAGCACGGCCGGGACGGATAGCGTGTCGATTTTTGTTGGTAGACTCGATGAGGCAGCAGAAGGAGTTGGCCCAACCGAAATACTCCGCAGTATCGACACCTACGACGCCCAAGTTGCGACCGCAGATACCCAAACGACAGCGTATCGGGCGGATAGTTTGTCAAATACGCTTGTATCGCCGTCTGGGTGGTTACACGACACTTCGACTGTTCGCATAATTGCCATTTGCCGCGATAACTGGCCCGGTGGTGACGGCGACAGCCTAAACGAACGAATAATGTACGAAGCGTCCGAATGGTTTTCGGGCGAAAGTACATTCGTGATGACGCACGACATAGATTCAATCGACATCGACACGGTAAACCCGATACTTGCCGACTCCATCAGATGGGACGGAACCTATGGTGGGCAATCGTTCTCGCTTCGCGTGGAGGCCGGGACTGTAAGCCCCACTAACGCCCGACAAATGTTACGCGACTCGATCAACAATATAATAGACTCGGCGATGTCCACTGCGTTTCATGACGCAACCAGGGATTCTGGTATAGTCGTCTGGTCCCCGACCGAAGACGGGACATCATTTACGCTTCAGGGATACACGCGAGAGTTTTCGTCGTGGGGGACAAACTCGGCGATGGCGAGGACGATTGACAGCTACGTCGATACGAATATCGTTCGTGACGCTCGATCGGGTTGGTCTGTGTTGGACACCTGCGATTTCCCGCGCTGGACGTATGATTCTACGGTTGATGCGTGGCACTCTGGCGTTAAGCGCGTCGCACCCGGGCATCTCGTTGAAATCGCCAACATGAGTCCAATGAACGGAAGTTCGTATTCCGATTATTTGGCCATCTCTGAGTCGATGGACGATGGGCTTACGTGGACAACGAGACATGACCCGCTTATTGAGAAGGGCGTTATACTCGGGGATGGTGATACCGTCGATGCGTTCTATCGGGCCGACTTTGAACGAATAAACGATAACGATCTCGGCATCTATGCTACCGTTTTGATTGGCAACATGATGAATGTGGCATACTTCAAGACGTTTCATCAGCCGTATAAACTCGATACCAACCAACGGGTATGTCTCAGCTTCGATCGAGCTATCCCAGACTCATCCGATCTGACTCAATCCGATACTCGATGGTGGCATAATGTCTACCGGGGTTGGAGCGGGTCAAACGAAAGGCAGTGGCTGTTTGCTTGCTCGACTTGGGGGAACACGGGCACCGATCAGTACAATACGGCGCAGTTGATCGGCACGGCTCCAGTCGCATTTGTTCCCGAAACGCTCTACATTACTGGTAGCACCCATGCCGGAACCGGATCAAGCGTAAACTACTTCGGCGTCCCGATTTTGTATGGTCCAAGCACAAGCGGCTCGACATGGCCCAACTATGCGTCGAGCATGAAATGGTTTAGTTTGGCCGATACGTCGAACTCCGACGCCGCCAAGATGCAGATACCGATAGACCCCGAAGATTGGTGGGAGATCCCCGCTGGCGCGAGTTACCGGCTTCAGGTGCGTTTGGGTGTTGACCCGGTTCTCGCCAACTCGACGCGGTGGGGCGCGATACATTCGGCGCAGTTGGTCGGCCATGCCGTGTGGAGAAAGGACTAATCGGAGTCTACTATGAAGAATAGTATCATTGCCATACTGCTGTTGGCCTGTCTGTGGATGACGAGCCACGCCACCGATAGTCGGCGGGACTTTCTCATTCACTACTGTTCTCCGTCGTGGCCGCAGAATACGGATAGTTGTAATCCATCCGGAAGTGTAAGTTCGTTCCCGTATACAATACCAACGTGCGACCCCGCGACCGATTACAGCGACCACTTCGGCGACTCTCTTCTCGCGGTTCAGTTTGACTCTCTCGGCGCTCGATACGTTTTTGGCATCGCTCCATCAGGCGCATTCTACGACAGCACAATCTCAAGAAATGAGAACTACAAGGCGTTACAGTACAATTCGTTTCAAGACAATACGAACGGAAGCACCGAAGACGATTGGCTGGAAGATACGCTTATTGCGCTCGGCGAGAACCCAGAACGCGCCTATCTGCACTACTACGACAACACCACAAACACCATCGGCTCATTCACTGGTATTTCGGTCGCGGCTGACAGCGCGGACTCGGTTGATTCGCGGGCGCGGGTCTATTCTACCACTCGATACGTGGTAAACTATTCCGATTCGCTTATCAGAACGCTTACGGTTGGATTCCAGATGGACCAATTCCGGAACGTGGCGTACAACGAAGGGTCGTACTCTACGCATTACTGGAAGGGTGTGTTTTGGGATAACTCGGCCCCCGAGTTTTACAACTTCGGCGGTGCGCCAAGCTCCGGCGGACATATAGCCGAAGCGCCAGATCATATGCGAATAGATTCTATCGGTAGCACAAACTTCGATTGGTGGTACGACTCCTGCCTCGCTCCATTCCATCAAGAGTTTGTCGATTCTATCGGGTCAACGTACTGGTCTTGCCTGAACACGGGGAATACAGCCTCCAGAATGTATACTGACGACATCGCAACGCATTTCTTTTGGGAGTTTGCCCCACGAACGGTGGGTAATCAGCGCGGGCAGGTGGAAACATTGTATCGGTTTGATTCTGCCTGTGCGGCGAATGGAATAGCGGTCTGTTATTCGCCAGCGTCAACAAATACATATAGCGGTTACGATGGCGAACTAACGGAGTGGGACGCCATGCAGGCCAATCTCTGTTGGTTTTACATATCGTGTAGTGACTCGGCGTATTTCTACCAACAAAATGTCAATGGGCCGTCGAACTTTCTCTGGGACTCGGTGATGTGGCACCCGGCTATGAATCAAGACATCGGATCTCCGGTTGGAATAATCGACACATTGCAATCCGGTACAGACCCCAGAAGTCAACCGTACATTGTTCACAGCCGGGAGTATGACAGCGCGTTGGTAATCCTGCGAACGCGGATATATAACGAGCATTTCGACTCCACTACGGCGGTGACGGTTAATCTCGGTGATACCTATTACGAGTTATGCCCCGATGGGACACGCAATAGCGGCGTTACGTCGGTTGATATAATCAACTGCTATGGTAAGATTATGATGAAGAACGGGGATGGCGAAGGTTCGCCCGCGTCACGACGGAAATTAAAAGGCATGAAGATAATCGGGGGTAAGATACGATGAAACCACGACGCCCGCACAAGTGGACGAAGGACGAAAAGGGTCTTGTAATCGCGGCGCTCATGTTCGCCACGCTCATGCTGCTGGTGCCGAAGATAATGGGGGCAACAGTTGATTGGCCGCAACCGTTCGTGGCGCCAGACTACGATTCGGTCCATGTATTCACGAAAGTAAACGACGGGTCCGGTACGTTCGTCCAGGTGGATAGTTCAACCTGCGTCATCCCCTGCTGCACCACGGTTGCCCTGAACGACACCGCCAACTGGAAGATCGTGACGGTATGGTATAGCGACGGCGATTCTTCGTATGGCGGCGAGGGCGTACTGTTCTCGTCTAACGCTTCCGTCAGTCTGTCCGGTGAGGGTGACAACTCGGTTGTTGTCTATTCGCTATGTAGTGGTGACACCGTATCGAATGTTAAGTATACCGTCAAGAACTCGTCTGGCGTTGTCGAGGCCGTTCAGACATCGACCGCAAGCGGCGTAGATACGCTTCAGTTGTCGAACGGGACATGGGAGTTCATCGTCAAGAAGCACGGCTATTCCAGCGTATCGACCGACTCTGCTATCTCAGCCAACGACACCCTCTGCTTCACGCTCACGGCTGATGGTGCGCTTACTTCGCCAACCAGCCCGACGCTTGCAAACGTCTACGGGTATCTGATTGACAACGGCGGGAACGCCATTGAGGGTGCGCTTGTCACCTGCAACGTATCGTTTGACGGCGTGGCGGTTGACACGACGACGAGCAAGAACATTGTCTGGGGCGGGTACAGCAAGGGGCCGGACGTTACGGATTCGACGGGTCTGTTCTTATTCCAAGTCCTGCGATCATCGGAATACTCCAATTCCGACTCGGTGTTTTACTACCTGTCCGCCAAGTACCACGAACAGAAAGTGTTTGATGCCGTGCGTGTTTACGTACCCGATACTGGCAACGTGAATCTCGGCGACACGCTTGCGGGCAGATTGTAAAAAAACCTATAAATATACCCATTATATTATTGCGTGTCAAGTGGAATGTGTTATATTCCGGTAGCGAAAGGAGGCTAAATGGCTACTGTTGAATCACTTATGCCAGTAATTGCGGGGCTTGTTATTGCTCCGTTGGTGCAAAAAATCAAGGCGTATTGGGCGCTCGATCCGCGCTGGATCGCTACGCTGCTGTCGTTGATTGCGGTGTTCGGGATCACGCTTGCCACGGGTGGCGAGATCGCTCCGGACAACCTCGACATCTACGTCAAGCTGGCCGTCACGACTGCGGCGTCCATCGGTACGGCGACGGTGGCCCATACCGTCAAGAAAACTGTGGAGGCGAAATGAAAAGAATCTTAATCCTCGCCGTTCTATTAACGGCAACGGCGTTTGCCTTTAACGTGAACGCGCAGGAAGCCGAACTCACCGTCGGCCAAGTCCCGGCGGGCTTCAGCGTCGGTGCGCTGATGATTCAGAACGTCAAGACCTCGGCGGCGTACTGCGTCGATGTCGGCAAGCAGGAAGTACTCGGAGTCACCGGGTTGGTGTCGTATATGTACACCGAGCGCGACGGCGAAGAATTCAATTATCTCAAGCTCGTTGCCGAAAGGCCCGTCTATCTCGACTACGGCATCTACTTCATTCCCGGTGGCGGCTTCTGGCAGACAATCGGTGACGGCCCTGACGCGACGTTTCCCTGCTACTCAGTAGGCGCTGAGTACCGGAATTGGGGCTTGTCGATGGGTCTGCGCGGCGAAGTGGGTGTGCGTACTGGCGACCCCGATATGTTTCTGCTCGGCGGCTTCGTGAGGGTGCTGTTGTAGTGACCCGCATCGTTGACAACGAGATCGCCGAGGGGCTGTTACGCAAGACGGCCCCTTGGCCCGTACTGTACTGCGGCATCGAGATTGACGAGAAGCTATACCGCAGAACCAACGGCATCGCATGGACGTGTGACTTCATCTCGCAGATTCACGACAAACCAGAACTGCCAATACCGACCATGTACTACCAAGTCTACGAAGACGAGACGCACATCTGGGTTGTCGAGTTGCTGTTTCACCGTTACGACACCACGCATGACGGCGACACCGAGTCGGCCATCTTCGTGTTTCGGAAGCCCATTGGCCGTATCCCGTGGGCTGAATACATCCTGACGCGGGCGCACACGATCTGGCACATCTATTCCAACCCGAACAACATCAACGGGCGGTACTGGCTCAATGTGGCGCCAGGCAAGCACCCGATAACGCTACGGCCATTTCGGCGCGACATCGAACTGATAAACCCGAAAACATATTGGGAGTATGACCGCATTGACATGGCGGGGCCGCAATTCATGGCGCAGAAATCCACATTCGACTCGTGGTTCCAGAAGTGGGGCGTCGATTGGCCAGAGCAAATGGGCGACCATCGCGTGTCGTGTCGGGGCAAGTATCCGCACTCGCCAGCCATTGACCCGATGAAGTTCATTGGGATAGCAAGGAGAAGTGGGGTGAGGATTGAGTAGCATCGACAGGCTGAAGCTGATGATGCCGGACGCCCTGTTTCTCGCCAACAACCTCGTCGAGAAGAAGGCAAAAGAGAAGGGCGACCACATCGACGGCGGCGCATGGCGCAAGCAGAGCATGGGCGAGATACACAAGCATCTCGTTGACCATATCGCCAACATCGGTCGTCGTGATAAGGACGATGGATTTGACCATGCCGTCAACGCCTTCGTGCGGTTGGGGCAGCTCATCCAGAAACAAGTATGGCAACAACAGCGAATCAGAGATAACCAGTAAGAGGTGGTAATGGGTATAATTGACATCGTTGTGCAGGTTGGAATTGCCGTATTCGGATTTGGCGGGGTGTTTTTGGTTGGGCTAAAGGACCCAAGACATCGACGCTTTGGCTATCTCGCCGGTTTACTTGGCCAACCATTTTGGTTTTACCTTGCCGTATCAAGCGGAGCGTGGGGGATATTCGCGCTTGCTTGCCTATATACATACTCTTGGGCGAACGGGCTTAGAAACAACTGGAACGCGGAATAGGGGGTTCATTTGGGTAACGGCGCAACGGGCAAAGAGCTTTGGCAACTCAAGCAGTCGTCGGGTATGACCTATGCAGAAATCGGTGGAACCTGTGGTATGTCGGCCGACAAGGTGCGCGGGTTGATACGCAGACACAGAAAGCGAATCGAAAAGGGGGCGCCACGGGGCGACAACGATTTCCTGAGTGACGCCAAGCGACCGGAAGACCTTACCGCCGACGAGTGGTTCGATTTCTGCGAATCAACGCAGGAGTTTCGGCGGAAGTCAAGCATAGCCCAATCAATCGCCAACGCCACCATCAAGACAAAATCCCCCATTGCGCTCACCGTCATATCGGACGCGCACATCGGATCACCCCATACGAACTACAAGGCTCTCCGCTCTGACCTCAACGTACTCCGTGAAAACCCCGCCGTTTACGCGTTAATCGGCGGGGATTTTTGCGACAACTTCATTCCCGGCTTTCGTGACGCCGGGGCCGTGACGGGACAGATCGAGCCGCCACAACGCCAACTCCTAATGTTTGAAGCGATCTTGGCCGACATTGAAAAGTCCATTGTCGCTATCGGTTCCGGCAACCACAACGACATGGCGCGGCGTAAGACGGGCATCGACACAGAGTATTTCATCCTGCGCGGCATCAAGAAGCCGTATCTACCACAAGGCGGGCTACTCAAGCTGACTGTTGGCGGGGAAACGTACAAGCTACTCTGGAAGCACAACTACCGGTTCTCGTCGTCGCTCAATCAGTTTAATTCCCATCACCGTATGCGGGAGATGCTTGCGCCCGACATCGACGTTGTAATCACAGAGCATGAGCATAATCCTGGCATTGAGAGTATCGAAGTTGGCGAGTTTGACCAGAAGCGCACCGTCCTCAACGTCAGGACGGGCACATACAAAGAGGACGATCCGTATTCGATGCAGTTCTACAAGGCTGGTCGTCGTGGTCCGCAGACGATGATATTTTGGCCCGACCGCCACAAGGTCTTAGCCATGCACGGGGCCGACGCGCTGAACGACGCCGTAGATCACCTGCGGGGCATTGATGCCGCGTAAGCCGAAGATCACCGAGGACGATGTGCGCGAGTGGTGTCGGAAGCACGGGTACGCCATCATACAGAAAACCGGCGTAAGGGTTGTCAGCCTGTACGCCGAGGTTTTCAATACTCCGACCATTGGTAAATACGTAGTGATGCTTGACCAACGCGGGCTTGCTGACGCCATAGCCGAGGATGACGGTTAGCGCCTCGGTGAAGCGAATCCGAGAAAGTCGTCGCGGTAGTAAATGTCTCGCACGGTGACGACGCCAGTATCGCCACAGGCACCAATGCAAAGATCAAACAACTCTACGCCAGATATTTCGCTCGTTGCGTCGAGAACAAGCATCACGTGCGTCGCCCTCTCGCTGGTGCCGTAAAACGCACAAAGCGGTCCCGGCACGGTCTCGTTTGTCCGCTCAAATGAGTTCCACATACCATCCGCCGTCATGTCTTGGCCTTTAGCGAATATGTCGTGCCTCCTAAACAGCCAAACGATAAACCCCGAACAGTCGCTACCCGGCCCTACCATCTTTCCCCCAAACGATGTCCGATTAAACGGGTCGTTCCCGCCAGAGACATACGGCGTACCGACAGCCCAAATCGCGTCGTGCTCGATTGTGTGTGGCAATATTTTCATCTATCCCCCAAACACCCCGGCGGGATGGACGCCCGCCGGAGACTTTTAATGAGTAATTTGCTATAACGGGTCATTTGTCGCTGCCGGTATCACCTCCTTCGCTTTCATCGCCGCTCGGCGGCGGGGCTTGCTTATTCCACGGACGAGCATTCCCAATCTGTCTGGCGGTCGGGAATTCTCCCGTGAATCTCCACGCTCTGTCATCAAGATAAACCAAAGCTATCGGCTTCTTGCTCTTGCTGAGTTTGATGTCTCCAAGCCCGCGATACCCAGGTGCTTCATACCACAGGTGGCCAGCGTACTTCTTGAGCCACGCCCGTACCGCTCGACGCCCCCGCCACGTAGAGCATCGAGTCGAATGAATTACGATGTCATATTTCTGAATCATCGTATGCAACCAACCAATGGCGTCATCGACCGGACCATCGGGAATCGTATACGCGTTGATCCACTTCGACTCGTACTTGTGAAGAACGCCATCGAAATCTACGGCGATTGTATAACGCATCACTCCCCCTCCTTCGGCGCGTCGTCGAGCAGGGAATTGAGATGGACGTAAGCACAATGCTTTCGGTGCCTGATGTGCTCGTACCCCGTCCCACCACATTCCGAACATTCCTCATATTCGTCTCTCGTATGGTGCCGCCCGACGGAACAGGTCAGCTTGCTTGCCGCCCCCCGAATCTCCGCCAGCTTCGCCTTCAGCGCGGCGTTCTCGGTTGCAAGATTACCAGAACGACACCACTCCCTCTCATAATCAGCTATCGCTCGATCAAGGTCTTGCTCCAGCGCGTCACGCTCGGCGCGGAGGGTTAGGTTCTCCCCAGTTAAGCTGGTCACTTGATCCCGCAACTGAAGCACTTCAGCGATTATCTCACTCATCACTACCTCCGTATCTTGTCCAGCGCGGCCGCGAAGTCGCGCCAGTCTACGACATAAACATTGTCACCCATATCATCAGCAAACGACACAACAAGCGCCCGTGTTTCGTAGTCGAGTTCATCCGGATCAAAGACTACATTCCACGCTGAGTTATCCTCACGAAACATCAGAAACGGCAATGGATGGGGAACGTTGTCATCAATGTTTTGGTCGGCCCATAGACACCAATCAACCAGCGTGGCGCGGTACAATCGCTTTACCATACCATCCGTGATCTTCTTATACCGCTTGACCTCGACGTAGTAGTGCTTGTTCATCTCGGTACTACCGATGTCGGGCGCTTCTGACCCGCCGTACCTGGCCTGTCCGAATCTGCGCTTACAGTCAGGGAACCATCGCCGCCAGAGCTTGGCCGCCTCAAGTTCGCCGCGCTTGCCCTTATCTCGTGACGCCTTACCCACGCTCCGCCTCCTTGAGTTTGAGCCACAGGGCGAGTTTCGCAGAGTGGCGGTTGGGGGATTCGACTATCGCATAGGTATCCTTACTAAGCCATAAGCTTGCACTCGATGGAGTTTCAATATCAACCTCCCACAGCCCATCGTCTTTACTCCAGTAAACAGAATAAGAATCTGCGTCAGGTATTCCCTTCACCAACCCAACAATGGCATCGTCAAGCTCCTCCTCGGTGGGGATGGCTACCGCATCGTCGGTTGGACAGGTCATAAAACCGCTGTTAGCCGCGTCGGGGCCAAACAGAAAACCATACTCACGATACATAACAGCCATCTCGCCGTAGTCCCGCCCGTCGTCGGCATCGTCGGGGTGGTCGTATACCAGGCCATTCCTATCCTGCGGCCATCCGGCGTCCCTTGCCGCCTTGCATTCGTCAATCGTCAGCATCGGGAGCCTCCTTGCGTTCTATCGCGTCGATACGTGCCAGTATCCTTGCCAACAGGTGGACGACGCAACGCCATGTAGTACCGTCAACAACGTAGACATCGTGATTGATGTCGTTGAAGATGTCGTCGCACTGTTCGCGCAGTGTCAATTCTCCCATCACTCACCATCCTTGTCGTATGCTTTCTGCATGACCTCGTGGTCAACGCGACTGTCGATCTTCGCTTGCTTCTCGGATGCCTCGACTACCCGCCTTAGCTTATCCATACCGTCCGGTGTTATCGGATGCCCTTCGCCCTTGAGCTTGACGGGGCCAGCCGTCAACTCGGCGGCGCGGCGGAAATGGCCGATGGTTAAGTTGTTCGCTAATGCCCAAGCGCATTTGTTGTTGTCGGTAGTGTCTATAAACACCTGGGTGTCATCCGGCATATCGTCAAAGTCCCCGACGGGATTGTCCCCAAACGGCTTCAGCGCCGCCTTGCACTCAGCAAGTTTGCCCTTCAACCGATCAATCTCACAGATAACGCAACAGTCACGATCCAGAAGCTCCTGCGCGTGCTCGGTGCAGACGGGAACCCCGTCGCGCTCCGCCTCAAGCTCGGCGATGCGCGCTTGCATCTTTTCCATGTCGGCGGGAACGCTCCACACCGGCGTATTGTCTGGAATGTGAGGGTCAGTCATGGTTCTCTCCTTTCAGTAGCTGCATCAAGAAGGACCGCTATCTGCTTAAAGCCCGAACTTAGTGCGGCCACTTCAGCTTCAAGCCGCGCTATGTAGTCGAGAAGGGCGAGGGCGTCGGTGTCATTGATGCTGTAGCTGTTCGGGTCTTCACACCGCTTGCGGATCGCTTCAATGTCTGGACGCATCACTTCACCTCGCTTTCCTTCCGATCTCTGATCTGATAAATGTTCCCGCGACCATCAGGGTTTGGGATAATCTTGCACCAATCAGCCTCAAAGTTCCGAAGCGATGATTGTAGTGATGATATTTCCGAGCGTTCCGAGTAGTGGGTACGAACGTGCTCTATAATTTCTCGAATCGTCGCGGGGCCGTGATTTTCCAAAAACCGTCGCACATCGTGCATGGTCGCCTTGTAGGGAGTCCAGTACCCGCCGCCATTTGTCCCGGCCTCGGCTACGTTGCGATGATCCGATAGTGCCCCGGATAAATAGTTGTGCAGCACCCTCCTGCGTATATGCGGCATTACTGTCTGCGAAACCGGATACTCCTTTGACGCCGGTGAAACTTCCAACACCCCTATACCGAAGTTTTGGCATATCCATGACGCGAACCCGTTCCCGCGACTACCACGAGGAGACGGAACCGCGACAGAAGATAACTGTGCAAAGGCTTGGTTCCGATACGCCTGCTCAATCACGGTGAGCGAAAACGACGTTTTTCCCTCGATTGCCCACCGCAGTTTGTCGCGCACCCCCACGATGTCGATAACTGGGCCACCGCAAAATATCTGCACTTCCTGATAGACCTTCCAATGTTGGGCTTGCAACCAAGCTATGACAGGCTTGAGTAGGTCGGTCTCTTTCACTCCCCACCCCCCTGCGGCTCGACCTCGATGCGACAACGGACGATGCGGAAGTTCTCTCTTCTCCCGCGACAAAACGAAACCGCCAAGTCTATCTGATGCTCTGCATCTTCAAGGCAGGGGAACGCGTCGCCAGTATAAAAATCCCAAACATCACTCGCGGCGTCTCGCTGCTCAACCACCCAGTACGGATACTCGCTCATGATTACCTCGCTTTCCGGCTTGCTCATCGTCTTACTCCTTGTAATGTATTTCGACCTTTCAGTATTCCGGCCACGGCCCCCTCAAACTTGTTCGTCGTCAGGTGCATCAAAGAACCGTGCGTGAAGTCGCGTATGACCTTGGGGCGCGCCGTCGCTTCGGCCCGTGCCCTGCGCTGGTCGTCAGCGATGTTCTTCTGTTGTTGGATGTAGTACGCCTTGCGCTCGGCCCGCTTTGCCATAACCTTCTCGCGGTTATTGATTAAGTATTGGCGCTGATAACAGCGAGAACATTGCCCCGTCTTTGGGTGCCGCACTTCGCGGTTACAACCTGGCTCTTTACATATCTTCATTCCCCGCCTCCCTGCAGTGAATCTCCTATTGGTTCAAAGTCTGACGATGCACCACCACGACGATGCTTGCGGTAGTGATCTTGCTCTTCGGACGATGTGATCGGCGTCCTCAGTCCGTAGTTGCCAAGCGTCCATTCGCCGCGTTGCTCCAGGACCCGCCGAACCCAACCGACGCAGAACCGACCGAACGCACCGTTGCGAACAGGCACATCCCACTTGTCGGGGTTGACAACGAAATCATCCTCCATATCGCCCTGATGGGATTTGACGAGTTCAATACTCTCACGGATCGTTTTGTTGTACTTCCCGGCAAGAGTCTTAACGGCAGTTTCCATTTGCCAAGCGTACTGGTCGATAAGCGACCTGAATTGATCCCGTCTCTCCTTGATTGAGTTATCCACAACAGCCTCTTCTCCGCTAGTAGGAGTAGGATTTGGAGTAGGAGTAGGAGTAGGAGTAGGAGCACCCTTATTTGGTGGCGGAATTTCAGATTCCGCTTGGGCTAAGTTGTTGTGGCTCTTGGTGGCTTTTCGTTTTGCGTTGAGTTTGGCCTGTTTTCGACGTTGGGGGTAGTTAAAAATAAATCCGTTGCGTTCGGCCCATCCGTGAATAAAATACTGTCCGTTACGCCGCTTGTCGAGTAGTCCGATTTCGACCAAAGTTGCCACAAACTCGGCCGCATCTCCGTTCCATCTGGCGGCGACCGCGATGTCATTCGGTGTCATTTTTGTCAACGCTCCCTTGTGCCGATACGAGGCCGCGAATGACCATATCTGCATGAGGGCAACCAGCCCGTCGTTGCCGTACTTGCCGACAAGTCGGACAATTTTGGGGTGGTCTTGGAAATCTACTGCTACTCGAAAATCACTCGGCATCCTTTGCCTCTTGTCTGCGGCTCCCTGCCGCTTAGATTCCACACATTCCAGTACATTCTTCGCGGTCGAATAGGTTGGTCTGTCCCATATCTTCCGCCGTTGATAAATCGACTTCGCCAAGCGGGATGCAATCACGATGGACGAAAACGTCACCGCGCATCCCGCCGCATTTACGGATAGCTCGATCAAACTCAATCGCGTTTCGGAAATCTGCGGGGCTGTTGTCTCGCAACCACCGCCATTCATCGTTTGAGCGATACGGGCAACCGACACACGCGGAGCGTGGTATTTCTCCGTCTGGATAGTTGTCGGACAACCACCGCAGACAATCAGACCGAGTGTACGGCTTCGGTAGCATATCGGTTGGAATTCCGACGAGCGGATAGACGAAATCCCGCCAATGGTCGGAGCTTGCCCTAACTCGACGTAGTTCGTCATGGCTAATCCCATGCCATTGCCGCACGGTGACGCCTTTCGGTACACGCTGGCGGGGTTGAAGGCCGAGGACTTCGCGCCGGATGAACTTCTCTATTGGCTGTATCTTGTATTCTGAGGTGCATTGACGCCGGATCATTCCGACAGTTCCATCCGGCGCTACGGTTCTGTATGGCATCGAGACCCACCTTCCACCGTCATTAGACTTAACGCCGCGTACCTGCGACCGCAGGGCGTCGGTACGGATATTTCTCCCCCCAATCCGATGGACCGGGACACCGTAGCGCCGCGCCTCAACCTCAAGCCAGTTGAGATGCTCGTAGACGGGGCGCGGTTCCCAGCCCGTATCGGCAAAGATAGCTAAGTCGATAGGCGGCAAGTCTCCACGACATGACATCAGCAGGACGGTTGTTGACTGTACACCCGCTCCGAGCGATAGAATGTTGAAAGTTCTCCGGTTGTCCACAGCACTCCTTTGCTGTTGTGCGGCTCCCTGCCGCTTAGTGATTACTCGCCGTCGGTTCAAGTGCAGATTCGGCGAGTCGGCGCTTGTACCATTCCGGCATACCCATCGTAACTCCCCGGCTAATCTGTTTCCAGAAGTGCTTAAACAGGATGTCTTTTATCTCGCCCTCACATTCGTCGAGGATGTCCGCTGGTATCTCGGTTATGAGCGTCCCGATATCTCGCGGCGACCGCTCAAGCAACCCATTGTCGCGGAGGTGCTGAACGGCTTTATCCCAACGAGCTTCGGTGCGGTAACGCTCGACAATCATCTTCACGATGTCACCGTGGCTCTTATTCTGTTCGCCCCAGACCTTTTCGTGCTTCTCCTTGAATGCCTCGGAGACATACTTCCCCATCAGCACCTTCTTGTCGGCTCCGAATTGCGAGTAGTTCTTGATGACAACACCCTCGATTGTCACGCCACCGAGAACGCTTTCGCGTTGCAGAAATCCGTCGAGCATTTCCATTGTCGGCGTTGAACAGCAGGTAGCAATTGTCGGTACGGCCTCGATCCCTATCCGTTCAGCCTCGCCCCTTACGCTTTCGGGACTGAGGTACGATTCGTGTCCGTCGTTGATATCGAAGACGATAAGATGTCCATCGGGGGTGCGGTCATAGCAGAGGGCGTTGTGTTTGGGTTTCTGTAGGTATTCGGCTCGGTACGTCCAGCCCGGCGTCAGCGTCGGGGCGAGTTGGTGAACGGTGTCAAGCGCACGGGAAAACATCTTGTCGGGGGCATCGGGGTCTTGCTCCTTCCCCTTACTGCGGCATTTGATCTCTCCGTCGAACACGCCGAACGAGAACTGCGACCCGTCGATTTTCTCTTGTATGACCACCTCGCCATTAAACAGATCGGCGAGTGCCGCGTGTCCGAGGGCGTAGATTTTTGGGTATGTATGCCATGAGGTTTCCATTTTCAGCACTCCTTTGCTGTTGTGCGGCTCCCTGCCGCTATTCTTCGTCGAGGGCGGGCTGTTGGTCTTTCGGTAGCACGTACAGCTTTCGCACCCGGATCTTGGCGTCGTTCCCCGGCATACCGCCGAAACAAATGTCGTCGGGATAGACGTGGACACGCAGACAGACGGTGTCATAGTAGGTCAGCCCTACGTATTCGGGCTTGTAGCCGACGCGAAACACATGGAGGCCGATAGCGCACTGTTGATCCGAAACGACGGCATCCGGCTCCTCGACGATTGTGTCTGGCGTGTATTGCTTATCCCCGAAACTACCCGGCGACCAAAATCCGTCACGCTTGACGAATTTCCAAAACAGGAGAGGGTGTCCGTTAGCTGTCTCTCTCCATGCGGCAATCGCGTCGCGGTTTAGTTGCTCCGATGTCACGTCGTTGCCGAGCGTCACGTAGTTGCCGAGCTTCACGCCGTTGCCGAGCGTCACGTCGTTGCCGAGCGTCACGTCGTTGCCGAGCGTCACGCCGTTGCCGAGCTTCACGTCGTTGCCGAGCTTCACGCCGTTGTCGAGCGTCACGCGGTTGTCGAGCTTCACGCCGTTGTCGAGCGTCACGCCGTTTCCGAGCCTCACGTCGTTGCCGAGCGTCACGCCGTTGCCGAGCTTCACGCCGTAGCCGAGCGTCAC
>NPIG01000567.1_pt3 | contig 18803 bp, 16 predicted proteins | sample 8637441 | NCBI WGS metagenome assembly NPIG01 (sample SAMN07420675, study PRJNA396082) | bioreactor metagenome | isolation source: sample BR6 brine-fed electro-methanogenic bioreactor BR | place: Japan: Kochi | collected 2016-06-14 | reverse complement strand
ACGTCATCATGCCGGTGGCGGCATACATAACCCGCGGCTTCGAGCTGCACGGTGACGAGTTCAGCGAGCAGCTCCACGAGGAGTGGGTCGACACGCAGACGCAGCTCACCCGTGCCATGAGCCTCTACGAGACCTGCCAGGCACGGATGGAAGCGGGGGAAGCCGACAAGCAGCTCTTCCTCGATCTCGAGGAAGTGTGGCAGCTCCTCGTGAAGACCGGCGTCGCGGGCGTGCGCACGAAGAGCATGGTCGACCAAGAACTCACGCGGCTCAAGGCGTGAGGCCCCTGCCGTGAGCATCTCGCCGTTGACGACCAAGAGTCCCCTGGCGGCGCGCACGACCGCTGCCATGGGGACGGCGCTCGCTGCGCTGACCTTCGTGGCTGGGGAAGTCGTCCCCGTGAGTCCCGGCGAGTCGATCGCAGCGGTGCTCGCGCGAGCGAGCGCTGGCGACGTCATCGAGCTCGCCGCGGGGGAGTATCACGAACGGCTCGTCATCGAGGTCCCCGTGACGTTGCGGGGAGAGCCGGGGGCGAGGATTCGCGGCGGATACGAGGGGAACGTCGTGCACGTCAAGGCCCCGGGTTGCGTGCTCGAGGGACTGACGGTCATGGAGTCCGGGACGGAGCTGACCAAAGACTACGCTTGCATCCTCATCGAGGCGGACGATGTCGTCGTCGAAGATTGCGAGGTCGAGCGCCCGCTGCACGGGATCTACGTCAAGGGCGGTCAGCGAGCCGTGCTTCGCCGCAACCGAATCGTTGGCCGTTCCGATCTCGTCGAGGAGGACCGCGGCAACGGGATCCACCTCTGGAACAGCACGGGCAACGTGATCGTGGGCAACGAGATCCTCGGAGTGCGCGACGGCATCTACTTCTCCTTCGCTCACGAGACGAGAGTCTGGGACAACCACGTCCACCAGGTGCGGTACGGCCTGCACTACATGTACTCGAACGACAACACCTTCGAGAACAACCTGTTCGAGCGCAACGTCGCCGGGGCGGCGCTGATGTACTCCGAGGACATCCGATTCACGGGAAACGTCTTCGCGCGCTGCCGTGGCTTTCGGGCGTACGGGATCCTCTTCCAGTCGATGAAGCGCGTGAGTGCCGAAGACAACCTCGTGTTGGACAACAGCCGCGGCATCTTCATGAACAACAGCTCCTTCGGACGCATCGTCGGCAACGACATCGTGGACTCCGATCTGGCGATCCAGCTCAACGGAGGCTGCGACGAGAACCTGTTCACGAAGAACAACTTCATCGGCAACCTCAGTCAGTTGCTCCTCGATACGAGCGATCGCAGCACACGTTGGAGCGAGAGCGGGCGTGGTAACTACTGGAGTAGCTACCGTGGGTACGATCTGAATCGCGACGGGATCGGCGACCTGCCGTATGAGATCCAGAACGTCTTCCAGCAGCTCGAAGGTCGGCATCCCGAGGTGCGCTTCTACGTGCTGAGCCCAGCCGCGCGGATCCTCGAGGTTGCCGAGCGGGCCCTCCCGATCCTCGCGCAGCGGGACGCAGTCGATAGCCACCCACTTCAACGGCCCGAAGCCAACGCGAATGCAGCGTGGGCGCGGGTGGAGCAGCGTGTGGGGGCACCGTCGCCGGTCGGCGCAACGTTGTTGGTCCTGCTGCTCGCGGGACTGTTCGGGGGGCTCGTGCGCGCAACGCGCGTGGCCCCCGAGCGGGCAGCGACCCGGAAAGGAGCAGTGGAGTGACGGGTGAGGCGATGGTCGAGCTCCGGCGCTTCGAGAAGCGGTACGGCTCCGTGTGCGCGGTCGAGGCGCTCGACCTCACCGTCGAGACGGGTGAGTGCTTCGCGCTGCTCGGCCCGAACGGTGGGGGGAAGAGCTCGATCCTGCGCGCCGTCGTCGGATTGCATCAGGCAAGCACGGGCGAGGTACTCGTCGGAGGACGGGACATTGCCAAGGATCCGGTGGGCGCGAAACGTCTCCTCTCCTTCGTTCCCCAGCGCGTGGCTCACCCGGGTCTGCTGACGGGGCGCGAGCTGCTCTCGTTCTTCGCGCGGCTCAAGGGCGCGGAGGCGAAGCGCGTCGACGAGTTGCTCGCTCGTTTCTCCCTCGCCGAGGACGCGGGGCGTTTCACGCGGGAGTACTCGGGCGGGATGCTCCAGCGGCTGGGGCTCGCTATCGCGTTCCTCGTGCCGGTACCGCTCTACGTGTTCGACGAACCGTCGCTGAACCTTGACCCCCAAGGAATGACGCTACTGCGAGAGTTGCTCTCGGAGCGCAAAGCCGAGGGCGCGACGATCCTCTTCGCTTCCCACGTGCTGCAGCATGCGCTCGACCTGGCGGACCGCGCGGCGGTTCTCGCGGAGGGGCGACTCCTGCGAATCGAACCGGTGCGGGTCCTCGAGGAACAGATCGCCGCGAACGTCGGGGTCCGCGTTGTCTTGCGCGAGACGAGCGCGCGCATGCTCGACGCAGCCGTCGAAGCCGGTGCGCGGCGCGTGAAGTGCAACGGGACGCAGCTCTCGTTCTTTGCGTCTGCGGCGCGACGACTGGGTGTGATCCATGCGATCGAGTCCGCAGGCGGACAGATTGCCGAGTTCCACACGGAGGCTCCCGATTGGAGCGTGCTGACCGCCAGCGAGCGAGCGGGCGAGGAGACGCCATGACGAGGATTGCCGGTGTGAGCGCACTTCTTCCTCTGGTCCTGTTGGCATCGCTGCTGGCTTGCGGACGGCCTGGGACCCCCGAGGTCGCTGCCGGGATCGATGGCTGCGAAGAGTGCGGCATGGTGATCAGCGACGTGCGGCAGGCTGCCGTGCTCGAGTGCGGAGCTCGTTTCGAGAGTTACTGCTCGCCAGGGTGCATGCTCGAAGCCTTCGAAGCTCTGGAGCACACGGAGCCCCCTTCGCGGGTCTTCGTCGCGGACAACGCGAGCGGCGCGTTCGTCGAGGCGAAAGACGCGGCCTTCCTGCTGACGACACATCGCCCGACAGTCATGGGCGGTGCCGTGCTGGCATTCGCAGACGAGGGCGCGGCGGACGCGTTGCGCGAACACCCCGACGAGCTCGTGTGCGACTGGGATGAGTATCGGCGTCGCCGCGGGACGCCGGACCGGACACTGAGCGCGCTCGTCGGCGCGGCGGGACTGGAGCCGTCCGTGCTCCTCGCTGAGAAGGGCGAGCTCGTGGCGCTCTCTCTCCGGACTGCGGAGGAGGGTGAGTCCTTCGAACTNNACTGAGCCTCGGCGGTTACCCTGAGCTCGGGAGTGTCGTCGTCTCGGACCCGACGAACCCCGTCGAGTGGCGCGTCCTCGCGGTGCGCCCCGGAGCAGGCTTTCCGGTTCGGGCCGCCGGGCACGCCTCTCCGCTCGGCATGCTCAAGGTCGGCGGCGCGCACACCGCGGACGAGGCGGCTCGATGAACGCGGCGGTGCGCGCGATCGCCTGGCAGGAGTTCAAGCTGCAGCGCCGCAACCGCTGGGTGGTCTCCTTCGCCGTACTCTTCGCGTTGATGACCCTCGCGATCTCGTTCTTCGGCATGGTGACTTCGGGGTACGCCGGCTTCCAAGACTTCACGCGCACAGCGGCGAGCGTCGTGAACCTAGGCGCGTTCCTCGTGCCGCTCTTCGCGCTGCTTGTCGGGGTCTTCAGCTTCCTCTCTTCGCCCGAGCATCTCGAGCTCCTCGTCACTCAAGCGCATCCTCGCGGTCGTGTCTTGCTCGGGCGCTACTTCGGTCTGCTTCTGACCTCTCTGACAGCGTCGTTGCTCGGATTCGGGCTCCCCGGGGCGGTCATCGCCGCGGTGATCGGCGTCGAGGGACTGCTCGACTACCTTGCTGTCATGGCGTACGCGCTCGCGCTCGTCGCGGTCTTCACCGGACTCTCGGTGCTGATCGCGCTCGCGTGCCGCAGGCGGCAGTTCGCGTTGGGAGTCGCTCTCGGAGTGTGGGTGTTCTACGAGCTCGTCTACGGTCTGGCGATGCTGGGCGTGACTCTCGTCGCGCCGGAGTCGGTCGTCGGTCCCGCGCTGATCGGCGGCTTGCTCGGCAACCCGATCGACACCGTCCGTGTCCTGTCCCTGCTCCAGGTCGGTGGGCCGCACCTCTTCGGACCGGCTGGGGCGATGCTGATGAAGCTCACCGGCTCCGTGACCGTCGCGGCCTCGATCGGCTGCGCGAGTCTTGCGGCATGGATCGCCGGACCCATCGTGATCGCGTACCGGCTCTTCGATAGGCAGGATGTCTGAGGCGTGCCCGCGAGGCTCGATCGGTTCAGGCGGGTAGCAGCGCTCTGAGCCGCGTTCCCAACTTCACCGAGAGCCGGATCTCCTCCGGAGCGAGATCGCGGGGGAAGAGCGTGCCTCCGACCCGCGCCGCGTGGAGCGACGCGCCGTCGAGTTTGGCTTCGGAGAGGTCGACGCCGCGCAGGTCCGCGCTGCGGAGGTAGGCGCCCCGGAGATCCGCGCGCTTGAGATCCGCCTGGCGGAGGTCGACGCTGCGGAGGTTCGCTTCGCGGAGGTCGGGGGTCTCGTGAGCCACGAGGGCGTTGAACTCGTCGATGTTGTCTTCTCTAAGCAACTTGCAGTGTGGCTTCTTCACGCTCAGGGCCATGGGCGCTTCTCCTATCCACCGTTCGCATCGGCCCCGATCGGCGGGACTTGAGCGGAGAGAGGCCCCGCGGGGTTCCATGCCTTATCTTTTCGTCTCGGAACCCCCCTGGAGCGTTGCATGCCGTTGCGCCACGTGTCGATCTTGTTCGCTGGACTGCTCCCGGTCATCGCGCCGGCCCTCGCGGGGCAGCGTGCGCCGGTCTGTGCCGAGCCCGTCGTCTTCGTCGAGGCGGTGAGCGCGCCCGAGCCCCTGCCCGAGCTGTGGCGCGCGGACGCGTTGCGCTTCACCGAGGAGTTCTGGAACGCGCTGGCGCTTCGCGCACTCGCCGCGGCCGAGCCGGGGATCGCGTTCCGCCTCGCGGAGGGCGTGTCACCCGCCGCAGGGGCCTACCGGCTCCGCGGCCGCGTGGAGTCGGTCGCGGCTCCGTCCGAGACACCGGCGCGGCGCATCACCGGCTGGGATGGCGCGCGCTGGGCGAACGACGAGCCGGCGCTCGTGACGCTACGCGGCCGGCTCCTTCTGAGCTTCGAGCTGCTCGACCCTCGGGGCGGTGTCGTTGATCGCGCTTCGCTCATCGTCGATCGCGTGGACGAGCCCGCCGATGGCGTCCTGCTCCGCGCGCCGCGCACGGCTTGGGTGCCGGTCGAGGGCAAGGCATGGCCGGCTGCGGACGTGATCGATCACGGGCCGTGGAGCGCCGACGCCGCAGAGCCCCGCGCGCCTTCGTTCGAGCGGGGCGCGCTCGCCGCGACGATCGCGTCGCTCGAGAAGCCCGAGGCTGCCCACGCAGCGCTTGCACCCGAGGGCTTGACCGTGCGGGAGATGACGAGCGCTCTCGGCCAGAAGGTACCTGCAGGGAGTCGGATCGCCGTGCGCGCGCTCGCGGGCCGGATTCGGGGTGGCGAGCCTCTCGGCGAGTACCGGTTGTTCACCGTTGGTGCGGACGGGACGTTGGGACCCCTCGAGTACGAGGCGCCGGAGTCGGGCGCGGCCGACACGCTCGAGCTGCGCGGTGTGTGCCCCTTCGCAACCGGAGCGCTCCAGTTGCGTGAGGAGCCGGTGGGTATCCCCTTCGAGCTCGCGCGCCCGGGGGTGCCCGCGTGGCGTCTCACCGTCGAGCAGACTCGGCGACGCGTGCAGGACGAGACAGAACCCGCGGGCGACTGCCAACGCGTGCACGCGCTGCGCTACGACGAGCAGCGGCGCGCGACTCTGGTGCTGCCCCTTCAGGGTGAACCCGACCGCGCGAGCGGCGCTGCGGGTGGCTCTCACGAGCGGTACGAACTCGGGGAGCCCGCGCTCTCACGCCTCGAGCTCTCGAGCGAGCGCGAAGAGCTCGAAGCTACGCGTTGCCCCTGGCCGCGCAGCGAGCGCCGCTGCACGCGCAGAGTGCGCGGCACCGGCGCGCCGCAACGCGATGCCGGGGCGCGCATGACACTGATCCGCGACGAGGGCGGCGCCCTCGTGGCCGTCGCGCCCCCGCCGCTCACACTCGCGCTCGCCTGGGATGGTGAGTCGTTCTGCACCGGGCATCGCTTCGAGGAGCGCGAGGCTGGGCTCGCCTTCGTGCCGATCGCCCTCGGCGGTGGCGCGGCGAGCGAGGAGAGCTGGTCGCTTGCGCCGGCGAGGCTCGACAAGGAGCTCTCCGCCGAGGCGTGCCACGCAGCGCGGACGGAAGGCGAGGGACGCTATCGCGGAGACTGCTTCCACACGCGGCGCGAGAAGGGCTGGGAGATCGAGACGCGCTACTCGTGGGCGCTCACGCTCGCCACGGACTGACGCAGCGCAGGACGCTGCGCGTACCAGGCGAACCAGAACCCGTACTGCACCTCGAGGCCGCTCTCCGGGGAGCCTTCGATCAGGAGCGCCGGGGGCTCCTCCCTTACGATGACGGGGACTTCGAGCTCGCCGAGAGTGATCGTCGTGCGCCCGTCCGGGCGGCTCTCCTTCGCAAGCTCCGGCAGCGCGATCAGGCGCTCGTGTCCGCCGTGGGCCACGCGCACGCAGGGTGTCTTGAGAGCGCGTCCGCCCGCCGGCGGTAGAGGCTCGACGGGGAAGCGCAGGCGCTCGTCGCCGAAGTAGGCCGTGTACGGCTCACCCTTGTACTTCTTCCGGTTCAGGGGTCCCCGGTCGAGGAGGCTCGTTCCGGGGTGAGCTGCGCGCCAGTCGGCCCACTGCGCGAGCGAACACGGCAAAGCGGAGAGCGTCGTGCCGGCCCGTGGCCCCGCGAGCGCGCGGCCTTGGAGCTGGCTCCACAACGAGCTCGCTGCGGGCTCTGCGCTCTCGTCGGCGAAGAGGAGTCCCGACTGGTAGAGCAGGCCCGAGAAACGGAAGCGGAGCGTCTCGTCGCCCACACGCCTGTCGTGGACGGCGACGCCGCCGCTGAGCGGGTTGTAGCTGACGGCGATCGGCACGCCCCCGAGGGTGTCGTTGACGAGCTCGTGCCAGTTGAGGACCCGCAGTGGATAGGCGCGAGCCTCGCCGCCGATCTCGACGCCGATGACGAGATCGTGGCTGACCACGTACTTGCCGCCCCGCTCCGCACGCCGGGCGTCGAGGGTGGCCATGTCGAGGGGCGTGGGGTCGTCGAGCGCGCGCAGCCCCTCGCGCGGCTGGCCCGACGCGACGAACGAGGACGCGGGTACGAGTCCGCCGTCGAGGACGAAGCCGTAACTCTTGGGATCCTCGCCGTCTCCAAGGCGAGGCGTGTCGCCCCCGGTCGCGAGGAGGCGGGGAGCGACGAGTTGGACGAGGACGAAGAGGCCGGCGAGCACGGCGAGGGCGAGAACCCAGCCGCCGGAGCGCCAACTCAAACGGACCTGCTTGGGGCGGGACGACGGATCGCTCATGACCCTCAGCGTAACGCGATCGATGCGGCGCGCTCCACCGGCTGCGGCTTGGTGAGGATCGGCGTGTCGTCGAAGACCATCAGGCCGAGCAGGAGCGGCAAGTAGAGCAGGCTCGCGAAGAAGACCTGACGCGCGCGGCGGTCACTCTTTGCGGTGAGCAAACGCAAGCTCCGCTCGACCATCAGCCCGCCGAGCATCACGGCGCCGACGGAGTAGAACCAGCCGGCCAAGCCGGCGGCGGAGGCCATCAGCCCGACGGGGATCAGCGCGAGGGAGTAGAGAACGGTCATCCAACAGGTGACGCGACCGCTCTCGTCGCTGATCGGGAGCATCTTGTAGCCGCCGCGCTGGTAGTCCTCGCGGTAGAGCCAGGCGAGGGCGAGGAAGTGCGGGATCTGCCAGGCGAAGAGTGTAGCGCCGAGGACCCAGGCACCGGGCGCGACGGAGCCGGTCGCGCCGGTCCAGCCCATCATCGGGGGGATGGCTCCGCAGACCGCGCCGACGAGAGTGTTGACCGAGCTGCGCGGCTTGAGCGGCGTGTAGACCAGCACGTAGAGCGCGATCACGCCGAGCGAGAGCAGCGCGGTCAGCATGTTGACGGCGACCGCGAGCAGACCGACGCCAGCGACGCTCCAGAGGAGCGAGACGGCGAGGGCATGGCCGACGCCGAGACGCCCCGAAGGGAGCGGGCGCAGGCGCGTGCGGTGCATCAGCCGGTCGCGCTNNCCCGGCGCATAGGAGCGGATGGCGTCGCACATCTTGGCCGAGGCCGCGATATAGCCGCCCATCACGCCATAGGCCTTGGCCAGCGTGCCGTTGATGATATCGAGCCGGTGCATCAGCCGGTCGCGCTCCCGCTCCCAGACCTGGTTGAGGCCGTTGGCGCCGAGGGCGGAGAGGGCGGTGCCGAGTACGGTCCAGAAGAAGTCCACGAACTCGAAGCGGCCGCGCGCGGCGATCGCGAAGCCCGCCATCGTCGTCAGAACGACGAGCGCGCCGAGGCGCGCCTTGCCGAGCTCGGCATAGACGCCGAGCAGAGCGCGGACTCCGGTGGGCGCTGGACGGGCGGGTCGGGCAGGCTGCGAACTCATGGATACCCCGCGGCAAAGACCCGCGGAAAAGACGCGCGGGACGGTAGGCAATCTTAACAGCGCGCGCAGCGCAGACCACGCGATTCGAGGGGAGAATCCACCAAAAGCGTGCGTTCTAAGTGCCTGATAACTAACTAGTTTGGCGCGGCCGTCGCGTTGACGGGCATCGGGAGCGCTCGCTAGACTCCGCGAGCACCCGCGAGGTTCCAGCGGGCCGCCCCGAGGGGAGGCGCTCATGGGAGAGCAACAGGTCGACAAGGAGATGTCGGGGGAGGCCCTGCGCAGCTTCATGCAGCGCCTCCTGACCGACTTGCGCGCTCTCGAGCACATGATCGCCGAGGGCATGATCGAGCGCGGCGTGCGGCGGATCGGCGCCGAGCAGGAGCTCTTTCTCGTCGATCGCAGCATGCGGCCGGCGTGCCGCGCGCCCGAGCTCCTCGAACGCCTCGGCGACCCGCACTTCACCCACGAGATCGCGCGCTTCAACCTCGAGGCCAACCTCGACCCGCAGCCCTTCGGCGGAGCCTGCCTCTCCCGCATGGAGCGCCAGCTCGTCGAGCTCGTCGACAAGGCCCGCGCGGCGGCGGCCGAGCTCGGTGCGGAGGTGGTGCTCGCGGGGATCCTCCCGACGATCCGCAAGTCGGATCTCCACCTCGAGAACATGACGCCGATGCCGCGCTACGACGCGCTCAACCGCGCGATGAGCCGGCTGCGCGGCGGCGACTACGAGTTCCGCATCAAGGGGATGGACGAGCTCGCCGTCAACCACGACTCGATCATGGTCGAGTCGTGCAACGCGAGCTTCCAGGTGCACTTCCAGGTTGGTGCGGAGGAGTTCCCCAAGCTCTACAACATCGCGCAGCTCGTCGCAGCCCCCATCCTCTCCCTCGCCGCGAACGCCCCGGTGCTCTTCGGGCGCCGCCTGTGGCGGGAGACGCGCATCGCGCTCTTCCAGCAGTCGGTCGACACGCGGGGCTCGAGCCACGATATCCGCGAGCGCCTGCCGCGGGTGACTTTCGGCCGCTCCTGGGTGCGCGAGTCGGTGCTCGAGCTGTTCCGCGAGGACATCAAGCGCTTCCGCGCGCTCCTCGGTGCCCAAGTGGACGAGGACCCCTTCGCGAGTCTCGACGCCGGGGAAGTGCCGCGTCTCAAGGCGCTGATGCTGCACAACGGCACGGTCTACCGATGGAACCGCGCCTGTTACGGCATCACCGACGGCAAGCCGCATCTGCGCATCGAGAACCGCATCTTGCCCGCAGGGCCGACGCCGCTCGACGAGGTCGCGAACGCGGCGTTCTGGTTCGGGCTGATCAAGTCGCTCTCGGAAGAGCACGACGACGTCGCCGAGAAGCTGGAGTTCGACGCCGCGCGCGAGAACTTCTTCGCGGCCGCGCAGCACGGGCTCTCCGCGCAGTTCACCTGGTTGGGCGGCAAGGTCTACCCGGCGGCGGAGCTGCTGCGTGAGCGCCTCTTGCCCGCGGCGCGGGAAGGACTGCTCGCCGCGGCCATCCCGGCTGAGGACGTCGATCGGTACATCGGCGTCGCCGAGGAGCGTGTGCGGGCGGAGCAGACCGGAGCGCAGTGGGCGCTGCAGTCGCTCGCGGCGATGCGCGAGCACGGCACGCTCGGCGAGCGGCTCAACGCGCTGACGAAGGCGACGATCGCGAGGCAGCAGGGCGGCGAGCCCGTCGCGCGTTGGCCGCTCGCAGCCATCGAAGAGGCCGGGGGCTGGAAGCACAACTACATGCGCGTCGAGCAGTTCATGACGACGGACCTGATCACGGTCCACGACGACGAGCTCGTCGAACTCGTCGCGAAGCTGATGGAGTGGGAGCGCATTCGCCACGTGCCCGTCGAGGATCATGCCCATCACCTCGTTGGCCTCGTGTCGTACCGAGACCTCCTCCGCGTGCTCGGCGCCGGAAGTGGCGGGGCGGCGCCGCGTGCGGTATCAGAGGTGATGAAACGCGAGCTGGTCACGGTGGCTCCGGGCGACGACACGCTCCACGCAATCGCTTTGCTGCGCGAGCACCGAATCGGCTGCCTGCCGGTCGTCAAGGACGGCCGCCTCGTCGGCGTCGTCACCGAGCACGACTTCATGGACATCGCCGCCGAGCTGCTCGCGCAGAAGCTGCAGGAGAGTTGATCGTTCGATGAGCGCCGTCCCCCAGAGCGCCCAACCCGCCACCCGGCCTCCGCGCATTCTCGGACAGAGGCGCGGCGCGACTCCTGGGCCCCTGGTGCTCGTGGCGGCGGGCATTCACGGCAACGAGCCCTCCGGCCTCGCCGCGGCCTCACGCGTTCTCGACGAACTCGAACGCCACCGGCTGGAGCTCGCGGGCGACCTCGTCGTGCTCGCGGGCAACACCCGCGCGCTCGCCGCGGGGCAGCGCTTCGTCGACCACGATCTCAACCGCTGTTGGACTCCGGAGCGCGTGGAGACTCTCCTCGCGGACGGACCGGGCCCGGATTCCGAAGAGCAGGAGCAGCTCGAGCTGCTCGCCGTGCTCGACCGCGAGCTCGCCGCTGCGCGGGGACCGGTCTACTTCGTCGATCTCCACACCTCGTCAGCGGACGGCTGCCCGTTCTGGACTTGCGGGGACACGCTGCGTAACCGGAGCTTCGCGCTCTCGTTTCCCGGCCCGGTGATCCTCGGGCTCGAGGAGCAGCTCGACGGCTCGTTGCTCGAGTACCTCAGCGAGCGCGGCTGCCGGACGATCGGAGCGGAAGCCGGCCAGCACGACGCCCCGTCGAGCGTGGATCATCACGAGGCTGCGCTGTGGATCGCCCTGGTTGTTTCCGGCTGCCTCGAGCGCAGCGCGGTCCCGGACTACGAGGCGCACCGCGCGCTGATCGAGGAGGCGACTCGCGGTCTCCCCCACGCGCTCGCGGTGGCCCACCGTCACGCGATCCGCCCCGAAGACGCCTTCGTCATGGAGCCGGGCTTCGTCAACTTCCAGCCGGTGAGCGCGGGGCAACTCCTCGCGAAGGACCGGCAGGGTCTCGTCCACGCCGAAGAGGCTGGGCGCATCCTCCTGCCGCTCTACCAGGGGCTCGGCCAGGACGGCTACTTCCTCGGGCGCGAGCTCGGCCGGGTTTGGCTCCTCTTCTCGGCGCTTGGACGCCGCCTCGGGCTCGGCACGCTGCTCTCGATTCTGCCTGGAGTGCGCTCTGACCGGACGCGTCCCCACTCCCTACGACTCTCGTCGAGGGCGCGGAGTCTTGTCCCTCGAGCCCTCCTCTTCTTCTTCGGATACCGCAGGCTTCGTGAAGACGGCGGCGCTCTGTTGGCAACGCGACGTCGAGACGCTGCCTGCTGAGTTTCGTTCTGGTCTTTGTTTGCTTTCTGATCGCCGTTCAGGGCGAGGCGAAGGCTATGATGCGCGGTCAAGTCAAGGAGGAGTCAGGCATGCTGAATCTGGGGCGGCGCGCGATCATCGCGGCGCTTTTCGTCGCTCTCTGTGGTGGGTTCGGGCTGGCGGACGTGGCGGTTCGCGAGAAGAGCAAGGTCGATATCAAGGGTGGCGTCGGTCGCGCGGCGAGGATGTTCGGCGGCAAGGCGGCCCGCGAGGGAGTCGTCCGGGAGCAAGTGCTCGTTGGTGAGCGCCTGCTGAGCAAGGACGGGCGTACCGGCACGCTGATCGACCTCGCTGGCGAGCAGATCCACACCATCAACTACAAGCGGCGCCGCATCGAGACGATGAGTTTCGCCGAGATGAAGGCGCAGATGGCCGAGGCGCAGGCGGCGTTGGCGGGCTCGCCCTTCGGTGGAGGCGGCCAGGCTGCGCCCGCCGGGGCCAACGAGTGGGAGACGACGCTCGAGGTCGCCGACGGGGACGCGCGGGCCACGATCGCCGGGCATGCGTGCCGCGAGCTCATCGTGACGTTGACGACGACCCGCAAGGGTCAGTCCCTCGATCAGGGCGGGGGCTCCGTGCTGCGGGTGACGATGATGATCGGGCCCAAGATCGCGGGCCTCGACGAGATCACGAGCTTCCACAAGCGCTACCTCGAGAAGACGGGCCTCCTGGAGAACGTTCAGCTCGGCAATCTTCTCGGCTCCCATCCGGGGCTGCGGGCCGCGATGGACAAGCTCGAGGAGCAACGCGGCCGCTTCGAGGGCTCGGCGCTGCGCACCGAGATGGTTTACGAGACCGTTGCGGTGCCGGGCGGCGCGCCCGAGGCGGAAGCGGGCGAGGAGTCCGGCGGGATGTTGCGCGGACTGCGCGCGCGTCTCGGGAAGCGCCGGGGGCAGAAGGACGCCGAGGCTGGGTCCCAGGGCGGCCGCAGAGAGGTGTTCTCGTCGATGAGCGAGGTGCTGGAGATTCGCGAAAACCCCGCGGCCAGCGAAGTTGCGCTCCCCTCGGGCTTCAAGAAAAGGTAGCCTTCTGCTTCGCGGGCCCTCCCGGGCCCTCCGGATCGAGGAGACGAGAATGAGCGAGCTGCGTGAGAAGCGCTGCATTCCCTGTGAGGGCGGAGTCGATCCCCTCAGCCCCGAGCAGGTCGAGACCATGCTCGGGGAGCTCGACGGGTGGAAGGTCGATGCGAGCTCGAAGATGATCGAGAAGGACTTCGAGTTCGAGAACTTCTACAAGACGATGGCGTTCGTGAACGCCCTCGCCTACATGGCGCACATCGAGGACCACCATCCGGACCTCGAGGTTGGTTACGGACACTGCCTCGTTCGCTACACGACCCACGCGATCGACGGCCTGTCCGAGAACGACTTCATCTGCGCCGCCAAAGTGGACGCGATCATGGCCGAAGCGTCGGGGGACGCGCCGGCCTGCAAGATTTCGTAGAATCCAACGGTTCGAGCCGGCGCGCGAGGTTGCCGCGGCTCGCCAATCACTGAAGCGGCCGCTGGGGTCCCGCGAGCGGCCGGATTTCGGGGAGGAAACACATGAGCGATGACATGGACAGGGATAACCCGACGGGTGCGGACAACGCACAAGGTGGTGAGGGCGCGACCCCTCCCGGACCGCCGACCCCGCCGCCGAACGACGCTGGGTCGGCTCCGCCGCCGCCGGCCGGCGGAGGGACGTTGAGCCAGGACGACGCCAACATGTGGGCGATGCTGGCCCACCTTCTGGCGCTTTGCGGCCTGGTCATCCCGTTCGGGAACATCATCGCGCCGCTTCTGATCTGGCAGATCAAGGGCAAGGAGTCTTCGTTCGTGGAGGATCAGGGCAAGGAGGCGTTCAACTTCAACCTGACGCTCCTTCTGACCACGATCGTCTGCATGATCCTCATGCTGATCCCCGTCGTCGGCTGCGTCTTCATGATCGTGCCGTTCGTGCTCGCGGTCGTCTTCATCGTGTTCGCGATCCTCGCCGGCCTGAAGGCCAAGGACGGCGTCGCGTACCGCTACCCCGCCACGATTCGCTTCGTCAAGTAGCGCATTCCACGTGGGGTTCGGAAGGGCGGGCTGCGGCCCGCCCTTCGTCGTTCGTAGAGCGCGGTCGTTAGTGTTCCGAGCCGGACCTCCTAGTTCGGGGCACTAGTTGCATACTTAGAGGTGGGAGGCCGCTGTGACGATACCGCCGGAGGACCGGGATCGGCTGCACGAGGAGCTGCACGCGCGGCGCGAGAGATTGCGAGAGTTCCAAGGGCTCGGCATCGATGGCGCGCGCATCGCCTCACTCCTCGATGAGGTGGATGCTGCGCTCGGGCGTCTCGAGGGCGGTGGCTACGGTCGCTGCCAAAGCTGCGCCGGGGCGATCGAGTCGGAGCGCCTTCTCGTCTGCCCGGAGACGAGCTTGTGTCTCGACTGCCTCGGCCCTGAGGAGCGTCGTGCTCTCGAGTACGACATCGAGCGTGCCGCCTCGATCCACGCGGCGCTGATGCCGCCGAGCGCACAGCGCTTCCCGGGTTGGGAGGTCGTTCATCACAACCGCCCTGCGGGTACGGTGAGCGGCGACTTCTGCGACGTCATCCCCAGTCCCGAGGGTGACGGCGCGCTGACGGTGTTTCTTGGCGACGTCTCGGGGAAGGGCATCTCCGCGGCGATGCTCGTGTCGCATCTGCTCGCGGTCTTACGCGGGCTCGTGCGAGAGGGGCTCCCGCTCGTCGAGCTCGTCGAGAGCGCGGGGCGGATGCTTTGCGAGAGCACGCTCCCCCAGCACTTCGCGACGCTGCTCGCGATGCGCGCGGCGCCGGATGGCAGCGTGGAGCTGGTGAGCGCTGGGCATCACGGCCCGCTGGTCTTGGACCGTGGACGCGCGTCCTCACTGCCGGTGCGCGGATTGCCGCTCGGGATGTTCTGCTGCTCTTGCTACGAGACGGCCGAGATCGTGCTCGAACCGGGCTCGGCCCTGCTCCTGACGAGCGACGGAGTCCTCGACGCCGAGAATGGAGCTGGCGAACACTTCGGTGCCGCGCGGCTCGCCGATGGCCTCGCGGGTCCGTGCTTCACGGGCGCGGCGGAGATCCTCGCCGCGACGCTCGACAACGTTTCCCGCTTCTCCGAAGGACGCTCGCTGCGAGACGACCTCAGCGTGCTCGTGCTGCGGCGAACCTAAAACCCCGAGAAAGAGAATGGCGGGGCAACCCCTGCTGGGCGCCCCGCCTATGATCATCGCGCAAGAGTGCGCTCTTTTGGAAGCTAGTTGTCGAGGCGCACGACGCGGCTGCTTGCCAGCGGCTCCGGGAGCTCGACCGTGCCTCCGAGCTGCTCGATCACGTACTGCTCGAGGATGAGCTGCTCGCCGATCGTCGTCGTCTCGAGCTTGTCCGCGGCGGCGAGCGCGGCGTAGCCGTCACCACCCGTCGAGAGGAAGTCGTTCGTCGCGAGGATGAAGGTGCGGCTGAGGTCGCCAAGCGCGATGCCGTTGTCGACGAGGGTGTCGACGACGCCGTTCGCGCGCGTGATGCGCAGCGTGCGGACCCGCGAGGGTGTCGTCAGCGTCTCCTGGCCCTGGATCCCGGGCTGGCTCGCGTCGAACTCGAGGACCATGCCGGCGATCTGCGGGAAGCGGCCGTCGAGGCCGGGCACGCGGCTGACCGCGTTCTCCATCGTCGCGAGGAGCTGCTCGCCGCTGAGCTCGAGCACGGCGAGTTTGTTGTTGAAGGCGAGCGCGGCGCCGACGGTCAGACGCGTGATCGCCGGTCCCTCGATCGTGTCGCGGATGCCGCCGCCGTTCTTGAGCGCGACGTCGATCGGAAGGGAAGGGAACTCGCGGCGGGTGAACCACAGCGTCGAGTCGGCGGCGAGGCGGCCGAGGTTGGTCTCGCGGCTGCGGACGTCGGCGCGATTGCCGTTGAGCGCGGCGGTCGTCGTGCCGATCACCTTGAACGCGTTCTGGATCGTCTCCGTCTCCTGGAGCTTGTCGAAGACCGCAGTGACGTCGGCCGGCGGCGCGAGCTCGTCGAGCTCCAGCTCGCTGGCGAGCCGCTCGATGGCCTCCTCGGTGGTCGCAATCGGGCCGGAGCGGCCGTCGACGCCGACGATCTCGCCACGCGTGTCGAAGCGCACCATCAGGTTGCCGACGTAGCGGTACTGCTGGTCGGAGTTGATGACGAGGATCTCTTTGCCGTCGGCGTCCTCACGCACCGTGGGGTAGTCGGCCGAGGGCGCGTCCTCGGGGCGCAGCAGGTTGAACGGGCCGTTCGCGTTCGGCTGGGCCATGAAGCCCGTCGAGCCTGCGGCGATGATCACATCGATGCCGCGCAGCAGCTTCGCGGACAGCGGGTCGCCGGTGAAGTCCTGGGCGTGGTCGAGCAGGACGATCTTGTTGACCCCGCGCGACTCGAGTGCCTGGACCTCCTCGAGCACCTGGCCGACCGCCGAGACGAGAGGTTGGTTGGTGTCCGGGTCGCGGCCGCCGACGAAGTTGATGCCCGGGATCGTGTTGTCCGGATCCTTGATCACGTTGAAGAAGTCGGCCGGCGCGCGGCCGATGACGGCGACGCACTCGCCGCCGACGACGAAGACCGAGCTGCGCACCGTCTTGCCGCCGTTGCGGAGCCAGAGGTCCTGGTCCTCACCGATCGCGATCTCCGGCGCCTCGGGGCCGACGAGCGCCTGCTCGAAGTCGAGGTTGACGGCGACGAAGGGGTAGTCGGCGGCGGCGAGCATGCGCGCGAAGTCGTCGATGCCGCCGTCGAATTCGTGGTTGCCCATCCCGTTCGCGTCGAGGCCCATTGCGTTATACATGGCGATGTCAGCGAGACCGGGCCAGCCGAGCTCCGCGACCTCGGACGACGCCTGGTAGAAGGGACCGGGGATCGTGTGATCGCCGACGGTCAGGTGCAGGCTCGCGAAGCCTTCGCGCTCGGCGAGCATCTCGAGGCCCGACGCGATCGCGGCGTAGTTCAGCACCTTCGGCTCGAGAGTATTCGGATCCTTCAACCCGGACCGATCATGAGCCCTTCGGCTGAGAACCCGTATCTACCCGCTGGCCGGGCACTTCGTGCCCTCTGCCCCGTACTCGGGATCGGTCTCCCTGCGGCGTACTCTCCGGGTACGCCTCAGTCGCCAATCCCTCCGTGCGGGCCATCCAGCAGGAATCTACGGATTCTCATCTCGAAGGTTCATGATCGGTCCGGGTTCAGCTCGACTCGTTGTCCGAGCTGTGCAGGAGTTGCAGGCTCAGAGGCCGAGGGCGGATCTTCTTGCAGTTGTAGCGAATGCGCGGCAGCTCGCCGGACGCGACGAGAGCTTGGCCACGCGGCGTCAGGCGATAGCTCTGGGCCTCGGCGGGCAACGCGAGAAGACTCGCAGCCGCGAAACCCGCCACGAGAAGCAGCGGCTTGGTGAAACGCATGGGGACCTCCTTGAGTGTGCGCCCCGCGGGCGCACGGCATCGCAATCAAGAACGTGGGTTTCGAAGCGACCCGCGGGCCGCTGTGCACTCCAAGTTCTAGAGCGCTGTCGTGGCTGTCCCCTTCCGCCCTCGTGAACAAGACGTGAAGCTCGCGCTCGTGACGCGCGAGTGGACACGCTATATGTGCGCGGAGGGCGCTGCTATCGTGAGACGCGCATTACCGAACGGTATGCTGCGGATCGGGGGGGAGTGGAACGTGTCTGTAGAAGCGGGTGTCAGAAGGCCGATAGGCCGACCATGAGGCATCACCGGGTTGGGGCTTGGGTCGGGGGAGGGGCCGTTGCGAGCGGGCTCTTCCTCGCGCTCTTCGCTTGGTGCTCCCATCGGGACGGCCAGCGCGCGGAGGCGGTGTTCGCGCGCAACCTGGAAGCGGCGACGATCCTGGCGTCGCCCCCCGCGCTTGCCGATGAGAACTGTGCGGAACACGAGAACCGCGCGGTGGCCGTGGAACGTGCGCTCGATGCCCTGGTCTGCAGCGACGGAGACAGCGACTGCGACGTGGGCGAGTCCTCGCGTCGACACTTCCTCGAAGGACCCGACACCGTGGCGAGCGTTTCGGGAGACGCGTGCGTTTCCAGCCTGATCGAGGCCAACGAGGAAGTGCTCCGCGAGCTCGACCAGGCGATGCGGCAACGGCCCTGCATCGCGCTCGGCCCGACTGGGCTCGGTGAACGGGAACGCTTGCGCTGGTTCCACCCGCTGCTCTGTCTCAACAGACTCCTCGCGCTGCGCACGGCGCTCTCGCTCAGCGATGGTGATCGCGTCGCGACCCTGGAGTCCTATCGCTCGTTTGTCCTGTCTCTGGAGATCCATCTTCGGAATCCGCTCGACGTGGCGCAGCTTGCCCGCGCGCACATGCTCGAGCGGCGGCTCTTGCTCCTGCGGAGAATCCTCGCCAATGGCTGGCTCGACGAAGCGGCGCTCGAGCTCGAGGCAGAGAGCCTCGCTTTCGAGGAGCGCTACACGCCACGCCTCGAGGCGCTGCGGGCGATGCTCCACTGGCAGGGGGAGGTCGCCGGTTTTGCTTACGAGCAGTTGGGGAAGGAGCCTTCTCTCGACGACCGAATCGCCTGGACGCTCCATCGTTACGTCTGCAATGACGAGAACCTCACTGAACACGCAGAGCTGGTCAGCGCCCTCGAAGAGAGCATGGAACGAGCGCACAACCAAGAGTCGTGGGGTGCCGACGCGATCCTCGCGCCGCTCGATGCGCTGGCGGCCCGGCTTGCGGCCGAAGAGCGCGAGGCCGGCGTCGCCTGGCCCTCATGTGAGTCCTTCTTTCGAGGCGCTTGGCAGATGGCCGAGCCGAACGTCAAACATCCGCTCGGCAAGCTCTCTGAGGAACGGCTTGATCTTCGCCGAACGCGCCTACTCATCGCCGCGGAACGCTACCGCGTCAAGCACGGCCGCGTCCCGGACACGGTCGACGACCTCGTGCCGGAGTTCCTTCCATG
>NPIG01000896.1_pt1 | contig 18813 bp, 17 predicted proteins | sample 8637441 | NCBI WGS metagenome assembly NPIG01 (sample SAMN07420675, study PRJNA396082) | bioreactor metagenome | isolation source: sample BR6 brine-fed electro-methanogenic bioreactor BR | place: Japan: Kochi | collected 2016-06-14 | reverse complement strand
GCCGAAGCGGTCGACGCTTGCGGTCAGATAGAATCCGTTCTCGTAGTCGAACCGGCGATCGGGATCCACGTTCCAAGACATTCTCAGGTCTCCTGCGCCAGGCGCTCCCTTGCCCATGCACCGTTGGCCCTAGGCCAACAGGGAATCATAACGAAGCAGGTGAGGATAGCCGTTTTCGACCTGGGTCGCGAAATTGCGGTACACGAGGTCCTCACTCAAATCGACCGTGTCGAGCAACGCCTCGGCCTCCCGCAGGAAGGCCTCCCAGTCGAGGGGCAGCCAGAAGGCCGGCGTGGAAGGCGGCAGGAATGTGCCCTCGACCAGTGAATAGATGTAGCGCATCCCCGAGAACATGCAGGCCATCCGGCGCTGTTCGGCAGTCGGCAGCGGAAGATTGGGAAGGTCCTTCAGGACCCGTTCGTAGCTCTCGGCATCGTGCGGTTCGTGGGCGAAACCCCAACCCGAGAACCAGGCGTCACCGGCGGTAACGACGGGTTTTCCATAAACCGCGAATTCCAGCGCCGGCGAGCCCCGAACGGTGACGATGGCATCGGCGACATCGAGAAGGCTGGCCAGGTTGCACTCCTCGGGATACAGGCCGACGTTGGGCAGTCCGGCGGCGGCGACCAGCTTTTCCTCGACCGGTTCCAGGCCGTAGTGCGAGTTGTGGGGATGGCTCTTGATCACCCAGTTGACGTCGGGAATGCGGCCCGCGATCTCGAGGGTCTTCTCGAGCCATTCGTAATAGTCGGTATAGATCGACCAGCTTCCCGCATGCGCCTCGTCGGAGAAGGCGTGCGACAGGGCGCAGATCGTGTAGCGCGACGGGTCGAGCCCCAGGGGCTCCAGAAGGTCGCGGCGCCCGGCGCGCGGCATGGCCACGTCGAAGCCGTCGAACAGGCCTTGCTGATCGGCGCGGTCCACCTGCCCGGCGAAGCGCGTGTCCATCCATTCCTTGCCCATGGCGGCGATGCGGTCGAGGGCTTCGGGTGAGAAGCGCTCGAGTTCCTCGACGCTCATGCGGTACTCGTGATGCCGCGTGTCCTCGATGGTCGCATAGCGCCGCACGGTGAAGTGGCGAGCCGCCGGCTTGCGGCTGTAGACCGGTATCCCCCGGTCGACAGCCATACGCACCGGAATCCCGAAGTCGTTGTAGACGCGGTGTCCGGTCACCACGGCGCTGACCGGATAGCGGTCGAGCAGCGCCCGGGAGTGAGCCACACTGCCCGCCGCCTCCATCAGAGTCCGGGCCAGTGCCGCCGGTTCGACGCCCTTCAGGGTCGGCAGGTCGTTGAACCGCAGGTGATGGTCGTAGATCAGGTCGCCGATGGGAATGCCGCCGGTCTTCACACTCAGGACATAGTCGGTCAGGTCCCCGCCCATGCTGACGTTGCTTTGAAAGCGGTTCAGTTCGGCGACGGACTCGCTACGCAGGCGGGACAGATCGCGGACCTCAAGATTGCTGAACCCGAAGGCCGCGGCCAGCGGCGCGATCTTTTCGTCCAATCCCCGGACCATCCCGATCAAGCGGCCGCCGGTCTGCAATTGCAGGAACTTCGCCAGGAACATGTTGCCCAACAGATAGGGCGGACGGTCGGCGAGCATTTCCACCAGAATGACGGAATTCGATGTCGGAGGGGTGGCGGGCGCTTGCTCCGACCAGAACCGTTTCACGCGATGAGTATAGGAGAGCCAGGCCTGCGAAATGGCTTCGCTGTTCGTAATTTCGGTTGCGTTCATTCGGAACTCGTCAAATTGGATTTATATGGAAAATAGGACACGATTAATGAGTCGCCTATGTTTGGGCCGCCGACAGGTTGGTTCCGTCGAACAACCGCACGAACTGTTCACGATCCCGCTCTCGGGTCGCTTGGCCGATCGTCTCGCGGGACGGTGCCTTGTCGAGAAAGTCCTGGGCGACGTCGTCGGTGAAATCGGCCCCCCGGCTATAACGCAACTCCTGCATGCGGTCCTGCTCGACCGGCTCCCAGCGGCCGAGATCGCCCGCCGAAGCGGCACGGACGAAACCCTCGAAGGCCGCGCGGACCGCCAGCATCCCGAAGTCGAACGGGTCGGCTTCACCCGGCTCGGGCACGGCATGGAACAGGATCGGCCCGTCGTCGAGACCGTCCGTCAACAAATGGATGGTCGCCCCGACCAGATCGGGACGGCCGTCATGCAGCGCCCAGAAATTGCAGGCGCTGCCGCGGTAGAAGGGCGACACACCCATGTGGATGTTCAGCGCCTTGCGCTCGAGAAGGGCCCGGCACAGGTCGCCCTTGATGAAACTGGCCCCGAACACCACGCACAGGTCGGCGGCAAGCGCCTCGCCGAAGACGTCCATGCCGATCTGCGACACGTCGCCGCGGCGCAGGGCCAGGACACGGACGTTGGGCGGCGGGAAGGCCACCTCGCCGAAGACGCGCCGTTCGGCCTCGCCCACCCGGTCGAAATAGGTCGCCATCACCGGCGACTGCCGGATCATGTCGCCGCGGTGTCCGGGGAACAGGGTCGTGCATTCCTGGACCGCCCAGACGTCGTCGGCGATATCGGCCAGACGATGGACGAGACTATTGTGGCGGGGCTGGTTTCCCGTGAAGACCGCGATCCTCATGAGACCTCCCTCATTCGTTTGAATGCCAGCGCGTGATCTTCGCGCGGAATTTCGAGAACCGTCCCGGTTCCGAGGTAGAGATCGGCGCGGAACCCCACTTCGACCCCCAGTTCGGTAAGGATGTCCAAGGTCACGCTGCCGTAGGAGTTGCAGGGATGGGAAACGGTGTTCGGCCGGCTTCCCAATATGCCTTCCAGACAGGTCGCATTGCGGCTGTACTCGGCGCGCTGGGCCTCGGCCGGCAGCGCCGCCAGCAGCGTGGGATGCGAGTGGGAGTGCAGGCCGACGACATGGCCGTCCTGCTTCAGGGAAACGAGATTCCCGGCGTCCATCCACAGCACACGCGCGATGTCGTCGCGGTCGGCGCGACGGTCCGCCATCATCCGTTCCATGATCGCGTCGTAGTCCTGCGGCCGCAGAATCCGGTCGCGTATGAATCGGAACCGCCGGTCGGCTTCGGTGTAGTAGGGGGCATTGGACAGATAGTCGGCGTCGAACGCGGCGAGGCCGGAAGACAGCGCCGGTTCGAACCCCATACCGTCCGCCGTGGCTTCGAAGGCGTCATAGAACGCCTCGACCGTCTCGAAGAAGACGGTCCGGAAATAGCGGTAGACCTCTACCGTAGCCGGCTGTCCCTCCAGGACGCTGGAATAGACGAACCAGAAGGCGGTCAGCCCGAAGTGGTCGAGGACGGGCAGCGCGACATCGGCCTGGCAGCGCAGGCCGTCGTCGAAGGTCAGGCAGAGATCGCCGTCGGCAAGCCTTCCGCGCCGCGCCTTTTCCAGCCAGGTCCCGGCGTCCAGGATGCGGGCCGGGTCGAGGAAGGCCAGCAGGTCGGCGAATTCCTCGGCCGAAAGCGCCCCCTGTCCGGCCGGATGGGTCGCGCTGTCACGGAAGTGGTGGAACATGACACCGTGCGGGTGCCGTAGGGAAATTCCCTTGGACGACCGGGAAAGATCGGCGGCCATGGGAACCGGTCGGCTCATCAGCGGGCGGCCTTCCGCAGCGCCTGCGGATCCCAGCCCAGGCCGGCCTTGTCGCGCTGGTCGCTGACCGGATGGCCCGGCATCTCGACGGCGTCCTTGAAGTACAGGCCGATCAGTTCGTCGGCCCGTTCGCGGCCGAATTCGGACAGCGTGAAGGCGGCGCCGCTGTCGCGGCGGGCGATCAGGAATTCGGCGACGTCGTCGGCGACCTGGATGGTGTTGCCCCAGCGGATGTTCAGAAGATGGAAGCCGTCCTCGGCGCGGAACCGCAGCCGCGCCGGGGCCACCAGGGGCTCGTCGTTGCGGATCTTGCGCTCCGCCTCGGTGTCCGTCACGACCTCGAAGTGGCGCTTGAATACATGGGGGCCGACGAACAGGGGGTCGCGCCCGTCCAGCGACCCGTTGTGCGCCCAGGCGTTCATCCGGCATCCGGTGTCGCAGATGTCCAGATAGGGGCAGCCCTCGCATCCGCTGTAATGGTGGCCGCCGGTATGCCATTTCCGTAGCTCGCGCGACTGGAAGACCTCAGTGATCGGGCGCTCCAGGATGTTCCCGTAACCCTTGGCCTCGTGGACGCAGGCATGGGTGTCGCCGTTGACGTAGACACTCATGAAGGCGCCCGACTGTCCGGGGCACCCGCGGCCGACGAAATCACGGAATTTTTCGAGATCGCCCAGGAAACACAGGGGATAGCTGACAAGGGTGCCGATCATTACGCCGAAGTCGGCCTTGACCCGCAAGGCGTCTTCCAACGCCCTTCGCGTCTCGGCCGGGGTCGGATAGAGGTCGTCCGGCATGCGACCGTGCTGGTAGGTCGGCGGCACGGCGCGGGTGACGAACAGCTTCTGGCAGCCTTTCTCCTTGGCGATGCGTCCGGTGATGTAGACCTGATCGATGGTCTGCTTGGTCAGCACCATGTTCAGGCTGACCCGGATGCCGGCCCCGACCGCGGCTTCGATCCCCCGCATGATCCTCTCGAAGGTTCCCTTGCCGCGCATCAGGTAGTCGTTGGTCTCGGGATCCGGCGACGGCAGGCTGGTCAGGATGTGGTCCAGGCCCTTGTCGGCGAGTCGCTTGCAATTGTCGGGCTTGGCCAGCGTCAGGTTGCTGTTGCAGCTCATGGTCATGCCGGCCTTGGCCAGCCGCTCGACGGCGTATTCGAGCAACTCGAACTTGGAGAACGGCTCGCCGCCGGTCAGCACCACATGGAACACGCCGGCACTGGACAACTCATCGATCAGCCGGTCGAAAGTCTCGCGGTCGAACGAGAGCGCGCCCGGCCCGTCCTCACGCCAGAAGTTGTAGCAATGACGACAGGTGAGGTTGCAGATCTCGGTCAGTTCCAGGTTGACGACCGTCGGTGCTGAAATTGGCCGGTTCATGGGGCTCCTTCCCCTACGATCGAGTACAGCCGGTCAGATGATCGACGGATGCTACGGCCGTTCTGTAAACATGCAATTAAGAGGCCTGTTCCCAGGATGCATCCTGCCCAAGGCTGATTTTGATTTCAGTACGACCGCAGGCCCGATCAAGCGGTATTTTTCGCCGCCGCCAAGGCCTCCTCGCAAGGCCCGGCCCGCCCGTTACCGTTGCTCTGGGCCTCTACTCGTAGCCGAGGATTTTCAACGTCCTGACATAGTCCTCGTTTTCCGACAGGTGCTTCTCGTCGTCGTTCAAGGGGATCGAACGGCTTGTGTTGCCACCGATCTCGAACCTCGAATGGAAGCTGCCGACGTCACCGCAAATGGAATAGTAGAAGTACCACCGGTTCCAGAACCCGGGATCATGCTGCAAATCCAAGGCATCGCAGATCTTTCCGATTGCCTGTCCCCCGTCGGCCAGAAAATCCTCATAGCGGATAAATCCGGTCCGGACTGCGTGCTCCGCGAAGCGCCGGCATCCCAGCATGAAATCGGCGCATTCGATGGATCCGGGCTGGTACTTCTGCCAGCTCCGCCACTGTGCGATCGGGTGACGCACGGTGGAAAACGACAGCACGTTCCCAAGCGGCGCCAAGGCGTCGTGCAGAGACAGGCTGTACGGCGGATCGGCGACCGGCCAGGGCGCAAAATCGACATGAGTCCAGTCGCGGATTACCAACTTGTTTCCCTTGGCCGTGGCCGCCCCCGTCAGAAGACGGATCTGTTCGGCGAACGGGAGATTCAACGACCGGATATGGTCGGCCTGTTCGGGAGAAAGCAGCTTGAACCAGTATTCCGCCTGAAACAGCGGATCGAAGACCGTGGCGACATCGACGCCGCGGGGGTTGATCTCACTGAGCAGTGTGACACCCCGCATGGTCGCGAGGCATCGGCATATGATGGTGCCGCCGGATCGCGCGAGATGGTGAAGAAGCCTGTAATTTTCTGCCATTTGTCTTCTAGAACCTCAACTAAGTGCCGAAAACGGTCGTCAGTAATTCCCGTGTCGCTACCGATGGGTAGCACGGGCGGCAGATTCAAACGACCCTTTGTTCCCCACCGTGCAGCCACGCCGGGTCCGGAATCCCGGAAAGGCTAGCCTTTGCACCGTAACTAAAGGATTAACGCTCGTGAACGCTGTAGAGACATTCGCTTGGCAGGATGGCGGCCATAGAACGGCCGCAGCGGTCTCGCGGAAGGGCGTCTGGTCCCGCCCCGGCGGTGGCGGATCGGCCTCGGGTACGACTTCGACTGGGCAATTGGCGCCATTGGGTCCCTGCGACGGGCTGGATATCCCGACGTCGGGCAGGGTGGGTTTCATTCTGACTTATGATTGGAACACGGAGCCCGCCCGTCTTCTTGTTGCGGGTTCGCCAAGCACGTGTCTGGCCGAATGCGATGGCCCCGACAGATGCAAACCTCAAGCGCTGGGCAGGAGTGTCCTCAAACAAGGAACGGCTTGTCGCGGATTCCTATTTTCACTCAAAAGTAGTGCGTTCGATGGACGCCATCATGGCGGCCAGTCTCCGCGCTTTGCGGCCCAAGGGCTCCAATTTGATGGAACGCAGGTTGCGATCGAAGCACTTCATGTTGGCGCGCAGAAGTTTGATCTCGTGACGAAGTCCCCTGATGTTCGTCTGGAAGGATGAGACCGCTTGCTGCTGGGTTTCGAGATTGGCCGCCATATCGGTGACCGCATTGCGCATACGCTCCAAACCCTTGGCAAGGCGCGGATCGGCGTTGTCGTTGGAGGTAACGCGAAGAGGCTGGTTCGTCGTGTTAAAGTGGTTCATTCAGGGCCCCGTCGGCTGAGGGAAGAAGCCTGCAACTGCTTCTTTCCGTCGCGTCGTAGCGTGTCGTCAAAAACCCGGTGCACGGATGCCGGATCGGGGCAGATGAACCATGAAACCGTCGGCTCGAAACGTGATCTACCTAACTAGATACCTGCTGCCAGGGGCTACGGTCAAACCGATTCCGAGATCGCAATGCAACTTTAACATTTAGTGATCCCAGCCTGCCCGGCGAGACAACAATTGGCAATTACCCGATCGGTTCTCGGAAGTGTTAGTTCGTTTGAGACCTCGATCCTCCCCCTGCATGGGATTGGAGAATTTTCGCCAAATGGTCGAAAACCTTGACATCTCATTCCGTTGGCTCCCATATGCAGAGCGTCGAATTTGCTCGGGACGTGTCCCGGCACGGTGCCGTTACTGGTATGTGTCTGTTTCCCCTCCCAAGTTGATTTGATGCCACCGTCGCGATTCGCGCGGGTTTTTTGTTTTGGATTCGGAGAACACACTTATGCCGACTGGTACCGTGAAGTGGTTTAATCCCACCAAGGGTTACGGTTTCATCGAGCCCGAGGACGGCTCGCAGGACGTTTTCGTTCACATTTCTGCGGTCGAGCGCGCCGGTATCGGCAGCCTCGCCGAAGGCCAGAAGGTCACCTACGACCTCGAGCAGGGCCGCAACGGCAAGACCGCCGCGGGCAATCTCACGCTCAGCTAAGAGTTCCGGGCGGGTTCGCAGGGCCCGCCCGACTTCCCTTCAGGAAGCAGCGCTGCGACCGGCAACTCCGGTACGCCGCGCGAAAGGTTGTTATGCCCAAGGAAGAGTTACTTGAATTCGAAGGCGTCGTTACCGAAGTCCTCCCCGACGCCCATTTCCGCGTGCTCCTTGACGAGTCGCAGCACGAGGTAATCGCCTATACATCTGGAAAAATGCGGAAATTCCGCATCCGTATCCTGGCCGGCGACCGGGTTACCGTCGAAATGACGCCCTACGATCTATCGAAGGCGCGGATCACCTTCCGCCACAAGGAAGTGCGGGCCGCCGCCGCCGGTGCCGGTGGCGCGCCGAAGCGCTCCCAGCCGCCCCGCCGTCGACGCTGACGGGCCCAACGGCCCCGTTTCTTCACGCTCCTCCAAAACCCGGAACGCGCAGGCGTCTTTCGAGATGTCTGAGGACGAAGGTCGCGATCGTGACCAGTGCCAGGTAATAGAGGCCGACGACGAAGAAGGTTTCGGTGAAGCGGAAACTCTGCGCAGCAACCTCTTTCGCCTGTCCGGTCAGTTCCATGCAGGTCACGACGTAGGCCAGGGATGAATACTTGATCAGGTAGATGATCTCGTTGCTGCATCCGGGAAGGGCTCGGCGCACCGCCTGGGGCACGACGATCCAAACCAGGGTTTTGAACGTGCTGAACCCCAATGCATGGGCGGCACGGTACTGGCCTTGCCGGGTCGCCAGCAGGCTGCCCCGGATGTATTCCGAGTGATAGGCCCCGCTGCAGAGGATGAAGCCGATTAGAGCCGCAGTGTAGGGTTCGAAGGAGATGCCGATCTTCGGCAATCCGTAATAGATGAAGAACAGCTGCAGAACCAGCGGCGTACCTCGGAACAGCGCGGCATACCCGTTGGCGATCGTTCTCATCCAGAACGGCGCGTGGGTACGCATGCTGCCGACGACGATTCCCAGCAGGAGTCCGAATATCGCGGCCGGCAGGATCAACTCGATGCTGAGGGCCAGGCCCTGGTTGAGCGCCGGGATGACGGTTTCTGTGACGAAGGGCAGGGTATCCACGGCAGCCGCCTACAGATCGTCGAGATGGCTGGAGAACTGAAGCGCCCGGGTTCCCGATCCGTCGGCCAGCAACTCGACCGGCGGCCCCTGTTCGATGATCTCGCCGTTTTCCATGAAGACGATCTCATCGGCGATGGTCCGCGCGAAACTGACCTGGTGCGTGGCCATCACCATGGGCATGCCGGCCGCGCGGAGGTCGCGGATGGCGCCGAGCACTTCCCCGACCAATTGCGGATCTAGGGCCGAAGTCGGCTCGTCGAGGAGAATGACCTGCGGGTCCATGGCCAGGGCACGGGCGATGGAAACCCGCTGCTTCTGGCCGCCGGAAAGCTGGGCCGGGTAATGATCTGCGCGGTCCTGCAGACCGACGCGGATGAGTTCCTGCATCGCCCGCTCATGGGCGTCGCGCTTCTTCAGGCCCTTCACTTTGCGCAGCGCGATGGCGACGTTGTTCAGCGCGGTCAGGTGATCGAACAGGTTGAAGTCCTGGAAGATCATGCCGACCTGCTGCCTGAAATCGTAGAGTTCCTTCTTCGAACTGGGATTGAGTTGGCGCCCGTTCAGGAAATGGCTGCCGGCATCCGGTTCGATCAGGTGGTTCATGCACTGCAGAAGTGTGCTTTTGCCGCCACCGGACGGACCGATCAGCACCTTCAGTTCGCCCCAGTTGAGGCTCAGCGAAACCGATTTCAGGATCGGCATTCCGCTGAAGGACTTGCAGATTCCCTCCACGCGCAGAACGGGGTTTTTAGTGTTGTCGTTCATGTCAGCTCGTTCCAAAGCCACGAATGGCCACTTTCCGTTCAAAGGCTCGAAGTGCGCGTATACCCGCCCAGGTGAGCAGGAAATACAGCACGGCCGCAATGGCGTAGAGGGTGAGATGCTCGTAGGTGCGCGATGCCACGAAATGCGTCCGCGCCATGATCTCCTGGGTGCCGAGGACGAAGGCCAGGGCCGAATCCTTCAGCAGGATCGAATACTCGTTGGACCATCCCGGAAGCGACAGGCGCAGGGCCTGAGGCAGGATGATGTTGCGGATGGTCTGGCTGTCGCTCATGCCGACGGCGCTGGCGGCACGGAACTGGCCGCGCGAAAGCGATTGGATCGAGCCCCGGAAGATCTGCGACTGGTAGGCTCCGCTGGCGAGACCGAGAACCAGGGTCGACGCGAACAGCGCGCTCACGTCGAGTTCCATCATCGGGAACAGCCCGAAATAGAACAGGAACAGCAGGACCAGGTTGGGGACGCCGCGGAAGAACCAGACATAGGTGCTGGCCAGCCATGCCAGTGCGGGGTGGCCGTAGACCTGTGTCACCGCCAGGGGGACCCCGATGATCAGGCCCAGGGACATGCCGCCGAGGACGGCGACGACCGTGACCCCCACTCCCCCGAGAAGGTAGGGGATGGCGTTGACCATCACGTCAAGGGTTTCCAGCATTCCGGCGTAGCTTTCCTGATACGTGCGTGGGGCGTCGGAACGGTGCCTGAAAAAAGGTGAAGGCGCGGACGCTGGGACCGCGCCTTCCCTGGTTTCCGTTCCCGAACGGGATTGGAAATTACGGCTTGTACTTGGTCAGCAGTTCCTGCCAGTACGGGTCCGCTTGCAGCAGCTTGTAGCCCTCGTCGAGCTTCTGCTTGATATCCGTGTCTTCCTTGCGGGTGGCGCAGCCATAGGTGTCGACCTCACCGAAGGGGGCGACGATCTTGACCGGCTTGTTCTCGACGGCGACCTTGGCCGGCGCGTCGTTCATGGCGGCGACGTCGATGCGGCCGTTGAGAAGGTCCTCGACAGCCATCGGCGCCGAATCGTACATTCGGAACTTGAAGTTCCAGCCCTTTTCTTTGGCGGTGTCCTGCAGCCACTTCAGCTCGGAGGTGCCCTGCTGGATACCGACCGTCGTACCGCCGTTCAGGATCTGGTCCTCGGTAATGGCCGAGTCCTTCTTGGCGACGAACTGATTGCGGTGCTCCCAATAGGGCGAGGTGAAGTTGACGACCTTCGCCCGCTCGGCGGTGATCGTCATGCCCGAGCAGATGAAGTCGATCTTCTTGGCGACCAGGTTGGGGATGATCCCGTCCCAGGCGACCGGCTGGTGGACGACCTCGAAGCCCATTTTCTTCGCGATCCAGTCAACCGCGTCGACGTCGAAGCCGCTGGGCTTGCCCGACTTGTCCACATAGGCGAACGGCGGGAAGTTGGCGTCGATGCCGTTGATCAGGGGTTTGGCGACGGCCTGGCTGGACAGTGCGGCCAGCGTGGCGATACCGATGGTAATGGCGGCGATTTTCTTGATCATGACCCTCATGCACTCCCAAGGTTTTTTGCCGAGGGAACTTATCGCCTGTGGGAGGGAAAATCAAACGAAGGCGTTTGCCCCCACCAATAATCCGGCCTATGGGAAATTCCCCCCTTTGATCCCGGTGTGAAACAGAACGGCGGCCGATAGGATGTCTGTCGGTTTTCCGGGTGAGGAATGGGCCGGGTCGATCGCCGTTCGATCCCCGACACGAGGGGGGGGGCGCGCCTTCTTCCGAATTTTCTTGATAGCACCCATTTCTCGCTCTTGCGGAAATCCGGCGTTGCGTTAGATTCAAAGCGATGGGTCGGTGTTGTGCCCGGCATATCGCAAGGAGTTCATACGTGTTGGCCAGTTCCATGTCCGCCTCGAAGAGGGCGGCTTTTTTCTTGGAATCACCGATGATTCCACTGTCTTTGGGCGCGGATGCTCCCATTCACGGTGACTGGTCCCATATTCCCTTCTCCAGCGGCCATATCCTTCATGGCCGAGACCGGCCCAATCGACAGACAGGCTGACCCGGATCGCTGCGGACCGGAAGGACTTCACTTTTTTCGAAGTTTCTGACCGCGCGTAACTGGCTGATCGATGGAAGGGCATCGGGTCAGCCCAATATTCCCGTATATCGAGTATTCAACCAACAGACACACCGAAAAATTAAATGTCGGTGGTGCTTTCTAGGGCAAAAAATAACCTATGCGCGTCCTGAATCATCTCGTCGTCGTTTCGATTGCACTGCTTTCCGCCGTGCTTTGGTTTCTAGCCGATCGTTCATCGCCCGAGCCGACCTGGCCGGAACGCGTTAAGGGCGTTGCATTTGCGCCTTATCACCCCGGTCGGAACCCGGCGGATGGCGATGAACCGACCATTGAAGAAATCCGCTCCGACATCGCTCTTCTTGCCGGCAAGGTGACGAACCTCCGCATCTACTCGGTAAAGGGGACGCTGGGTCAGATTCCCGCCGTGGCTGCCGAATACGGGATGACCGTGACATTGGGCGCCTGGATTTCCGCGGATAAGGTCACCAACGAGGAGGAGATCAATCGCGCTGTCACCATCGCCAAGGCGTATCCGAACGTGACCCGTGTCATCGTCGGCAACGAGGTGCTCGTCCGTAAGGAATTGCCGGTTGCCGACGTCATCAGCTATCTCGATCGGGTACGCAAGGCTTTGCGCCGCCCCCACATTCCGGTGTCCACCGCGGAAACCTGGGATATCTGGATTGCCAATCCGGAACTGGGCGCACACGTCGATTTCGTCGCTGCTCACATTCTGCCCTACTGGGAAGGGATCAAGCTCGAGCATGCCATCGACCATGTGGCGGCCCGGTATGACGACCTGAAGCGCACATTCCCGAAAAAGCATATTCTGATCGCCGAGGCGGGTTGGCCATCCATGGCCCGCACACGGAAAGCGGCCGAAGCATCCAAGGCCAACGAGGGGATTTTCCTGCGCCGGTTCCTGGCTAAGGCTCACGCGGCCAACTACGACTACCACCTGATGGAGGCCTTTGATCAGCCGTGGAAGGCCGGTTCCGAAGGTTCGGTCGGCGCCTATTGGGGCATCTATGACGCCAACCGCAATCCCAAGTTTGCCTTTGCTGAGCCGATACGCCATCTGCCGCAATGGCCGTCACTTGCGGTTGCGACGGCGGTCATTGCTTTCGTTTCTCTGGGTTTCCTGCTGCGCGACGGAACCCTGTTGCGCAAGCGGGCTCGCAGCTTTCTGACCGTCACGGCCCACGTGGTGGCGGCCGGCGGGGTGTGGATCGCGTTCCAGTACTTCGACCAGTACCTGACGCCGCTGACGGTCTCAGTCGGTATCGTGCTGTTCATCGGGTTCTTCGGTCTGGCCGTCGTGCTGCTGACCGAAGCCCATGAAATGGCCGAGGCGGCCTGGGTTTTCGCGCGCCGCCGCCCGTTTGCTGCGGCGCCTTCGCCACCCGATATCCCCTTGCCCAAAGTTTCGATCCATGTCGCAGCCTACAACGAACCGCCGGCGATGATGATCGACACGCTCAATGCCCTGGCCCGGCTCGACTACCCGAGCTACGAGGTTCTGGTCATCGACAACAACACCCGTGACGAGGCGGTGTGGCGGCCTGTGGAAACCCATTGCGGGCATCTCGGCGAGAAGTTCCGGTTCTTCCACGTCTGTCCGCTGGCCGGTTACAAGGCGGGCGCGCTCAACTACGCCCTCGAGCGCACGGCACCGGACGCCGAGGTGGTGGCGGTGATCGACAGCGACTACATCGTATCGCCCGACTGGCTCAAGGATCTGGTGCCGCATTTCATTCGGCCGGAGATCGCCATCGTCCAGGCGCCGCAGGATTACCGCGACGACGGCGAGAATATGTTCAAATCCATGTGCTACGCCGAATATCGCGGATTCTTCCATATCGGCATGGTCACCCGCAACGACCGCAATGCCATCATCCAGCACGGGACCATGACCATGATCCGCACCAATGTGCTGCGCGAGGTGGGCGGCTGGGCCGAATGGTGCATCACCGAGGATGCCGAGCTTGGCCTGAGAATTCTGGAGCACGGATGGGAAGAGGCCTATGTCGAGAAGTCCTACGGTCGAGGCCTGATGCCCGACACGTTCGTCGACTTCAAGAAACAGCGTTCGCGTTGGGCTTTCGGGGCGATTCAGATCCTGCGCAGCCATGCCTGCGAGGTTTTCAGCCTGACCAAATCCCGCCTCACCCTCGGCCAGCGCTACCATTTCCTGGCCGGCTGGTTGCCGTGGCTTGCCGACGGCTTGAATCTCGGCTTCACCCTCGGGGCGGTGCTGTGGTCGGTCGGCATGCTGGCGTTGCCGCGCATTTTCGAGGCGCCGCTGGCCGCCTGCGCCGTTCCGCCGTTCGCCCTGTTTGCGTTCAAGCTGCTGAAGTTGCTCGTGCTCTACCACTCGCGGGTGCGTGTGCCGTTCGGCCGTTCGCTCGGGGCGGCGGTGGCTGGTTTGGCCCTGTCGCACACGGTCGCCAAGGCGGTGATTGCCGGCTTCCTGACCAGGGAACGGCCGTTCTTTCGCACGCCGAAGTGCGAGAACAAGCCGCTGTTCGTCCAGGCCCTGTTGGCGGTCCAGGAGGAGACGACGCTGCTGCTCCTGCTGGTCGGTCTGGCGATTGCCGTGTGGGTCGCCGACACTGGCTGGACCTACGAGGTCCACGTCTGGTCGGGCATGCTGGTCATGATGGCTCTGCCGCACGCGGCGGCCGTGGCGATGTCGATCATCAACGTCATGCCGGCCCGGCGGCCTGTCCTGCCCATGGCCATGCCGACCGCCGGCAAGCCGGCCAGCGGCGGTGCCCCGGCCGTCTGACGTCGATACGACCGGCCGACCTTGGTCGGCAAGAGGGACCCCCGGAAGCCATTCCGGGGGTTGCCTTTTTGATCCACCCAGCGATCGCTCGCTCGCGTGAAGGGATCGATCCGGCGGCCGCATGAGGTGTCCCGTTGTCCCGTGAAACGGGGGCGCGATCACCGCTCGGAGTCGAGATGTGCCATCAACGCCTCGGGATAGCGGGAACCGGCGGCCGCACCCCTGGGCACCGCCTGCTCGATGGCGGCAACGGCTTCCGCGTCGAGCCGGATGTCCAGTGCCCCAAGCGCCTCGGCCAGGCGGTCACGGCGTCGTGCGCCGATCAACGGGAAGATGTCGTTGCCGCGCGATGCCACCCAGGCAATGGCGACCTGGGCGATGCTGGCGCCGAGGCCGTCGGCGACATTGCGAAGGGCCTCGACGAGGGCAAGGTTAGCCTCGGCATTGGCACCCTGGAAGCGCGGGCCGTGTGCGCGGAAGTCGGTGGCGGCCAGGGCCGTATCCTTGCTCCAATGGCCGCTGATCAGGCCGCGCGACAGGACGCCATAGGCGGTGATGCCGATGCCCAACTCGCGGCAGGCCGGCAGGATGGCGTCCTCGATGCCGCGTGAGATCAGCGAATATTCGATCTGCAGATCGCAGATGGGGTGAATGGCGGCGGCCCGGCGGATGGTCTCGGTCCCCACCTCGGACAGACCGATGTGGCGTACGTAACCGGCCTTCACCATGTCGGCGACGGCGCCGATGGTGTCCTCGATCGGCACGTCGGGATCGAGCCGCGACGGGCGGTAGATGTCGATATGGTCAACGCCGAGCCGCTGCAGCGAATAGGCGAGAAAACTTTTCACCGCCGCCGGCCTGGCGTCGTAGCCGGACCAGTTGCCGGCCGGGTCGCGCAGAGCGCCGAACTTGACGCTGATCAGAAACCTGTCGCGCGGCACGCCCTTGATTGCCTCGCCGATCAGCATCTCGTTGTGGCCCATACCGTAGAAGTCACCGGTATCGAGCAGGGTGATGCCGGCATCCATCGCGGTGTGAATCGTGGCGATGCTCTCTTGCCGGTCGGCCGGGCCGTACATCCCCGACATGCCCATGCAGCCGAGGCCGAAGGCGGAAACGGTGGGGCCCGCGGCCCCCAGTCGGCGGTATTCCATTGGCTTGTTCTCCTTGCTGGCGAGCCGGCCTCTGCCGGCCCCGTTGCCATAAGTATGGGGTCTGGCGGTCCGTTCGATAATCGGCTATTGATCGTACAGCTTGTACGGAATATCGAACAATGAGCGAACCCGATCTCGCCGATCTGGACGCCTTCACCGCCGTCGCCCGGCACCGGGGCTTCCGTAGCGCCGCCAAGCTGCGCGGCGTCTCCGCCTCCACCCTCAGCGAAGCGGTGCGCCGCCTGGAGGCGCGGCTCGGCGTGCGCCTACTTAACCGAACGACGCGCAGCGTGACCCCGACCGAGGCCGGCGCCCGGCTGCTCGAACGCCTGGTTCCCGCCCTCAGCGAGGTCGGTGAGGCGCTCGACGCCGTCAACAGTTTTCGCGACAGCCCGACCGGTACCCTTCGCCTCAACGTGCCCACCATCGTGGCGCGCGTCGTTTTACCGCCCATTATCGCCGATTTCCTGCACGCCTATCCCGGCATCACCCTTGAGGTCATCGCCGACGACAGCTTCATCGATATCGTGGCGGCCGGCTTCGACGCCGGCGTGCGCTACGACGAGCGGCTGGAGCAGGACATGATCGCCGTGCCCATCGGTCCGCGCGTCCAGCGCTTCGCCGTCGGCGCGGCGCCCGACTACCTGGCGGCGCGCGGCTGTCCGATGCATCCGCGCGACCTGCTGGACCACGACTGCATCCTCCACCGCTTCGCCAGCGGCGCGACCATTTCGACCTGGGAGTTCGAGCGCGCCGGCGAGGTGGTGAAGGTCGGGGTCGGAGGACGTGTCGTGGCGACGACCTGGGAAATGGAATTGGCGGCCGCCGTTGCCGGCCTCGGCATCTACGCCAGTTTCGAGGAATTCCTGGCTTCAGCCTTCGCTGACGGCCGCCTTGTTCCGGTGCTGGAGGACTGGTGGCAGAACTTCCCCGGCCCTTTCCTCTACTACGCGGGCCGCCGCCACATGCCGGCGCCGCTGCGCAGCTTCATCGATTTCATCAAGGAGCGGTCGTAGGGCCTAGCCGCGCCAGAAGGCAGGGGCAAACAGGACGAGGACGGTAAGGAATTCGAGACGGCCGAGAAGCATGGCTGCCGACAGGACCCATTTGGCGGAGTCGGGCAGGGTGGCGAAATTCCCTGCCGGTCCGATCACGTCACCCAGGCCCGGGCCGACATTGGCGACGGCGGTCACCGCACCGGACAGGGCGGTGACGAGATCGAGGCCAAGCGCCTCCAGGGCCATGCTGGTGACGGCCACGGTGACCAGGAAGGTCAGAATGAAAACCAGAACCCCCATGACCACGTCGGCGGAGACCGGTCGTCCGCCGTAGGTCATGGGCCGGACGCCGTGGGGGTAGATGCGGCTCCAGACGTACTGGCGAAGGGCCGTCCACAGGATCTGGTAGCGGAAGATCTTGATGCCGCCGCCGGTCGATCCCGTGCACCCGCCGACGAAGATCAGAAGGAAGAACAGGCCGAAGGGCAGGGTTCCCCACCGCGAATAGTCGGTCGTCGCATATCCGGTGGTCGTGACGACCGACACCACGTTGAAGGCGGCCTCGCGGATGGCCTGGGAGAACGGGAAATTGTCCTTCCACCAGAGCCAGGAGGCGATGCAGCAGATGGCGATGGCGAGAAAGGCCAGGTATCCGCGGATCTGGGTATCCCTGTAAAAGGCGCGCGGTCCCCGGCGGACCATCTGGATGTAGATGACGAAGGGCATGCCGCCCATCAGCATGAAGGTGGTGATGATCCAGTGGATGGAGTGGTTGCTGAAATGGCCGATGGAGGCGTCGGATGTCGAATAGCCGCCGGTCGACAGCGTGGTCATCGCGTGGACGATCGCCTCGAAACCGGTCATGCCGGCGAGCCGCAGGAACAGGGTGCAGAAGACCGTCAAGATGAAATAGGTGATGACCAGGGCCGCCGTATAGCGCCGGACCTGGGCGAATGCGCGTTCGGAGCGGTCAGACGACTCCATGCGGAACAACTGCATGCCGCCGACCTTGAGTTGGGGGAACAGGGCCACCGCGGCGACGATGATCCCGATTCCGCCGAACCACTGCAGCAGCGCCCGCCACAGAAGAATCCCCGGCGGAGCATGATCGAGTCCGGTAATCACGGTCGAACCGGTGGTCGTCAGGCCGGACATGGTTTCGAAAAACGCATCCGTGTAGTCGAGCGGCAGCTGGTCGGAATAGGCGAAGGGAATGGCGCCGAACAGCGCCAGCATGATCCAGCTGCCCGTCGTCAGCAGGAACCCCTGCCGCAGATTCAGGACGAGGGATTTTCGCCGGGTTGCCAGGAGGGCCGCCATGCCGAAAAACACGGTCGCCGAACCGGACGTCACGAACACGAACCAGTCCGGATTGGAAGCGACCCAGTCGACGACAGCGGGAAAAAACATCGCCAGTCCGAATACGACCAGGAACCACCCGATCAGATGTGTTACCGGCGCAATCGACATCGAACCACGTTTTTTCTGTTCCGCGATGACTTGGGGGCTGCCGGTTGGTTTCGTGATGTCCCAGGCGGGTGAACGCCGGCTGCCATCTTCACGCCATACTCCAAGGAATGATCGGATTTCGCAACTTAATCTGCAGCGATCGGTCGATCGCTGTATTATGTGACGGGGAATTTTATCGGCCTCCGGCCATGATTCATCGGGAGATCCTGCCATGCCGGCGACGGTAATCGGTGCGTTCCGGGTGTGTTTTGCGGTGCTGATTCTGGCGGCAATCGGATTCGGCCTCGGCTACGGCGCCGCGGCGGAAGACAGGGTTTCGGGCGACCGTGAATCCATCCTGGTGATCGATGGCGATACCCTCGAGGTCGCGGGCAGGATCATCCAACTGGCCGGGATTGACGCTCCGGAGATCGGTCAGGTCTGCGTTCACGGCGACCAGGATTGGCATTGCGGGCTGCGTGCCGCCTATGCCCTCCACAAGTTCATCGAACTGGCCGCAGACCCAGTGATCTGCTCGCGATTGACCCCGACGGCCGACGGCGTTCTGTCCGGAATCTGTGAAGCCGGCGACGAGAACCTGGCCCTGACCATGCTGCGCGGCGGGTATGCCACCGTCCCTCCGAAGGCCGGCTTTTTCTATCGGGAAACCGCGGAAAATGCCCGGGACGCCGGCCTCGGCCTTTGGGCCAGCCGGTTTGTGCTTCCCTGGGAGTGGCGCGAAGGCAAGCGCTTGCCGGAGGAGGCTCACTGGACCGATCGCGCCTGCCAGATCCTGGGCACGATCACGCCGGCGGGGGAAAAGCTCTATTACGTGCCGACCGATTCCCAGTTCCATGAGATCCGCGAAGATGGCGACGTCGTTCGCGAATTCTGCAGCGATGAAGACGCCCGCGCCGCCGGCTGGCACCGTCCCGGCGAGGTGAAAGACGGCTCCTGAAGCAGAGCCGCCGGTGGACCGTCGCCC
>NPIG01000838.1_pt2 | contig 18842 bp, 21 predicted proteins | sample 8637441 | NCBI WGS metagenome assembly NPIG01 (sample SAMN07420675, study PRJNA396082) | bioreactor metagenome | isolation source: sample BR6 brine-fed electro-methanogenic bioreactor BR | place: Japan: Kochi | collected 2016-06-14 | reverse complement strand
CCGCTAGGGTTGCGGCCATGTTTCCGCTGATGCTTTACCTGTCACTGGGCGCCAATGTCGCGATCGCGGGTCCGCTGTCCTGGATGATCCTGCGGGACCGGCGGGCAATCTGTACATTTTACGGCCCGGACTCCCCATCCCGGCGCCTGCTTGGCTGTCTCTACGCCACCGTCGCGCTGCTCAGTCTGCTGGGGATCTATGCCTGGCCGACCGGCCACGATGAAACCGCGATGGCGGTTCTGCTGGGATTGCTGCCGCTGCAGGTCATCTCGCAGGTGATGGGCGCGCTGGTCCTGCCCTGGCGCAACCCCGTGGTTCCGGCGCAGCTCGGGCTTGCCGCGCTGCACGGGATCACGCTGAGCGTGGTTCTCTAGTGATAGCCGTTGTGGGAGCCCGGAAGATCGCCGCGGCCCGCCTTCGGCGCACGGATCTGACCGGCCAGCCACTCCGGACCGGCCAGCAGCGGCTTCAACAGCGGATTGTTCCGAATCTGTCCCTTGACGCCCTCGAAGCGCATCACGTCGTCGATGCGGCGGTCGAGAAAGGCCCAGGTCGCCTCGTGCCCCGGGCTGTCATCGCCCAGCCAATAGAGCAACGTGGCCGAATAAACCGCCGAGAGCGTCGCCCGCTTGGTGTACCAGTTCACATCCTGCGAGGTGTCGCCCAGCGCCGTCCAGATCGTATCGCAGGTGTTCCACACCGCGCGCGCCCCGTCGCCGGCGTATTGCGGCAGCGCGAACAGGGTGACGCCGCGGCGCACCGCCTCCTTGTCCGTCGCCGCCTCGAGCCGGAACCGCAGGGCGAGCGCAATCTTGTCCCGAAACCGCATCCCGTCGAGATGCGCCGCGCCTAGCAGCTCCAGCATCGCCGCGTCGCCACGGGCATGAAAGGCCAGGGCAAGGTCGACCGCGCCGCGCGGGCAAAGCGCCCGCGCCAGTCCCGGGTCGACGCCGGCATCCGCGACCGCGGCCTGGAAGGTTGCCTCGGTCCAGCCGTCAAAGGCCACATGGACCAGAGCGGCGTCCAGCAGCCTGTCCTTGGTGTCGTCCTGATGCATGATCCTGGCCTCCTTCGCCGTTTGCCCGGCACACTAGACAAGTTAGCCTTCGGTTGCTATACGGCCACCTCCTGCAAATCCTTGCAACTCGAATCTAGAAAGGTGGTGACAACCACATGCAGGTTAGTGTTCGCGACAACAATGTCGATCAGGCGCTTCGTGCCCTGAAGAAGAAGCTGCAGCGCGAAGGCGTGTTCCGTGAAATGAAGCTGAAGCAACATTTCGAGAAACCGTCCGAGAAGAAAGCGCGCGAGAAAGCTGAAGCGATCCGCCGTGCCCGCAAGCTGGCACGCAAAAAAGCTCAGCGCGAAGGTCTGCTCTAAGCACCCCTTCAAGCAGCCTATTCTGGCGCTTTTTCAGACGACCCCCGTGGCCTGGCCCGGGGGTTTGTCGCTTTTAAAGGGGTGGGAACACCGGCTCAGCCCAGCCCCGGGACCGTGACCCCGAAGACCTGCAGCAGCAAAACCACGTTCAGTGTCAGCACGAGGCCCGCGCCGACCACCGCCAATGCGCGCATCAGCGGGCCGATGCGGAACCCGCCCATGATGTCGGCGCGCGAGACGAAAACGATCAGCGCCACCATCGGCACCGGCAGTGCGATACTGAGAACCACCTGGGACATCACCAGCGCATTGGTCGCGTTCACCCCCATCGCCACCACGGCAAAGGCCGGGATCATCGTCACCGCGCGCCGCAACCAGATCGGCAGGCGGATATGCAGGAACCCCTGCATGATGAGTTGCCCCGCCATCGTGCCCACGACCGAGCTGGAGATGCCCGAGGCGATCAGCGAGACCAGGAACACCGCCGCCGCGGCCCCGCCCAAGAGCGGCGTCAGCATGTGATAGGCGGTCTCGATCTCGGCCACCTCGGCGTGGCCGGCGTGAAAGGCGCTGGCCGCCATCATCACCATCGCCATGTTGACCAGCCCGGCGGCGGCCAGTGCCATCACCACCTCGATATTCGAAAACTTCAGCACGGTGCGGCGGTCGCTGTCGTGGCGCACCTGCGCCCGGTTCTGGGTCAGGCCGGAATGCAGATAGATCGCATGCGGCATCACCGTGGCGCCGATGATGCCCACGGCGATGGTCAGCGCCGCCAGGTCCGGCAACTCGGGGGTGATCAGCCCCGCGCCGGCATCGCCCCACACGACCGGCGCAATGAAGATCTCGACCAGGTAGCACAGGCCGATCACCGCCACGAACGCCCCGATGATCAGCTCCATCGGCCGGAACCCGCGCGCCTCGAACAGCAGGATGCCATAGGTCACCACCGCGGTGACCCCCATCCCCGCCAACAGCGGCATGTCGAACAACAGCGCGAGACCAATGGCACCACCGAGGAATTCGGCCAGGTCGGTGGCCATGGCGGCGATCTCGCTCACCGCCCACATGACCCAGACCACGGGGCGGGGAAAATGATCGCGGCACAGTTCGGCCAGGTTCCTGCCGGTGACGATGCCCAGACGCGCCGACAGCGCCTGGAACAGCATGGCGATCAAGTTCGCCACCAGAACCACCCACAGCAGGGTATAGCCATACCCGGCCCCGGCCTGGATGTTGGTCGCGTAGTTGCCGGGATCCATATAGGCGACCGAAGCGATGATCGCGGGCCCCGCAAACAGCAGCGCCGCGCGCGGTCCCCGGCGGCGGCCCTCCATGACCTCGGTCATGCCCAGGCGCGTGCGTCCCGTCGATGTCGACTTCATGCCTCGGCCGTCCTGTCTGTTGCTCGGGTTGGCAATGTTGCGATGCCAAATAAAGCCCTGTCTACACTTTTGGCAATAGGCAACGAATTCGCGCCCGTCCTTTGCCCAGAACTGAAAGCCGGTTTGCAAATTGTAGAGGCATCTGTAATCTGTACCCTCTCTTTCGATCGTCCCCCGCGGGACGGCCCCGCGCAGCCCGGAGGACGCAGACCCGTGCCACATCGCCAGCCCCGTGACCCCAGCCCCGAAGCCGAGGCCGAGGCGACGCAATCCGACCGGTTCAACCAGGCGCGGGCGGCGCAATCGGTGGCGATCCTTGAGGATTACGCCGAAATGATCGGCGACCTGATCGAAGAAATGGGCGAGGCGCGGATCACCGATATCGCCCGCCGGATGGGGGTGACCCACCCGACCGCGACCAAGGCCGTCGCCCGCCTGAAGCGCGAGGGGCTGGCGGTCTCGCGCCCCTATCGCGGCGTGTTCCTGACCGAGGAGGGCCAGGCACTGGCCGACCGAGTGCGGGCGCGGCACCGCACCGTGGTGGCGGTGCTGATCGCGTTGGGTGTGCCGCCGGACACTGCCGAACTGGACGCCGAAGGCATGGAACACCATGTCTCGGACGTCACGCTGGCCGCGTTCGAGGCCTTTCTGAGCGGCAACGGCTGAGCGGCAATCAGCCCCAGGCCACCGGCATGGCCAATGGCCCGCGGAAGGCCCAGCCGCCGAACCGGGCCTCGCCCGCCAGCCGCAGGTTCGGCAGACGCTCGAACAGCAACGGCAGGGCGACGTCGGCGATCAGCGCCTTGGACGCCCAGGCCCCGGCGCAGAAATGCGGCCCCGCGCCGAAAGAGATCGCGGCGCTGATATCCTGGCTGGTGTCGAAGGCGTCAGGGTTGGCGAACACCGCTTCGTCCCGGTTGCCGGAGCCGAACATCAGGAACACCCGATCCTCGGGCTCCAGCGTGACGCCGTGCAGTTCATAACGTTGCGCGACGCGCCGCGGCGACATGCCGATGGGCGAGATCCAGCGGGCATATTCCTCGAACGCCTGTAGCCAGCCGACCCGCCCCTCTCGCACCTGCTTCAGCTGCTCGGGATGGGTCAGCAGCGCCCAGGCCGCGCCGGCGATGGCATCGCGCGGTTCGTTCTGGCCGCCCGAGATCGCCAGTTTGATATTGGCACGCACCTGGTCGTCAGGCAGCCCGGCGCGGCGCTGCACCGACAGGAGGGAATGGTCCGGGCTGTCGTCCAATACCGGGATCATCGCGTCGATATGGCGGTCGATCGAGGCGGTGCAGTCGTGGCAGTTGGCCTCCACCTCCGGGTCCCCCGCATAATTGGCACAGCCGTCGATCATGCCCTGGCTGACCCGGTTCATCTCGAACGCGGCCATGTTGGTCAGCCCGGTGATGGATTTCAGCGCCTCGGCCGAGACCGGCATGGCGTAATCCGCAACCAGGTCGCAGGTGCCCTTTGGCGCCAGATCGTCGAGGATGCGGTCGGTATGGGCGCGGAATTGATCGGTCCAGACCTGTTTCACCGTCTTGGGCGACACGGTGGGAAAGATCGCCTTGCGCTCGGCCATATGCGCCGCGCCGTCCTTGCGCATCATGTTCTGCCCCATCAGCACCGTCATCAGCCCCTCGGGCTGGTCGGAGGAGAACACCTCGATCATCTTCTCGTTGACGAAGATGTCGTCGCGCCGGGTCAGCAGGGTCGCCCCCAATTGCGGCACCTGGATCACCGGGCCCAGCGCCCGCATCCGCTTCAGGTCGGGATAGGGGTCGGCCCAGAAGGCCTGGGGTTCGATTTCATAGACCGGGGCATCCGACATCGCGGCTCTCCTCCCTCGCCGACGCAAGTGTTGTCACGTCAACAAAGTTCGCGATATGTGTTGTCATGTCAACACAAATTCCATACCCTGCCTCTATGACCGACCCGACCGCGCCCGATGCCCTGCCTGACGAGATGTTCCTGATCGCCCCCGGCGATGCACCGGACGGACCGGCGCGGCCGACACTGAGCTTTTCCCGCACGCCCACGGTCCTGCTGACCTTTGCCGCCAACCGGTTCACCCGCGCCGCGTCCCGTGAATATCAGGCGATGTTCGGGATCGGCGCGATGGACTGGCGGATGCTGGTGATGCTGACGCGCGAGCCGGGCAGCACGGTCAGCCACGCGGCCCGCACCATCGGCATCGACAAGGCCGCGGTGAGCCGCAGCCTGCAACGGCTGGAAAAATCGGGGCTGGCGCGGCCGGACACGACCGGCCCCGACCCGCGCCGCAAGAGCTGGACCCTGACCGCGGCGGGCAGCGATCTGCACGACCGGATCCTGGCCCATGCGCTGGACCGGCTGAGCCAGCTGATGGCCGGGTTCAGTCCAGAAGAGGCGCGGACCTTCACCGGCTATCTGGCGCGGTTTCTCGACAATCTGGACGCCGCCTTCGGCACGGAATAGCGCCGATCAGTAGATCTTGGGCACGTAAAGCTCGTCCGGCAGCACCCGACGCTCGTAATCGGGGTTGTAGACCCGTTCGGGAAGATCGACTTTTTCATGCGGCACCTCCTCGTAAGGGATCTTGGTAAGGATATGCTCGATGCAGTTCAGCCGCTCGCGTTTCTTGTCGTTGCCTTCGACGATGTACCACGGCGCCTCGGGGATGTTGGTGCGGGCAAACATCTCTTCCTTGGCCTTGGTGTAATCCTCCCAGCGGATGCGCGATTCCAGATCCATCGGTGACAGCTTCCACTGTTTCATCGGGTCGTGGATGCGCATCAGGAAGCGCAGTTGCTGTTCCTCGTCGGTGATCGAGAACCAGTACTTGAGCAGGATGATCCCTGACCGCACCAGCATGCGTTCGAATTCGGGAACGTCCTGGAAAAACTGGTCGACCTCGTCGTCCGAGGCAAAGCCCATCACCCGCTCCACCCCGGCCCGGTTGTACCAGGACCGGTCGAACAGCACGATTTCCCCCCCCGCCGGCAGATGCGGCACATAGCGCTGGAAATACCATTGGCTCTGTTCGCGGCGGTTGGGCGCGGGCAACGCCACCACCCGCGCGACGCGTGGATTGAGCCGCTGGGTGATCCGCTTGATCACACCCCCCTTGCCGGCGCTGTCGCGCCCCTCGAACAGGATGCAGACCTTGGCGCCGGTGTGCTGGACCCAGTCCTGAACCTTGATCAGCTCCGCCTGCAGCCGCAGAAGGTTTCGGAAATAGACCCGGCGGTCGAGCATTTCGGGGTGGGCATTCTTGTAGATCCTGCGGACCTCGAGCGACAGCATGGGTTCGGCGAACTCGATCTCGATATCCTCGTCGAACGTGTCCTGAAGTTCGGCCTCGAGCCAGTCCAGCGGTTGCGTGTCACTTTGGTCGGTCAAGATCTTCTCCGTTTTTCCAATACCTGGGCGGGGTACCCCGCCGATGTAAAATTTCGGTGTCTATCGTCTGCTGCGCAAGGGGCCGGACATAAATGACCGGCTGCGATCCCCCGAAAAATTCACGTTGTGCGCATACAGCTTGCCGGACGGGAAAATATCCCACACTCTGCGAGGTGAACTTGTTTGTTAACTTTGTTTCGGTCGCCCGGCAAGGCGGCGCGGCCCGGACAACCGGCCACGGTGCGTGCCGGCAAGGGATGTGCGGTATGCCCCATTTGAAATACGCCTGGCTACAGGACACGTTGTCCGAGCTGATCCACCATACCACCGAGGCCCGGCTGTTTTCCGTGGGCAAGCACCTCTCCGCCGCGCTGGCCGAAGTCCGCTACGCGGATACCGGCCGCAGTGCCCGCTCGGAACGCGTGCAGCGGGCCACGGTGCGGCGGTCGCTGGAGGAATGCCTGTCGATCCTCACCGACCTGGGCGAACACGCGGCAGCCGAAGAGGTGGGGCATGCGATACGGCTATTGCCGAACGACCCTGACACCGCCTCGGTCGTGCCGTTTCCCGGCCGCACCGGGAACGGTACGCATTACTGACCGTATCGGATCGCCCCCTGTCTAGACCGGCAGCGCGGTGGTACGGCAGACGGTGCGCAGGGCGAAGCTCGATTGCATTTGCGCGACACGCGGCAGGCGGGACAGGTATTGCCTGTGGATGCGGGCGAAATCCTCGGTGTTCTCGGCCACGATTTTCAGGATGTAATCGGCGGTGCCGGCCATCAGGTGGCATTCCAGAACGGCGGGAATGCGTGCCACCGCGCGCTCGAAGGCATCCAGCACTTCATCGGCCTGGGCCTGGAGCGTAATCTCGACGAAGACCGTTGTGGGCATGCCCATCTTGCGCTCGTCCAGCAGGGCGACATAGTCGCGGATATACCCCTCGGTCTCCAGCCGCTGCACGCGGCGATGACAGGCCGAGGGCGACAGGTTGACCTGTTCGGACAGCTCCGCATTGGACATCCGGCCCTTTTTCTGGAGCGCATCCAGAATCCTGCGATCTGTTGCATCTATCGTCATTGGCGCACGTCCTTTGCGGAAAACCATAGATTTTTCGAAGACTATTCGACAATACCCCCCAATGGCGAGGCAAGTTTTCACAGAAATTGCGCGCGTCTTCGCCTATTTTTTGGGCACAACCCATGCCCTAGGGAGGACGAGTCATGAAGATCGGTTGCCCAAAAGAAATCAAGCCACAGGAATTTCGCGTCGGGATGACGCCGCATGCCGCACATGAGGCGGTGGCCCACGGCCACGAGGTTTACATCGAAACCGGCGCCGGGGCCGGCGCGGGGTTCGACGATGACGCCTATCAGGCCGCCGGCGCGACCATCCTGCAAACCGCCGCAGAGATCTTCGAGACCGCCGAGATGATCGTCAAGGTCAAGGAGCCCCAGGCCGCCGAGCGCAAGATGCTGCGCGAGGGGCAGCTGCTGTTCACCTATCTTCACCTAGCCCCCGACCCGGAGCAGACCAAGGATCTGCTCGCCTCGGGCTGCACCGCCATTGCCTATGAAACGGTGACCGATGCGGCAGGCGGCCTGCCGCTGCTGGCGCCGATGTCCGAGGTTGCGGGCAAGCTGGCGCCACAGGTCGGCGCATGGACCCTGCAAAAGGCCAACGGCGGGCGCGGCGTGCTGATGGGCGGCGTGCCCGGCGTCGGCCCGGCCAAGATCCTGGTGATCGGCGGCGGCCATGTCGGCACCCACGCGGCACGGGTCGCTGCGGGCATGGGCGCGGATGTCACCGTTCTGGACCGGTCGCTGCCGCGGCTGCGCTACCTGGATGACGTGTTCGGCAATCAGTTCAACACCGGCTATTCCTCGGCCGGGCTGCTGGCCGAACACCTGGCCGAGGCCGACATGGTGATCGGCGCGGTGCTGATCCCCGGCGCCGAGGCGCCCAAGCTGGTGCGCCGCGACCAGTTCGCCAGCATGAAACCGGGCGCGGTGCTGGTCGACGTGGCCATCGACCAGGGCGGCTGCTTCGAGACCTCCAAACCCACCACCCACGCCGATCCGATCTACGAGGTGGACGGGATCATGCATTACTGCGTCGCCAACATGCCGGGCGCGGTTGCGCGCACCTCGACCATCGCGCTGGGCAACGCCACCATGCCGTTCATGCTGGCGCTGGCCGACAAGGGCTGGAAACAGGCCTGCCTCGATGATCCGCACCTGCTGGACGGGCTGAACGTGCATGCCGGCCAGCTGACCTACTACGCGGTCGGCAAGGCGCTGGGAATCGATGTGGTCTCGCCCCAGCTGGTGGTGAAGTCCTGAGGCAGAAGGGTTCCGCCGGGGGCGCCCCCTTCTGCCTCCGGTACGCCGGTCGGGTTCGTCCCGGCCGGCTTTTTCTTTGCCGGTTGGAACACGCCTGCACGCGGGGTGATCGCTGTGCCTGGCGGCTTGCTGCCATCCCCTTGTGGTTTGCTGTCATCCGCGCGGAAGACCGCCCGCTCAGCCCTGTTTCTGGATCTCCACCTGATGCGGATAGGGGATCGAGATGCCGCCCTTGTCGAAGGCCTCTTTCACCGCCTTGGTCAAGGTGAATTTCAGATCCCAGTAATCGGCCGCGTTGCACCACAGCCGCGCGGTGATGTCGACCGAGCTGTCACCCAGATTGGTCACCCGAACCCACGGCTCCGGATCGCTGTGCACCCGCTCGTCCGCCTTGGCGGTGTCGAGGATGATCTGCATCGCGTCGTCGGCGTCATCGCCATAGTCGATGCCAAAGGTCAGATCGACCCGCCGGGTGTCATGCGCCGAGTAATTGGTGATGATCGCGCCCCAGGCCTTGCCGTTGGGGACAATGATCTGCACGTTGTCCGCCGTCGCCAGCTCGGTGGTGAAGAGGTTGAGGTCCTTCACCGTGCCCGATGTGCCGCCGATGTCGACGAATTGGCCCAGCTTGTAGGGCCGGAACACCACCAGCATCACACCCGCGGCCAGATCGCCAAGCGTGCCCTGCAGCGCCAGACCGATGGCCAGCGAGGCCGCGCCCATGATCGCCACAAGGCTGGTCGCCTCGATCCCGAAGATGCCCAGCACCGCGACCAGCACCATCGCCAGGATCACCCATTTGACGATGCTGGCGATGAAATTGCCCAGCGTCGGGTCGATATGGGGCGTCTTGTTGATCCGGCGCCGGACCATGCCGCCAATCGAGCCGGCGGTGATCCAGCCGACGACAAGGACCACCAGCGCTTTGACCGCACTGATGATCAGCGGGGTCAGCACCCCGATCCCGTCACCAAGCTCGGTGCTCAACTGCGCGATTGTTTCCTGCATAACGCCTCTCTTATTCTATCGTTTTGCGCCGTTTCGCGGCATCAGCCGCGTTTCAGCGCGTCGCGGATCTCGACCAGAATGTCCAACTCGGACGGACCTTCGGGCACCGGTTCCTCTTCAGCAACCTCTTCCTCCTTGCGGGTCGCCATGTCTTTCACCTTGTTCACGTAGCGCACCAGCATGAAAACGACAAAGGCGATGATCAGGAAATTTATGACCGCCATGATGAAGGCACCATAGGCAAACACCGCGGCACCGGCCTCGCGCGCGGCCTCCAGGCTGGCGCCACCCGGCACATCGCCCGACAGGACCACATAGAGGTTGGTGAAATCCACCCCGCCCAGGAACAGCCCGATGATCGGGTTGATCAGGTCCCCGACCATGGATTTGACGATGGCGGTGAAGGCGGCCCCGATGATGATGCCCACGGCCATGTCCATGACATTGCCCTTGGCGATGAAATCCCGAAATTCCTTGATCATGATATGCCCCTGTACTGTCGCTTGGACGTGTTGACTTGCAAATTCAACTATCCCGCGTTTTCGGGGATTTCCAAATCATTTTGGCCGCCCCTTCTGTCATACGGACGCAAGTTCGCTATGCTGCCAGCATCACCGATGGAGTTCCGATGACCGACCTGTCCGCCTTCCCGATCACCCGCAAATGGCCCGCCGCCAACCCGGATGTGATCCAGCTCTATTCCTTTCCCACCCCGAACGGGGTGAAGGTTTCGACCATGCTCGAGGAAACCGGCCTGGCCTACGAGGCACACAAGGTCACGCTGTCGGACGCCGACGTGAGAAGTCCCGAATTCCTGTCGCTGAGCCCCAACAACAAGATCCCGGCGATCATCGACCCGCATGGCCCCGACGGGGCGCCGATGGGCCTGTTCGAAAGCGGCGCGATCCTGATCTACCTGGCCGAGAAATCCGGCAGGTTCCTGGGCGAAACCGCGACCGAACGGATGCAGATCATCCAGTGGCTGATGTGGCAGATGGGCGGCGTCGGCCCGATGTTCGGGCAGCTGGGCTTCTTCTATGCCTTCGGCGGCGCCGAGATCGAGGATCCCCGCCCGCGCGCACGTTACATCGCCGAGACGCGGCGGCTGCTGGCCGTGCTGGAGCGGCAGCTGGACGGGCGCGACTGGGTCTGCGGCGCCTATTCCATCGCCGATATCGCCATTGCCCCCTGGCTGCGCGTGTTGGACCGTTACGACGCGCGCGAAGCGGTGGGCTGGACCGGCTACCCGCGCATCATGGCCTATCTCGACCGGTTCCTGGAACGCCCTGCGGTGCAAAAGGGGCTGGTGACCCCGCCGCGCGACTGAGGCGGCGGGGCGCGGCACTCATCCCGGCCAGCGGAAACCGGTCAGGTGGGCGGGCGGCGCCACCCCGTCAAGGTTGCGCGGATCGGGCACCAGCGCGCCCACCCGGGTCTCCACCGGGATCACCCCGGCCCAGATCGGCAGCGCGTAGTCTTCCTCGTCGTCGATCGGAGCGCCGGTCCTGACCTTGGCGCTGCCCTCTTTGATCTCCATGCCCAGAACGGTGGTCGCCTTCAGCTCCTGCGCGGTGTTGGGCCGCAGATGCGCCGCCCGCCCGGGCCAGAGCCCGTCGATGAACGCATTGAGCCGCGCCTCCTTCTCCGCGTCCGGCACCACGAAGGCCGGAGCGAACAGCATCACCGAGCGCGAATTGACCGAATGGTGGAACCCCGAGCGCGCCATGACGAAACCGTCGAGGATCGAAACGGTGAGGCAAACCTCGGCCCCCGTGCTGGCCCGCAGCGCCCGGCTGGCGCTGGAGCCGTGCCAATAGACATGATTGCCCTCGCGCCATTGCAGGGTCGGCGTGACGTAGGGTTTGCCGTCGATCACGTAACCGACACTGCACATCGGTTGCGCGTCGAGGATGGCGTCGACGGTGTCGCGGTCGAAATGCCCCCGCTCATGCGAACGGCGCAGGCGGGTGCGGTCTGTAACGTCCAGTTGCATCTGCTTCTCTTTCCGGTGGTCTGACTTGTCGCCGCCTCTGTGCCATGACATTGGTATTGTCGAAATGACCAGTTTGAAACTTCATGACCATACCAATTTACAAGCCGCGCTGCTCGCCCTCAGCCTCGACCGTGGCGACGCGCGGCCGCTGCACGCGCAACTGACCGAAGCGTTGCGAGAAATGATCCTGGCGGGCCGTGCCGCCCCCGGTGCACGTCTGCCGGCCAGCCGGCAATTGGCCCAGGATCTTTCGATCTCGCGTCAGACAGCACTGACCGCGCTGGATCAGCTCATTGCCGAGGGCTATCTGGAACCCAGGGCCGGTGCGGGCACCTTCGTGGCACGTGACCTGCCGCATCTGGCACCGCCGAATGCGCCGACCTCCGAAGGCCCCGCACCGGAGGGGCCAAGGCCACTGCGCCCCTTTGATCCCGGGATCCCCGACATGTCGCTGTTTCCGCACGCGGCCTGGGCGCGGCATCTGGACCGCGCCTGGCGGCGCCCGGATCCGGCGCTGCTGGGTCGGCCCGACCCGCTGGGCTGGCCGCCGCTGCGCGCGGCCATCGCCGCGCATCTGTCGGCCTGGCGCGGCATTTCCTGCGCACCGGGCCAGATCGTCATAACCTCGGGCGCAACGGAAACCTTCGAACTGCTTGCCCGCGCCGCGTTCCGCCCCGGCGACACGGTTCTGACCGAGGCGCCCGGCTACGCGCCGATGCTGGCGGCGCTGCGGCGGGCCGGACTGCGTGCGCAACCGATGCCGGTCGACGCGGACGGTGCCATCCTGCCCGAAGACAGCGCCGCGCGCGGTGCCATCGTCACCCCCTCCCGGCACCATCCCCTGGGCGTGACCCTGCCGTTGCCGCGCCGCCTGGCGCTGCTGGACTGGGCGCGGCGCGGGCCCGCCTGGGTGATCGAGGACGATTATGACAGCGAGTTTCGCTACACCGGCACGCCGCTGCCCGCGCTGGCCTCGCTCGACCCCGGACGCACCATTTACGTCGGCAGTTTTTCCAAGCTGTTGTCACCGACCCTGCGGCTGGGGTATTTCGCCGCCCCCTCCGCCCTGCTGGCGCCGGTCCGCGCGGCCTTGACCGAGACCGGCCCGCGCGCCTCGCTGGTGCCGCAGCCGGCGCTGGCGCAATTCATGGATAGTGGAGAGTTCGCCACCCACCTGCGGCGCATGCGCCGGATCTACGGGCAGCGGCAGGGCGCGCTGCGGGCGGCGCTGGCACGCCACCTTCCCGATCACCTGACCGCGCCGAAGGACCCCTCGGGCATGCACCTGGTCTGCGGCCTCGGCCCGGCCCTGGACGGCCGGCGCGATACCGAGGTCGCCGCGCTGGCGGACAAGGCCGGGCTAACCCTCAGACCGCTGTCGGCCTATTGGCCCGGCGGCAGCGGGCCGCAGGGGCTGGTGATCGGCTATGCCGGGTTCGACGCCCGGACGCTGGAGGATGCGGTGGCGCGGCTGGCCCGCGCCCTGGACGCGCCTCAGCCCGGCAATGTGCCGGTCAGAACATAGCGCAGGATCTCGACCACCTGGCGCGGCTCCTCGGCCACCGCCAGCGCGGCGGCATGCACCTCTTTCAGCGCGTGCTGATGCTCGGGCGGGTTCAACACGATGATCGACTTGCCCAGTGCCGCCGCATAGCCAGCGTCGAAGGCGGCGTTCCACTGCTTATATTTGTCGCCAAAGCGAACCACCACCACGTCGGCATCGGCGATCCCCTTGCGGGTGCGGATGGCGTTGACCATCGCGCCCTTGTGGTCGTGCCAGTACTTGTTGTCCTCGGCCCCCAGGATCGCCACGCCGCAATCGTCGCTGGCGGCGTGATCGGTGACCGGGCTGTTGAAACTCACGTCGAGCCCTTCGGCCCCCGCGATGATCTGTTCGCGCCAATCGGTGTGGATTTCGCCGGAAAGATAAACGGTCAGGGTCATGCGGCCTCTCCTCGAAGTTTGATTTTCCCCGACATAGCGCGTGGCGGCGCGCAAGGCCACTAACCCCCGTCGAAGCGGCGCAAACAGGCGATCACCGCGTCATCCTCGACCTGTCCGAACTCGCGGTAATGGGCCCCCACCGCGTAGAAATCCCGCGGCGCCTGCAGGCAGATCACCCGGTCCGCCTCGGCCTCGAGCCGGGGAATGATGTCGGCCGGCGCCACCGGCACCGCAACCCAGATCGCCGCCGGGTCCTGTTCGCGCAGCGCCTTGATCGCCACCCGGATCGTTGCGCCGGTCGCGATGCCGTCATCGACAAGGATCGCGGTCCGGCCGGCCACCGATACCGGGGCGCGCCCCGGCAGGTAGCGCGCGCGGCGGGCCTCGATTTCCGCCCGCAGCTCATCGATGCGACCAGAGAAATCCGCCTCGCTCAGCCCCGCGGCCCGCAGGATCGCGGTATTGAACAGGGTGGTCGGTGCCGGGCCGTCGACGATCGCCCCGGCCGCCAGCTCGGCATGGCCGGGCATCCCGATCTTGCGCACCAGCACCAGATCCAGCGGTGCGCCCAGCGCCGCGGCCACATCCGCGCCCAGCGGTACGCCCCCGCGCGGCAGGGCCAGCACCACCGGGTTTTCCGGCACGGCCTCGGCCACGGCCTGCGCCAGTTGCTGTCCTGCATCCTTGCGATCCTGGAACATGGCGGACCTCCTTCGTCACGCTCGGCTGGTCCCACTATGCCGCGCGTAACGCATCCGGGCCAGCCCCCTGCCCGCGGCAGCAAAAAAGGGGCGCCGCCGCGCCCCTTCTTCTCGTTCCCAAATACTCCCGCCGGAGGCGGGCCTCGCGTCAGCCGCGCAGAACCCCGCCGGTGGCCTTGGCGACCTTCTCGACGATCTTCTTGCCCACCGCCTCGATCTCGGCCTCGGTCAGGGTCTTGTCGCGGGGCTGCATCCGTACGCTCAGCGCCAGCGACTTCTTGCCTTCTCCCAGCGAGCCGCCGATGAACTCGTCAAAGACGCGCACCTCCTCGATCAGCGCCTTGTCGGCCCCGGCGGCGGCATTGACCAGCGTCAGCGCCTCGACCTCGGCGTCGACCACGAAGGCGAAGTCGCGTTCCACCGCCTGCAGGTCGCGCAGCTCCAGCGCGGCGCGGGTGGCGCCCGCCTTGCGCGGCATCGGCACCTCGTCCGGCCAGATGGTGAAGGCGACGGCTGGGCCCTTCACGTCCATCGCGTCCAGCACCTTGGGGTGCAGCTCGCCAAAGACGCCGAGCACCTTCTTGGGACCAAGGCAGACCTTGCCGTGACGGCCCGGATGCCACCACCCTTCGGCGCCGCGCAGGATCTGCACCTTGGCGGGCGCGCCGATGGCGGCCAGGACCGCCTCGATATCGGCCTTGGCGTCAAATACGTCCACCGGGCGGGCGGCACCGTGCACATCCTTGGGGCCGGTGCGCCCCACCAGCAGGCCCGAGATCAGGTTGTGCTGCTGGTCCGGCTCGCCGCCGTGAAAGGCGGGGCCGACCTCGAACAGGGCCAGGTCCATGAAACCGCGCGCCTGGTTGCGCGCCGCGGCCTGCAACAGGCCGGGCAGCAGCGCCGGGCGCATATGCGACATTTCCGAAGAAATCGGGTTGGCCAGCATGGTGGCGTCGTCCCCGCCGCCGAACAACTCGGCCGAGGTCTTGTCGATGAAGGTGTAGCTGACGATCTCGTTATACCCCAGACCCGCCGCGGTACGCCGCGCCATCTGCTGGCGCCGCTGCTGCGGGGTCATCACCGGTTTCGGCACGCCCGCGGACAGCCGCGGCAGCGGCTTGCCCTGCAAACCGGTCAGCGAGGCGATGCGCGCCACCTCTTCGACCAGGTCGGCCTCGCCCTGCACGTCGGGGCGCCAGCTGGGCACATGGGCCATGTTGCCCTCCAGCCGGAAGCCCAGCCGCGTCAGCGTCTGGCGCTGCACGCTTTCGGGGATGTCCATGCCGACCAGCGACTGCACCCGCGCCGGGTCCAGCTTGTAGGCGCGCGAATGGTCGGGCACCGCGCCCGCGACCACCACCTCGGAGACCTCGCCGCCGCACAGATCGACGATCATCTGGGTGGCCAGTTCCAGCCCCTCGAGGGTGAACTCCGGATCCACCCCGCGCTCGAAGCGATAGCGCGCGTCGGAATTGATCTTGAGCGCCCGGCCCGCCATCGCGATCTGAACGTGATCCCAATACGCGCTTTCGAGAAAGACGTTCACGGTCTCCTCGGTCACTCCGGTTTCCTCGCCGCCCATGATGCCCGCGATGCTCTCCGGCCCGTTGTCGTCCGAGATCACCATGAGGCCGGGTTCGAGCCTATAGGCCCTCTCGTCCAGCGCGGTGAGGGTTTCGCCGCCCTTGGCACGGTGCACCCGCAGGTTGCCCGCGACCTTGTCGGCGTCGAACACGTGCAGCGGGCGGTTGCGGTCGAAGGTGAAGAAATTGGTGATGTCCACCAGCGCCGAGATCGGCCGCAAACCGATCGCGCGCAGCTGATCCTGCAGCCATTGCGGGGAGTGCCCGTTCTTCACCCCGCGGATCACCCGCCCGGTGAACAGCGGACAGCCGTCCAGCGTGTCCTCGTCGATCGTCACCTGGATCGGACAGGGGAAATCGCCCGGCACCGGAACGGTTTCGCGCGGCTTCAGCGTACCCAGGCCGCGCGCCGCCAGGTCGCGGGCGATGCCGCGCACGCCCAGCGCATCGGGGCGGTTGGGGGTGATGGCGATCTCGATCACCGGGTCGACCTTGGCCGGATCGTTCTCGGCCAGCCAGTCGACGAAGCGATCACCAACCTCGCCCGAGGGCAGCTCGATGATGCCGTTGTGCTCGTCGGAAAGTTCCAGTTCGCGTTCCGAGGCCATCATGCCGTGGCTTTCCACGCCGCGGATCTTGCCGACGGACAGGGTCACATCGATGCCGGGCACGTAGTCGCCGGGTTTGCACAGCACCACGGTGATCCCCTCACGCGCGTTGGGCGCGCCGCAGACGATCTGCTTGTCGCCCTCGTCGGTCTCCACGGTGCAGACCCGCAGCCGGTCGGCATCGGGGTGCTGTTCGGCGTGCTTCACCTTGGCCAGCGTGAAAGTCTTCAGCCGGTCGGCGGGATTGGTGATCTCTTCGACCTCGAGGCCCAGATCGGTCAGCGCCTCGGCGATCTCTTCCACCGAGGCGGTGGTGTCGAGGTGGTCTTTCAGCCAGGAAAGGGTGAATTTCATCGGTCTGCGCCCGTGGGTTATTTCCGGATCGCGCTGTCCTTATCCCATGTGGGCCGAGGGGGGAAGGGGCGCCCGCTGTATTCAGGGTGCGGCTGGGGCAGAAGCCGTTGGCGACTGTGCTTTCGACACCCCGCCCGCCCCACAGAAAAAGCCGCGCAAGCGCCGGACCGCGGGGCGGCGCAGCAACGGCTGATCGGCGCACTTTATGGCAGCCCAATTCGGGCGAGATCCGAATGGCGCTTGCGCGGCGCCCAACGGGCTTGTTCCGCGCAGGGGGCTCAGAGGTTTATTCGGGCCAGCGCAGCAGGCTTCCGAACGCCCCTAATCGTCATCCCGAATGATGTCCGGCACCCCCAGCCGGTCGATCAGCCGGTCGGTCTCGCGCTGGACCAGGGCAATGTTGCTGTCGCGCACCGTTGGCAGCAGCGCGCGGGCCTTGCGGACCTGGGCGTAATCGACCTCGGCCGCGATCAGTTCCGGCCCCTCGCCCGCCACCGCCAGCGGCTTGCCGAAGGCGTCGAGGATCCGCGAGCCGCCCCAGAAGGTCAGGTCCTCCTCGACCCCCACCCGGTTCACCATCACCGAGGGCGCGCCGTACATCATCGCATAGAAATGCATCGTCGCGGCCCAGCCGGCGGGGTTGTCGAAATCGCCGCCCACCGCCTCCACGCCCGAACTGATCGGCGCCACCAGCAGCGTGGCGCCATGCAGAAACGCCAGATGCGTGAGCGCCGGGTTCCACAGATCGGCGCAGATCAGCAGCCCCAGCCGCCAGTCGTCGCAGATCGCATGGGTGTCGACGAAGCGGCCTTGCGCGTAATACTTGGTCTCGATCAGCTTGCCGTAGGAGGGCAGGTTGATCTTGCGGTGGATATAGATCAACCGCCCGTTCTTATAGACGCCAGCCGCGTTGTAGAATTGCGCCGCCGGCCCCTCCTCGACGAAACCAACGATCAGGATCATGTCGCCGGCCGCACGGCTGAGCTCCAGCAGGCGCGGATCGCGGCTTTTCATCGTCACGTCGAGCAGGTTTTCGGCCCCATAGTGGCCGACCAGAGACAGTTCCGGGAACACCAGCAGATCGGCGCCGGTCGCCCGCGCCCGCTCCACCCAGCTGTGGTGTTCGGCGAAATTGGCGTCGAGATCGCCGATGGCGCTGGCGAATTGCGCAGCGGCAAGGGTGAGGATGCGCGACATGGGGCCTCCGGTCGGGTGGGTCGCGGGCAAGATGCGAAGGGTCGGACAGCGGAGCAAGGCGGTTTGCGGCAGGTGGAGTCGCAAACGGGCCAAAGGTGTGGATGCGGTCTTCTTGCAGGGGGTGAGCACCCCCCCATGCGCGGAATCGAGACCGAAGGCCGCCGCGCAAGCGGCTTGTTCTATAAGTCAGACGGCAGCGTCGAAGGCGGGTCAGAGCCCCCCTAATCCTCCATCCGGCGCGCCAGCACCTCCATCCGCCCCATGCGCCACAGGTGGATCTCCCGCGCCAGCCGCAACAGCAGGGGGACCGACATGTGGGCCCCGGTGGAGGCCGGGTGGTCCTGCACCACGATCGGCAGCTCTATCCCCTCGGCGACCCGGGCGAAGTATTCAAACATGCGCTCCTCGCTGGGCACCGGCTCCTGCGACGGGGTCAGCATCACGGCGTCGGCGCCGAGGCGCTGGGCCATGCGGCTCAGCTCGAGGGCCGCCCGGGTGCCGCGATGGCTGGCGCCGACCACCACCGGGAGGCGCCCGCCGGCGGCCGCGACGGCGGTTTCGATGGCCGCCTCCCGCTCGACGTCGGTCATCCGGTCGGCTTCGCCGAGCACCCCCAGGATGGTGACCCCGTCCACTCCGAGCTGCGCCATGAAGCGGATCAGCCGATCGAAGGAGACCAGATCGAGGGTTTCCTGTTCGTCGAAGGGAGTGGCCAGGATCGGGAAGACTCCTGTGAAGGTTACATCTCGTCCCATGAATCTCTCCTTGTTAACGCTCAGGCGGGTGCCGTCTGGGTCCGGTTTCCGAGTTTCTGGATCAGGGCCAGGACCACAAAGAGGCCGAACCCCGTGACATTGGTGAGGTAGCCGGGCCAGAACATCAGCACGGTAACCGCGCCGAAGCCCAGACGCATCGGCCAGTTCGCCACGCGGAAGAAGAACCCCTCGGAGAGGATGGCGAAGGA
>NPIG01000690.1_pt1 | contig 18842 bp, 13 predicted proteins | sample 8637441 | NCBI WGS metagenome assembly NPIG01 (sample SAMN07420675, study PRJNA396082) | bioreactor metagenome | isolation source: sample BR6 brine-fed electro-methanogenic bioreactor BR | place: Japan: Kochi | collected 2016-06-14 | reverse complement strand
CGCTCAACCCCTACGCCTACGCGCGGAACAACCCCATCGCCTTCCGCGACCCGAACGGCCAGGCCCCCATCGACGCGGCCACGCGCCTCAAGAGCGATTTCAAGAACTGGGACAAGCTCGCCCGGCCCAGTTTCCTCGGCTGGATGAAAGAAACCGATTTTAAAGGCGCCTACGACAAGATGAAGGAGACCAAGAAATTCTCCTTCGCCGGCATGCTGTTTGGCCTGCAGAAAAAGAAAGAGGACCCCGGCCTTTTTGTGCCCTTCAACAAGACCCACGCGAAGCTGGGCCTCGAACCGGCCACCTACACGGTCACCCGCTGGGGTGTGAAGGTGAAGGAAGTCAAGAACGTGGTCACCGAAGAGGAAATCGGCGAGGCGATCGAGGCGGCGGCCAACAAGAAAATTCACGGCTGGGTCAACAAGGTCCGCGGCAAACTGGGCATGAAACCGCTCATGGACTGGGACACGCTGCAGGAAGTGAAGAAGGTCAAGGGCGCCATCCGCCGAACCCAGGACAACAAGACAAAATCCACCCTCGAGGGGGTGCTTGAAGCAATCAAGGGCAGTGAGAAATCTCTCATGGAACGCGGCGATTCGGCGCGCAGCCGGCGCAAGAAGCCGCGCCAGGAGACGGTGGAACTCGAATGATCATGACGAGATTTGACTACGAAATGAAACGCGGCAATCTGCGGTCGAGGAATCGAAGGAGCGGAACCATGAACAGCACGGTGAGCGCACTCACGAAGCGGACCTTGCTTGTGCTCGGTTTCGGAATGGTGCTTGTGCAGGCGGCGCACGGCGGCATTCCGGAACCAGGCATCACGCTGTACGGCAAGGTACTGAACGAAACGGGCAACCTGGTCACGAGCGGCACGCTCGACTGGACCTACGAACCCCCGCTCGGGGGGAACCCCATCCAGTTGAGCACCGAACTGCGGGCGGTGAGCACGCCTCAAGGGCCCTTCTCCTATGTGCTGGAGATTCCCTGCGAGCGGCCAGTGAGCGGTTTTCCCGCTACCGGCAATACGCTGCAACTCGACATCGAATCGAGTGAGTACACCCGTTCCGCGACTGTGGAGAATCTGCCCGCTTCACTGGAAGCTCCCGAACTCGTGCAGATCAGTGTGGCCGACCGAGGCGCCGTCGAACGCGTCGACCTCGTCGTTGAGGGAATCGTCGTCAGCGCCCCGCCCGCTCCAACGCTGCCTTCGCCCGCCAATAGCGCCATGAATGTGCCCATCACGGGGGCGCTCACCTGGACCGGCGCGCCCTCCGTCACCGGATATGATGTCTACCTCTGGAAAGCCACCGATTCCGCGCCCGCACGCCCCGCCGCCGCAAACCTCGTCACGTCGCAGTATATCCTTCCTGAACCGCTCGATTTCTCGGCCACCTATAACTGGCAGGTTGTTGCAAAGAACTCCGTGGGCGCCACGCCAGGCGATATCTGGACCTTTACCACGGTAAGCGAATCCGGAGGCGAGGGTGAAGGCGAGGGTGAAGGGGAAGGCGAAGGCGAAGGTGAGGGTGAAGGTGAGGGCGAAGGCGAAACGCAATACGCCTGGGGTGACCTCTCCGGCACCGGAACCGGTGGCCTGGTAGACTGCAATGACAGCGCGGGCGGACAGGACGCCTCGCTTATCCTCCAGTGGTATGCCGGGCTGATTGATGACCTGGCCTCCTGCCCCAGCGGCACGGTCTACACCGCCCCCGACTTCCCGCCCGGCGCCGACGTCACCGGAGACGGGGTGCTCGGCGGGCAGGACGCCTCGGAAGTGCTTCGCTATTTTGCCGGCATCATCGATTGCTTCCCCGCCGACACCAACTGCGACGGCAGCGGTCCCGCGAAGGCGGTGGAAACCGCTACGCGCGTGCTCGCCATGCCGGACGAAATCGAGCTGCCCGGTGCAGGCGGTTATGTGAACGTGCCCGTGCGTATCGACCACGCTGCCGCGGTGACCAGTTACCGCGTCGAGGTCTTCTACCCGGCCGCGCAGCTGGAACTGCAGTCGGTCGTCCAGGGCGGCGCCGCCGGCGACTGGGCCGCGCCCACCACGCGCGTGCGCTATGGCACAGTAACCGTGGTCAACGCGGGACCCGCCGCCCTTGGCCAGGGCGGTGAACTGCTGATGCTCGGCTTCAAAGTCAAACCGGCGGCGCGTTCCGGGGAAATCCGCTTCAGCGCGCGGACCGAGTTGAACGACCGCCACATCCCCGTCAAGACCCAGAGCGCCAGTTTCACCAAGGCCGGCCTCGCATTCACGCTCGAGCCCGTCGGCGGCTATGCCGCGGTCGGTGATGACTTCGACTTCACCGTGACCGTCGAAGGCGCGGGCGGACCGCTGACCTACGAATGGCTGTTCAACGGCGCGCCGGTCGGAACCAACTCCCCCACGTTCACCATTGAAGATGTCGCGGTCGAGGATACCGGCATGTACACCTGCCGCGTCTCCGACACGGTCGAGACCATTACCTCGGCGCCCGCCGAGTTCATGGCGGTCGACAGTATTCCGGTTGCCTCGCTGGGCGGCCTCGCGATGCTCGGCCTGGCCACTGCGCTGGCCGGCGTCGTGGTGGTGCGCCGAAGAACGTGAAGCTTCCAGGGCAACCTGTCGAAGAACGGCCGCGCCCAGCCGGACGCGGCCGTTTCCATTTCTTGTGCCCGGGAGGCTGGAATTGACCCGGTGGAGCCTTTCCGGGCTCGCTCCTACAGGCCCAGCACGTTGTTCATGCGCGCGGCGATGTCGGCGAGCCGTTCCCGGTCGCCGCCGGAGACCTCCGCCGTGGCCCAGCCGGAATAGCCGATGCCCGTCAGTTCCTTGCGCACCGCCGGCCAGTCCACGCTGCCGTCGCCGATTTTGGAGTCAAACCCCTTCCACAACCCCTGGTTGAGCTGCTTCTGGCGGTCGTACTCCTTGACGTCGAGCTTCTTCACGCGCGGGCCCAGCGCCGCAATCCAGTGCTCGGGCCAGCCAAACCGCACCACGTTCCCGATGTCGAAGTAGGCGCCGGCCCATTCGCTGTCCAACTCGTCAAGATACCGGGCCATCTCGAGCGGACTCAGCAGGAAGTTGTTCCACACGTTCTCGACCAGCACGAGAATCTGCTGCGATTCGGCGTGGGGCAACGCCGCGCGGATTTTCGCCTGCGTGGTCTCGTAATTCGCGGCGTAGTAGTTGTTCTCATCCACGCGGCCGGCAACCACCAGCACCGAAGTCGCGCCGTAGAACTTCGCGCGGTCGACCGCGGCGGGAATATCGTCCGCCCGGCCCAGCACCACCCCGTGGATTTTCACGCCCGTCTCCCGGCTGGCCGCAAGCAGTTCCTCGGGTTCCACCTGCTCATCAAACTTCGGCTCGACCCCGTCGAAACCGAGTTCCTTGAGCATGCGCAGCTTCTCGAGCGGCGTCGCGTCCACCCGGATCATGTTGAATTTCACCGCTTTCTTGATCTTGCCGGTGAACTCGCCGGCTGGCGCGCCCGGCGCCGCCATCGCCGCGGCCGCCACCGCCCCCGCCGAGGCTTTGAGGAATGTCCGTCGATTCATGGTCGTTCTCCTTGTGCTCAAGCGCGGCCCGGCACGTGCACCTTGGCCTCGGGCGCGGGCCCCCAGGCCAGTTCCTTCGGGCCGAGGTCGAGGTCGCTCTCGAGCGCTTCCTGCCACGTCACCGCCTTGCCCGTGTATGCCGACATGCGCGCCATAATCGCCATCAGTGTGCTGTAGCACATGTACTCGTTTACAATCGGTTCATCATTACGAATCGCCGCGAACAGCGCGTCATGCTCGTTCTGGTACATGTCGTCCGGTCCGTCGGCCTTGTACACCCACGCGCCGTCCTTGCCTGCCATCCGGTGCTCCTGCACATACGCCGTGCCCGCCGTGCCGTAGACGTTGTCGTAGACGGCCGTCGTCGAGTTCTCCCACTGGCGGCACGAACTGAACGCCTTCACTCCGTTTTCCCACTCGTACACCGTGTTGAAGTGATCGTAGATGTTGCCATACTTCGGGTCGGTGCGCTGAATGCGGCCGCCGCTGGCCACCGCCCTGGCCGGATACACGTTGTCCATCACCCACGCGATTTTGTCCAAGCTGTGAATGTGCTGCTCGTTGATGTGGTCGCCCGACAGCCAGTCGAAGTAGATCCAATTGCGCATCTGGTATTCTATCTCCGACCATTCCGGCTTGTTCCCGCGATGCCACAGCCCGCCCGTGTTGTAGACCATCTCCATCGCCGCAATGTCGCCGATGGCCCCGTCCTGAATGCGCTGGACGGTCGCCTGCTTCGCGAACTGATAGCGGTAGCACAGGCCCGACACGATGCTCAACCGCTTCTCCTTCGCCTTGCGGCACGTCTCCAGCACCGAGCGCACGCCTACCGGGTCCACCGCCACCGGCTTCTCCGCGAACACGTGGCAGCCCTGGTCAATCGCATAGGCGATGTGCTTCGGCCGGAACTGCGGCGGGGCGCCCAGCACCACCACGTCGCAACTGTCCACCACGCCCCGGTAGTTGTCGAAATCGGCGAACATGTGTTCCTGGTCGACCACCACGCGGTCGGCGATATCCCAACTCTTCAGCTTCGCGAGGCTCTCTTCCACCCTGTCCATGAACGCGTCCCCCAGCGCGACCAGCTTCGCGTTCTTGTCCGCGCGAACCGCCTGCGCCACCGCGCCGGTGCCGCGCCCGCCGCAGCCGATCAGCCCCACCTTCAGCGTGCTGTCCGCCTCCTGTGCGCGCGCCGCTTTGCCCGTCAGCGCCGCCGCCGCCACGGTGGCGCCGGTCGCCTTGATGAAATCCCTGCGCGAGGCGGCCCCGCGGTTCCTGTCAGTTTGCCTGTTTGCCATGCCAACTTCACTCCTTTCGGTAAGACTGGAAATCACTGGTCTGTCCCGCCTATTGTGCGCATGGACGATTGACAACGCAAGCCAAACTCGAAAAAGCCGTGCAGGAACCACCACATGAACGCACACTTTTCCCATTCGGTCCTCTCCCTCCTGGCGCTGTGCCTTGCCGGCCTGGGGGCAACCGGAACCGCGGCACAAGCCCAGATGCCCCCGCGGGATGAACTCGGCCGCTCCGTCAAAATGCGCATCCTCGTCGACAAGGTCATGCAGAAGCACAACGGCTGGGCCGCCGAAGAATGGATGGTCGCGGAGGCGGCCGGGGCGGGATTCAACGTCTACTCCCCGCGCACCGGCTTCGACAGGTCTGATGAAGTGCGCCGAGTCGCGCAGTGGTGCGCCAACCACGGCATCTACTACATCCCGTGGATGCGCGGCAGCCTGTCCGCGCCTGACGGACCGGAAGCAAACGGCCAGCGCCTCGTCTGGGCAAGTGGCAATGAGCAGCCGTTGTGGAGCCCGAATTCAGACGCGTTCTGGGACTGGACCACGGAGTACGTGGTGCAATATGCCAAGCTCGCTGCGGAAATGCCGAATAGTCTCGGCGTCTTCCTGGATTACGAGAACTACGCGCGCGGCAAAGAGGGCAACCTGTATTCCCTCTCCTACGACGACATCATCCTCGGGAAATTCGCGACGGCGAACGGCATGGACATTCCGCAACTGGCGCTCGACGAACGCGCCGGCTGGCTCAGGGAGCAGGGGCTCGCGGACGCGTTCGAATCCTTTCAGGTGGCGCATTGGCGTGAACGCGCCCGGACCCTGCGCGATGCCGTCGATGCGCATGCGCCCGGATTTCAGTTCTGCATCTACCCCGCACCCGGCACCCCATTCATGGTTGAGGCGCTCTACCCGGAATGGGCCACCGCCAAGGCCCCGCTCATCCTCGCCGATGCCAGCACCTACGGCCGCCCCTCCGGGTTCATGGGCATCGGCGAGGCGCTCGCCGCCAACCGCCGCAAGCTGGAGGAACGCAAACAGGTTCCGCGCGAGGCGGGCATACAGCACATCTACCTGGGCGGCATCGACCCGGTTGTGCAGGGCGCCACGCCCGAGTTCTGTGGTCGCAATGCGGCCGCCATCGCCGGTGTGACCGATGGCTACTGGGTCTTCTACGAGGGCCCCGGGTACACCGAAGGCCATCCCGAATACTTCCGCTGGTTCAAGAAGGCGAATGAGTCCATGACGGCCGGGAGATACACGCTCGCGGGCGAAAGCACAGCCGAGGCGCTTCCGCCGGTCTTCGCCGAAGCCACCGAGGTCTTCGAACTGGCCCTGCCCGAGTCTCCCGGCGGAGCCGTTGCCTCCCCCACGGTCATGTTGCGCCGCGAAAACCTCGCCGTGCTCGCGCTACGCGCCGGCAGCGAAGCCGAAATCACGCTGCGCCATCATCGCGTTGGCAACTACACCGATAACCTGCACTACATTGCCGTCGGCCCGGGGGGGGACCGGCCCGTCAAAGGTGAAGTGCCCTTTGAGCAAACGGCCAAGGTCCGCCTTGAGCCCGAAAAGGATGGCATCTGGCTGCTCGGCCTATCCGCGGGCGGGTGCGCCTATTCCATCGTCAGCGCCAACGTCCCGGTCGGGCTGTACGCAGGCACGGGCCTGCAACTGTTTCGCGGCGCCGGCTCCCTCTTCTTCCACGCGCCTGAAGACGCAACCGCATGCACCATAGAGACAAAGGGCTCCGGCGGGGAGACTGCGCGGGTGAATATATATGCGCCTGATGGCGCCCTCGCAGCCACGGGCCAGACCACGCGCAGCAGCCAGAAGGCCGCAATCCCGTTCACACCCGGCGCGGCCGCGGGGAAAGTCTGGCGCATTGAGGTCACCCGCGCCGACGAAGGCGCCCTCGAGGACAATGCGCTGAAACTGCTCGGGCCCCTACCGCCCGTCGTGTCACTGGACGCGGCCCGAGTCTTCAGGAGACCGTGACCCGCCGGCGCTGGGGCGCACACTCGCCTCAGTAGATGGACTTCATCGACCAGGCCAGCAATGTCTTGACGGTGACGCCGCCGCCTTCGCTGTAGAGTGCGATACGCTGGTTCTCGGGCTCGTAGTCATGCCAGGCAACGGCGGCCTGCCGGCCGTTCGCGAAGACCTCGACCATCCCTTTGTCAACAAAGATGCGGAGCGTCAAGTCCTCCCCTTCTTCAAGGGTGAACGGCGGTTCGACGTAGTCCACGGTCAGCGTGTCCCGGTCCGCGCCGCAGGCAATCCCGAATCCCCCCTTGCCCGCGTCATTCGTGAGAATGCGCACACCGAATTCCCGCGCTTCCGGGGCGGCAAAGACGACCTCCAGTTCGAGGGTATCCCCCTGGATTTCCTGCAATACATGCGCCGTTCCCGATGGCACCGCAATGCCTTCCAGGCGCTTCCCATCGAAACGAAGCGTTTCCAGTTCGCGCAGCGGCCGAATGCGCAGCATGCCGTCATCCCCCAGGCTGAGTTCGCGCGGAAGCGATTGAATGCCCGGCTGGAGCTTCTCATTCATGAGCTGGTCGAAATCCTTGCTTCGCTTCACCCGCTGCATGTCGTTGACCCAGGGCGTGCACCACGCCCACATCACCCGGCGCCCGTCGGGCGTCAGCAACGATTCCGGCGCGAAGAAGTCCCAACCCGCCCAGTTCAACAGCGCGTGGTGCTCGGGCAGATACTGCCCGTCCTTGAAATCACCCAAGTAGTAGCGCGCACCCAGCCCATGGATGATGCACAACAGCATCCACTTGCCGCCGAGCTTGAACATGTTCGCGCAGGACACATCCTCACCCTTGTCCACGCCGAGATCATCCGGAAAATCCGGATGAAACAGTTCCCCCTGGAATTCCCAGTCCTTGAGGTCTTTCGAGGTGGAAAAATTCGGGTTCTGCCCGCCTGCCAGGGCGTAGTAGGTCTCGCCAATGCGCCAGCAATCCGGGTCCCAGTGCCGCATCTCCGCCGGCCTGCCCGAGGCGTCCCGCGGCTCCACGGGAACGCTCGGACTCCATTCGTTCAGGTTACCGTCCAATGCGACGGCGATCTGGTTCCGGTCGGAACCCTGCCCATGATAGATGATCGCCGGTTTTCCCTGCTTCGTCAGAAACGCGGTGCCGCTGAACATGCCGTGTCCCGTGAGCGGTGGCGTCAAGATCGTCGGCTGCCATTCCCAATGCACCATGTCGTCACTTGTCACATGCGCAAAGGAATGCCCGTGGCTCTGGTAGATGTAATGCAGGTGATACTTCCCGTTGTAGTGAATCGCGCAGTTTGGGTCGGCAGGGATCGCCCGGTCCGGCCCCGGATGCGCCAGATGGTAGGTCAGCCAGGTGTCCGGAAGGTCATCGGGCATCTTCGGCGTCTCGAGCTCAAAGGGCGCTTCCACAACCTCCGACTTTTTCACCGCATTCTCCCTTCGCATGGCCACCAGTACCGATTTGTTGTTCAGTATCAGTTTCCCGTCCTGCACTTCGCCGCCACCTTCCAGCAGGAAATACGGAAAGCGCCCCGTCCTCTCCCCCGCGCCCGCTTCAAAGTCCCACCAGGCATATAACTCCGCCGCGTTCGCCTCGTTCGGTGTCAGCGCGTTCAGTTCGTCCATATTCAACGCGCGCGCGTAGATGCGGGCATCCTCAATACTCCCTGTGATGCGGTTCCCGGATTGCGCGCCCACATGGCGCAGGCCAAACACGGCCATGTTCGTATCCGCACTCAAGAGGTCGACAGCGCCGGTTTCGTACGACGCGTATTGTGCCCCGTCGCGATACAAGGTGACCGTGCCGCCCTCGTACACAATCGCCAATTGCACGAGTTCATCCGGGGCGGCGGTCTCTTCCGGGTAGCCGCTCTGGTCTTCCTCAGTCCGCGAGAACCCGTCGCTGCCGGCCATCCACCTGGCGCGCGCACGTTCCCCGAAAACAATCGCGTCAAAACGCTCCCGGTGTTGCACAGTCAATACGCTGCCGCCGCGCTGCGCCAGGTTGTCCAGGCTCACCCAGGAAACCAGCGTCTTGTCGGCGGAACCCTCCGCCGCCCAGATGTCGCCCGTACACACAATCCCGAACGCAAGGCAAAGCCCACTCAGGAATCGCATCATGTCTTCCCCGTCCTTTCATGTACGCAACGTGTTTTCCGGCCGCAGTTTCAACGGCAGGGCCAGCCCCCCTCCCTGCCAGACAATACCGCACCGGTCGCGGTTGAACCAAGCAAGGCCTGCTCTCAAGTCCTGCACACTGCGCGCCGATGTTCCCCCTCTGTACCTTGGACGGTGTTCTGCTCTATATTGCCAACAGTCGCAACTTGATGGAGGTCAACGTATGGGTATGCTCCTGGGACTGGTTGCCGTGCTGGGCGGATTGCCGCTTGAACCCTGGGATACGGCCGGCGAAGCGGTGTTTCGGAAGCAGGCGTCCGTCGCCCGCGAATACGTGGACGGTTTTATTTGGCTGGATGCGGAGGATTTCCAGGATTACGGCGGATGGAAAGTCGACACGCAGTTCGTGCACCTCATGGGGTCGGCCTATCTCATTGCGCCCGGTGTGGGCGAACCGGTCGCGGACGCGGTGACTTCCATCGAGCCTGCGCAGGCGGGCCTCTGGCACGTCTGGGTGCGTTGCCGGGACTGGCTGCCTGCATATCATCCCGGCCGGTTCCGGGTCCGCGTCAATGACACCGTGCTCCCGGCCGTNNGAACAGGATACGTGGTGTTGGGTCCGCGCGGGCGAAGCGACGCTTGAAGCCGGCGAGAACACGCTGGCGTTGCGGGCTCTGTCCGGCGGTTTCGCGCGCTGTGACGCGCTGATCTTGACACGCAACCCGGATTACGTGCCCCCGGACGAAATGGAGGACATCGAGAAGGAGCGGGCACGGCTGACGGGCCTCTCGCTTGCCGCGCAGCACCGGGGCGATTTCGACGTGGTGGTGGTCGGGGGCGGACCTTCGGGGTGTCCCGCCGCAATCGCGGCAGCGCGGCTCGGCGCAAAGACCGCGCTCATACAGGACCGGCCGGTGCTGGGCGGAAACGCCAGCCTGGAACTGGGTGTCGGTTTGGCAGGCGCATCCATCTCGCAACGCAACGCCCGCGAATCCGGGATTATTGAGGAGGCGTCGCGCATGCGCGCGCATCATGGCTGGCGGCGCGACACCATCGCGTTTCACCGGCTTGCCGGGGCAGAGGAGTCGTTGACGCTCTTTCTCAACACGCGGGTCATCGACGCGACCATGGGCGGTCCCGGCGAAATCGCCGGGGTCAAGGCGGTCGACACGTTGACGGGCGCCTATTCGACCTACGGCGCAAAACTCGTCATCGACTGCACCGGAGACGGCTGGGTGGGGTACTACGCCGGAGCCGAATACCGGCTGGGCCGCGAACCCCGCTCGGAGTATGGCGAGCCGGACGCGCCGGAAGAGCCGGACGAAATCACCATGAGCGGCTGCATCATGGGAAGGCATGGGGTCGGCTACCGGGCGGAACGGACGGACAACCCCGTGAGCTTCACCGCGCCACCATGGGCGGCCGCGTTGCCCGACCTCGTCGAAGCAGGGCGGCATCCGCGCAACATCTCGTCCGGGGAATGGTGGATGGAGCATGCCGGCACGTGGGACGACCTCGAAGACGCCGAACGTGCGCGGGATGAACTCATCCGCATCTCTTTCGGCTACTGGGACTACCTCAAGAACCGGTGGCCGGAAAAGGGGCAGGTGCGCAATCACACGCTTGTCTATGTGCCGTGGATCGTGGCAAAGCGGGAAACGCGGCGGCTCATGGGCGACCATGTGCTGACCACCGACGAGGTGTTGTCCGGCACCCTGTTCCCAGACCGGATTTCGTACGGCGGATGGCCGGTCGACATTCACAACCCGGACGGGATCTACAAAGGGACGACGCCCTATCACACGAACTACCACATCGACGACATGTATACCGTGCCCTACCGGTGTCTGTACTCGAAGAACATCAACAACCTGCTGTTTGGGGGGCGCTGCGCCAGCGTCAGCCATTTTGCGCTGGGCACCGTCCGCGTGCAACGCACCCTGGCGACGCTCGGCCAGGCGGCAGGCACCGCGGCGGCGCTCTGTGTCCTGCACGGAGTCACGCCGCGCGGTCTATATGAACGGCACATCGGCGAACTCCAGCAGACCCTGCTGCGCTACGACCAGTACATTCCCGAAGTGGCCAACGAGGACCCCGACGACCTGGCCCGGACGGCGCGGGTCGCCGCCTCGAGTACCGCGCGGGGCGTGCAGATGGATACCGACGAGATACAGATGTCCTCCCTGTATCACCCCATGAATCACAAGCGCGGCATGATGCTGCCGGTGGCCCACGGAATAATAGACCGGGCGAGACTCTACTTGAGGTCGGAGCGGGATGAACCGGCAACGCTGCGGCTGCATCTCCGTGAAGCGGCCCACCACGATGACTTTTCGAGCACGGAAGACCTGGCCGTGATGGAGGCCACCCTCGCGCCCCGGCAGGACGACTGGCTGGTCTTTGAAGTCAATCAGCCGGTTGCCACTTCGCATGCCTGGCTTTGGCTCGAGCCGGTAAAGGGGGTTGAGTGGCGCCTGATACAATCCGGAATACCCGGCATGAAGCGGGCCTATGCCGCGCCGGGCGCGGATGGGGATGCCGCATGGACCCGGCCCGGCGGCTATTACGCCTGTCTGCTGGAGCCGCCCATCACGGCCGCAGCCGACTGTTCCCCGGAAAATGTGCTCAGTGGCGTTTCCCGCATGACCGACAGCCACACCCACATGTGGCGGTCGGCCCCGGATACGGACCTGCCGCAATGGCTCGAACTCGAATTCCCGGAGGAAACCACGTTCAATACGGTGCAACTGACGTTTGTCACGGACCTCGATACCCGGCACCTTGCTCCAACCGATGTGCTGTCCGGCGTCACCGCGTACCGGTTGCAGATTCCGCAGGACACCGGGTGGAAGACCATCCTCCAGGAAACCGGAAACTATCAGCGCTGGCGGCGGCACAGCTTCCCGCGTATGAACAGTTCCAGACTCAGGGTCGTCATTGACAGCATCACCGCCATGAGTTCCGCCGCGGTATACGAAGTGCGTGTCTATGATTCAAGCAATACGTAGAACGCAGTAATGTCGCGCGTTGTACGAATTGGCCGCCATCCGATAGAATCTGCAGCCCGCTCCATACGGAGGAGACTGAACATGCGCATCTTTTCAATCGTGGCCGTGATACTGGCAGGCACTTTTCCCGCAAGCGCGGCCGGCTTCCAGGCGGGCTACGCCCAGTGCGACATCACGCCCCAGGGTCCCGTGCCCATGTGGGGCTACGCGAAGTTCAACCGGCCGGAAAACATGTCGACCGGCACGCTTGACCCGCTGTACGCCAAGGCGCTGGTGTTGGCGGCGGGCGACGAAAAGGTGGCGATTGTCGGCATGGACACGGGCCGCGCGCCCTACGAGCCCATGGTGGACCGCATCCGCAAAGCCGTGGCCGAGGCTTCCGGCGTCGATCACGTGCTGCTGGCGGGCTCGCACACGCACCACGGCCCCGCGCTCGAGTTGGTTCCCGTGCCGGGCAAAGACCTGCCGGAACTCGAGTACACCTGGAAGTACTATGAAGAACTCGAGCGCAAACTTGTCGAGGTCATCAACGAGGCTGCGAGGAACGCGCAACCGGCCGCGTGGGGCTGGGTCTCCGGCGAAAGCGCCGTCAACCGCAACCGGCACACCCAGGAGGAACCCATTCCCATCGACCGCGAGCTTTTCCTGCTGCGTGTGGACGACCCCGGCAGCCAGCCCATCGCCTACGTCACGAACTTCGCCGGCCATCCCACGAATCACCCGCCAAAGAACAACAGATTCACCGCGGATTTCTGCGGCACCATGATGGGCATCGTCGAGAAGGAGCTCGGCGCACCATGCATGTTCCTCCAGGGCGCGGCGGGCGACCTGCAATGCGATATCGACGATTCGCTCTGGGGCGAGAAGGACTTCAAGGACGAGGTGGGTGAGAAACTGGCCGCGGAAGTGCTCGCGCTCGCGCCGAAAATCCAGACGCACGCCCCCGGCCGGCCCAGTGTGCGCGGCGACTTCGAGGAATTCGACTTCGCCTGCACCATGGACCTCAAGGACGAGGCCAAGATGAAACAACTGACCTTCGCCTTCGGCGAATCGCTCGCGCACAGCTTCAAAGAGAAATACGCGGACGGGCGCATGCATCCGCGCCTGACCACCGTGCTCATCAACAACGAACTCGCCATTGTCGGCGCGTCGGGCGAATTCTTCAGTGACCTCGCCAATCACCTCAAGAGCGCCGTGGACGGCCCGGAAGTCCTCTTCGCGGGCTACTGCAACGGCCACGACCTCTACTTCCCCACCCGCCGCGCCTTCGAACAGGGCGGCTATGGCGCCAACGCTGTCAGCGCCTGGATAGAGCCCGGCGGCCCGGAGCAAATGATCGAAAAGGCCATCGCCAACATCGCCGCGCTCGCCGAGTAGGGGGGAAGAACGCACCACAGAGACACAGCGGGCGCAGAGAATGCGCAGAACAAAAAGGTGGCGGCAATAGAATGGGGATGAATAAGCTTGGATGAACTGGCCCTGAGACTGCCGGTTGCCTGGTGGTGGGCACTGCTCGGGCTGGGTATCGCCGCCCTTGCGCTCTGGGCTATGGCCCTTCGGGCGGAGTTCCAACGGTCGGACATGTCTTTTCTCACCTATCTGAAATCCAGGCCAGGACCCAGGTGTCTCGTCTACTTCCTTGGCTTCCCTGTGACGCTCTTTATCGGCCTCGCATATTTCAAGCTGTATGAATTGCCAACCCACGCACCGGTTGTCTTCGCAATTGGTACTTGTCTATGGATTCTCCTCCATGGAGGAACTATGTTCCTTTTTATGCGTGCAGCCACGAGAGGTGGAATGCAGCCAGTCCTCGATTATGCCTGGGAACTGGTCGGGCTACAAAAGAACCGACGAGGTCTTCAGGTGGTTATCGACCAGAATTCAAGAGCCCACCCCGAAAACACAGTGAGCACCGATAATACGGATCGACAGGAGTAAAACATACCAACCGAATTGGTGTTCATTCGTGTGCATTCGTGGTTCAAACCGAGTCCGCACAAGTCCGCCGCAACGAACCAACCGGCGCATGTGGACATGCACCCTCCCGGAAAGGATTCCCGTCCCGCCGCCGTCGAAATGGACTGGTCCGAAGCGTGCATTCCCTTTCACGGCTTGCTATGGTAAAGCGTTCAAACCCGAAACGAATCATGAGCACAGTCTGGAGGAGAAATCATGCGTGACCAACTGGCGATAAACGGCGGCCCGAAAACGGTAACGAACACGCTCACCGGTTGGCCGAGATTCAGCGATGACGCGGTGCAGGCCGTTGAGCAGGTGCTGCGCTCCGGCAAAGTCAACTACTGGACCGGCCCCAAGGGCATGGAGTTCGAGAAGAAGTTCGCCGAATGGCAGGGCAGCAAGTACGCCATCAGCGTGAACAGCGGCACCGCCGCGCTCCNNGGTCATCGTGCCCAGCTACACCTTCATCGCCTCGTCGTTCTCGATCCTGCAGGCGGGCGCCATCCCCCGTTTCGCCGACGTCAACATCGACGACCATTGTATCAGCGTCGAGTCAGCGGAAAAGCTGGTCAACGAACGCACGAAAGCCATCATGCCGGTCCACCTTTACGGCAACGTCTGCGACATGGACAAGATCAACGACTTCGCCAAACGCCACAACCTCTATGTCATCGAGGACAACGCGGAGGCCTTCGGCGGCGCGTTCAAGGGCAAGAAGACGGGCACACTCGGGCACATCGCGGGCTGCAGTTTCTGCCAGAACAAGACCTTCACCACGGGCGGCGAAGGCGGCATGATCACCACCGACGACGAGGCGCTGGCCTGGGAGGCGCGCAGCCTGCGCGACCACGGCTACAACGTGCGCGAGCGTCTCAATCTGCTCGAACTCGAACAGAAACTGCCCTACATCCACGACCGGCTCGGCTGGAACTACCGCATGACCGAGATGCAGTCGGCCATCGGCCTCGCGGAGCTTGACCGCATGGACTCGTGGAACATGCCCGCGCGCCGGCGCAATGCGCACGTTGTCATGGACGCGCTCAAGGACCTGCCCCAGGTGCGCTACATGCCCATCGACACGGAAGAACGCCGCAACGGCTTTTATGTCATGGCCTTCAGCCTCGACGTCGAGGCCATGGACTGCGACATTGCCGGGTTTGTCGATGCGGCCGGCGCCGAGGGTGCGCCCGTGTGGAAGGTCTTCTGGCCGCAGTGCCACACCGAAGGCGCCTTCCGCAATAAGCGCGGCTTCGGCGATTCCGGGTTCCCCTTCACCTCGACCGAGTACACCACGTCCGGCCATGCGGACGTGACCCAGGTCGAAATCCCGAATGCGCTCTGGCATCAGGACCACACCTTCACCTGCTTCGGCTTCCCCACCTTCACCGAAGACGACATGCAGCAGATTGCCGAGGCGCTGGTGAAAGTCATCAAGGCGTACAGCAAGTGACGGAGGTGCAAACGTGAGCGGCTTGCGCATCGGCATGGCGGAGGTGGATTACGCGCCCCCGCCGGGCCTGCCCCTGCTCGGGCACCTGCGGGACGACTACCTCGCGCGCGGCACGCACGACCCGCTCCACGCCAAGGCGATGGTCCTTGAGCACGGCGGTGTGAAGCTTGCCCTGCTCTCGGTCGATGTGTGCCTGCTGCCGCGCGAACTCGTCGCCATGATGCGCGGGCACATTGCCGCACACTGTGGCATCGCCCCGGAGAACACGCTCATCTGCGCCACGCACATCCACAGTGGCCCGGCGGTCACACGCATTTATGAGACTCCGAAAGCGGACGATGCGACCGTCGAGCAACTGATGCGGCGCGCGGCGGAAGCCGTGGTGGAAGCCGACCGAACCCTCGCGCCGGGCGCACTGCGCATCGGCTATGCGAACGAGGACCGGCTGGTCTTCAACCGGCGCCTGCGCGACATCTCCGGCGGCATTCGCATGAACTGGGAATTGCCCGCGCCCGAAGACATCGCCGAAACGCTGGGCCCGGTGGACCCGCGCGTGGCCGTGGTGGCGGCCGAGCGCGAGGGGCGCCTGTGCGGCGCACTGGTGAATTACGCCCTGCACCCCGCCGTGCTCGATTACCGTAACCACCTGTACAGCGCGGGCTGGCCCGGCCAGACGGCGAACGCAATGAAACGCGTGCACGGGGACGGTTTCATCACCTTATTCCTGCTCGGCTGTTGCGGCGATGTCAACCACATCGACCACACCGACCCCTTGCGCGCAGAAGGCTTCCACATGACGGAACGCATCGGGTACATGGTGGCCGCGGCGGCGGCGGAAGCCGTGCGCACCTCGGAACCGCTGCCGGCAGCGCGCCTCGGCACCGCCACCCGGCGTCTTCCCTGCGAACGCATCAAGCTTTCCGACGAGCAATACGCCTGGGCCCGGGAGGCGCTGGGCGCGAGCGCGCCGCAGTCCGGCATGGACGGGCTGCCCATCGAGCACATTGCACCGACCTGGCTCAGGCTTTACGCAGAGCAGCATAAAGACGACGCGGTCGAGGCGATGGCGCTGCGCATCGGCGACTTGGCGGTGGCGGCCATACCCGGCGAACTGTTCTGCGAACTCGGGCTCGCCCTCCGCGCGGACTCGCCCGCGCCGCACACCCTGGCTGTCGAACTGGCAAACGACGCCGTAGGCTACCTGCCCACGGCGGCCGCATTCGAACAGGGCGGCTACGAAGTGACGCCGGGCGCCACGCGCTATGTGCCCGGCACGGCGGAACGCCTCGTGCAGGCCCAATTGCAGCAACTCAATACGCTTTTTCAATGACGCGAAGGAGGAAACGGTCATGGCGAACAAGGTGAAATGGGGGGTGATTGGTTCGGGCGGCATTGCGCGGCGGCGCACCATCCCCGAGGGCATCGTGCCCGCGGAAAACGCGGAACTCACCGCGGTCTTCGATGTCGACTCGGTTGCGAACGTAGAAATCGCCCGCGAATTCCAGGCGCAGGCCTGCGCCAATATCGAGGCGCTGCTCGCCGCGGAACTCGACGCCGTCTATGTGGCCTCTCCGGTGGACCTGCACTACGAGCACGTGTTGCAGTGCGCCGCGGCAGGCAAGCATGTGCTCTGCGAGAAGCCCCTCGGCATGACCCCCGAGCAGGCGCGCGAGATGATTGAAGCCTGCCGGGAAAAGGGCGTTTGTCTCGGTTGCGCCTTCATGATGCGCTTCCAGTCCCAGCACCAGGAAGCGCTGCGCCTCATCAGCCAGGGCAAACTGGGCACGCCCTGCTATGCGCGCGCGCAACTGTCATGCTGGTATCCGCCCATCGAGGGCGCATGGCGCCAGGACCCGGCGCGCGGCGGCGGCGGCTCGCTGATGGACCTCGGCGGCCACTGCATCGACCTGCTCGAGCTGCTGCTGGGCAAGGTGGTCCGGGTCAGTTGCTTCACGCACAACACCGTGCACGATTACGCGTCCGAGGACAGCGCCGTGGCCATGCTCGCCTTCGAGAACGGCGCGCTCGCCACGGTCGACGCCTTCTTCTGCATGCCCGACGCCGCCAGCAAGAACGTGCTCGAACTTTACGGGTCGAAGGGAAGCATCCTCGCGAAGGGCACCATTGGCCAGGGGGAAGCAGGCGAGATGACCGCGCTCCTCGAAGCCACCGAAGCCGGGTACGACGCCCAGCAGGCCCGCGCGGCCGCCGAAGGCCTGACCATCGCGCCGGCGCCCGTGAACATGTACCGCGCCGAGATCGAGGCCATGAGCAAGTCCATCCTGGAGGGCGGGGCGTGCCCCATAGACGCGGAAGCGGGGTTGCGCAGCCAGCTTATCCTGACCGCCTGCTACGAGTCCGCCCGCACCGGTCAGGCCGTCACTATCGCGTAATGCCTGTCAGGCGGTCTCTTCGGCCGCGGCCGCGTTCCGGCGCGCCGCCGCAACACTCGCGGCGAGTGTGTACTGCGCGCCCATGTAGAGAATACCCGTGCACACAAAAGCCCACCACGATGAATCCAGGAAGTGGGTGTAGCCCACAAATCCGTCTGAAACCCAGAAGGCGCACGCGCCAAACGCCATAAGGCGTCCTCCCGGCTGGCGGATTGCGCCCACCGCAAGCGCGCACATCAGGGAGATCACAACCATGTACAGCAGCACCCAGGCATGCAGCGCCCCGGGAATCTGGGGGAAGAACCAGGCGTACAGCAGCGCGCCGGGCACCAGCAGGACCCCGAATGCCACCCCCGCCCAGCGCAGTTGACTTCCATGCCGACGGAAAGCCAGCGCGTAGAGAAGATGCCCCGCCAGGAAGGTCAGCAGACCCGCGAGGAACCGGTCCCAGCCGCCGAAACACAGCCAGAAATCGCCCCAGTATCCGCAGACCAGGCCCGCAAGCACCAGGCGGCCATAGCCGAAACGGCCGCCCCCGGCAAACACGGCCACGGTAATGAAACCGAAGGAAACGCTCAGCCGAGCCAGCACCTCCGAAGTCAGCCTGACTCCCGTGATCGGGGCCAGGACCGCCGCGCCGCCGTAGCAAAGCACCGCAAGGGCCACGAGCATCAGCACATCCAAAGCGCCCCGCTGCAGTCTGGTCGTCTCCGTCGGCACGGCCATCCCTCCTTCACTGTTTCCTAGCAGAGTATATCGTATGCCGCATTTTGAGTCAACAAACCGCGTTCCCGTCACCCGGAACTGTGGAAACCATCCAACCAAATAGACGGTCCATTTATGCAAACGCTTGCACTGGCAGTGAAAGGCGCCCCCTAATGAGAACGTGGACTCAATATACCGTAGCGCTTCTTCTAGCCGGGTGTGCCGCCGGCTCAGCATCCGCGGAGAATCGCGTGCTCCTGGACTTCTCGGAATCGCCTGGCCCGGCAGAACTCGCCATTGAAGGCGCCGCGGTTTCGTATGAGCCGCACGATGCCGGCCGGCGCCTGGTCGTTT
>NPIG01000887.1_pt1 | contig 18868 bp, 21 predicted proteins | sample 8637441 | NCBI WGS metagenome assembly NPIG01 (sample SAMN07420675, study PRJNA396082) | bioreactor metagenome | isolation source: sample BR6 brine-fed electro-methanogenic bioreactor BR | place: Japan: Kochi | collected 2016-06-14 | reverse complement strand
ACCGAGTTGAGCGACTGGCGCAGGGTCGAATCCGGTTCGACCAGGTCGGGGAACCGCTCGGTCAGGAAGCTTTGCAGATCGTGGAACAGCTTGGGCGCGATATTGAACAGCTCGACCGCCTGGCTGATCAGCGTCGGCACCACCAGGAGCGCCATGATCACGAAGATCAGCACCGCCAGCACGGTGATGATGCCGGTCGCCAGCGGGCGCGAACAGCCGGCGCGTTCCAGCCGGTCGGCCACCGGGTCGAGGAAATAGGCGATCGCCCCGCCCAGCACGAAGGGCAAGAGCACGTCGCCCAGGAACCACAGCACCAGCGCGGCCACCGCCAAGGCGATGCCCCAGTATCTGAGCTGATCCCTGACCGGAAGTGCCATGCGCGCCCCTCTTGTTCCGTTCTTTCCTTGGCGCATCGGCGGCGGCGTTGCAAGGCCCGGGATGGGCACAGCGCAAAACCCGCCTTGCCGATTGCCTGACCGCCCCGATTGGCTTAGACCCGGCAAAAAGCCGTTATCGTAAGGATACATCCATGCGCCTGAGCCGCTATTTCCTGCCTGTTCTGAAAGAAAACCCCGCCGAGGCGCAGATCGTCAGCCATCGCTACATGCTGCGCGCGGGCATGATCAAACAGCAGGCCGCCGGGATCTATTCCTGGCTGCCGCTGGGCTTCAAGGTGCTGCGCAAGCTGGAAAACATCGTGCACGAGGAACAGGTCCGCGCCGGCCATATCCCGATGCTGATGCCGACGGTGCAGCCCGCCGACCTGTGGCGCGAGAGCGGCCGCTACGACGATTACGGCGAGGAAATGCTGCGCATCCGCGACCGGCACGACCGCGATATGCTCTATGGGCCGACCAACGAGGAGATGATCACCGACATCTTCCGCGCCCATGTCAGCAGCTACAAGGATCTGCCGCTGACGCTCTATCACATCCAGTGGAAATTCCGCGACGAGATCCGCCCGCGCTTTGGCGTGATGCGCGGGCGCGAGTTCTTCATGAAGGACGGCTACAACTTCGACCTGACCAAGGAAGACGCGCTGCACGCCTATAACCGCCATCTGGTCAGCTACCTGCGCACCTATGAGCGGATGGGGCTGCAGGCGATCCCGATGCGCGCCGACAGCGGGCCGATCGGCGGCGACGATACCCATGAATTCCTGGTGCTGGCCGACACCGGCGAGTCCGAGGTGTTCTATGACAGCGCGGTGACCGATATTCGCCTCGGCGCGCGCGACATCGATTATGACGACAAGGCGCAGTGCCAGGCGGTGATGGAGGAGTTCACCGCGCTTTACGCCCGCACCGACGAGACCCATGACGAGGCGGTCTTCAACCAGGTGCCGGAGGCGCGCCGCCGCAGCGCGCGCGGCATCGAGGTGGGCCAGATCTTCTACTTCGGCACCAAGTATTCCGAGCCGATGGGCGCCACCGTGCAAGGGCCGGACGGCAAGCCGGTCGCGGTGCACATGGGCAGCCACGGCATCGGCGTGAGCCGCCTTGTCGGCGCCATCATCGAGGCCAGCCACGACGACAAGGGCATCATCTGGCCCGAGGGGGTGACGCCGTTCCATTGCGGGATCGTCAACCTGAAACAGGGCGACGAGGCGGCCGACGCCGCCTGCGAGCAGATCTATGCGGCGCTGACCGCGGTGGGGCTGGAGCCGCTCTACGATGACCGTAACGAGCGGGCGGGCGGCAAGTTCGCCACCATGGACCTGATCGGCCTGCCGTGGCGGATCACCGTGGGGCCGCGCGGCCTGAAGAACGGGGTGGTGGAGCTGACCAGCCGCCGCACCGGCGAGAGCGAGGAGCTGAGCCCGGAAGAGGCGGTGAAGAAGGTGGCCGAGATCTATCAGCCGCACCATGAAGCCTCGCCCCATTGGGAGCCGATGGCGAAACGCTCGTTCCACACCTGGTTGTGAGGCCGGGGCCGCGCGGGGGCGCGCGGCGGGCAAAGGGATCGGGGGCCGGGCCGGAAGGATCCGGCCCTTTCGCTGTCGCGGATCAGACCTGCGGGCGGGGGCAGAGCACACCGGCGGCGGGCCGGCCGGGCAGGGGGCGCACGGCGGGGCGGCCGAGGCGCGCCGACAGTTCCCTCAGGCTGGCGCCGAGGTAGCGCATCGAACAGATGCAGGGGCCGTCCGGGCCGAGGGTGAGGCATAGCCGCCCGTTGCGGAAGGCCAGCGCATAGCCGCGCCGGGCAAGCGCGGCGGTCAGCGCCTCCCAACTGGCCGAGCGCGCCACGAGGGGCTGCAGCCAGCAGCGCAGCAGCGCCGCGGATTCACTGTCGATCGGCGGGCTGTCGAGGTCCGCCGAGCCGGTCGGGCCGGGGATGGGGGTGGACGCCTGCGTGGCCGCGGCGTGCAAAGTCGGAGTCGGAACCATTTTGTCCTCCATTCCGCTGTCCTGTCCCCCAGGTTCGCAAATGGAAAGCTCACAAGAGCCGGCGCATGAGGCAAGAAATATTCGCCAATTCCGTATATTATGGGGCTCAATTAAGACTATTTGTGGCGCTAATCGCACGTCTGTTGTGCAGATTGTCCACAGCATGGGGCGGTCGCCGCCTCAGAGCAGGCCGCGCAGCGCGAAGGCCAGCAGCGCCAGCAGGCCGACCGCGTTCAGCCCCGCATAGGCCAGCGCGGTGCGGCGGCGCAGCGGCAGGCGGGAAAGCCATCTAGTCATAGCTGAACCTCTCCGACAGGATGTTGCGCGACGGGACGCCGAGGCCGATCAGCGCATCCTCTGCCGCCTCCAGCATCGGCGGCGGGCCGCACAGCACGTAGAGCCAGCGCCGGTGCGCGGGGTCGCCGAACTGGGCGCGCAGCAGGTCGGGGGTGACGACCCCGGTGGCGCCCTGCCAGCCCTCGGGCGGTTCGCTCAGCACATGGGTCAGCCGGGTGCCGTGGTCGCGCGCCAGTGCCTCGAGCTCGGCGCGGCAGGCGATCTGTTCGGCGGTGCGGTTGCCGTAGATCAGCGCCGTGGGGCGCCGGTCGCCGCACGCGTGCAATTCGCGCAGGATGCCCATCATCGGCGCCACGCCCACCCCGCCCGCGATCAGCGCGATGCCCGGGGCGTCGTGGTCGGTGACGGTCAGGTGCCCGTGCGGGCCGTCGAGATAGGCGCGGCTGCCGGGTTCGATCTGGCCGATGGTGCGGGTGAAATCGCCCAACTCCTTGATCAGGAACCGCACCTCGGGCCCGGCCGAGGGGGCCGAGCTGATCGAAAAGGGGTTTTCCTTGGGGCCGAAGGGGCTGTTGCGGATGTTCAGCCAGGCGAACTGCCCGGCGCGATAGCGGAAGGCAAAGGCGCGCGCGGGGCGCAGGGTGACCTCCCAGGTGCGCAGGGCAACCGGGCTGACCGATGTCACCGTCCAGGGCCGGCGCAGCTGTGCCAGCGGGGTCAGTACATAGACATAGGCCAGCGCGAAGAGCGCGATGCCGAGGAGCACGAGCCAGACATAGGCCATCGCCGGATCGGCGCTGTAGCGGCCCGCGCGCAGCGTGTGCAGCACGCCGAACCCCGCGATCAGCGCGGCGCCGAGCCCATGCATCAGCCGCCAGGTCTCGTACCGGTAGCCCAGCGTGCTGCGCCCGATCGCCATCAGCACCAGCGCCGGCAGCAGCAGCCAGGCGACGATGCCCGGCCAGAGCGCGGCGAACTCCGCCGTCACGAAGAACTGCCGCTGCGCGTCCCAGTCCGGCGCCGGCGCGCGGCGGGTAGTGTAGAGAAAGGGGTGAACGGCCGCCAGGATCGCCGCGCCGCGGGCCAGCAACTGGTGCATCCGCATCACGATATCGGTGCCCAGGCGCTGGGTCACGAAACGGTAGCGGCCCAGCAGCAGAAACTCGGCCAGGATCACCGCCAGCGCGAGGATCCCCGCGCCCGAGGCCAACTCGTCGGCGATCGGGCGCGGCGTCAGCCCCTGCGCCCAGGCCAGGCCGAGCGGCAGCAGAACCGCGCCCAGGTAAAGAAGGATCAAAAGCCCCGCCGGCATGATCGGCACCCCCTTTCTGTTCCCCCTAGGGCTAACGTCGTGCCGGGGCGAATGCCAGCGAAACGCGCGCGGGCCGGGCCTGCTCCGGGGCGGTTTCCCGCCGAGGATGCCGCTTGACGCCCCGCGGCGTTCGCCGCACTGTCCGCGCCGAGCAGAACAGGAGCAGACGTGGCCAACCGCACGCCCCCCTTTGCCCCCTTCGAGTGGATGATCGCCTGGCGCTACCTGCGCGCACGCCGGGCCGAGGGCGGCGTCAGCGTGATGACCTGGATCAGCCTGATCGGCATCACGCTTGCCGTTTTCGCGCTGATCGCGACGCTGGCGGTGCGCTCGGGGTTCCGGTCGGAATTCGTCGGCACCATCCTGGGCGCCAATGCCCATGTCACCGTCTACAACCTGGGCGCGGTGACCGAACAGGGCCGCATCGACCGGACCATCCCCGATTATGCCGAAATGGCCGCGCGGCTGGCGCAGCTGCCCGGCGTGACCCGCGCCGCGCCGCTGGTGCGCGGGCAGGTGATGGCCTCTCACCGCGGCCGCAACGCCGGGGTCGAGGTCTTCGGCATCCATGCGGAGGATCTTGCCACCCTGCCGGCCATTGCCGAGGGCGAGCAGGCGCAGGGCAGTCTGGGCGATTTCCCGGATGGCATCGCCATCGGCTCCGGCGTGGCGCGCGAGCTGGGGGTTACGGTGGGCGACCGGATCAAGCTGATTTCGCCCGACGGGGTCAAGACCGCCTTCGGCACCAGCCCGCGGGTGAACGCCTATGAGGTGGTCTATGTCTTCACCGCCGGGCGCTATGACATCGACCGTACCCGCGTCTATTTGCCCTTTGCCGAGGCACAGTCCTATTTCAACCGCGAGGGCGCCGCCGACGAGATCGAGGTGATGGTGGCCGAGCCCGAGCAGGTCGAGGCGATGATCCGCCCCCTGCGCATGGCGGCGGGCGAGCGGGCCCAGGTCTGGACCTGGCGCGATGCTTCCGGCGGCTTCCTCCGCGCGCTGGAGGTCGAGGACAACGTGATGTTCATCATCCTGTCGATCCTGGTTCTGATCGCGGCGATGAACATTGTCTCGGGGCTGATCATGCTGGTCAAGAACAAGGGGCGCGACATCGGCATCCTGCGCACCATCGGCCTGTCCGAAGGGTCGGTGATGCGGGTGTTCTTCATCTGTGGCGCCTTCACCGGCCTCATCGGCACCGCCATGGGGGTGATCCTGGGCTGTCTCTTCGCGATCTACATCGACCCGATCTTTTCCTTCGTGAACTACGCCATGGGCGGCGGGGTCTGGGATCCGGCCATTCGCGGCATCTATGCGCTGCCGGCCGAGCTGCACCTGGCGGACGTGCTCAAGGCGATCGCGCTGTCGCTGGGGCTGTCGTTCCTGGTCACCATCTTTCCGGCCCGGCGCGCCGCCCGGCTGAACCCGGTGGAGGCGCTGCGGTATGAGTGATCCGGTGCTGAAACTGGACGGCGTCGCCAAGGGCTATAACCTCGGCACACCCGGCGAGGTGCAGGTGCTGCGCGGCGTCGACCTTTCCATCGCGCCGGGCGAGACCGTGGCGCTGGTGGCGCCCTCGGGGGCGGGGAAATCGACGCTTCTGCATATTGCCGGGCTGCTCGACACCCCCGATGCGGGCCGGGTCGAGATCGCCGGGCGGGACATGGCCGGGCGCGGCGACCGGGCGCGCACCGCCACCCGGCGGCGCGATGTCGGCTTCATCTATCAGTTTCACCACCTGCTGCCGGAATTCTCTGCCGCCGAGAACGTGATCCTGCCGCAAATGGCCGACGGCGCCGGGCGGGCGCAGGCCGCCGCGCGGGCCACCGAGCTGTTGGATCGCGTCGGCCTGTCGGCGCGGTCCGATCACCGTCCCGCCGCGCTGTCCGGCGGCGAGCAGCAGCGCGTCGCCTTCTGCCGGGCGCTGGCCAACCGGCCGCGCCTGCTGCTGGCGGACGAACCCACCGGAAACCTGGACCCGGAAACCTCGGACCGGGTGTTCGACGTGCTGATGGCGCTGGTGGCCGAGACCGGGCTGGCGGCGCTGATCGCCACCCACAACCTGGAGCTGGCGGCGCGGATGGACCGGGTGCTGCGGCTGGAGAACGGGGCGATATCGGCCGCTTAGTGCCGCTCACGCGAACGCGTTGATCTGTGTCATTGAGGTTCGGGGCCATTTTGGAAAAACTGGATCCCGTGTTTGAATGGCCGCCAGTGCCGCGCATCCTGCCCGCGCTTGCCGGTGGCCCCGGCAAATCTGCGTCGCGGGGCCGCGGCGAATTCTGGCCTGTTTCCGGCCCGCCGCGTCATCGCCGCGATCGGTGTCCGCCATGCGGCCGGCCGCCCTGGCGCGATGCCGGAATTCGCCGCCCTGAAACGGGGCGCGCAGGCGGCGCGGCCGGGCGCCGATGGTGACACGATCAGGGCCCTGACCGTCCTGCTGGCGGTGGTGGAGCATGTTGAAACCCTTCAGGATTTGTGATCCTGTAACCGGAGAATATGGGAGAGAGCCTATGCGTGTCGTTCATTGGATTTCCGGGCTTGCGATGGCCATGGCGGCGCTGCCGGCGATGGCCGAAGACGCCAAGAAGGGGGCCGAGCTGTACCGGGTGCATTGTGCCACCTGCCACGGCATCGAGGCCGGCGGACAGGGGCCGATGGCCGGGGTGCTGGTGGTGCAGCCCGCCAATCTGACCGTGCTGTCGGCGAATAACGGCGGAACGTTCCCGACCGAACGCGTGGTCCGGCGCATAGACGGGCGTGATCCGCTGGTCAGCCATGGCAGCCCGATGCCGGTCTACGGCTTCTTCTTCGAAGAGGGCAAAGGCCAGGCGGTCAAGACCGAGAGCGGTCAGCCGATCATGACGACCGAACCGATCGTCGATCTGCTGGCCTATCTGAAAACCCTGCAGGCCGAGTGATCCCGCCATGCCGAACAAACTGCTGATCGCGATGCCGGTTCTGGCCCTGTTGACGGCCTGCGCCGCCTCGGACGACATGCCCGAGCCGGATGAGGGGGCAAAGCTGTTCGCCGAGAATTGCACCGCATGCCATGATTACAACGCCCGGGGCGGCACCCTGGCCGGCGGTCGGACGGCGCCGGATCTGACCCGCATCTCGGCCCGCAACGGCGGCCTCTTCCCGCGCGCCAGAATCCTGTCGCAGATCGACGGCTATGGCCGCGGCAAGGTGCCGGCCGAGATCATGCCGGAGTTTGGCGCGCTGCTCGAAGGTGAGCTGGTGCCGGTCGAGGTCGACGGGACGCTGACGCCCACGCCGCGCCCTCTGGCGGCGCTGCTGGCCTATCTGGAAAGCATCCAGGCCGAGGGCTGAGCCGCCAAGCTCAGTCGCAGATGCCCTCCAGCTTGGCCTCCTTCCACGGCAGGTAGACCGCGCTTTCGCGCGTGCCGCGCGGCAGCGGCGCGACCGGGAAGGCCGCCGACAGCATTTGGTGCAGGCGCCGGGTGCGCGCGGCCTGCGGCGCCAGCGCCCGGCAGCAGACGTATTCCTCGACGATGGCGCCCTGTTGTTCATAGCCGAAACTCTGGAACTCGGGCGTGCCGTCAAGGTCGAACAGATAGGGATCGTCCGCCGCCCCATGCTCGGCCGCGGCACGCAGCGGGCTGTACCCGGTCCGCGCCCGGTTCTGCCATTGCCAGACATGGGTCAGCTCATGCGCCAGCAGCATCGCCTCGACCAGGTAGAGCCGGTCGGGATAGCCCGGCGTGTAGTCGTCGATATACCACGCCTTGCTGAAGAAGACCCGGTTGAACAGGGTCACCGCGGCGGGCCGGGTGGTGACGATCTCGTCGGTTTCGGGCGGCATGATCCGTTCGCGGCAGGTCACCGGCGGGCGCGGCTTGCGGTGAAAGGTGATGCTGCCCACCGGCGCGCCGCGCACCAGCCGCACCCGCTCCAGCGCCATGTCCTGGCCCTGCAGGGTTTCGGCAAAGGCCAGTTCGCGCTCGGTCAGCGGCCGGCCGCACGCGGCCAGCCATCCGGCGGCGGCCACAGCGCAGAGCAGGCGGACGGCGTGGCGCATCGGCGTCAGGGCGCGTAAAAGGTCGCGGTGGCGGTCGCGACGGGCTTGCCGCTGTCCTCTTCGGTCATGTCGGCATGGGCAAAGACCAGCGCCTTGCCCGCCCGCACGATCCGTGCCCGGCACAGGATCGCGCTGCCGGTGCCCGGGCGCAGGAACTGGGTGTGCAGGTCGGTGGTGGCAAAAGGTTTGAACGCGCCGCTATGGGCCACCGCGGCCAGCACCATCGTGGTATCGGCCAGCGCCGCCAGCGCCTGGCCCGACACGATGCCGCCGACCCGGGCCAGGTGCGCGCCCAGCGGCATCCGGATGGTGACATGATCGGGGGCGGCCTCGGTCACCGTCAGGTCCAGGGCCTGGACCCAGTCGGCGAAGTTCTCGGACAGGAGGGTTTGCAGGGTCTCGGGGGTCATCGCGGTCTTTTCCGTTGTGTCTCCGGCACCCTAGCGCCGCCGCGCGGCGTCCGTCGAGGGGCTTTTGCGGCGCGGGCGTTCCGGGCTTTCCCGTCGGGACGAAACCACGTATCCCTCGGCCCGTCGCGGCGCCTGCGGGAGGAGAGAGACATGCGCGTGCCCTATAGCCGTCTCAGCCGGGCCGAGCTGGACCGGCAGCTGTCGCCCAGCCAGTGGGCCAAGGATTTCATCGGCGTGCTGTCCCGCCACGAGGCGGCCACCGGGGCGCTGGACGCGGACCCGGATCTGGCGCGTTGGAGCGATGTCGCCTATGGCCCCGCCCCGCGCCAGCGCTATGACGTGACCGCGCCAAAGGCGGAAGCCGGGCCGCGCCCCTGCCTGGTCTTCATCCACGGCGGCTTCTGGCAGGAGGGATCCAAGGCCTGGTCGGGCTTTGCCGCGCGCGATTGCGCGCAGGCGGGCTGGGCGCATGCGGCGCCCGGCTACAGCCTGGCGCCCGAGGTGACGCTGGCCCAGATCATCGACGAGGTCGCCGCCGCGCTGACCCATCTGCGGGCGCATGCGGCGGTCTACGGCATCGACCCGGACCGGATCGTCCTGGCCGGTCATTCCGCCGGCGCCCACCTGGCCGCCGCGATCCTGGCCGGGATGGGCGGCGAGGCGCTGGCCGGCGCACTGGCCGGCTATGTTCTGATCAGCGGGGTTTATGACCTGGCGCCGGTCGCGGCCTCCTACGTCAACGACAAGCTGGGCCTGACCCCGGGCGAGGCCGAGCGGTTGTCGCCCTTGCTCCACCGGCCTGCCGCGGATCGTCCGGTGCACCTGCTGGTGGGCGCCGACGAACCCGATGCCTTTCGCCGCCAAAGCGACGCGCTGGCCCTGCTCTGGGGGCGCGAGCTGCGCCGCATCAGCCTGACCCGGTGCCCGGGCCGGGACCACTTCGACATCCTCGACGAGTTGTGCCGCGCCGGCGCCGAAACCTGGACCCGGGTCCAGCGCATGGGGCAGGCGGGCTGAGCCCGGCTCAGCCGGCCCCCCGCGCCGCCGCGCTGTCCCGCCTCCGGGACGCCAGCCGCTCGGCGGCGGCGGCCAGCGCTTCGATCAGCTCCGCCTTCCGGATCGGCTTGCTCAGGAACCCGTCCATGCCGGCGGCCTCGCTGCGGCCGCGGTCCTCGGCCAGCGCATGCGCGGTCAACGCCACGATGATACAGGGGGGCATCCCGGCCTTGCGCTCCAGCGCCCGGATCTCGGTGGCGGCGGTCAGCCCGCCTTTTACCGGCATGGAAATATCCATCAGGATCAGCTCGGGCCGTTCGCGCAGGTAGTTGTCCACCGCCTCCTGGCCGTTGTTCCAGACCGTGAACCGCGCCACCTGATCGCCGATCATCTTGCGCACGATCAGCTGATTGGTCTTGTTGTCCTCGGCCAGGCAGACGCGCAGCGGCGCCACCCCGGGCAACGGATCGCTTTGACGCGGGCGCGCGGCCGCCTCCGGCATGCCGCTGCCGATCTGCAGCGCGCTGCACAGCGTCTTGAACAACAGGTCCGTGCGCACCGGCTTGCTCAGGCATTTCTCGATATCGGTGCGGCGCAGCGCATGGCGCAGCACGTCGAGGTCGCCGGAGGTGAGGATCACGAAGGGCAGGTCCGCCGCACCCGGCAGCGCGCGCAGCGCCTGCAGCAGATCGGCGCCGTCCATGCCCGGCATATGGTGATCCGACACCACGATGTCGGGCATCGGCTGCGCCCCGTCCCGCAGCGCGGACAGCACCGCCGCAGCGCTGTCAAAGGCGGTGCTTCGGATGCCGAAACTGGCCAGCCGCGCGGCCAGGATGCGGCGGTTGATCTCCAGGTCGTCGACCACCACGGCGCGTTTTCCGCGCAGCGCCCCTGGATCGAGGAACAGCACCGGAACCGACGTCCGGGCGGTCTCCGGCGGCGCCGTGGCGGGCAGCGGCAGGATCATGTGGAACACCGACCCCTTGCCCGGCATGCTCTCCACCGTGATGTCGCCCCCCATCAGACGCAAAAGGCGCCGCGTGATCGCCAGCCCCAGCCCGGTGCCTTCGCGGCTGCGGCTGTCGCCGCTGTCGGCCTGCTCGAAATCGCGAAAGATCGCCTCGGCCTTGTCCTCGGGGATGCCGATGCCGGTATCGCTGACGGCGATCTCGATCCTGTCGTCTTCGCGATCGGACACCCGCACCGTCACATGGCCGGTTTCGGTGAATTTGACCGCGTTGCCGACCACGTTCAACAGACATTGCCGCAGCCTTGCCTCATCGCCGACCACCCAGGCGGGCAGCGGCTTCTGGAAATCGACGCACAGTTCCACCCCCTTGCCGTTACCGGCCGGAAACAGCAGCGTCGCCGCGTCCTGCACGCAATTGTGCAGGTCAAAGGGGCTTTGCTGGATCGTCACCTTGCCGGCTTCGATCTTGGAAAAGTCCAGAACGTCGTTGATGATGGTCAAGAGCGCCGAGGAGGAATTCAGAATCGTCGCGGTAAATCCCCGCTGCTCGGTGGTCATCTCGGTGTCGTTCAACAGCTCGGCCATGCCGATGATGCCATTCAGAGGCGTGCGGATTTCGTGGCTCATGTTGGCCAGGAACCGCGATTTGACCTCTTCCGCGTGCCGCGCCTTGTCGTGCGCTTGACGCAGGTCGCGGTTCAGCACGGACACCCGGTACCAGGCATAGAGGATGGCCGAGAAGGGAATCAGGCTGGCCAGAAACAGAATCAGGACCAGGATCAGGCTGAACTGATGAAAGGCGCGATGGATCGTGGCGCGGTCCGAGGAGATGTCGATGAAAACTTCTGCAACCCCCTGGGTTTCTCCGTTCTGAACGATCGGCAGAAGGCTGCGCGCGAAATACAGGCTGGCGTCACCTCTGCGCCAGCCTGCGTTGATTTCGGTCTCCGGCATGTTGCTGTCTATCACGGCGCGGATTCGGCCTTGGTCCTGATCCGACGGGGGCGGCGGTTTTGGTGCGTCCACCGGGCTTCGGTGGGGCTCCGAGACCAGGACCAGCCGCCCGTGCCTGTCGTAGATCCGGTAAAGGATGATGCTGCCGAACTCATCGGCATCGTGGCGGGAGGCGACGTCGACGGTTTCCAGCGCGTTCTGCACCACGAGCCCGGGGAAGCCGCCCATGTGGACGACATAATGGCCATACCATGTATCCGCCGCGGCTTCCGCGGTCGCGGTCAGGGTCGATTCGGCGACGGCGTTGCGCGTGTTCACGACCAACCGGCCGGCGCCGAAAATCACCATCGCCAGAACCAGTGCCGACCAGGTTCCGATTTTCAGTTTCTGAGCGTCCAATGGGCCGTCCCTGGGATCGTTTCGCTATCCCTATTGGGCGCAAGAAACGCTAAGGTCCGGTTAAATGCAGATGGGTCTGCCCGGCTGCCGCCGGTTCTCTCGCTCTGAAACAGAAGGGGGGATGGTGGGCGACCCTGGAATCGAACCAGGCGTGCGTCTCCGCGAGGGAGTTACAGTCCCCTGCCACACCTTGCGGCCTGTCGCCCATCCACGTGCGCTGTTGCGCCCGCTGTGCCGGCGTGATTACTAGCGCGTCCAAGGGGCGTCAACAGGAAATTCCGCCGCCGGGCTGTCCGGCGCATTTGTTTAGCCGGGGGCGAAGATGAAGAAACCCAAATGGGTGATCGAGAAGGAGCAGGCGCGGAAATCAGCCGCGTCAGAAACGGTGTGGCTGTTCGGCCTGCATGCGGTGCGCGACGCGCTGATGAACCCGCGGCGCGAGAAGCTGCGCCTGATCGTGACACGCAACGCGCAGGACAAGCTGGCCGACGCGATTGCGGCGGCTGGAATGACGCCGGAACAGGTCGATCCGCGCAAGTTCACCGCGCCGATCGATCCCGGCTCGGTGCATCAGGGCGCAGCGTTGGAGGTCAAGCCGCTGGCCTGGGGCAGCCTGGCCGACACCTGCATCGGGCGTGCGGCGCCCCGGGTGATTCTGCTCGACCGGGTGACCGACCCGCATAACGTCGGCGCGATCCTGCGCAGCGCCGAGGTGTTGGGGGCCAGCGCGGTGATCGGCACCCGCCACCATTCGGCGCCCGAGACCGGCGCGCTGGCCAAGACCGCCAGCGGCGCGCTGGAACGCCAGCCCTATCTGCGGGTGCGCAACCTTTCCGAGGCGATTGTCGAGTTGCAGCAGATGGGGTTCCTGGTGCTGGGTCTGGACGGCGAGGCCGAGCAGACCATCGAGGCCGCCCTGGAGGGGCGCCGCGACCGCCCGGTGGCTCTGGTGCTGGGGGCCGAGGGGCCCGGGTTGCGGCCGAAGACCAAGGCGACGGTGGACCAACTGGTGAAAATTGACGCGGCGGGCGGGTTTGGTTCGCTCAATGTCTCCAACGCGGCGGCAATTGCCCTATATGCGTCTTTGACCCACTGACACGGGGACAGGAGGCCGCCATCGCGCATTCGACCAAGATCGCCACATGCTGCTATTGCGGCACCCGCGCCGCCTTGGTGCTGAGCGGCAAGACCCGGCACGAGTTGACCTGCTCGGGCTGCGGTGCGCCGCTGCATGATCTCAAGATGCTGCCGGTGGGCAAGGCGGAGGCGCAGGATCCCGCGCCGCGCCGCAAACCGAAGCCGCGTACCGGGGATATCCGCCCGGAACGGCCGGTGAAGCGGAAAAAGGTCAAGCGACGCAAGGGGTTGATGGCGCGCGTTCTGGACGAGGCGATGGACCTGGTCGAGGATATCTTCGACTGATCCGCGGCGCGGCGTGGCCCGCAGGCTCCGGTCCCTTCACAACCGCGTCAGGGGGGCTTTGCAGCGCAGCCGGGGGCAGGCATCTTGTCGGAGGTCCGCAACCTGTTTGAACTGCCATGCCCCTTCGTCTGATCCTGTCTGTCGTCACTTTCGTTCTGCTTCTGACCGGGGCGGGGCGGGCGGATATGCCGGTTTTCTATTCGCACAAGGGCGCGGCGATCGGGGGGTATGACACGGTGGCCTATTTCACCACCGGCGCGGCGGTGCGTGGGCAGGCCGATATCGCGGTGATGTGGAAAGGCGCGATGTGGTTGTTTTCAAACCGAAAAAATCGCGAAATCTTCGAGGCGAACCCGCGCGCCTATGCGCCGCAATACGGCGGATATTGCGCCTATGCCATGTCCAAGGGGCGGGCGGCGGGGACGGATCCGGAGGCCTGGAAGATCGTCGGCGGGAAATTGTACCTGATCCATAACCGCACCTACATGAAGGTGTGGGAAAGAAGGCCAGCACAGTATATTGTGTTGAGCGATGAGAATTGGCCGGAGGCTTTGCGGCGGTGAGGCGGCGGGCCTCACGAAAATGCGAGCGGGCCTTTTTTCCCGGGGATTGATGCCTAAATAACACAGTGACCGCGGTTCGGAACTGCCGCGGGTCATTTCACTGTCCCTCGTTCCACACTGAGCGCCCTTAGCTTTCACGCTTTGGGCGCTTTTTTCTTTCCGCGCGCGGGGCTAGGGTGGCGCCATGGCTGACTATTCCGATGCACTGCTGAAAGAGGTCCTCACCCGCACCAAGCGGATCGCGGTTGTGGGCGTGTCTATGAACCCCGTGCGGCCGAGCTACTACGTGGCGCGTTACCTCACGCTCAAGGGCTACAAGGTGGTTCCGGTCAATCCCGGCCATGCGGGAAAAATGCTGTTCGGGCAAAAGGTTGTGGCCAGCCTGAAAGAGATCGAGGGCGCCGTCGACATGGTCGACATCTTCCGCCGCTCCGAGGCGGTGCCGCCCATCGTGGACGAGGCGCTGGAGGCGTTTCCGGATTTGCAGACGATCTGGATGCAGATCGGGGTGGAGCACGCGGAGGCCGCCGCCAAGGCCGAGGCGCGCGGGGTGACGGTGATTCAGAATCGCTGTCCCAAGATCGAATACCAACGCCTGTTCGGCGAGCTGCGCATGGGCGGCTTCGCCACCGGGGTGATTTCCTCGAAGCTGTGAGGGGCGCGCAACGCGCGGGGCAGCAGGGGCGGTTAACGCGGGGGCGTTTCGCCCGCAGTTTTTTGCGGCCTGTTGCCGGGCGGTTGCGGGGAGCTCTGCGCCTCGGGTCGGATCGGGGAGTTTTCGGGGCGTTTTGTACAGTTCGCGGGCCGGTGGCGGGGTGCCGCCGGGTCGGTTTGGGGGATTCGGCGGCGATTTTGTACAGAACCGGGGCTTTGACGGCGTTGCGCAACGGGCGGTGGGGTAACGGCGGTTAAGGCGGGGGGAGTCGGGACCCGAGTAAGGAGGGCTGCGCCTGCCTGGGCGGGCGCGAATGCGCCTGCCGAGGGGCAGGCAGGCGCAGCCCGGCGTGCCGCCGGGCGGGAGCTTTGTTTTCTCTCTGCGCTTTACTGGCGGACGGGATCGCCTTGCGTCGGCCTGCGCCTCCGGCGGGCGTATTGGAGCAGAGACGACCCGGGGGCGTTGTGTCTTTTTCTCCGCCGCCGCCTCAGTGTTTGGAAAACGCCTCGCGTTCCAGCAGCAGGCTGGCCAGCACACCGAAGACCAGGCCCCAGAACGGCGCGCCGATGTTGAAGAACGGCAGCCCCGCCATGGTGACGAGAAAGGCCACCAGCGCGCCGAGCGGAAAGGCGGTGCCGAAAGAGGTCTGGAACGCCGCCTGCAACGTGCGCAAGAGAGCCAGTCCCGCAAGGGTGGAGAGGAAGGCCGCGGGCGTGGCCAGCAGCAGGTTGGTGACCAGCGGCGCGAAGATGCCGAACAGGATGGCGAAAAGCCCGAGGAAGACGGCGGCCAGCCATTGCCGGTCCTGCGCGCCGCCGGAGACCAGGATGGCGTTGGAGGGGCCGGTCAGGCAGCTGGAGACACTGCCGAACAGGGCGGTGAGCGCGGAGGCGCCGCCGCAGGCGGCGGTGATGGCGTTCACGGGCGGTTCGTGGCCCGCCTGGCGCAGGATGACGATGCCCTGCGCGTTCTGCGCCGCGATTACCGTGATGGCGAGCGGTACCACCAGTTCCAGCGCGGCGGCGAGCGAGAAGTCCGGCCAGTAGAGCGACGGCCGGGCCAGCACCGGGCCGCTGGCCTCGGGCAGGGCCGCGCCGCCGCCCTGGAACGCCAGCACCAGCAGCCCGACCACCAGCACGGCGATCATCGGCGGCAGGAGTTTCTGCGCGCGGGGCAGGGCGGTCAGGGCGAAGAAGGCAATGCTCATCGCCGCGACGAGGGTGAAATCGGTCTCGAACGCGCGGATCCAGTCGAGGCCGAATTGCACGAAGACGCCCGCCACCATACCCATGACGATGGGCATCGGCAGCCGCGCCATTGCCGCCTTGACCCAGCCGGTGAGGCCGAGGACGAGCAGCAGAAGCGCGGTCAGCAGATAGGCGCCGATCACCTCGGCGAAGCTGAGCGATTGCAGGGCGGAGCCCACCAGCACGGTGCCGGGGATGGTCCAGAAGAAGGCCAGCGGCTGGCGGAAGGCGTAGGACATGCCGATGCTGAGCGCGCCGTTCAAGGCGAAGGCGGCGAAGATCCAGGAGGCGAGGTCGGCATCCGTCAGCCCGCCGCGCACGCCGGCGCCAAGGATGATCGCCACCGGGGCGGAGGCGGCGAAGAGGAAAGCGACGAAGGCGTTGACCAATTCGATGACGGGCAACCGCCCTTCTCTAAAGCTCGTCATGTGGTGCCCGCTCCCCCTTTTTTTCCTTGAAGAGTGGGTATCCGGGGCGGTGACGGCGCGTCAAGCGCCGCGCGGCGGGCCGCCGGAATTCGGCGCGAATTCCGGGTTGAATTCCGACGCGGAATTCAGGGGGCTTGGGGCTGGTGTGGGGACTGGGGGCGGAAAATGCGTCATTTTCCGGGGCGTTTTCCGCGTCAGAAAACGTTTACTTGCGGGCGGCCTTTTCGGCGATGCCGCTGGTGCCCTGGCGGCGGGCCAGTTCGTCGAGCACATCCGTAAGCGGCACCTCGCGCGATTGCAGCATCACCAGCAGGTGATAGAGCGTATCGGCGGCCTCGGAGGTGAGGCGGGCGCGGTCGCCCTTGACCGCCTCAATGATCGCCTCGACGGCCTCCTCACCGAATTTCTCGGCGCATTTCTCCGGGCCTTTGGCGAGCAGCTTGGCCGTCCAGCTGCTGTCGGGGTCGGCGGCGGCGCGGTCGGCGATGGTCTGGGCAAGCTGGTCGAGGATATGCATCAGGCGTACTCCAGTCGCATCGGGATGCCCGCGGCGGCCATGTATTCCTTGGCCTCGCGGATGGTGTAATCGCCGAAGTGGAAGATCGAGGCGGCCAGAACGGCGCTGGCGTGGCCCTCGGTGACGCCCTCGACGAGGTGTTGCAGGGTGCCGACGCCGCCGGAGGCGATCACCGGCACGTCGACCGCATCGGCGATGGCGCGGGTGAGGGGGAGGTTGAAACCGGCGCGGGTGCCGTCGCGGTCCATCGAGGTGAGCAGGATCTCTCCGGCGCCCTTGGCGGTGACGGTGCGGGCGAACTCCACCGCGTCGATCGGGTTGCCGTCGGCGTCGAGCGCCGCCTTGCGCCCGCCATGGGTAAAGATGCCCCAACGGGTGCCGGTGCCGTTGTCGTCGGTCTCGATGGTCTTGGCGTCGATGGCGCAGACGATGCATTGGCTGCCGAAGTGATCGGCGGCCTCGGCCACCACATCGGGGTTGGCGACGGCGGCGGAGTTGAAGCTGACCTTGTCGGCGCCGGCGAGCAGCAGGGCGCGGACGTCGTCGCGGCTGCGCACGCCGCCGCCGACGGTCAGCGGGATATAGCATTGCTCGGCCGTGCGCTGCACCAGGTCATACATGGTGCCGCGGTTTTCATGCGTGGCGTGGATGTCGAGAAAGCACAGCTCGTCCGCGCCGGCGGCGTCATAGGCCTTGGCGGCCTCGACCGGGTCGCCGGCATCGACCAGATCGACGAAGTTGACGCCCTTGACCACGCGGCCGTCGGCGACGTCGAGGCAGGGGATGATGCGGGTTTTCAGCATGGGGCCGCTCCTTTGGCGCCTACATAACGCCGGGCGGGCAGAGGGGGAAGGCCCTGTTGCCGCTCAGCCGGCGCGGGCGATGCGGCGGATGGCACCGCGCAGGATCCGCGCGTGGACCGGCAGGACCAGGGCCAGGTAGAGCCGCCCCAGCACGTTGTTGCGGCGCACCCAGGTGGAGATATGCACGGTGCCGTCCGATTTCAGCGCGGTGATGCGGAAATCGAGGTGGCGGTCGTCGAAGCCGAGGACGATTTCATCCTCGGTGTCGCGCACCACCGGGAAGCCGAACAGGCCGGTTCCGCCGGCGGTTTTGAGGCCGACAAGGCGGACCAGCGCGTTGCGCAGGCGCAGCAGGGCGGCGGCCCAGCCGGGCATTTGCAGCGCCAGCTGCAGGGCGTCGCGGGCGCTGAGCGGGGTGGCCACCGCGTAGTCGTCGAGGAAATCGCCGGGCCGGACCTGGGACCAGATGCTGGCGTGGCGGGGCAGGCTGGCGGTTTGGGCGGGCATGGCCGGTCTCCTCTGCGCGGTCGGGCGGAGTGAACCATGGCGGCGGTGCGGTGCGGAGATGACAGATCGCCTCAGGCGGATGCATCTTTTGGCCGGGCGGTCAACCGGCGCGAGGCGTGACGCGAGGCGATGCGCCGGACCTTGCGCGCGGCGGGGGGCGGGGTCGGCGGAGAAAGGATCACGGCGGACGGGAGGCGGAAGGGCGCTTGGGATTTATGGTTAAATCGCAATATCTTGCCGGAATTGGCGGGGGGAGTGCAGGGGCCCTCGCCGGGCGGGCGCGGCGGCTCTAGCTTGCTCTCAGCGGGCGCCGGAACGTTCCGGTGGGCCGCATAATCAAATGGATTAGAGGAGAGCTATCCATGAAGACGTTTGCCCTGAAATCCCTTGCGCTTGCCGCGCTGATCACCGCCCCGCTGGCCGCTCAGGCGCTGACCGCCGAGCAGGATGTGGACGGCAACGGCACCTATTCTCTGGACGAGTTGCAGGCGGCTTACCCTGAGCTGAGCGCCGAGACCTTTGCGCAGATCGACGTGAACGCCGATGGCGAGGTCGATATGACCGAAGCGGAGGCCGCGCAGGCGGCGGGGCTGCTGCCGCAAGGGTAATCCGAAGCGATCCGGTCCGGCGATGTCCCCCATGCGCCGGCCGGTCCCGGCCTGTCACTGCAAGTGACTGGGCAGGCCGGGCATCTGGCCTGGTCCTGCAATGCGCAGGGCCAGGCTTTTTTCGATGGGGTCGGTGGATGGTCCTTGCGCTCGGCCCTGGGCGCGTTCCCCGAGAGAGAGGGCGCCTCGACCCTTATCCGCGCAGGACCGCCAGCGCCGCTTTCAGGTCGATCGCCCCGTCATAGAGCGCGCGGCCCGAGATCGCGCCATTGAGCGGTGCACCGCAGTCGCGCAGCGCGATCAGGTCGGCGATGGAGGAGACACCGCCCGAGGCGATCACCGGGA
>NPIG01000739.1_pt4 | contig 18929 bp, 13 predicted proteins | sample 8637441 | NCBI WGS metagenome assembly NPIG01 (sample SAMN07420675, study PRJNA396082) | bioreactor metagenome | isolation source: sample BR6 brine-fed electro-methanogenic bioreactor BR | place: Japan: Kochi | collected 2016-06-14 | reverse complement strand
AGTTCAACCTTCACCTGCGTCCGGAACGCATCGACGCCAGCTATGTGTACATTGGCTGGGTGATGGACCGTCTGGACAAGGGCACGGTGCCCATGAGTTCGTTCAACGTTGCACCGCTGCTGTCGCTGTTTGGCGGCAGTCTGCCTTCGGGCGACCCGGACGTGCCGACGCAGTTCGGCGCGGCGGTGGACAAGGTGTTCGCGCAGGTGCTTCCGTATCTGACGAGTGAAGCGACGTGGACCGAGGCGGTGCGAGTGGCTGATGGCGACATCAATCTTGACAGCGCGTGGTCCGGCGCGGGCAACGGCGGCGGCGACACGGTGTACCGCATCCGCGAAGGTATCGAGCGTTTCCTGATCACGGACATCAACAACCCGGCGCAGAGCGCGCAGGCGCAGAGCACGGTGCCGGTCATGTTCGACCAGCTTGCCGGCAGCGGCGCCATCAACTTCTTCAATCACATCCCCGGCGGGTGCAACGTGATGTACCTCGACGGCCATGTGGAGTTCATCAAGTACGTGAGCAGCGAGTCGGGCGCAACCTCGCCCGTGCTGCCGAGCGTGGCGACGATGGTCGGCCTGATCACCGGCGCCTCCACCTGATTCTGACATAGAGGCATACGGCCCCCGGGTGTTCCGCCCATCCGGGGGCCGTTTGCTGTTTCGGGAGCGGGCAACGGGACGCAAAGGCCGGAGTGGGAATGATGGGAGGAATGGGAGGGTCTTTCGGCGGGGCTGTTGGGCGCGGCCGGTAGCGGCGTGGCATAATCCGGGATTGAACAAGCCGCGTCAACCAGGAGTCAACGGGTGATGAATCGGATGCAATCAGGAAGAACCATGGTGCTGGTGGCGGCGGTGTGGACGGGCATGTTCGGCGCGTGGCCGGACACGCTGGACCTGTCGGGGCTTCCGGTGGTCGGGGCTACCGAGGTGGCCACGCAGGACAAGTTCAACTTCGCCATTCTCGGGGACAAGACGAGCGGCGGCGAGGGCAAGTGGCCGATTTTCGACCGGGCAGTGGATGAAATCAATCTGCTGGCGCCGGATTTTGTCATCACGGTGGGCGACCAGATTCCCGGACACATGCAGGAGCGGGCGGCGTGGGACGCGGAATGGGCGGAGTACCTGGCGCACGCGCGCCGGCTCGAGGCGCCGCTGGTGCTGACCCCCGGTAACCATGACCCTGCGAACATCGAGTGTTATCGCTTCTGGACGGAGGACTTCGGACCCACCTATTTTGCCTTTGACTACCACGACGTGCACTTCCTGGTGTTGAACACGGAAGAGGAGCGGCTGGACGGGCGCGGTCCGGTGTGGCAGGAGATGATGGAGTTCGCCGAGGCGGACCTGGCGGCGCACGCGGCAAGCCGGCACACTTTCGTTTTCTTTCACAAGCCCATGTGGGACGACCCGCGCTATGAGCACGACTGGGCGCGGCTGGCGCGCGCGCTCGAAGGGCGGTCCCACACGGTGGTGGCGGGCCATGAGCACTACCTGATGACGGAGCGCCGGGGCGAGGGGCTCTACGTGGTTCAGAGCGCCACGGGCGGGGGCCTGCACCCGAGCGATGTGCGCGCCATCGGTGAATTTCACAGCTTCGGCCATGTGACGGTCGACGGCGACGCTGTGCGGTATGCGGTAGTGGAACCGGGCGGCGGGGTGTGGCCGGTGGAGGTCGCGCCCGCCGCGTTCCGCAAGGCCATTGCGCATGAGATTGTGACGCTCGACGCGCGGCCGCCCGAGGGCGTGATGGAACCCGTGGTGCGGGTGCGCCCGATAATCCGGCTGCGCAACGTGCTCGACGCGCCGATAACGGTGGAGCTTGAGATTACGGGCCTGGCGGAGTCCGGCTGGAAGGCGCAGGAGGGTGTGGCCGCTGTGCCGCGGATGGCACTGGCGCCGGGCGCGGAGGCCGCGCATGCGCTGGCGTTCGCGGTGGAGCAGGCGCGGCTGCCGTATCCGCCGGGTGTGTCGTGGCGTGTGGAATACCGGGGCGCATGGCTGGAAAACGAGAGCTATCCCATGGTGCAGGAGACGGCGATGCCGTTGTACCCCGCCGGGGCGTGGCGCGTGGTCCCCGGATGGCAGGTGACGGGGCCCTTCGCGCTGGGCGATATCGACACAGAACCGTTGCCGGAGCAACCGGCAGCGGCGAACGCGAATTTCTACCGGCGTCTCGGCCCGGAGGACGGCTTCGAACCGGGACGCGTCTACGAAGGCGGGCGCCGGTGGTTTGAAGTGGCGAACCAGGGCCGGGGCCTGCTCAATTTCAACGGTATTCTGGGCACACTCGACCACGCGCTCGGTTACGCGCTGTGCGGTGTTCACTCGCCGGTGGCGCAGCGAGTCCACGCGTTGGTGTACTCAGACAACTATGCGCAGGTGGTGCTCAACGGGGAACTGGTCGAAAGCGCGCAGGACTTCGGCGCGCCGTGCGGGTTCATCTATGCGCCGCTGGACCTGGACGCCGGCTGGAACACGCTCGTGGTGAAGCTGATCAACAACCACGGCGACTGGTTCCTCCGCACGCTTGTGGCCGACCCGCAGGGGAATCTCAAGTTTGCCGCCGCACCGCCGCCGGGGAAGAAATAGCCCGCGTCGCAGGTCTCCGGAATTGGCACGCCCCGCCCATCCATCGCTATAGTAAGGCTTTTCGCATGAGCCCGGTTCGGGAACGGGTCTGTGAATGTGGAAAAGGGGAATCTGGGAAGCGAGTGGTTTGAGGACTGCTGACAAGGGAATGAGTCTACATGAAGATTGACAATCGACTGACCCCGAAGGGAATGGATAAAGCGCTGGGCCGGTTCTTCGGTCTCTCGGGAGAGAAGATGCTGGGGTTGCAGCGGTTCTGGAAACCGGAGCGTGGCACGCCGGTGTTCACCGTGCGCGGCAAGTACACAACGCGCGGCTGGACGGAGTGGACGCAGGGTTTCGTGTACGGCTGCCAGGTGCTTCAGTACGACGCGACGGGGGACGCACAGTTCCTCGAACTGGGCCGCGAGAACATCTTGCGGCACATGGCGCCGCACGTGAGCCACATCGGCGTGCACGACCACGGCTTCAACAACGTGTCGACCTACGGCAACCTGCGGCGGCTCGCGCTGGAGGGGCGCACGGAAGACGGCCCGGACCTGGTGCAGTTGTATGAGCTGGCGCTGAAGCTTTCAGGCGCGGTGCAGGCGGCGCGGTGGAGCACGGTTACGGACGGCACGGGCTACATCTGCTCGTTTAACGGGCCGCACTCGCTGTTCAGCGACACCATCCGTTCCGTGCGGGCGCTGATGCTGGCGCACCGGCTGGGGCATTGCCTGATGGGCGAGAACGACGCGCGTATCTCGCTGCTGGCGCGCGGCATCGAGCACATCCGGAACACGCTGAAGTTCAACGTGTACTACGGCGCGGGCCGCGACGCCTACGACGTGCCGGGTCGCGTGGTGCACGAGAGCATCTTCAATATGCACGACGGGATGTACCGTTGCCCGAGCACGCAGCAGGGTTATTCGCCGTTCAGCACGTGGACGCGCGGGCTGGCGTGGGTGCTGCTGGGGTGCGCGGAGCAGTTGGAGTTTGTGGACATGGCGGCGCCGCCGGAACTCGAGGCGTGCGACCCGGACGGGACATTCCGGAAGTCGCTGCTGAAGGGCGCGAAGGCGACGGCGGATTTCTACATCGAGCACACGACGGCGGACGGTATCCCGTTCTGGGACACGGGCGCGCCCGGGCTGGCGTCGCTGGGCGACTGGCGCAAGCGGCCGTCCGAGCCGGACAACCCGTATGAGCCGGTGGACAGCTCTGCGGCGGTCATCACGGCGCAGGGCCTGCTGCGGCTGGGCCGGCTTCTTGGCAGGACGGGCCGGGGCAAGCGGTATTGGCAGGCGGGGCTGACGGTGGCGCGCACGTTGTTCAGCGCGCCGTATCTGTCGGAGGACCCGAAACACCAGGGCCTGCTGCTGCACTCGGTGTATCACCGGCCCAACGGCTGGGTCCACGTGCCTGCGGGCGCGAACGTGCCGCTGGGCGAGTCTTCGATGTGGGGCGACTACCACGCGATGGAACTGGCGGTGTATCTGCAACGCGAGGCGGAAGACGGGCCGTATTTGACGTTTTTCGGGCCGGTGGAGTGAAGGCAATGAGCAGAATTGTGCTCTTGTTGGCGCTATTGTCTTGTCTTTGCGCCGTGGGGTCAGCAGAAACGTTCGCGGTGTCGGGCCTGTACACGCACCGCGAACGCATCACGGAAAGCGCGCACACGTACCGCATCGAGACGGGCGGCACGGCGGACATGGACAACACGTCGACCCGTCTGCACGGCGCCTGGGAGATTGCGTTCCAGAATAACCTGTCGCTGACCATCGCGAACACGGGCGCAACGCCGGTGGAAAACCCACGCGTCATCATGAATGACCGGGGCCGGTGGCACACGTGGCAGGCGATGCTGGCGGAGTTCACGCGGGGCGCGAAGGACGCGCAGGAGCGCATCTACCTGGTCTACGAGGGCCTGCGCCAGAACCGGCACCACGATTATCCGTTGTTCGGGGACGACGAGTACCACGACCCGGTGCGTTTTCTGAATGTCTATGGCGGCGGGTTCTGTGATGACTCGGGCAAGGTGGGCTCGGCGCTGTTTTACGGGGCGGGATTCAACGCGCAGAACGGCGGCGAGGACCCGTTTGTGCGCGCGCTGCACGGCCACATGATGTGCGAGGTGTGGCACGCCGGCGATTTCCAGTGGATCGACATAGACCAGGACACGTTCTTTCTCGACCGGGACTGCGCCAAGCCCGTCAGCGGGGACACGGCGGCGCATGACCACGAGTACGCGAAACGCGAGCAGGCCTATGGTCCGATGTTCACGCCGTGGGATGCGGGGCCGCATACCAACGCGTCGCTCTTTGGAATCGACGACGACCGAAGCCCGCGCGGCGTGCTGGGCCACGAGATGGGCTACACACTGCGGCCGGGCGAGCGGTACGTGTTCCGGTGGGACAATATCGGCAAGTACCCGTGGCAGCGCGAGGACATCGAGCACCGCTACTACGGGAATTCCAGGATAGAGTACGAGCCGCCGCTGACAGCTTCGGCGCGGGCGTTCGAGCCTGCGGAGATGGCGGGTTTCGAGCGTGGCGCGGCGGGGCTGGCAGTGGTCGCGCCGGAGGCGGTGCTGGCCGTGCACACCGAGACGCCCTATACCGTTTGCGGGGCGGCGGTGCGGCTTGAATACCGCGCCCTTCCGGAAGGCGGCGCGCTCGCGTTGGCGTGCGGCCCGGAGGGCGGTCGGAAGCACGTGTGGACCAGCGAGGGCGGCGGGGAGGGTGTGGCGGAAGTGGCGCTCGACGCGGTGCTTGGCGTGGCGGGCGGTCCGGCGCGCCGGGATTACCGGGTCTGGGTCGAGGCGCGCAACGCGGCGGGCTGTGTACTGACGGCGCTGGCGCTCGAGACGGACCTCTATGCCTATCCCATTGCGCTGCCGCGGCTGCGCGCAGGCGAGAACGCCGTCGAGTACACCGACGACACGCCGGGTCCGCACGAGGTTATGGTGACCCATGAATGGCGGGAATCGGACAGTGTAAGGCCGCCGACGCCGCCGGCGGCGCCTGTTGCGCCTGAGCCGGGCGCGACGGTATCGGCGACGACGGTGCGTTTCGCGTGGCCGGGGAGCGAGGGCTGTACCGCATACCACCTGCGCGTGAGCCGCGACCCGGAACTGCGCTATCCGTACCGACCGAACTACGACGTGATCATCGACAAGACCGAATACGAGGCGCCGTACCGGGGGATGTTCCGGCCCGGCGACACGTACTACTGGCGGGTTCGCCCGCGCCTGGCGAGCGGTATGTGGGGTGATTGGAGCCCGGTGTGGACGTTTTCGTGGGACGGCCCGATGCCGCCGCGGGAGGTGCGGCTGGTGCGGCAGGGGTACGCGTGGCACTTGGTGTGGGAGCCGAACCCGCTGGGCCGCACGCCCGCGTATTACGAGGTCTACGGCAGCGACGAGAAGGGTTTCACGGTGCACAAGGAGCCGCGCGTGTTTCCGGGGCGTGGCGAGGCGCCGGGGAATTTCTACGCAAGTTCAGGGCAGACCAGCCTGCCGGTGGTGGATGCGAAGTTGGACCGCGTGAACGCGAACCGCGCCTTCTACCGGGTGGTGGCGATTGATAAAGCCGGTGTGGAAAGCGGCCCGTCGGACTACGCGGCCTCACCGCGACCTTATATCTATTCCTGGCCGGAGACGGAGGCGCGGGTTGGGGACGCCTGGGCGTACAACGCGCAGTGCATCGAGTCGATAGGCGACCTGCAATCCCGGTATGTCGACCCCGGGCACGGCTACTTTGAGCGTGAGGCGTACCACTGGGAACTGGCGGAGGGGCCCGACTGGCTGGCACTCGACGCGGACACGGGAGTGTTGTCGGGTACGCCGGATGCGCCGGGTGAGGTCCGGGTAGAACTGCGGCTGCGCGTGTCGTATCCGCATGAAGTGCCTGTGGACTCGAAGAGCGGCAAGGAGTTCCAGGTGAATCCGTTGCCGGCGGATGCGACGGCGCGCCAGGTCTTTGTGCTGCATGTGGCGCCGGGGGAAGGGGATAGGTAAGCATGGTTACCGAGCGGGCGGAAGCGAGGTAAGAGGATGTCTGACAGGATGACCCGATGGAGCGCCGGCTTTCTGAGGTGGACGTGGGGACAGGGGACAGAGGTGTGCCCCATGTGCCGGGTCGTTCAGTGCGGATAGCGAGGGACCTTTTCGGAAAGCGGTCGTTGAAATGAGGAGACGACTTTGATGCACACCACATTGGCCCTGTTGACATTGCTCGCGGTGCGTTCGGCGCAACCGGCCGAGGCGCCTTCGAGCCTGGGCATATTCTGGACGCTTGAGCACCGGCCGGAGCGGATGCACATTTACGACTGGCTGGAGGAGGAGGGTTGGTGCTGGGGGGTCGAGATGCAGCCGGACGCGCCGGGCGATGTGCTCAGCATGCTGAGCGCGCGCGGATTCGCGGTGCTGGTGCATCTGTTGGCGCACCCGGAGACGGCGGAACGGCATTGGACACGCAAGGGCGAGGAGGCCTTTGACGTAAAGCCGGTGCTGGAGCGGTTTACAAGGGCCGTCAACGGGAAGGTCTATGCAGAATATTTCATGGAGGACGACAGCGCGGGGGTGGCGTTTTCAGAGATATTCCTGCGACAGCCGCCAAAGGATCGCGCCGAGGCGCACGCCATGTGGAACGCCTATCTGGACGTGGCGATGCAGCATGCGGTGAAGGCGCCGAACGTGGAAGCGTGGGGCGTGTGCGGCTACGCGCCGACCGCGCACAGCTACGCGGCGCACGGGGTGGAGTGCATCATCGTCGAGCGCGCGAACGACGACATCGAAGACCTGCAGACGGCGGTGGCCTTCGCGCGCGGGGCGGCGCGGCAGTACGGAGTGCGTTGGGGCATCGACCTGTCGCTGTGGTGGGGCCCGATTTACGGCTGCGTGCATGACCTGCCCGCTTCGCTCTACAAGCGGCACCTGTACCTGTCCCATTTCAGCGGTTCGGAGGTGTACCGCATCGAGGGCGGGGATATTCTGCTGCCGGCCCCGGGCAAGGTGACGCGGGTGGCGCAGGCGATCGCGGAATTTGCGGCACGCGTGCAGGGGCTTGACACGGGCGTTCCGGAGGTTCCGGTGGCGGTGATGCTCGAACCAGACCACGGTTGGATGACGCCGCCCTACTGGCGCACGACGAACGGGTTGTGGAACTACGCGCGGTTGCCGTACCGGCCGGGCGACCAGGGCATCGACGGTTTCTTCGGCGCGGCGTTTCCGGGGAACATCTACGCGATGGACGCGTTTCCCTTCGGTGCGTACGAGAAGAACGAGCCGCCGGCATCGCCCTACGCGCTGTCGTGCATCACGCCGGAGTTCGCGCCCACGCCCGACAAGGAATACCACGCCGAGGCCCCGGTTCCGTTCGGCCGTTTTGAGAGCCGTGACGCGGCGCGCGAGGCATTGTATGCGGAGAACACGGACCCTTCGCCCTACCGGGCGATGGGCGATTCGCGCTGGGGCGACATCTTCGACGTGCTGACCACGGAAGCGGGCGCGGAATCCATGAAGCAGTACCCGGTGCTGGTGCTGCTCGGGCGCGTGGGACTGGACGACGCCCTGCTCGAGAGGCTGGACGACTACGTCCAGTCCGGCGGGGTGCTGGTGTGCGCGGCGGGTGTGGCCGGTCCCGAACACGGGGCGTTGTGCGGCATCGAGATGACGCCGGAACTGCGCACGGGCCGCGCGTGGCAATGGAAGGAAGAGGACGCAGTGCACGAGGCGTTCCGGTATGTGCCCGCCGTGCCTGCAGACGAGACTGAAGTGCTGGCGGAGGCGCCGGCCGGCGCGCCGCTGGCCGTTGTGCGCTCGCTGGGCCGGGGGCGCGTCTACACCTGTCTTGTGCCGTGGTACGAGAGCGGGCACAAGCCGCTGTCCGGCGTGGCGCTGCGCCTGTTCGACGAGGTCTTTGGCGCGGTGCAGCCGGTGACGGTGCAGGGGTTGCCGGTGGAGTGGTGCAGTGCGCGGGGCGCGGGCCAGCGCACGGTGGTGGTTGCGAACCATGACCTTGCGCCGTGGTCGGGCCGCGTGACAGTGCGCGCGCTGGATGCTACTCTGAACACGTGCGTGGATATCGTCACCGGCACCCCGGTGGAATTCACGCGCGGCCCGGACGGCGCAGCCACGGCGGCGCTTGCTGTCCCGGCCTACGATGTGCGCGTGTTGCGGTGGCGTGCGGACGGCGGGCGCTGAGCCCGCGGGAGAAATGACGATGCCACACCGGAGAATCCCGGTCATATACGACACGGACCTCGGCGAGGACATAGACGACCTGTACGCGCTGTATTTGGCGCTTTTTCACCCGGGCCTGGAGGTGATTGCCGTGACCACGGTGCACGGGGACACGCGGCGGAAGGCGCAACTGGCATCGAAAGTGCTGCGCATGGCGGGCCACGAGGATGTGCCGGTGGGTGCGGGCATCGGGATGTCGCAGGAGCGCCTGGAGCGCGGCCAGACGGAACCGGACCCCGGGAAGACGGCCAGTTTCCAAGTGTACGTTTCGAAGGATGACGCGGAGTGGGGGCGGGAGTATGAGGACGCCGCCGGCCTGATATTGAAAAAGCTGGAGCAGAGCGAATCGCCGGTGGCGCTCATCGGCGAAGGCGCGCTGAGCAACCTGGCGGAAGCCGTGTGCCGCGCCACGCCAGGGCAACGGGAGAACATCCGTTGCATCTCATTTATGGGGGGCGAGACAGAGCGCCAGTGGCTCGAGTACAACGTGTACTGCGACCCGGAGGCGGCGGACGCACTGCTCACTTCGGGGCTGCCGGTGTTCATGGGCACCTACGCGGTGACCTCGCAACTGGTGATGCCGATGGAGCAGGTGGCGCGCGAATTTGGCGGGCGCGAAAACCCGGTGTATGAAGCGCTCTACGACTGCACGCAGTTGTGGGCGCCGCATCGTGGCCACAAACCTGGGCCGGTGCTCTATGACCTGGTCCCGGTCTTCTGGGCGGCCGACCCGTTGTGCGTGCGCACCCGCGACGCGCACATCCGTGTGGAACTCGAGGGCGCCTACACACGCGGGCAGACGGTGCGAGTGCCGCCGTTTGACGCGGGTCCGGTGAAGGAATCCACTGGTCTCGACGCGAAGGCCTTGATGCGCGAGTTCCTCGACATCATCAAGCACGGCGCTGCGGGATTGCACCGGTAGGCGGGGCCTGCTTTCCATTTCCCGCGCCGCCACCGGTATAATCCGGGCTTCATGAGTTCCAACCCCCCGATGGAGGTCTTTGTGTCAGTATCCGATGAAGCCCGCGCGTTGCTGCAAGCGGCGCTCGACGCCGGTCAGAGCGCCCTGTCCGAATATGAAGCGAAGCGGCTGCTGTCCCTGGCGGGTGTGCCCGTTGTGGAAGAGCGGCTGGCGCACACGCCCGAGGCGGCGGCGGCGGCCGCCACCGAACTGGGCATGCCGGTTGCCGTGAAAGGGTGCGGCGCGACCGTGCTGCACAAGAGCGAGTTGGGCCTGGTGCGGCTGGGTCTCGAGACGGCGGATGCGGTGCGCGCGGCGGCGGAGGAGGTGCTGGGGGTGTTGGCGCGGGCGGAAGAAGAGATGCGGGAAACGCGCACAGTGTCCAGCGGCGTGCTGGTGCAGCGTATGGCGCGGGGCAGGCGGGAAGTGATTGCCGGCGGGGTGCGCGATGCGTTCTTCGGTCCGTGCGTGATGCTGGGTGTGGGGGGGACCGCGGTCGAGGCGATGGGCGACGTTTCGTTCCGGATGGCGCCTGTGGAGGAGCGTGACGCGCTGGAGATGGTGGCGGAACTGAAAGCGGGCGCGATATTCGATGCATTCCGGGGCGAACCGGCCGTGGACCGCGCGTCCCTGCTCGATGTCCTGTCCGCAGTCGGGCGGTTGCTGCTCGACTTTCCGGAGATCAGCCAGGTCGACATCAACCCGCTGGTGGTGGAGGGTGGGCGGCCGGTGGCGGTGGATGCGCTGGTGACGCTTGATCCCGAAGCCGGCGCGGGTGCGGCGGCAGACGCGCCGCCGACGGTCGACGCGGCGCGTTTCCTCGGGCTTTTCGAGCCGGAGTCGATTGCGGTAGTCGGCGCTTCGGAGTCGCCGCTGAAGTGGGGGTTCCGTATTCTGTTCAACACGCTTGAGGGCGGATATACGGGCACGATCTACCCGGTCAACCCGAAGCGCGACACGATCCTTGGCATGCGGGCGTATTCCAGCGTGACGGACCTGCCCGAGGCGCCGGACCTCGCGATGATTGTGGTGCCGCCGCCCGCGGTGCCGCAGGCCCTGCGCGATTGCGCCGCGAGAGGGACCCGGGCGGCCATCGTCATCACGGCCGGTTTCGCGGAACTCGGCGACGCGGGCGCGACCGCGGCACAGGAGGAGATTCAGGCCATCGCGCGCGACACCGGGCTGCTTATAGTCGGGCCAAACTGCGCGGGCGTGGCGAGTCCGGCGCCGCAGAAGCTGTACTGCGGCATGATTTCGCGTTTCCCGGAGGCGGGCGGTCTTTCCATCGTGTCGCAAAGCGGCAACGTGGGCAGCACCGTGCTCACGTGGTCGCAGTTGCACCAGGTGGGTGTGGCGCGGTTCATCAGCGCGGGGAACGAGGCCTGCGTGCAGACCGAGGACTACCTGGACTTCTACGCGGAGGATGAGAAGAGCAAGGCGATCATCGCCTATGTGGAGGGCACGAAATCCGGCCGGCGCCTTTTCGCTTCGTTGCGTAACACGGCGCGCCAGAAGCCGCTTATTCTGATCAAGGGCGGCCGCAGCGCGGCCGGCAACCGGGCCGCGCAGTCGCACACGGGCGCCCTGGCCGCGGAAGGGCGTTTGTTCGAGGCGGTCTGCCGTCAGGCGGGCGTCACGCTGGTGAGCGATACCTACCAGGCGATGGAGGTCGCGGCGACACTGATGCGACAGCCGCTTCCGAAGGGGCGGCGCGTGGCGCTTGTGTCCCAGGGCGGCGGCTGGGGCGTCATCGGGGCTGACGCCTGCACGGACGCGGGTCTGGAGGTGGTGGACCTGCCGGAAGAGACCATCGCGAAACTCGATTCGTTCTTGCCGAAATGGTGGAGCCGGGGAAATCCCATCGACCTGGTGGGCAGCACCGAGTTGTCGGACATTCCGAACGCCATCGCGGCGGCGGCCGAGTGCCCGGCGGTGGACGCGGTAATTCTGCTGGGGTGCGGCTACATTTCGAGCGCGTACAACCGGTACCAGGATTCGGCGCGCGCGCAGGAACTGGGTCTGGACAAACTGGCGGCGATAGGGAGCGAGATGGAGGTCAACGATGTGCGGACCATCGTCGACCTGATCCCGCAGTGCGGCAAGCCGATTCTGGTGGCGTCGGACACGGTGCTGCTGGCTCGGGGCAACCGCGACAATGCAGCGCTTGCCGAACTCGAGCGGCGCGGGGTGTACGTGTTTTCGAGCCCGACGCACGTGGCGCGGGCCGCGGCGCATCTCGCCGAACGGTATGAATACCTGAATGAAGTCCCTCGGCGGCGCGGGCTATTCCGCGGGTAGCGCCAGCGTGGTCTCGAGGTTCTCTTCGGTGCCGACGTAGCAGTTGGTCACGCGCACCCTGGTTGTGTCCGCATCTCCGGGCACACCGATGATGTTGCTGCCGCGCGGCGGCAATGTGACCGAACCTTCCCAGACGCCCAGCCCCGACAGGGTGAAGGGGATGTCCGAATCATTGCTGACGCGTATGCGGCGGTAACCGTTTCTGTCGCGCAGGTGCGCGGGGTGCGCCTTGACGGCGGCCTGAAACAGGGGTTCGAGGTATTCCGCGCTTCCCGCGAGGTATCCGCTGAACCAGGCGGCGGTGCGCCCGGCGAACATGGCCTCGCGCAGGGCGGGAATGCTGCGCTCCGCGGCGAAGACCAGTGTCATGGGCCGCTGCAGTCTGTTGAGGTCGTATTGTTCGCGGATAAGCCCGTGCATGTCCGAGTTGGCAGTGACCGTAAGGCCCTTCTCGATACACCAGCCGAGCGCCACCGGATACCAGTCGACGTGGTTAAAGACCTCCACGCCATGGAGCCAGCCCTTCTTGTGGAGGGTGTCGGGCACCTCGAGCCAGAGCGTTTCATCGGGCTGCTGCTTCACCCATCCGGGGTGGTTCCACTGCACGAATCCGCCCTGGTCGACCGCGGCTTTAACGGCATCCATGAAGTTCTCGGTGTCGAGGGGGTTGGCGTTCGAGATGAACAGGGCGTTGTAGTGGCCCTCTGGCATGTCGCGCGTGATTTCCGCGCCGTGCACGAGCAGGATGTCGTGCTCGGCCGCGATGCCTTTGGCGATTTCATAGGCCGAATTGTCATCACCGCCGACATGAGGCTTGCTGGGATGGTCTTCGAGATGGTCGGTGATGGCGATGGCATCGAGGCCGTCCATCCACGCTTCGAGCACGCGGACTGTCGGCCAGACCAGCCCGTCGGAAAAGACGGTGTGCATGTGGAAGTCGCATTTCAGGGTGGTCATGCCCGGGATGTCCGGCACGCTGAGTTCCCGCCGGTGTCGGTTTGCATCGAGTTCGGGAAGCGTGGTGCGGTTGGGGTCGAGTGCGAGCAGCGGTGTGGCGAGCAACACAGCGGTGATCAGGACCGGAAAGATTCTATACATGGCTTCTCTCCCTTTGGCCTTTGTATCGGCGCGCTGATGATAGCGGATGGGCTTGGGCCGGACAAGTCGGTGCGGCGTTCGGGCGCATGTCTGAAAACGGCTTGACACGGTTCTGTGCATTGTGCGATAACCAAGCGCCTGTTCGTGTTGACGGGTATTTTACTTACCGGTAAGTTGGGGAGATTTGCGCTATGTTGGGGATTGCTGATTTCTGGGTGGCCGCCGCGTACGTGCTCTGTATCCTAAGCGCCGTGCTTTGTGTGATTTATGGCGCGCTAAAATGGAACAGCGGTGCAGATGAAGTGGCGACGGACGAAGACGTGAGTTGGGCACAAGAAGAGGAACGCATCAAGGACGAACTGTAGCGGGAATTCCGCTGCGCGCGCGGCTTGACGCATCCCACACGGGGAGGGAAGGAAGCTATGCAAGGGCTGACAATTGTTCTGGTGATCTGCTATCTGGTCATGATTGGCTACCTGGGGTATCGGGGATACCGGGGCACCAAGACGGCGACGGATTATCTGGTTGCGGGCCGGCAGGTGCACCCGTTCGTTATGGCCATGTCTTATGGCGCGACGTTCATCAGCACCTCGGCGATCGTCGGTTTCGGCGGTGCCGCGGCGATGTTCGGGATGAGCCTGCTCTGGCTCACGTTCCTGAACATTTTCGTGGGCATTTTCATCTGTTTCGTGTTCCTCGGCGCGCGCACGCGGGCAATGGGGCACCATCTCGACGCGCACACGTTTCCGGAACTGCTGGGCCGTCGCTATGACTCGAAATTCATACAGGTTTTTGCGGGCCTGGTGATCATTCTGTTCATGCCGCTTTACACGGCGGTGGTGGCGATGGGCGCGGCCAAGGTGATCGAGGTCACCTTTGACGCGCCGTACAGCGCGTCGCTGTTTTTCTTCTGCGCCATCGTCGCGATGTACGTGGTGATGGGCGGCCTCAAGGGGGTCATGTACACGGACGCGATGCAGGGGGGCATCATGTTCGTGGGCATGGTGCTGCTGATCGTGCTGACGTATGGCAGCCTGGGCGGCATCACGGAAGCGCATCAGCGGCTCACCGACCTGGCGCCGCGCGCCGTTGAATTGTTTGGCAAGGCGGGGCACCAGGGCTGGACGTCGATGCCGGCCTTCGGCTCGCCTTTCTGGTGGATCGTGGTATCGACCATCGTGATGGGCGTGGGTATCGGCGTACTGGCGCAGCCGCAGTTGGCGGTGCGCTTCATGACCGTGAAGAGCCGTCGCGAACTGAACCGCGCCGTGCTGGTGGGCGGCATATTCATTCTTGCGATGACCGGATTCGCCTTCACGGCGGGTGCCCTCTCGAATGTGTTCTTCGTGGATGACCCGGAGATAGGGAACATCGCGATTGTTGCGGCCGAGAAGAACATCGAGCAGATTATCCCGATGTTCATTGAGCGCTACATGCCCTGGTGGCTGAGCTCGATCATCGTCGTGACGCTTCTGGCGGCGGCCATGTCGACGGTGAGCAGCCAGTTCCACGCCATGGGCACGGCCGCGGGCCGCGATATCTTTGAGACGCTGTTCAGTGGCCGCGCAGGTTCGACGGTGGCGACGCGGGTAGGCATCCTTCTCACATTTGTGCTGAGCGCCTCGCTGGCCTATATTCTGCCCATTGTCTTCGAGAAGACGGGCACGGCGATTATCGCGCGCGGCACGGCCATCTTCTTCGGTTTGTGCTGTTCGACCTTCCTGCCGATGTACGTGGGGGCGCTGTACACGCGCGGTATCACGAAGGCGGGCGCGTTGAGCGGCATGCTGGGCGGTTTCCTGGCGAGCGGCTTCTGGCTGCTGTTCATGCACAAGAAAGAATCCGACGCGCTCCAGGTCTGCAACTGGCTGTTCGGCGTGCCGAGTCTTGTCGACGGGAAAGTGACCGGCCCGATCATCTGGGCGGAGGTCGACCCGTTGTTTGTGGCGTTCCCGCTGGCGATCATCATCACCATTGTGGTTTCGCTGCTGACGAAGCGCTACAGCAAGGAACATCTGGACAACTGTTTCGCGCGCATCAACTAGCCGGATACTTCACCTTGCGGTTTCGCCGCGGGTGAGCGATGCGGTATGGCGCGAGGAAGCGCATTTACGGCGGCGCGGACGCACGGACTCCCCGGGGAGCTTGCGTTCGCGCCGCTTTCCGCTGCCTGCCCTGCGCGCAGCCGCCGCAATCTGCTATCATCGCGGCTTGCAGCGGGGAAGCAACCGCGAACAGGCAGGGCAAGCAGACAAGGGAATCGAGATGAAGACGCACACACTGGGCATCATAATGAACGGCGTCACGGGGCGCATGGGCACGAACCAGCATCTTATCCGCTCGATAATGGCTATCATCGGGCAGGGCGGGGTGAAGGTGAGCGACAACGAGTGCATCATGCCGGAACCGTTGTTGCTCGGCCGCAATGAGAACAAGCTGCGGCGGCTGAGCGAAGCGCACGGGGGATTGCCCTGGTCGACGGACTTGGAGGAGTGCCTCGCGAACGACGCGTACGCCGTCTATTTCGACGCGCAGACGACGCTGCTCCGCCATGAGGCGGTGAAGAAGGCCATTGCGGCGGGCAAGCATATCTACTGCGAGAAGCCCACGGCCACGACGACAGCGGAGGCGATGGAACTCTACGAACTGGCGGAAGCGGCCGGCGTGAAGCACGGGGTGGTGCAGGACAAGCTGTGGCTGCCCGGCCTGCTGAAGCTGAAGTATCTCATCGACACGGGCTTTTTCGGCGAGATTCTCTCGGTGCGCGGCGAGTTCGGCTATTGGGTCTTCACGGGCGAAGACCAGCCGATCAACCGGCCGTCATGGAACTACCGGAAGGAGGAGGGCGGCGGTATCATCATCGACATGCTCGCCCACTGGCGCTACGTGGTGGACAACCTGTTCGGAAAGATTACCGCGGTGAACTGTCTCGGCGCGCGGCACATCAAGCAGCGGCGCGACGAACAGGGCGAGCCCTATGCGTCGACTGCGGACGACGCGGCCTATGCGACTTTCGAGACGGAGACGGGTGTGGTGTGCCATTTCAATTCTTCGTGGTGCACGCGGGTGCGGCGCGACGACCTGTTGACGCTGCACGTGGACGGTACCCGGGGTTCGGCGGTGGCGGGGCTGCGCGAGTGCCGCGTGCAGCATGACGCATTCACGCCGAAGCCGGTGTGGAACCCGGATGTGCCGCAGCCCATTGATTTCTACCGGGGTTGGGAGTTGATGCCCTCGAATGTGGAATATGACAACGCATTCAAGGCGGAGTGGGAGCTGTTTCTGCGGCACGTGGCGCTTGATGAACCGTTCCGTTGGGACCTGAAAGAGGGCGCGAAAGGCGTGCAGCTTGCGGAACTCGGCATCGAGAGCTGGCAGCGCCGCGCCTGGGTGGACGTGACGGAACTGGCGTAGGCGGCACAGCGTCGGCCAAAGCGAAGGAAGGAGCGGCCCGTTGCCGGAGCAGCGTCACACCGAATTCTCCGGTTTGGGCTTTGCCGCGCTGGTCATCGGCGGCACGACGATCGGTTTCTCCGCCATCTTCGTGAAGCTGAGCGTGGTCGGCCCCACAGCCACGGCGTTCTACCGGCTTTTCCTGTCGCTTCCGTTGCTGCTGGTGTGGATGCGGGTGCACGAGCAGCGCGCGGCGCGGCATGCGCCCCGGCCAGGCTGGCGGCCGTTCCTGCTGCTGCCCGGTCTCTTCTTTGCGCTCGACATCGCGATGTGGCACTGGTCGATCCGGTACACCACCATCGCGAACGCGACGCTGCTCGGCAACCTGGCGCCGATTTTTGTCACCATCTTCGCTTGGGCCCTTTTTCGCGAGCGGGTGACGCGGCTGTTTCTGCTGGGGCTCGCCACGGCGCTGCTGGGCACGGCGTTGATGATGGGCACGAGCCTGCGGCTGAGCCCCGCGAACCTGGTGGGCGACGCCCTGGGCGTGGCCACGGCGGTGTTCTACGGTGCGTATCAGCTTTCTATCAAGCGGCTGCGCGCCACATTCAGCACACCGATGCTGCTGAGCTACGTGGCGCTGGGCGGGGTGCCGGTGCTGCTGGTGTTGACGCTGTCGACGGGTGAGCCGGTGCTGTGGTGGCGGGTGGCGCCTTTCTGGATAGGTCTTCTGCCTTTGCTCGGTCTGGCGTGGGTGAGCCAGGTGTTCGGACAGGGCGCGATTGTGTTCGGGTTGCAGAAGCTGCCGGCGTCGTTTTCGTCGGTGACGCTGCTCATCCAGCCGGTGGTGAGCGCGATAGCGGCGTGGGTGCTGTTCGGGCAGGCGCTGGGGCCGGCGCAACTGTTTGGCGCGGGCGTCGTGCTGGCGGGCATCTTCATCGCGCAGCAGGGCTACCTGCGCGCGGCGCGCATCGAGCGTCGTGCCGGGCGGGCGCCATGACCGGCTTTCAGGCGCGCCGCGGTAGCTGCTAGAATGCGCGGCATCCAGAGGAACAACGCAGCGGGAGTATGCGTCATGGCTGAGAGATTGAAGGACACGTCGCGCCTTTGCATTCACACGATCACGAACAAGCCGCTTTCGCTGGCGGATTGCATCGCGGGCTACCAGGAGATTGGCGCGACGGGCATCACGGTCTGGCGTGACGCGCTTCAGCCGCAGGGGGTGAAGGAGTCGGCGAAGATGCTGGCGGACAGCGGGCTGAAGGTGGTGAGCCTGTGCCGGGGCGGCTTTTTCCCCGCGACGAGCGGCATGGCGCGCGAGGAAGCGAGGAATGAGAACCGGCGCATCATCGATGAGGCGGCGGAGATTGGCGCGCCGCTTGTGGTGCTGGTTTGCGGCGCGGTCCCGGGCATGGAACTCGCCCGGGGGCGGCAGCAGATCCTGGACGGCATCGACGCGGTGCTGCCGCACGCGAAGAAGGCGGGCGTGAAACTGGGGATCGAGCCGCTGCACCCGATGTACGCGGATTGCCGTTCGGCGGTGAACACGCTCGAGCAGGCGAACAACATGGTGACGGTGCTGAACCACCCGAACGTGGGCGTGGTGGTGGATGTGTATCACCTGTGGTGGGACCCGTTCCTGAAGGCGGAAATTCAGCGCGCACGGGGCACCATCCTCGCCTTTCACGTGTCCGACTGGCGCACCCCGACGCGAGACCTGCTGAATGACCGCGGCGTGATGGGGGAAGGCTGCATCGACATCCCGCAGATTCGCGGGTGGGTGGAAGACAACGGCTTCAAGGGGCACATCGAGGTGGAGATATTCTCCAACGAATACTGGGCGGGCGACCAGACACGCTTTCTGAAGCGCATCAAAAACGCGTATCTGAGGCACGTGTAAGAGCGGTCGCGTTCCGCGTTGCCTTGCCTGCCGCCCGGAAGCTACATGCCATACGCGCGCAGCTTGTAGAGGAGGTTGCGCCGGCTGATGCCGAGCAGTTTGGCGGCCTGGGTCTTGTTGCCGCCGGTCTGCTCAAGCGCCTCGAGGATGGCGCGGCGCTGGATTTCCTCCATGTCGCCCACAAGCACATTGCCTTCCTTCGGGCGCTCCTGCGCCTGCTGAATCTTCGGGGGCAGGTCGTCGGGCAGGATAAGTTCCCCATTTGCGAGAATGGCGGCGCGCTCCATGGCATTGCGCAACTCGCGCACGTTGCCCGGCCAGTCGTGTGCGGAAAGGAGGCGTTGCGCGGCCGGGGCGAGCTTCTTGTGCCGCGGCTTGAGGAAGTGTGCGGCAAGCGGGAGGATATCGTCGCGGCGTTCGCGCAGCGGCGGCACGACAATGGGGAAGACGTTGAGGCGGTAGAAG
>NPIG01000892.1_pt1 | contig 18947 bp, 16 predicted proteins | sample 8637441 | NCBI WGS metagenome assembly NPIG01 (sample SAMN07420675, study PRJNA396082) | bioreactor metagenome | isolation source: sample BR6 brine-fed electro-methanogenic bioreactor BR | place: Japan: Kochi | collected 2016-06-14 | reverse complement strand
TGGTGCGCAGCATGATGAACCCGGTGGCCGGCGGTCTGATCATGGACTGGTGCCGCGACAACGGCGTGCGCATCGTCACCGGCTGCCGCGTCGAGGCCTTCGAGCGCGGGCCCGTCGTGGTCCTGAACTCGGGTGAATCCCTGCCCGCGGATCTGGTGGTCGTCGCCGCCGGGGTCACGCCGAATTCCGAGTTCGCCGATGCGGCCGGCCTGACCATCGAGGACGGCATCGTCGTCGACGAGTTCCTGGAAACCAGCCAACCGGGCATCTACGCCGCCGGTGACGTCGCCCAGGGGCCGGATTTCTCGACCCGGACCCGCTCGGTCCATGCCATCCAGCCGACGGCGACCGAGCACGGCCGCATCGCGGCGCTCAACATGGCCGGGCACAAGGTCACCTACCGCGGCAGCCTGGGCATGAACGTGCTCGACACCCTGGGCTTGATCTCGAGTTCCTTCGGCCATTGGCAGGGCATCGAGGGCGGCGAGTCGGCGACCCAGCTCGATACCGCCCGCTTCCGCTACATGACTCTGGAGTTCGACGAGGACCGGCTGATCGGCGTCAATTCGGTCGGCCAGACCGAGAACCTGGGCGCCCTGCGCGGGCTGATCCAGAACCGGGTCCGCCTCGGGCCATGGAAGGCCAGGCTGATGGACAATCCCTACCGCTACATGGAAGCCTTCGTGTCGCGGATGGGCTGAGGACAAAAGTCAGGCCCGGGACCGTGCCTCCACGCATCTGTCCCGGGCCTTTCCCCCACTCATGAAACTCAGATTTCGTCGAAGACGTCCTTGGCGGCCAGGCCCATCAGGGCGTCGGCGAGGGCTTCCTTCATGCCCTGGAATTCGATGGTGTCGTCGAGTGTCGCCTTGCCCGCCTTGTGCTTGCGGCTGAGTTCGAGGAACCGCTCGGGAACCAGGCCCTGCTTGGGCGTCAGGCCGATCACCTTGCCGCGATAGGTGATGCGGAAATAGAACTGCCCGGTCACCGCCGGCAACGCGCCGGGAGCCTCGAAGGTCTCGTCCAGTCCGAAACGGCCCTGGGTCACCGCCCGTGTCACCATCTCGAAGCCGTCGATGGCGCCGCTTCCTGGAAAGGCGGTGAAGATGTCCACCTTGTCGCGCTGCGGCACCTCCTGCGGGCTGAGCTTGGCGAAGGCGTATTCCAGCACCTTGAAGGCCAGGGCGACGCCGCCGATGTTCAGCCGGCCGTGATACTTCACCATGTCCTCGAAGCGGATGATCAGCACATCGCTGCGGTCGCGGACCTTCAACCAGTCTTTCATGGATCGTGTTTCCTTGTTATCCGGTAACGCGTAGGGGCTCGGTATCCTCGAAATCCTGCTCTTCCCAGACCCAGCGGCAGAACAGGTCCTCGACCGGCGACATCAGGATGCGCGCCGCGAAGTCCTCCTTCATGCGCAGATAGGCATCCTGTTCGTGGGCGGTGCCGCCGCCCTCCTGATACAGGCAGACGCATTCGACGAAGTCGGGCGGGAATATTTCGGCCTGGGGATGGGCGGCACAGTGTTTCTCTCCGTAGGAGGCCTCGAAGTAGAAACGGCCTTCCGGGGCCGGCGGGGCTTCGCGGAGCGCGCAGTTCACATCGACCCTCAGGCGCCCTTCCGACTGCGCCCGGGTCGCCATTTCGAAGCAGTCGATCAGGCCGGGGCCGCCGAAGCCGAGGCGGAAGCGCAGGTGCGAGCGTTCCGGCGGTTGGTCGGGCGACAGAACGGAGAACATCCATTTCATCAGCCGGTAGCTCAGTGCGGCGGCGATGATGTTCTGGCGCCCGGTGTATTTCAGAAGATCGTCGTGCCCGACGGCGATCTCGGTCCCGTTATGGCGAACGTGCAGCATGGCGGACCTCCTTGTGCATTGGACTGAAACCGAAAAAGGGGGCGGAGGCCGGCGGAAAGGGCCCCCGCCCCAACGGTGGGTCAGTCCTTGCGGACCTCCTTGAAGTTGTAGAAGAAGCCGGAGGGATGAACGCGGAATCCCTCGACCGAGGCGTTGGACGCCGCGACGTAGACCTTGTGGACCAACGGCATCACCGGCGCTTCGTCCTGGATGATGGTCAGGGCCCTGCCGTAAGTCTGCTGGCGTTCCGGCCCGGCGTCCAGGCCCCTGCCCTTGATCAGCAGGTCATCCAACTCGGCATTACGGTAGCCGTTGAACATCATCGCCTGCGACGAATGGAAATGCGCCTTCAGGTGCATGTCGGGATGAGCCGTCATCTCCGGCGTCCAGAACACGGCGTAGCCGTCGTATTCGCCCTTCTTGACCAGGCTCAGCATGCCGGGCCATGTGAACAGCTTGGTGTCGACCGCGATTCCGGCCGCTTCCAGCATGCCCTTCACCGATTCCAGGATGATCGGCATCTCGGTGCGGGTCGAATAGCTCAGCAGGCCGAGCGTAAGCGGCTTGCCGTCCTTGACCCATTTGCCGCCGTCCCTGGCGTAGCCGGCCTCCTTCATCAGGGCCTCGGCCTTGGCCGGATCGAGGGTGTAGGCCGGGGTGCCCTCGGGGACCCAGTCGAAGCCCGGCGAGAAGAATTCCCAGGCCGGGATGCCGACACCGTCGAGGCCGTGCTCGACCAGCGCCTTGCGGTCGACCAGCGCGTTGACGGCCTGACGCAGGCGGACATCGGCGAAGGGGCTCGTTCCGGCCGTGTTGAGGACCATGTAGTAGAGCCCGGCCGCCGGTTCCTGATAGACCTTGAAGTCCGGTGCGGCGGCCAGGCGGCGGACATCGGCCGGCGGGATGTTTACCGCGAGGTCGACCTCGCCCGCTTCCAATGCCAGCACCCGCGAGCTGTGGTCCGGGATGTAGCGGTAGACCACCCGCTCGATGGCCGGAGCCTTGCCCCAGTAACCGTCGAAGCGCTTGACGACCGTACGGTCCTGCTTGGTATAGCTGACGAACCTGTAGGGGCCGGTGCCGATCGGCTTGACCAGCTGGCCTTCCTCGTCGAACGAGGCACGGGCAAAGATGCCGGTGAAGGCGTCGGTCAGCTGGTTGGCCAGGGCGGCAAAGGGCTGGTGGGTGCGGATCTTCACCGTGAGCGGCCCGGCGGCCGAGATTTCGGCGACGTCCAGCAGCCCCTTGGCATAGGGCAGATTGGCGATCACCCGTTCCAGCGAGAACTTGACCGCCTCGGCATCGAACGCCGTGCCGTCATGGAAGGTCACGCCCGCGCGCAGGGTGATCTCCCACTCCGTGTCGCTGGTGCGCTTCCATTCGGTGGCTAGGCCGGGGATCAGGTTCATCCCGTAGTCGAGCTTGATCAGGGTATCGAGGATCTCGCTCTCGTTGAAAAAGCGGCTGCGGCGGGCCTGCTGGGAAAACGGCAGGCATTCCCACATGGTCGCCACCACCAGGGTGTCCCTGCCGGGCTTCTCGGCCGCCTGTGCGGCCTGGGGCGTCATCCAAAGGGCTGCCGCCGCCGACAGGGCGGCGAAAGCGGTCAGGAAGATTCGTCGTTGCATGGGTTCTCCGTTCGTAAGCAGTTGTTTTGGTTCGTTGAGGAATGGTCGGATGGCCACGGTTCCCTCCCCGGCTCATCCGAAACGGTCGCGCAGGGCGTCGCCGAGCGCGTTGAAGGCGATGACGGTGATCATGATGGTCAGGCCCGGGGCCAGGATCAGCGCCGGGTGGCTGCGCATGTAGCCCCTGCCCTCGGCGATCATCAGGCCCCATTCCGGGGTGCCCGGCTCGGCACCGAGGCCGAGGAAGCTCAACCCCGAAAACGACAGGATGGCCCAGGACAGCGAGAAGGTGGCAAGCACGATCACCGGGTGGACGATGTTGGGCAGCAGATGGCGGAACACGATGCGCAACGGTCCGACGCCGACGGCGCGTGCCGCCATCTCGTAGGGTTTGGCCTTCTCGGCCAGGGTCAGGTTACGGACCACGCGGGCGTATTCGGCCCAGTGCACGGCGGCCAGCGAGATCACCATGGCCCACATGCCGAGCCCGAGCACGGCGGCGATGACCAGGGCGATGGCGATGGCCGGGAAGATGAAGATGCCCTCGACGGCCCGCATGATCAGGCTGTCGACGGTGCCGCCGGCATAGCCCGACACGAGCCCCACCGAGGTTCCGATGGCTGCCGACAGGGCAACCACCAGAACCGCCGCAAACGGGGTGACGCGGAAAGCGTGAATGAGGCGGCTGAGCACGCAGCGGCCCATGTGATCGGTGCCCAGCGGGTATTCGAGGCTCATGTCCTGCAGACGGGCGCCGAGCTGGATGACGTCTGGGTCGTGCGGGACGATTAGCGGTCCGGCGACGCCCAGGAACAGTATGACGGCGAGTACGCCGAAACCCACCTGCATCGAAGTGATCCGACACCGTTGGCCGTCCCAGGGCATCAGGGAAACGCGCGTGGTCATCGCTACACCGCCTCGCGGATGCGCGGATCGATGACCATGACCAGCATGTCGACGATCAGGTTGACGGCGATATATGCCGCCCCGACCACCAGTACGCAGGCCTGGATCACCGGGAAGTCGCGCCCCAAGATGGCCTCGACCAGCAGGCGGCCGACGCCGGGCCAGGCGAAGACTGTCTCGACGACGACGACGCTGTCGAACATCTTGCCGACCTGCATCCCGAGCAGGGTGACGATGGGCACCAGCGCGTTGGGCAGCGTATGACGAAGCAGGACGCGGGGCTCGCGCAGGCCCTTGGACCGGGCGGTGCGGATGAAATCGGCCGACAGCACGTCGAGGAAGCAGCTTCTGATGAAGCGCGCCGTCACGCCGGACAGCGAGGTTCCGATGACCAGGGCCGGCAGCACCAGATGCGTCCAGTCCCCGTAGCCGGAAACCGGCAGCCAGCCGAGGGTCAGCGAGAACAGCAGCACCATCAGCAGCGAGTACCAGAAGTTGGGCACCGCCATGCCGATGACGGCCAGCATCATGGCCGCGCGATCGAACAGCGATCCCGGCCGTGCCGCCGCCCCGATCCCCAGCGGGACCGCGACCAGCAGCGACACGGCGATGCTGGCGCCGGCGAGCAGGACCGAGTTGCCGAGGCGCAGCTTCAACTCGCCCCATACCGAACCGCCCGACTGGAAGGATGTCCCCAGGTCGCCCTTGATCGCATCGGAAAGCCAGCGCCCGTACTGCTCGGGCAGCGGATCGTGGAAGCCGTTGCGGTCCTTAAACCGCTGCAGGGAATCGGCATCGGGTAACTCCCCTCCCAGGNNCGTTGAAACCGTTCCGGTCCTTGAAGCGGGCCAGCGACTCCGCATCCGGCAACTCACCGCCCATCTGCTCGATCAGCAGCAGTTCGGCAAAGTCGCCCGGCATGATGTGCAGCAGGCTGAAGCTGAACATGGAGAGCAGGATCAGGAGAATCAGGGACTGGCTGAGGCGTCGCGCCATGGTTCCGTAAGTCCGCACAATACCGTTCGGCCGCGGCACCTGGATTCACAGGCCGGGCCGTTGGGTGGAATTCGATGGCGGGGCTGCTATTGCGCTAGGAGCGCAAGAAAAACATCCACCATCGGTTCACATGGATGAATAACCCTAACTCTTGTGCGTATATCATCGATGCGAGTGACTCGCAACGAGAATGTGAGGCAATTGCAACTTTAGAGGGATTCAAAACAGTAAAGATTCCGAGGGTTTCAGGGGATTCCTGATCGTTCGTGGGGACCTTGAATAACCCGAAATTGAGATCGCCTTTTGGGAAAAAGCTCTTCAGGAGCGGAGGGAAACCCATCGCCTAGTTCGGCTCGATCCTCGCCTTCACCGTTTCCAGGAACTCGTCGGCGAGACGGGACAAGGGGTTTGCCCGCTGGAACAGCGCCCGCGGGCAGACCTCGATGGTCGGACGGAACGGTTTGCGCAGCAGATTCGGGAACTGGCCGGCCCGCATCCAGGGATCGACCAGGGCGATGCCGGCCCCCGCCTCGACCAGCATGAAGACCGTCATCGTGTGGTTGCAGGCGATGGCGAAGTCCCTCTCCACGCCGGAGGCGCGGAACGCCTCCTCGATGCGCGGGGCGATGGTGTTGCGGTTGTTGGTGATCAGGGGGTATTTGCAGATATCCTTGGGCCCGATGAAAGCTTTGTCGGCCAGGGGATGATCCTGCGGCAGAACGCAGATGATCGCCGAGGTGGCAAGCTTCTCGACCCGCAGCAGCGGATTCTCGGACGGTGCGTGGATGAAGCCCAGGTCGACCTGACCGGCCGCCGCCAGTTCGACCGTCCGCTGCGTGTGCGTAACCTCCAGCAGCACGCGAACACCCGGGCGGTCGCGCCGGAACTGCGCGATGGCTTCGGCCAGGAAGGCGTAGGTCAGGGTCGGTGTGCTGGCCAGGGAGAGAACACCCGAGCGGGTGTCGCGCAGGTCCTCGGCAAACCGCTGGACCGCGTCCAGCTTCTCGAAGACGCCCTCGATCTCGGTGAACAGGGCAAGAGCTTCCGGCGTCGAATAGACCCGCCCCTTCTCCCGCCGGAACAGCTTCATTCCCAGGCGGTCCTCCATGTAGCGTAGCGAGGTGCTGACCGCCGGCTGCGAAACGTTGAGGATTCGTGCGGCCTCGCTGACCGAGCCGCCCAACATGATCGCCCTGAATATCTCCATCTCGCGCAGTTTCATCGGGACCTCCCTCACCGCTCGGCCGTTATGCTCTGGGTATAATTCCAAATTATATGATACGGCAATCTCGTTATTTGATTTTATATATCCAGGGTGGAAGACTGATTTCGAGCGGTTGGTTTTCTGGCCAGAAAATCCGCTTAAATCGGCCGTCGCGTGGACTTCAGGGGCTCCTCGCGGAGTGTCTGGGGAGTCCTTGTTGCGGCTGTTGACGTGACGGATGGAAGGATAAAGGAGGCTATCATGAAAAAACTGTCCGCGATGGCGCTGGTTGTCGGTGCCCTGGCTTTCGGCGGCGCCGGGAGTGCGCTCGCCGACGGGAAAGTCGTCGTCTATAACGCGACCAACCCTAAGCTGGCCGACAAGATCATCCAGGTTTTCAAGGAAAAGACCCCCGGGATCGAGGTCGAAGTGATCAACGCCGGCGTCGGCGAGCTTCTGACCCGTATCGGTGGCGAAAAGGCCAATCCGCAGGGCGATGTCCTGCTCGGCGCCAGCGTCGAGGCGTTCGATTCCGCGCTCGAGCTTTTTGCGCCCTACAAGACCAAGGAAGATGGCAATTTCGATCGCGCCGTGGTTGCCAAGGGCGGCGAGTACTACGGTTTCTCCATGCCACTGCAGGCCTTCATCGTGAATACCAAGCTGTTGCCGGATGGTGGGCCGAAGAGCTGGGCCGACCTCGGAAAGCCCGAGTTCAAGGGCAAGATCATCATGGCCAACCCCGCCCTTTCGGGATCGGCCTATGCGCAGCTCGCGCAGATGCTGCAGCTGCACAGTTGGGACCTGGTTTCGAAGGTGGTCGAAAACACGACCTTCGTGACCTCCTCCAAGCTGGTCTATCAGAACGTGGCCAAGGGCGAGAACGCCGTGGGCATCACCGGCGACTACAACATCGTCGGCATGCAGAACAAGGGCTACCCGGTCGTATGCGTCTATCCGAGCGAGGGCACCGGCCTGCGTTTCGATGCCAACGGCCTGATCAAGGGCGGCCCCAACCCGGACAACGGCAAAATCTTCCTCGACTTCGCGAACTCGCGTGAGGCCCATGAGATCATGGTCCAGCTGCGCGACCGCCGTTCGGTCCGCAAGGACGTGTCGGCGCCGAAGGGTCAGATCCCGACGGCCGAGGTTCCGACCTTCGCCTACGATCCCAAGAAGGCGGCCGCCAATCGAGATGCCGATCTGGCCAAGTTCGAAAAGATCTTCAGCTCCAAGTAAAGTCCAAGCGGTGTCGAAAGCCAGAAAGATGGACGTAGAAGCTTTCACGATGGCGAAAGACCCGAAGGACATGGCCCGGAACGAGGACCGATACGTCGTCGTTCCGGGCCGTGCTTACGCGGTCATCGACGGTAGCAGCGACAAGACCGGCCTGCGCCACAACGGGCGGACCGGCGGGCAGGCCGCGAGTGCCGCCGTCGAGGATGTCATCCGTGAAGTCTGTCTGGTCGACCATCCGGAACGGATCGAGGCCGGCTGGCTTTCGGATCGCTTGCGCGAGCGTTTCGAGACGCTCCATGAGGAGATCAGGGCATCCAACGGCTCCGAGGCACCGGCGGCCATGTGGTTCGGAGCCCAGCTCGCCCTTGCCCTGAAAGGTCCGGAATCCTTCCGATTCATCGTCATCGGGGATTCCGGGGTCCGCCTCAATGGCCGCGAGGTGTTTCAGTTCCATCAGCCCCTGGACGACATCTGCGCGTCGATCCGCAAGGCCGTGTGGAACCATCTCGATGCGCTGGGCGTTGGGTCGGAGGACAAGAACACCATAGCCCGTGCGTACACCATCAGCGGCCTGGCCGAAGTGCTTCCGCAATGGACCCGCTGGATCGACGAGGGCGCCCTGCCCGCGTTGCGCCGGACGGCCGAAGATCACGCGGCCCGTCTGCAGCCGGGACTGGACAAGGAAATTCTCGAGAAGGCGGTACTTGGCGGGTTGCGGGAGCAGTACCTCTACATCAACCGCATCCACCCGCTCGGCGCGCCCAGCATCAACGGCTTTCCCATTCCGCGGGACTACGTCATGCAGGTCGATCGCGGGCTCGACGACATCGAAACCATCGAACTTTTTACCGACGGCTATTTCGGTTGCCCCGACGGAACGGCGATTGCCGACTGGGAAGACCGGATTGCCGAGATAGAATCCACCGACCCCGAGAAGATCGGCGATCACGCAAGCACCAAGGGATCGGCGAACGGCCATTTTACGGACGACCGCACCGTGCTGATCCTGCGGCGCGAACCAAGAACCCTGCAAAGGAGCTTGTCGTGACTTCCCACGTTCTACAGATCCGAGACCTGAGCAAGATTTTCGATACCGACCAGGGTCCGGTCACGGCCGTCGATACCGTCAACGTAACCATCCAGGGCAACGAGTTCTTCACGATGCTCGGCCCCTCGGGATGCGGGAAGACGACGACTCTTCGCATGATCGCAGGCTTGGAGGCGGTCACGTCGGGTCAGATCCTGTTCGACGATCAGGATTTCACGAAGTTTTCGACGTTCCAGCGCAGCATCGGCATGGTGTTCCAGTCCTATGCCCTGTTCCCGCATTTGACCGTCTTCGAGAACACCGCCTATGGGCTGCGTATCCGGAAGATTCCGGAAACCGAGATCAAGGAGCGGGTTGGGAAGATCCTCGAGCTTCTGGGCCTGGAAGCTCTGGCCACCCGGCGGCCGCCCGATCTTTCCGGCGGCCAGCAGCAGCGCGTCTCGATCGCGCGGGCCCTGGTCTACGATCCCGGGATGCTGCTTCTCGACGAACCGCTGGCCAACCTGGACGCCAAACTGCGGGTTCAGATGCGCGAGGAAATCCGCCGCATCCAGAAAGAACTCGGGATCATGTCGATCTACGTCACCCATGACCAGGAAGAGGCCATGTCGGTCTCCGACCGCCTGGCGGTGTTCAATCTCGGCAAGTTGATGCAGGTTGGCCCGCCGCACGAGGTCTATTCGAAACCGAGTTCGCTGTTCGTCTCCGACTTCATCGGACAGGCCAACTTCTTCCCGGCCCGTCTCGTCAACCGCAACGGTCCGGGCGCCCGCGTGGCTTTGACGACCGGACTGGAACTCACCCTCACCGCGTTGACGGCGCTGCCCGGGGACGAGGCGGCGACTTTGGAAACAGGGTTCGATGCGATGGTCATGGTGCGTCCCGAATGTCTCGACCTCAACGCCAAGGCCGGCGGCGGCGCGCCCTGCACGGTGCGGCGCATCCTCTTCCTGGGCAACTACACGCGCTACATGGTCGAGTGCCCGGATTCGCGACGCGAGGTGTTCGTGGATTCGCCGCGCCTGATCGCCGGGATCGCGGAAGGGTCCGCCGCATCGCTGGTGATCCACGAAAGCGACGCCATTCTGTTCCACAAGGGAGACGGAAGATGACCACCGCAACCGCCAACAATTCGGGCGGAGCGCTGGAACAGAAATTCGACTGGCTGCCCTATCTCGTCGGCCTGTTGACGATCTTCGTCCTGTTCGCCTTCCTTCTGTATCCGATCGGAAAATCCGTTCTTTCAAGCTTCGTGAAAAGCGGCGATCCCCTCGAGATCGCGAATTTCACCTGGCTCAACTTCGAGAAGTTCCTGTCCAGCGTCAGCTACCAGAAGGCCTTCTTCCATTCGCTGGTCGTCGCCCTGATCTCGACGATCATCGCGACGCTTCTGGCATTGCCGGCGGCCTACTCGATCAGCCGGGTCCAGATGCCGTTCCGCAACGTGCTGCTGTCGCTGTCGGTGATCCCCCTCATTTCGCCGCCGTTCATCGGCGCCTATTCCTGGGTCATCCTTCTCGGCCGAAGCGGCATCGTCACCCATTACATCCAGTCGTGGTTCGGGATCGAACTGCCGTCCATCTACGGGGCGTTCGGCATCATCCTGGCGCTTTCGCTGAGCTACTTCCCCTATGTGCTGCTGATCGTCCAGGGGGCGCTGGCGGCCTCGGATCCGTTCATCGAGGAATGCGCCTTCGTGATGGGCGCCAACCGCTGGCGGGTGTTGCGGACGATCACCTTCCCGCTGGTGCTGCCGTCGATCGGCGCCGGCGCGATCATCGTCTTCATCAAGGCGCTCGGGAACTTCGGCGTCCCGGCCATCCTCGGCGGCGAGTACTACGTCCTGCCGACGATGATCTATTTCCAGATCCACGGCTATTTCAACCTCAACGGCGCCGCCGCCATCGCCATGGTCAACGTCCTGCTGACCCTGGGGGCGATCCTGATCCTGACCCGGATCAACAGGGGGCGCGGCCATGTGACGGTCACCGGCGGCACGCGGCGTTCGGCCCAGCTGACCGGTCTGGGGGCGCGGATCTTCGCCAATACCTACTGCTGGGGATTGCTGATCATCGCCCTGCTCCCGCATCTGATGGTGCTCTATTCTTCGTTCGCCGAGAAATGGGCCGGTACGCTGTTCCCGACCCAGTGGGGATTCGGCAACTATCTGCGCGTCATTTCCGGCGTCCATGCGCCGTTCACCAACAGCATCTTTCTCGCCGGTGTGGCGACGGTCCTGTGCGTCGTGTTCGGCACCCTGGCCGCCTATACCTCGGTGCGGCGGCGCTTCTTCGGCAAATGGGCGCTGGACCTGACGATCATGCTGCCCTTCGTGCTGCCCGGGATCGTGACCGGCGTCGCCTACCTCACCACCTTCAACAGCGGCCTCATCGTTCTCAGCGGCACCGCCTCCATTCTCGTCCTGGCCTATTTCGTGCGCCGCATCGCCTATGTGTTCCGCACCGTGAGCGCGGCGATCGGCCAGGTCGACAACAAGCTCGAGGAGGCCTCGGCCATCTGCGGCGCGACCTGGGGATACACCATGCGCAAGATCACCGTCCCGCTGGTCTCGCCGGGCATCATCGCCGGCGGCATCCTGGTCTTCGCGACCCTGATCAGCGAAATGAGCGTGACGATCCTGCTCTACTCGGCGAAATGGAAGACCATGTCGATCGCGATCTACGAGTACATCATCGCCGACGAACTGCTGGACGCCGCGGCGATCGGATCGATCGCCATCGTGGCGACCCTGCTGCTGGTCTTCCTGTCGAGCAAGATCATCGGCAAAAGCATGGCCGAGATGTTCCGCTGACGGGCGTGAGAAAGCCCGAATGTCCACCAAATTAAGGTGACCGCACGGTCGGTCCCGATGTGTCAGGAGGACGCAGCATATTGATTCTTGGAGCGGCGGAAAGCCAAGTCACCGTTTGTCCGGAATGTGCCAAATACGGACCTTTCGGTTGCACCGCAACTAGACATATTGTCGTATCCAATAAGACGTTTGCCCGCAAATCGCGGCTATTCACCGGTTTTTCCACTCTGCTTTTTTATAGCTCATTCTGTCTAGTAGGTTATCTGCGGTAGTAAGAATTGAGAATGAATTAAATGAGGCACAAACGGAGAAAGTACTGGATGGTGTGATAATTCAGAGGATATTGCTGCCCAATGGAAGAGCGGGTTTCTGATGACTGACACCTCAACGCGCATTTTCGGCAGTGACAGCATCGAAATGAAAGCTGTGGCCGAGGTCCGACTTAACAGCCAGATGCTCTATCAAGACGCTAAGACGCTTTTTGAGGCTGAGCGCTGGGGAACATCAATCGCGCTTTCAATACTTTCATGTGAGGAAGCAGGAAAATTTATGATGTTTGTTTCCAGTCTGGGAACACCCTTCCACCAGATCGACAGGCTCCTGTATCACAAGGAAAAACAAAAAGAATTTGCTTACCGCCTACGCAGTTGTCTGAGAGTGCGGGCGCTCGATGAGTATTACCTAGGGTTAGGCGAAACGCGCGAGTCCGAGAGGCTATTAAAAGCGCTCAGGTTTTACGAAGATTGTGCTGCGATTGCCGCAGAACTTGATGATGCGGAGGAAACTATTAGCGCCCATCCTGAATTGGGACCTGTCTGGCGAGAGATCCATAGGCGAACGTCGGAGGACGAAGCCTATATCGTTGCTGAGCAGGCAACCTTAGGTCAGTTGGATAAGGTGAAGCAATTGGGGATCTATGTTGACGTCGGAGCTAGTGCCGTGATGTCACCGAGGCAATTTTCAAAAAAGGATGCGGAACTGTATCTTAAGGCGGCCGAGATCATTACAGAATCTATTAAGTTGAATGATAAAACGGAATATCAGGTGACCTGTATGACGGTGACTGAATTACCGTGAGATCACATCTATTTTTTCGTTCTAATCATTAGAGCCAATTAAGTGCTCTGTCGCTACAACCGTAATGACAGTAATTTTGTAGCGAGAGAGTCATCTAAGGGTTGATGAGTCTATTCGACGCTGCCCTCGGTCGGGAATAGACGAGGTCATAAATGAAGGCTGATATGGTCGATGATTGGAGCGAGTTACTACGCAGAGCGGACGCATCGGACGATCCATACTATTTGCGGATTGATGAGCGCGAGGATCTTGTCGCCTCTTTGGAGCAGTTTGCGAAAGTCTCCCAGAACCTCGACACCCGTCCAGTAGACTGGAAATGGGCCCTCATTGCCTTGCACCTTTGCATCCAAGGTGCGTTGGTGTGCGCTTTGAGTGGCACGAACGGCCTCGGGGCTATGAACCATTCCTCCGCGCGCAAGTGGAATGAGTGGTATGAGAAGAGGCGCAAGGAGAGAAATCTACCTCCCCCCGAAGAGAAACTCGCGGACACGAGGACGCTCTTCAAGCGAGCACAACGAAGTGATTACATGCACGAGTTCGGCGGTAACTCGGTCGCGATAACACAGTCTGAGGCAGACAGCTTCGAACGCCTGATGGAGCTTCGGAATGCTTTCAGCCATTTCTCCCGAAAAGGATGGTCGATCGAGCTACTAGGTTTGCCGCAGATTTCTCTAGAAACCATGTCTGTTGTTGAACGTCTGTGTCGCCACCCAGCAATCGATTTTCGTATGGAGGCGAGCCAGCGTGAGCGGTGTTCGGCAGCAATTAAATCCGTCAGGGCCGCCCTCAGTGCTCTACACGAGGTATACAGCAAAATTTGCGACAACCACACTCTCCCGCCTAAAGGTCACGCATGAGACCGTGCTATCTATGAAGGTCCGACTTCGGGTCAAAGGCCGGCATTCATCGAACCATTCCGACCTCAAACGGATATTCAATATGTCGTGTCTTCCTGACACATCAGGACGAACCGTGAGATAACCTTTGTTCGGCGGAAAATTGGGTAAGAAAAAGAACGGGCGGCCTCATCGGCCGCCCGTTCCCTTTTGTCTCCGACGCGGGGAGTCTGTATCGCTCCCCTGCCCCGTCAGATTTGCCTCAGTCTTCCGGCCAGTAGCGCTCGGTGATGACCTTGTCCTCGGTGAAGAACTCGATCACCGCCTTGCCCTGGGCCTTGATGTCGGCGAACTGCGAGGCCTTGAGGCCGCCGAAGGGCAGGAAGGCGACCGGTGCCGGGATGCCGATGTTGACACCGATCATGCCGCACTGGGCCTTCAGCTTGAACTCGCGGGCGTACCAGCCGTTCTGAGTGTAGATCGAGCAGCCGTTGCCGTATTCGTGTTCGTTGATGATCTCGATGGCCTCGTCGAGGCTGTCGACCTTCATGATGCACTGGACGGGGCCGAAGATCTCCACCTTGTGGATCTCCATGCCCGGCTTGACGTCGGTGAACACCGTGGTGCCGATGAAATAGCCATCCTCGCACCCGGGCACGGTGACGCCGCGGCCGTCGAGGGCCAGGGTTGCGCCTTCCTTCACGCCGGTGTCGATCATCTTGAGGATGAAGTCCTTGGCCTTCTTCGAGATGACCGGGCCCATGACCATGCCCTCGTCGGCGACGGCCGGATCGAGCGGGTTGGCGACGATCACTTCCTTGGAGGCCTGGACGAACTTCTCACAGACGGTCTTGTACATCTCGTCGCCGACGCAGACGATCACCGAGGAAGCCATGCAGCGCTGACCGGCGCAGCCGTAGCCCGAGGTGATCATGTTGCGGACCACGTCGTCGACCTTGGCGTCGGGCATGACGACCAGGTGGTTCTTGGCGCTGCCCATGGCCTGGTAGCGCTTGCCGTTGGCGGCGCAACGCTGGGCCAGTTCCCTGCAGAACCGGGTCGAGCCGACCAGCGAGATGCCGACGATGTCGGGGCTCTCGATGAGGGTATCGGAGACCTCGTGGCTGCCGTTGACGATGTTGATCACGCCCGCCGGGAAGCCGGCGGCATCGATGTACTCGGTGATGAGCTGCATGGTCATCGGGACCTGGCTCGACGGCTTGACGATATAAGTGTTGCCGGAAGCCACCGCGTAGGGCAGGAACCAGAACGGGATCATGCCCGGGAAGTTGAACGGCGCGATCATGCCGAAAACGCCCATCGGCAGCTTCAGCACCTCACCGTCGATCCCGGCCGCGCTGCCGATCAGCTTGTCGCCCTGCTGCAGGACCGGCATGCCGCAGGCCACCTCGATGTTCTCCAGGGCGCGCTTCAGTTCGGCGCGCGCATCGGGAAGCGACTTGCCCATTTCCTCGGAGAGAACGCGGGCGATCTTTTCCAGGTTTTCCACGAACAGGTCGCGCAGGCGGAAAAGCGGGGCCGTGCGTCTGGAAACCGGAGCTTCCGCCCAGGCCGGGAACGCGGCCTTGGCGGCGGCGATCGCTGCCTTGGTGTCTTCGGCCGAGGAAAGCGGGAACTCACCCAGGATCTCGCCGGTCGAGGGGTTTTCGATCTCGCGCCAGGAACAGCTTGCGGGAATAACCCACTCGCCGTTCACGTAATTGCGCAGCTTGTCGATACCGAGCTCCGTCTTCGCGGCCTTCGGCTTCGTTGTCGTCGTCGCATCCATTACCTGTTCTCCCGCAACCTATTTTTCGCAGATGTATATGTTCACAGAGACTAGTGTTTAAATTTTCATACATTTTTGCTTTATAAATTCAGTCATGCAATAGAATGGAATCAGCATCCGTTGTGCGAAAAGTGTAGAATGAACCATGGACTGGGATAACATCCGCATCTTCCTGGCGGTCGCCCGCGCCGGCCAGATTCTGGGCGCCGCCAAGCACCTGCGCCTCAATCATGCGACCGTGGCGCGGCGTCTGAGCGCCTTCGAGAACGCGTTGCAGGCCAAGCTGTTCGTGCGCCGGCCGAACGGCTGCGACCTCACCGAGGAAGGTGAGCGTATGCTCGCCTATGCCGAACGGGTGGAATCGGAAATGCTGGCCGCCTACGAGGAAGTCGGCAACACCGACCTCGCCATCGAGGGCGCCGTGCGGGTCGGCGCGCCGGACGGTTTCGGCGTCGCCTTCCTGGCGCCCCGTCTCGGGCGCCTCAAGGAACGCTATCCCGGTCTGATGATCCAGTTGGTGCCGGTACCGCGCACCTTCTCGCTGTCACGGCGCGAGGTCGACATCGCGATCACCGTCGGCCGTCCCGAGGAAGGCCGGCTGATCGCCCGCAAGCTGACCGACTATACCCTCGGCTTCTACGCCTCGAAGACCTATCTCGAGCGGGCCGGGACACCCGCGACACCAGAAGATCTCCAGGACCACGTCTGCCTCGGCTACGTGGAGGACCTGCTCTACTCGGCGTCTTTGGATTTCGCCCGCGAGATGGTCCGCGACTGGAAGGCGGACATCGAGATTTCCAGCGCCGTCGGCCAGACCGAGGCCGTGCGCGCCGGCGCCGGTATCGGAATCCTGCACACCTTCGTCGCCCGCCAGGACGAAACCCTGGTGCAGGTGCTTCCCGACCTCTCCATCACCCGCAGCTACTGGACCGTCGTCCACGAGGATCTGCGCGCGATCCGGCGGGTCTCGGTAACCGCGGACTTCATCGCCGCCGAGGTTGCCGCCGCCAAATCCATTTTCACCTGATGACAGCTGGCTTTCGGCGTTCCGTTCATTTTTCCGGCCAATAGCGTTCGGTGACGATCTTCTCCTCGGTGAAGAAGCGGACCACCGACTTGCCCTGGGCCTTGATGTCGGCGAACTGCGAGCCCTTCATGCCGCCGAACGGCAGGAAGGCGACGGGTGCCGGGATGCCGATGTTGACCCCGATCATGCCGGCTTTTGCTTTCAATTTGAATTCGCGTGCGTACCAGCCGTTCTGAGTATAGATCGACGCGCCGTTGCCGTACTGGTGGCCGTTGACGATGGCAATCGCGTCGTCCAGGTCCTCGGCCTGCATGACCGACTGCACGGGGCCGAAGATCTCGGTCCGGTGGACCTCCATGCCGGGTTTGACATCGGCGAGCACCGTCGGCCCGATGAAATACCCCTTCTCCCGCCCGGCGACTTTCACGCCGCGGCCGTCGAGCGCGAGCGTGGCGCCTTCCTTGACCCCCGTTTCGATCAGGGCTTCGATCCTCTGCTTCGCGGCCGCCGAGATCACCGGGCCGACGACGATACTCTCGTCCGCCACCTTGGGATCGAGAGGATCGGCGACGATCACCCGGCGCGAGGCTTCGACGAAGTTCTCGGTGACGCGTCGGCAGGTCTCGGCGCCGACGCCGACGATGACCGAGGACGCCATGCAGCGCTGCCCGGCGCAGCCGTAGCCCGAGGTGATCAGGTTGCGCACGACCTGATCGATCTTGGCATCCGGCATGACGACCAGGTGGTTCTTGGCGCTGCCCATGGCCTGGCAGCGTTTGCCGGTACGGGCGCAGCCCTCGGCGACGATCTTCGCCACCCGCGACGAGCCGACGAAGGAGATGCCGGAAACGTCGGGGCTTTCGATGAGGGTCTCGACGACCTCGCGGGCGCCGTTGACCAGATTGAACACCCCCCTGGGGAAGCCGCAGTTGTCGATCAGTTCGGTGATCCGCTGCAGGGTGCAGGGCACCTGCTCGGAAGGCTTCACGATGTAGGTGTTGCCGGTGGCCAGGGCATACGGAAGGAACCAGAACGGCACCATGCCCGGGAAATTGAAGGGCGGGATCATGGCGAAGACGCCGACCGGCAGACGCAGCACCTCGCCGTCGATCCCGGCCGCCGCGTTCAGCAGTTTGTCGCCCTGCTGCAGGATCGGCATGCCGCAGGCGGCCTCGACGTTTTCGACGGCGCGTTGCATTTCCGCCCGCGCATCGGGGACGGATTTCCCCATCTCCTCGGCGATCAGGCGCGAAATCTCCTCGCGGTACCGGACCAGAAGCTCGCGCAGGCGGAACAGCGGCGCCGTGCGGTGATCGGCCGGGGCCATCGCCCAATCCGTGAAAGCGGATTTGGCCGCCGAGATCGCCGCTTCGGTTTCGGATTTTCCGCAGAGCGGCACCTGGGCGATGGTTTCGGTGGTGCTCGGGTTTTCGACGTCGAGCCATTCGACGGCCGGCGGATTGACCCACTCGCCGTCGATGTAGTTGCGCAGTTTTCTGACGGGACTTTTGGTCATGACACATCCCCTTCCCTGATTTCGTTTCGAGAAACCGGGCCCGTACGGCGGGGCTGGCGACACGCGACCATCGGCCTTAACCGCCGCAAGGCGGAGGCTCTTTGCGGGGTGATTCCTTCACCACCCGTTGTTCAAGGAATTGATGTTTTTGAAGGAAGACTGCCCAAGAATTCGCAGTCAGTTTGTTGCTTCCATTATGACGGCAAGCGGTGATCGGAGCCAAGACCCATTTCCCGGCGGCAGGCTTGGCCATTAACCCTTTTTAAATAACGGTTACCTAATATTTCTAGATTCATGCCAGGAAATGACCGGTGACCAAGAATGAAAAGCGACATCTCCTTCAAACTGGATCGCAACGCCCATCTTTGGGTGCGGGCGAAAGGTAGCGACTGGAAACGTGCCAGTCGCGAGGAAACGGAACAGGTCTTCCTGGCCTATCCCGAGCTTGCCGTCCAGGCGCTGTGGATCGGCGACCATCCGGCGACGACCAAAGCCAAGGCCCTGGCCATCGCCGCCTGATCCGGATCCCGGAATCCTTTTCGATCAATCCTGCTCGGTCTAGCGTCCCAGGCTCTTCAGGTGCGCCAGCGCGGCATCGCGCATCAGAGAAACGTCGGAAACACCGGTGACGATGTCGTAACCGCGGTCGCGCATGGCCTGGACGGAATCGCCCTTGACGGCGAGGCCGCCCATCCATTTGCCGGCCGCCTTGATGGCCTTCTCCGCCCTGCCCCGCATCTCGATCAGACGCGGATCGTCGGTTTGGCCCATGATGCCCATGCTGGCCGACATGTCGATCGGCCCCATGAAGAAGACGTCGATCCCCTCGACGGCGAGGATCTCGTCGATATTCTCGACGGCGGTTTTGCTTTCGACCTGGCACATGACGAGGATGCCTTCGGGCAGGTCGTTGATGTACTGCTCGGCCTGCAGGCCGTAATCGGAGGCACGGACCAGGCCATAAGCCGAACCGCGGATGCCTGCCGGCGGATAGTGGCAGGCGGCGACGGCGG
>NPIG01000891.1_pt1 | contig 18949 bp, 19 predicted proteins | sample 8637441 | NCBI WGS metagenome assembly NPIG01 (sample SAMN07420675, study PRJNA396082) | bioreactor metagenome | isolation source: sample BR6 brine-fed electro-methanogenic bioreactor BR | place: Japan: Kochi | collected 2016-06-14 | reverse complement strand
TGCTGATCCTCGACGAACCGACCAGCGTGCTGACGCCGCAGGAGGCCGACCAGCTTTTCCGGACCCTGCGCAAACTGTCGTCCGAGGGCCGGGCTGTCCTTTACATCTCGCACAAGCTGCACGAGGTCCGCGCCCTCTGTCAGGCGGCGACGGTCCTGCGCGAAGGAGAGGTCGTCGCCCATTGCGATCCGCGCGAGGAGAGCCCCGGGTCGCTCGCCGAACTGATGCTGGGGGCCAAGGTCGCCCCGCCGCGCCGTATCGTCACCGAGGCCCAGAAGGCTCGTCTCGTCGTTTCGAACGTTTCCGTGCCGACCACCCGGACCTTCGGGTTCGATCTGCACGACATCAGCCTGACGGTACACGGCGGCGAGATCCTGGGCATCGCCGGGATCGCCGGTAACGGCCAGGGCGAACTGATGAGAGTTTTCACCGGCGAGACGGTGCTGCCGGGCCAATCCGCGTCCATCCTCGTCGACGATCAGCCGGTGGCCCACCTGGGGCCGATCCAGCGGCGCCAGCACGGCATGGCCTTCGTGCCGGAAGAGCGCAACGGACAGGCGGCGGCGCTGGAACTGGCGCTGACCGAAAACGCCTTCCTGACCGGCTTCAAGAGGTTGCGCCTGACCCTGGCCGGCGTGATCCGCAGCGGCCGGACTTCGGACTACACCCAGCGCGTGGTCGATACCTACAAGGTCCGGACCACGGGGCCGACCGCCGATGCCGGCAGCCTGTCCGGCGGCAATCTGCAGAAGTTCGTCGTCGGCCGCGAGATCCTCCAGGATCCGGGCGTGCTCATCGTTGCCCAGCCGACCTGGGGTGTCGATGCCGGTGCCGCCCTGGCGATCCGGCAGGCCTTGATCGACCTGGCTGCGCAGGGAAGCGCCGTCGTCGTGATCTCCCAGGATCTCGACGAGATCTTCACCATTTGCGACAACATTGCCGTCATGTCCGAAGGCAGGCTTTCGGAAGCGCGACCGGTATCCGACGTCACGGTCGGTGAGATCGGATTGCTGATGGGTGGCATCCACGGTAAAGCGCTGGAGGCCGCCCAATGATCCACCTCGTTCCCCGCCGCCAGCATTCCCGGGCCATGGTCTGGGTCGCGCCGCTCATCGCGGTGCTGCTTACGCTGATCACCGGCGGCCTGACCTTCGCCATCATGGGCAAGCCGATGGGCGAGGCCCTCTACACCTTCTTCGTCCAGCCCGTGACGACCTTTTCGGGTGTGACCGAACTGGTGGTCAAGGCGACACCGCTGGTTCTCATCGGCATCGGACTTTCGCTGGGCTTCCGGGCCAACGTCTGGAACATCGGCGCCGAGGGCCAGTATACGATCGGCGCGATCCTCGGCGGCGGGTTGGCCATCTTCAACTACGAGAGCACCAGCCCGTTCCTGCTGCCGGCGATGCTGCTGGCCGGTATTCTCGGGGGCATGGCCTGGGCGGCGATTCCGGCCTTTCTGAAGACCCGCTTCAACGCCAACGAGATCCTGACCAGCCTGATGCTCACCTATGTGGCCATGCTGCTGCTCGGCTTCCTGGTCCACGGTCCCTGGCGCGATCCCGAGGGCTACAATTTTCCGGAATCGCGTCTGTTCCCCGATGCCGGAACCATGCCGATCCTCGTCGAACAGAGCCGCATCCACCTCGGCGCCCTGTTCGCCGTTCTGGCGGCCATCGGCGCCTGGCTGCTGCTCGGCAAGGGGATGACGGGCTTCAAGCTCAAACTGGTCGGCGTCGCGCCCGATGCCGCCCGCTTCGCCGGCTTCTCGGAATCGAAGATGATCTGGTTCAGCCTTTTGGCCGGCGGCGGCCTGGCGGGCTTGGCCGGGGTTTGCGAGGTGTCCGGCACGATCGGCCAACTGATCCCGACGATCTCGCCCGGATACGGTTTCACGGCGATTATCGTCGCCTTCCTGGGGCGCCTTCATCCGTTCGGCGTGCTGCTGGCCGGTCTGGTGATGGCGCTGACCTATCTGGGGGGCGAGGCGGCCCAGATTCTGATCGGCGTGCCTTCGGCGGTTACCGGCCTGTTCCAGGGATTCCTGTTATTCTATCTCCTGGCCTGTGACGTGCTGATCCGTTATCGCGTCAAACTTTCTTCCCGGAGGCCCGCATGATCAGCGGATGGGACCAACTGACACCTCTCATCCTCACGGTGATCACGGCATCGACGCCGCTGCTGTTCGCCGCGGCCGGTGAACTGATCACCGAGCGCGCCGGGGTTCTGAACCTGGGAGTCGAGGGCCTGATGGTGGTCGGGGCCCTGGCCGCCTTCGCCGGCACCCATACCACCGGCAGCGCCATCGCCGGGGTGCTGTTGGCGGCCCTGGCCGGGATGACTCTGGCCCTGGTGTTTTCGATCCTGACCCTCACCCTCCTGGCCAACCAGGTGGCGACGGGTCTGGCACTGACCATCTTCGGGCTCGGGCTCACGTCGCTGCTCGGCAGCGGCTATGTCGGCGTGACTGTCGAGAACCTGCCGACACTCCACATCCCCGGTCTCAGCGACCTGCCATTCATTGGCCCGGTCCTGTTTGGGCAGGACTACATGGTCTACCTGTCGTTCCTGGTGGTCGGCGGGATCTACTGGGTTTTGGCCCGGACGCGGATCGGACTGGTTCTGCGGGCCGTCGGGGCCTCGCATGATTCCGCCCATGCCCTGGGCTATCCGGTGATCCGCATCCGCTACATGGCGACCATGTTCGGCGGTGCCCTGGGCGGAATCGCCGGTTCCTATCTTTCGCTGATCTATACGCCGATGTGGGCCGAGAACCTGACCGCCGGGCGCGGCTGGATCGCGCTGGCGCTGGTCGTTTTTTCGACCTGGCGGCCGGGGAGGCTGGTTCTCGGGGCCTATCTGTTCGGCGCGATCACCGTGATCCAACTGCATGCACAGGGGCTGGGCGTGGCCATCCCGTCGCAGTTCCTGTCGATGACACCCTATCTGGCGACCATTCTGGTTCTGGTCGTCATTTCCCGGGACAAGCTGAAGATAAGGCTGAACGCGCCGGCCTGTCTCGGTCTGGGCTTCCGTCCGACACAATAGAAACTGCGCGAACTGTTTGTACAATTGGCCCCAGAGGCCAGGAGGAGGAGAAGGCGATGAAACATAAAGCGTTAACAACTCTTGCCGCGGTTCTCGTCGGCGCCATGGCGCTGGGGAGCGTCGCTCAGGCCGAACCGTTCAAGGTCGGCTTCGTCTATGTCGGTCCGATCGGCGACCACGGCTACACCTACCGCCACGACGTCAGCCGCGTCGCCCTGGAAAAGGAATTCGGCGACAAGGTCAAGACCAGCTATGTGGAAAACGTCGCCGAGGGTCCGGACGCCGAGCGCGTCATCGCCCAGTTGGCGCAGGCCGGTAACAAGATCATCTTCACCACGTCGTTCGGTTTCATGAACCCGACCGTCAAGGTCGCCAAGCGGTTCCCCGACGTGAAGTTCGAGCATGCGACCGGCTACAAGCGGGCCGACAACGTGGCCACCTACTCGGCCCGTTTCTATGAGGGCCGCTACGTCATCGGTGCCATTGCCGGCAAGATGACCAAGTCGAACATCATCGGCTATGTCGGCGCCTACCCGATCCCCGAGGTCGTGCGCGGCATCAACGCCTATCTGCTCGGCGCCCGCTCGGTGAACCCCGACGTCAAGGTCAAGGTGGTCTGGGTGAATAGCTGGTACGATCCCGGCAAGGAAGCCGACGCCGCCAAGGCGCTGATCGACCAGGGCGTCGACATCATGGCCCAACACACCGATTCCCCGGCGCCGTTGCAGGTCGCCGAACAGCGGGGGATCTTCGGTTTCGGACAGGCTTCCGACAACCATCACTTCGCGCCGAAGGCGACTCTGACCTCGATCGTCGACGACTGGAACGGCTACGTCATCAGCCGGGTCAAGGCGGCGATGGACGGCACCTGGAAGAGCACCGACACCTGGGGCGGTCTGAAACCGGGCATGGTCGTGATGGCTCCCTACACCAACATGCCGGACGATGTTAAGGCGTTGGCCGAGAAGGTCGAGGCCGACATCAAGTCGGGCGCGGTTCATCCCTTCGCCGGACCGATCAAGGACCAGTCGGGCGCGGTCAAGGCCAAGGCCGGCGAGGTCCTGGACGACGGCACCCTGCTCGGCATGAACTGGTACGTCGAAGGCGTTGAGGGCAAGCTGCCGCAGTAGTTCGTCTTCGCGTTCGAACACCGAACCCCCGCCCGGTCCGCCGGGCGGGGGTTTTCGTTTGCGCCGGCCTCACGAGCCGGACGACACGGCAGGAGCCCTTCCGAATACGACTCCAGGCTGTAGATCCGGGCCTTTCGAAATGCAAATTCGGGGGAGAGAACCCTTCCTCCGCTGCTCTCCCGAATCTTTGCGAAATTCTGCCATATACGGCTTTATCCGGCCGGAAAAAACGAATTGGCTGTGCCCCTATGGGAAGGTTGCAGATACTCCTATTGGGACAACTTTTTGCCCTAATCCACGTTGTCGGGGCCTGCGTGGAATGCTACAAATGGTAGAACGTGGGGAAGAGAATTCGTGCGAATAAGAAGCACTTATAAAAGTGCAATCGCAGGACATCGCAAAACCCTCGGGGAGGAGGGACCTGACCATGCGCGGAATGCCCCTGCTTCTCGTCCTGTTGGGCGCCATTGCGGTGAGCGGCTGCGAAACCAAGAGCGAGTGGACGGACTGGAAGGACATCACCGCCGAGCAAAGCATGGTCAGGATCGTCTGGCCTCCGGAAGCGAAACCCGTGAACATCAAGCGCCGGGCCCGATCGGAAAGGTACAAGTACATCGAGCAGGAGCATTGGATCTGGAGATCCGGAGCCGCGTGGGTGACCAAGCTGCCTAACGGGATGTACTCGCGGATCAGGATTCATGATGCCGGCTCCCTGCAAAAGCGAGCGCTCTCCGGTTGGGATCACCTCAAGAACATTGCTCTTCGCGTTGAGGAAGGCGATGTGGAAATGGGTGCAAACGACGTCGGCAAGTATTTTTATGCCGTTTCCGACCGCAACACGGCTGCCCAGGTCTGTTTCGTGTTCTATCAGGCGCTTCCGCTCGACGTTGTGGGCAACTATCAGGAAGTACCCGGAGCCTCCGGCGGCGAGATTACGGCCTTCGACTGCCAGCCCGTGCGCACGGTATCGATCGAGCGGATGAAGGCCCTGATGGTGTCCTTCGTCGAAAACATCGACATGCAATAGGCCTCGGCGGAACCTACTGCCGGTTCCGATCGTTCAAATCGCCGACCAGTACTCGCGATCCGTCTTGTCGGCCCGTGTCGACAACACGGTCTCTTCGAGGAAGGTCGCGACCGCTTGGGCGCCGTCGCTTGCGCCTGTTCCGCCGGAAGTGGGGGCCGGACGGGTTCATCTCCTTCGGGACGCCTATCCCGTTGGATTGATCGGTAATCCCGGACGCCGGATTCGCCTCTTCCTGGAACACCACCCTTCCAATTAAGCCTCCTGACCGACGATGACCTAGCCGGCGCGAGTTCTGCCGCCCGGGTGAAACCGCTGGTTCCGGCCGATCGGTGCGTGGTTCGCCCCGACGGGGTCTGGCGTGGGGCCGAAATAAGCGGCATTGTTGGTGAGGCAGCTCAGAGGGTCGGAACATGAGCGAAGGCGAACGGTTTGAGATTCGGATCGCGGGCTTCGGCGGCCAGGGAGTGATCACCATCGGCAAGATCCTGGGCACGGCCTTCTCGATCTATGGCGGCCGCAATTCCGTAAACACCCAGTCCTATGGGCCGGAATCGCGCGGCGGCGCCTGCCGCTCCGAGGTGGTCTGCGCCGACGGCAAGATCAACTACCCCTATGTGCGCCAGGCCGATGTGCTGGTGGCTCTTTCCCAGGTGGCCCTGGACGCCTACGTCGAGCAGGTCAGGGAGGGCGGGATACTCGTCACCGATTCCCAGGCGGTCCGGGAAGTGCCCCGGCCGGAACGGTTCCGGGCGGTATCGGTGCCGACGCTCGAGATCGCGCACGAGGTCGGGGACGTGAAGTTCCAGAACATGGTGGCCCTGGGCGCGCTCTATGCCCTGATCGCGGATCGGATCGGCGAGGCCGAGCTGACCAGCGCGATCCAGGACAACCTGCCGGCCAAGACCATGGCCGACAACTCGGCCGCCTTCGAAAAGGGCAAGGCCTATATCCAATCCCATTTTTCCGTGGAGACCTAGATGCCACAGGCTGGCCACGACCGATTGATCAAGCCGGGCGTCCATTACCTGCAGGGCGCGCAGGCCTGCGCGGAAGGGGCGATCACCGCCGGTTGCCGCGTCTACGCCGGCTATCCGATCACACCGGCCACCGAGATCATGGAGCATGCCGCCAAACGTCTGCCGGAGGTCGGCGGCCGCTTCATTCAGATGGAGGACGAGATCGGCTCGGCGAGCGCACTGGTCGGCGCCTCCTGGGCCGGCGCCAAGGCGTTGACCGCGACCTCGGGGCCGGGCTTTTCGCTGATGCAGGAGGCGATCTCGTTCAGCATCATGAGCGAGACCCCGCTGGTCATCGTCGACGTCCAGCGGNNCCAGCGCGCGGGCCCCGGTCAGGGCTATATCTCGACCAGCCAGGAAGACGTCATGCAGGCCCGCTGGGGTCATCACGGCGAGGGCTCGATCATCGCCCTGGCGCCGGCCTCGGTGCAGGAGATGTTCGATTTCACCATCGAGGCGTTCAATCTCGCCGAGCGCTGGCGCACACCGGTGCTGCTGATGGCCGAGGAGACGACGGCGCACATGCGGGAACGGGTGATCGTTCCACCGGCCTCGGAGATCAGCATCGTCGAACGGCGGCGGCCGCAGGACGAGGGGATCGCGCCCGCCGACTACCTGCCCTACGGTCACGGCGAGGTGCCGCCGATGGCCGACTGGGGCGCCGGCTACGCGCTCACCCACGTCGGCCTGGTGCACCACGAGGACGGCAACGTGGTCCGCTACAACGCCGAGGTCCACATGCAGAACGTGTCGCGCGTGCGGCGCAAGATCGAGGACCACGTTGACGAGATCGTCCAGCTCGAGGCGAGCCATCTCGAGGGCTGCCGCCACCTGCTGATCGGCTACGGCTCGGTGTCGCGGACCGGCGAGGAGGCGGTGCTCGAGGCGCGCACGCGACGGCAAATCCCGTTGGGGTTCATCCGCCTCAAGACGCTGTGGCCGTTCCCCGAGAAGAAGCTGCGCGAGATGGTTCCCGAGGTCGACACCATCTTCGTGCCGGAAATGAACCTCGGCATGATGCGGCACCCGATCGCCGAAGCGCTGCGCGACCGCTGCCGGCGGGTCGTCTCGATCCCCAGCCTGGGACGCCTGCACTCACCCGAAGACATTCTCGGGCGGATCTACGAGGAAGTCGCATGAACCAGCACCCGATGCTCAAGTACCTGACCGAAGAGGGACCGGCGGGCCCGCGGATGCCGCTAATCATGTGTCCAGGCTGCGGCGCCGGCCAGGTGCTGAACTACGCCCTGCACGCGGTGGACACGCTCATCCGTGAGGACGGGGCACGCCAGGAGGACTTCGTCTTCATCTCCGGCATCGGCTGCTCCGCGCGGTTGACCAGCCAATATCTCGCTTTCGACAGCGCCTGGACGATGCACGGCCGGGCGCTTGCCATCGCGACGGGTACCCACTTGGCCAAGCCGGAACTGAAGGTCATCGTCATCACCGGCGACGGCGATGCCGCGGCGATCGGCGGCAACCACCTGATCCACGCCTGCCGGCGCAACATCGACGTCACGGTGCTGTGCGTCAACAACGCCATCTACGGCATGACAGGCGGCCAGGTCGCGCCGACGACGCCGGTCGACCGGGTGACGGTCTCGACGCCCTACGGCAACGTCGAACCGGCGTTCGACCTCTGCGCCCTGGCGCAGACGGCGGGGGCCCCGTTCGTCGCCCGCTGGACGACGGCGCACCCGGTCCAGACCATCAAGACCATTGCCAAGGGCATCCGCAAGAAGGGGACCGCCTTCATCGAGATCGTCTCCCAGTGTCCGGTCCACGAGAAGAAGGATCCGGCCGTGATGTTCGCGGAAATGAAAAAGAACACGACGCCGCTCCGCAACGCCGGCAAGCCGGAAGCCGAAGGCAAGATCCTGGTCGGCGAGTTCCTGAACGTCGACAGGCCCGACTGGATCACCCGCTACCAGGCGGCGATCGACCGTTTCGACGCCAGCGAGGGCGGCCATGCATAGGATGCACCTGAACGCGGCGTACTGCAAAGGCTGCCAGATCTGCGTCGAGGTCTGCCCGAAGGACGCGCTGGTGCCGGCCAAGACCATCAACGCCAAGGGCTACGTCCTTCCCGAGGAAGGCGACATGGGCCTGTGCACTGCCTGCAAGCTGTGCGAGATCGTATGTCCGGATTTCGCGATCGCCATCGAAGTCGACAAAAACCAGGGAAGCGGCGGTGGTAGCGACTAGAGCTGCCTCGGGATAAGGGCAGGCTGCGGCCGACGTTTTCGGGCCGCAGGGAGTTCGCTTGTGGGCATAATCATTTCTTAATTTCACAAGCCTAACAATTACCCAGCGGATTTGGGGACCGAACTCCGGTGTAGGTGGCAAGCATGTTTCAGATTCCGACCGTGGACGACTGGTTCGCTCTGTACAGGACATACGGCAGCGATCTGGAAGTGGAACAACAGGCTCCGTTGAAGACCTTCGGCGTTATGAAGTGCGTCGATTTCGTACTGAATAAGGTCGAAAGGAACAGCGGCGGCCGTGTCCTGGAGTTCGGTCACGGCTTCAACCACCGGATCATGTCCTACCTGTCCAAGGATTACGAAGTCTGGGGATGCGACGAAGACCAGCACCTGAACTATTTTTCGGCCCACGACTGGGAGCAAAAATACAAAAGCCAGATCGTCGACAAGTGTGAAGGCGTGAATTTGATAAGGGGCCTCATCGGCCAGGACGAGATACTCAAGAAGTGCCAGCTCAGTTATTTCGATGTCATCTGCTCCGTCTCCGTTCTCGAGGAACTGACCCAAGAGGAAATCGACCCCATCCTCGCTCAGAGCTGGCTGCTTCTCAAAAAGGGCGGGTGGTTTATCGGCACTTTCGATATCCACATGAAGAACATCGGTCTGAATATCCCCTCGTTCCTTTCCCAGTTGACGAGGCACCATTTCGACGTCGGACGGATGCCGTCGGACCTGTCGCTCGACTGGATGAAATTGCTGATCGAGAGCCCGACGATGGTCATGCTGGTCTATCAAATGCACCAGCCGCCGGAGGAGCGCGTCTATGACGGCCATTGGGCGACGATGTTCTTCGCCGCCCAGAAGGTGATGGGACCCACCGAATAGCCCCGTCCTTCGTTTATTCGGCGACGCCGAACATGTGGAAGACGGTATCGAGTTTCTGCGTGATCTGTTTGTTGTAGAGCTTGTTGATGGTGGTGTCGGGCTTGCGGCGCCATTCGTCGCCGGCGGCGGCGAGGGCGTCGATGACCTGCCACTTGTGGCGGAACGAGCGCCCGGAGAGGATCTCCAGCGCCGCGATCTGGCCCGGCGTGAACTCGTCGGGGGTCAACTGGGCGATCTTTGTCGGGAAGAACGAGGTGTGGAAGACCTCGGCGGTTTCCAGCAGCACGCTCTCCTGGTGGCGGGTCAGCTCGGTGCGCTCCTCGACCGCGGTGCGCAGGGTGACCGCCGAGCGGAACGACACCCCCGTGATGTCGTCGAGGTCCTCGACCGGCAGCCCCTTCTCGGTCAGCCGCTCCACCACCGTCGCCGTGAGCTCGTAGCGGACCTCGCGGTAGACCTCCTGGTTGAACACGTTCTGCAGGATGAACAGCGACAGGAAGCACAGGCAGGCCGCGATCACCGGCGTCGTCACCCAGCCCGCCCCGATGTTGGCCAGAACCCGCCAGCGGATGTTCTTGCCGCCGCGCAGCAGACCGATCCCGATCACCGCCCCGACCACCGCCTGCGAGCTCGACACCGGCACCAGCGGGATCGTCGGCAGACCGGCCACCGCCAGCGTGTGCTCCAGGCTCTCGGAGGCGAACAGGAACAGCACGATCGAGTGCGAGATCACCACCACCCACGCCGCCACCGGCGACAGCGGCAGAAGGTCCGAGCCCACCGTCAGCATCACCCGCTTCGAATAGGTGAACACCCCCACCCCGATCGCGATCGCGCCCAGCAGGAACAGCTGCTGCACCGAGCTCAGCGTCAGCAGCCCGCCCAGCGAGAACCCCGTGAACGGCGACACCGGCACGAACACCCCCATCACGTTGGCGATGTTGTTGGCCCCCAGGCTGTAGGAGCCGAACGCGCCGGCCAGCACCAGTGCCAGACGCGTATAGGCGTCCAGACGCAGAAGGTGGAACTTGGCGTGCCGCAGAACTACCGCCGTCAGACGGTACAGCGGCGCCGCGATGATCCCCGCCAGCAGCGGGCACGCCACCCAGGTCGACAGGATCTTGGTCAGCGCCCCGGCGTCCGTCACCGAGCCGCTGAACCAGTTCCAGCCGATGATCGCCCCGACGATCGCCTGCGACGTCGAAACCGGAAGACCCGCCTTGGTCATCCAGTAAACCGTCAGCGCCGCCGCAAACGCCGCCGCGAACGACCCCGCCAGCGCGTTCACCGAACCCAGCTTGCCCAGCGTGTGCGCCGCACCCGCGCCGCTCACCACCGCCCCCAGGACCACGAACACCGAGCACACCAGCGCCGCCGTCACGAACCGCACCATCCCGGTCCCAACCGCCGTGCCGAACACGTTCGCCGCGTCGTTGGCGCCCAGCGACCAGCCCAGGAACAACCCGCTGGTCAGAAACAGCAGTACCGTGACGTCCATCCCGCCGCCGCCCCCCTTACAGGCTGCGCTTGATCGTATAGATCGCCAGTTCGTCGGCGACGTCCTCGGCCGCGTTCGCCGCCTCGTCGATCCGCTCCACGAAATACCGCAGATGAAGCTTGTGCTCCAGCGGCAACCCCGAATCGAACACCGCCGTCTTCAGCTTGGTGCAGATCTTGTCCGCTTCCGTCTCGTAGAAAATGACCTTGTGGTTGTGGTCCCGCACCGCCTCGATGTTGCGGAAAAACGCCCGCGCCGCCATCGCCAGGCAGTCCGTGCACGTCACCGCCGTCTCCGTCAGGTCCATGAAGTCGCGGTGGTACTCCGAAGGAATATCCGGCTTCTCGATCGAGAGCCGGTAGCAGTTCGCCTGGTAGATCCCGACCAGACGGTCCAGGTCCTCGAGCAGGCTCAGCACGTCCGCCCGAAGGTCCGGGATCAGTGTCTGCTCGTAGAGCTGCGCCTCCATCGCACGCCGAAGCTCGTCGCCCCGGCTCTCCAGCGACTTCACATGGTTCAGCGCGTCCATGAAGTCCGGCGACACGCCGTCCGCCAGGTAGATCCTGACCGCCCGCCGGAAGATCAGACCCGCTTCCGAAATCCCTTCCAGAAACTCCTCGATCTGGCGCTCCAGCGCACGAGTCCGCCCAAAGAGGGCTAGGTTCTTCTTTATTGCCACGAGACAGCATCCATCCCAGTAAATTTATCTCTACCCTATGGCTGTCGGTTCCCCTCGATCTCGGATGAGGGGAGATTCCAACATACGATCTTGACGACGCTTTCTGCCTCTTTCCGGAAGAAAATGAGGCAATCGGCCACGGGCTATTTCACGTCGGAAAACCGTAAATTGGGCGGATCAACCTGTCAATCATAAATTATATAATTTATATTAATATGCGAAGCTTGCAGCGCATTGACCAACTGCCCTCCGGCCGCCGGCGTTGAATGGCGCCAGGTCAACCTGTTGAGGTCGGTGGGTGCGGACGGCGAGAGCGGTCATTTCTTTAGAATACGCCGAGCGATACGCAGTTTGCGGGCTCCGGTCTGGATGCTTTCGACGACTACGGACTCCGTTTCGTTCTTCTCGTCGGCCAGTTCGATAAGACGTTTCAAATCGGGGTTGATGCGATTCAGAATCTGGCGGATTTCTTTTTCGACTTTGGGTTTGAGTGTTGATTTTTCGCCCATTTCCTGTCCTTTCGGTTTAGCCGGCTGGTGGAGACTGAGTGCAAAGGATGAAACCAAGTAGGAGCCTGTTCCCATCTTCCGCTAGGGTGGTGCCGATCCCGGTTGTTCGAAATACGAGTGACGGTCGCACCGCTTGTGTCGATTCCAGGTAAGATTTATTTTATCAATTATTTGATAGCTTTTTGTGTCCGATGATAGCCGGACATGGGAATGAGAGGGAAGTTGATGACGAAGGGCTTGGCCAAACCGTCCGCTCGGCCTTTGTTCGCCCAGATCGAGGAACTGATCGTCGATCGGGTCAGGGCAGGGGAATGGAAGCCGGGGGAACCGTTGCCCAGCGAGTCCGAGTTTGCCCAGTTTTACGGGGTCAGTCAGGGCACGGTGCGAAAGGCCGTTGCGCAAATGGCGGCCGACAACTTGGTCATGCGCTTTCGCGGCAAGGGAACGTTCGTGGTCAGCCACACCGATGAGCGGGAACATTCCCACTTTTTCCATATTCACGATGACAGCTGCCAAAAGATCCTCCCGTCAAGCCAGCAGATTTCCTGCTCCAAATCCCGGGCGACACCGGTGATCGAGCGGCGCCTGCAGGTCCAGGCCAACGCGGAGGTCGTCGTTATCGAGCGCCTGCGGACTTTCGCCGGGGCGGCTCGGATTTTCGAGACCATCGTGGTGGCGGGAGCCACCTTTCCCAACCTTTGCGCCGACCTGAGTGAATCTCCGGCCAACGAACTCTATCCCCTTTACGAGAGTCTTTACGGAATCCGTGTCGTGAGGGCCGAAGAAAGATTGAAGGCGGTGGCTGCCGACGATCGCGAGGCCGAGTTCCTCGGCGTCCAACCGGGAACGCCACTCCTCGAGATCGATCGCGTCGCTATGACCTATGGCGACGTACCCGTTGAATGGCGGCGCAGTCGCTGCAATACCGCCGATCATTTCTATTTGAGCCTGCTGAGGTGAGCCGCGGCCGCTAGCCGAGGATCGGGCTCAGGATGGGGCCTACCGGCAGCGGGATGTAGAGCAGGCGGTAGAACACCACGTATGAGAAAACCAGCCACCCTGCCGAGATCAGGGCGATCATCGGCAGTCTCCGGTATCCGAGCCCGTAGATCGATACGGACAGGAACACGAACGAGCTGACGAAGTAGCCGATGGCTTGGATCGCGATCAGATAGAGCGACAGCCAAAGGAGGGCGATCGCGACGAAACCGATACGCCCAGCAACGGGGTCGGGCTTTCCCTTTTTCAACGTGGCCATGATCATCAGGAACACGCAGAAGCCCGAGCTGAATGCCATCCACAGGTAGGGAACGGCCGCCGGACCGACGTCCTCCTGCTGGCCATAGGACAAGGTCTCGACAAAGTAGATTCCGATGATCCCCAGCAGAACCAGGGGGATCAGGAAATTGCCCAGGTAGTTTCCCGGTGCTTTCGTCGGCATGGGGGAGGCTCCACGATGGTGGGTCGAGTGGCGGGCCTGCCGGCCGGAACCGGCGGCCCGCCATCAATATCAGGCGTATTCGGACGCAACTGGCTCTATTTCAGGATACCAGCTTCTGTCGCCCATTTCTTCACTTCGGCCTTGTCCCTCTCGACGACCTTCAGGAATGCGTCGGGGCCGAGATAGACCGGATCGATGCTCATCTTCTCGACGTGCGCGACCCAGTCCGGATGGGTTTTCAGTTTGTTGAACAAGTCCGCGTAGAACTTTTGGGCTTCCTCGGGGATACCCTTCTTGACCGCGAAGCCACGCCACATGATCTCTTCGTCCAGGCCCTTGATCCCCAGTTCCTTGAAGGTCGGGGCGTCGGGGAAGTCCTTCAGTCGGCTATCGCGTGACAGGGCAGCGATCTTGAACTTCGGCTGACCGATGATATCCCGGGGGTTGCCGACATAGACGACACCGCGTCCGCCGAGCAGTTCGATCATCGCCGCCGGGCCGCCCTTGAACGGCACGTACTTGACGCACTTCGGATCGATGCCGGCCGCCTGCCAGGTCTTCATCGCCGTGACATGGTCCAGCCCGCCGGCCGCGGGGCCGACCCAGATCTGCCTCTCACCGGTGCCGCATTTGGCTTTGGCGTCGGCGACGATCTGTTCCCAGGTGTTAACCGGGAGTTCCTTGTTGGTGATGATCGCTTCGGGGTCGGACTGCGTCATCGCGGTCCATTCGAAATCCTCGAGCTTGATGTCGCTCTTCGCGGTGACGACCTTGTAGACGACGGACTTGGTATTGGCGAACAGGGTGTACCCGTCGGCGGGCTGATCGAGGACCTGCTTCATGGCCACCAGGCCGCCGGCCCCTGCCTTGTTTTTGACCACGAAGGTCGCGCCGGTGATCTTGTTGGCGATCTCTGCCAGCTTGCGGGCATCGACGTCGATGCCGCCGCCCGGCTTCACATAGACGAGAATGGTAATCGGCTTTTCCGGAAACGCCGCCATAGCGGGCGTAATGGCACCGGCCATGAAAACGCCCGCGGCCGCGGCGCAGCCGGCCAAGATTTTGAACAACCCAGTCATAGAAACTTTCCTCCTCGGTTGCGGAGCCATGACACGCCTTCGAGCAGGTGACGTCGATATCCCTGTTTGCCGTCTCCCCGCATGCGGTTGATGCCGGAGGACCTCCGCCTTTTTCATCTCGGTATCGGCTGGTAGCCGACACTCGTTTCATACCATATCCAACCCATAACCGATAAATGTTATTTTGTAAATTATATCATTTTAGTCAGAAGGGGCTTGCTCCATGACGATGCGGCTGTAGCAACTGGCCTCGGGCACACAGGAAAGCCAGTCGAATCCAGTTGCCGAGCGCCGCTGGGTTAAAGACGGGTCACGGAGCCGATTCCGAGGCGAAATCCTGGGTGAGATGCTCGCGTACCAGGTCACCGAACTCTTCAGCCAACCCCGAGCGCGGGCGTCGGGACGGGAAGATCAGGGAAAAACCGTAACTGATGCGGGGCCGGAAGGCGCGAATGGCGATTCGGTCGCTGGCGATCGTCAACGGGACGAAGGGATCGACGATCGCGACGCCCAGCCCGCGCGCCACGCAGGCGCAGGCCGTTGCCGCGTATCGGGTTTCGAACCGGATTCGCGGTTTGACCTGTCGCGCCTGAAAGGCGGCCAGGATGTGGTGACGCAGCAGACTGGTATGACCGAGTATGATGAAGTCCTCGTCGACCAGGTCCTCGGCTTCGATGGTTTCCCGCTCGGCCAGCGGATGATCTGCCGGCAAGGCACATACCGCCTCGGTGTTCGGAAGATCCTCGATCCGGATGCTGGGGTGGTCGCTGGCCACGTAGGCGAGGCCGATGTCGAACTGCTGACGCGAAACGAGATCGATGATCGCTACCGAGCTGTCGGAATGGACGACGACGGAAACCTTGGGGCGGTCGGCCAGGAACTCGTCGAGGATTGCGGGCAGGTAACCCAGCGAGATGTTCGGCATGGCCGCGATCCGCAGGTTGCCCGCACTGAGGCCGCGAATGGCCGCCGCCGTCTCGCGAATTCGTTCACTGCCGACAAAAAGGCGCTCGACGTCCTGGAACAGGACCAGGGCTTCTTCGGTCGGTGTGATGCGGGCGCCGCTGCGTTCGAAAAGCTGCAGGCCCAGGTCTTCTTCCAGGTCGCGAATCAGGCGCGAAACGGCCGGTTGCGATATCCTCAGCATCTCGCCGGCCGCGGTCATGGTGCCGGTCAGAATGACGCCTCTGAAGGCTTCCAGTTGGCGTGGATTGACGGGAGTGGAAATGGGTTGGGTCCTCTTGTCAAATTAGCATAATATTTATGCATGATACCATCAGCCAATGCGATTTGACATTTTTTTGCGCACGCGGCTAACTCGTTCTGAGGGACTCATAACATAAGGGCTGCCTTGATGCCCACATGCCTGCTCGTTCAGCCGATCCACCATAAGGGAATTGATGTACTCCTGTCCGCCGGCCTTGAAATCCGTCAGGCTTCGGCGTCGACAATGGATGTCGTCGCGAAGGAAATCGTTGGTTGCGTCGCGGCGATTACGCGAAATGCCGGCCTTAGCCGGGAGGCCATGCAGGCAGCCACGGAGCTCAAGGTTCTCGGCAACCACGGAATCGGTACCGATCCGGTCGATGTCACCTATGCGAGCGAAATCGGCCTGCCCATCATCTTCACACCCTACGGAAACGTTCAATCGGTGGCCGAACTCGCCCTCAGTCAAATGCTGGCGATTGCGCGACGGACCCGTGAGGCCGACCGGGCGGTCCGGTCCGGTAACTACGACTACCGCTATTCGCGGGATTTCATCGAGTTGCAGGGCAAGACGCTCGCGGTCATCGGCTTCGGCCGCATCGGCCGCCGCACCGCAGAAGTCGCCAAAGGCGCTTTCGGGATGCGGGTCGTGGCCTACGACCCCTACCTTTCCGCGGCTGCCATTGAAGCCGCCGGTGCGGAAAAGGGTGAGGATCTTGGGGCCGTCCTCGGCGTTGCCGACGTCGTCTCCCTGCACCTGCAGTTGACCCCGGAAACCCGGAGCATTCTGGACAAGGAGCGGTTGGCGCAGATGAAGCCCGGCGCCATGCTTGTCAATACCGCCCGCGGCGCCCTGGTCGACCCTGATGCCCTGGTCGATGCGCTGAAGAGCGGCCACCTGCGTGGCGCGGCCATGGATGTTTTCGAGATCGAACCCCTTCCGGTTGACCATCCCTTCGCCAAGGAGGACCGGCTGATCCTGTCGCCCCATATCGGCGGTGCGACCGAGGAATGCCTGGAGAGGACGGCAGTGCAGACCGCCGAGCAGGTGGTCGATGTCCTCGAGGGGAGAAAGCCGGCCCATCTGGTGAACCCGGACGTCTGGGAACGGCGCCGGTTGAGCGCGGCTTAAACGAGGAGAACGCAGTGATTAAAAGCAACCCGGTCAAACGGCTCGTCGCAGAGGGCAAGCCCGCTTTCGGAACCTGGATTACACTTTGTTCCCACCCCAGGATGGTGAAGATGTTCGCCGCCTGCGGATTTGATTTCGTGATCGTCGAGATGGAGCATACGGACTTCAACATGGAGACCGTGGCCTCCCTCGTCATGCTGGCCCGCGAGGCCGGATTGGTTCCCTTCGTGCGGCCGCCGGGAACCCTCAAGCCGCACGATCTCACCCGGCCCCTGGACGCCGGCGCGCAGGGCCTGCTGCTGCCGGCCGTCGATACGGCCGAGCAGATGGAGGCTATCGTCCGGGCGACCAAGTATCATCCGCGGGGAAACCGTCCGATGAACCTCAAGGGGCCGCACACCGACTACCACGTCGGCGACCCGGCCGAGGTTTCGGCGCACGTCAACGCGAACACCATGCTGGTCGCCATGATCGAGACCCAGGTCGGTATCGACAATCTGGACGCCATCTGCAAGGTCGACGGCTTGGACGCGATTTTTGTCGGACCCGATGACCTCTCGCAGGATCTCGGAATCCCCGGTCAGTTGTCCCATCCCAAGCTCGCCGATGCCATCGAGAAGGTGTTCTCGATATGCAAGGCCAACGGTGTGGCTTACGGTATCAGTTGCCCGAACCTGGAAATGGCAGGAAAGAGGGTCGCACAGGGAGCGACGTGGCTCCCCTACCAGAACGATGCGGCGATGGTCTTCAATGCCGCAAGCGCCGCCGTGCCCAAGCTGATGGAAATCGGGGGACGGACCGAATGACGACGGACGACAAGCCGTCTCCGGCCATCGTGCCGCAGGCGAAGATCCGGGGATCGGCGATCCCTCCGGAACAGATCGCCGGCACGACCATGAAGGCCGTTCAGATGTACAGCCCCTACGGTTACAGGGGGAAGATCGGCCTCATCGTGCCGTCGACCAACACGGTCAACGAGCCGGAATTCTACCTGATGGCGCCGCACGGGGTTTCGATCCATACCGCGCGGATCAAGCTGCTGGGCAAGGCGACCACGGAATCCTACCTGGCCATGGGGGCCGAGACCGCGAGGGCGGCATCGGAACTGGGCACGGCGGAAGTCGATGTCGTGGCCTGGGGCTGCACGTCGGGATCGGTCATCATCCCGCGTTCCGAGCTCGAGGCGGCGATGACCAAGGAATCCGGCGTGCCGTCGCTGACCACCTTCGGGTCGGTCCTGGCGGCGCTGAAGGCGCTGGGCGCCAAGCGGATCGCGCTGGGAACCCCCTACGTGGATTTCGTCAACGAGGAAGAGGTCAAGCTCCTCGAGGATTCGGGCTTCGAGGTCGTCGCCTGGTACGGGCTCCGGCTCGGCGATACCCAGGAGGAACGGCGCGGGATCGGGCGGGTCCCTCCGGAATCGCTTTTCCGCTTCGTCCGTTACATCGACCGGCCGGAAGCCGATGTGGTGTTCCTGAGCTGCACCAACCTGGCCACGGTCGAGATGATCGCCGCCCTCGAAGAGGAGGTCGGCAAGCCGGTCATCACCAGCAATCAGGCAACCTTCTGGAACGCGATCAGAACCATGGGGCTGCGTGATCGGATCGAAGGGTTCGGATCTCTTCTTTCAGATTTTTAGCGGGAGTACGACATGCCGGTATGGCAATCCAGTGACTTGAAGATCGGACAGGAGCTTGCGAGGCGCCTGTTCGAGACACTGGAGCGGGAAAGTGCAAATCCCCCGGGGGTCACCCGCAAGGCCTACGGCGATGGCGAGCGCATGGCGCACCGGCTCCTCATGGAGGAGACCGCGCCGTTCGGCGTCGAGGCGCGGCACGATGCCGCCGGCAACCTGTTCCTGACCCTGCCGGGAGAAGACCGGTCGCGCGAGATCATCGTCGGCTCCCACATCGATACCGTCGGCCACGGCGGCAACTACGACGGCGCGGCGGGCGTCGTCGCCGGGGTCGCGGTCCAGGCGATCTTCCACGGTGCCGGACGCAAGCCGCCGGTCGATCTGACCGTCCTGGTGATGCGGGCCGAGGAGAGCTGCTGGTTCCCCTACAGCTACATCGGCAGCAAGTCGGCCCTCGGC
>NPIG01000377.1_pt1 | contig 18982 bp, 10 predicted proteins | sample 8637441 | NCBI WGS metagenome assembly NPIG01 (sample SAMN07420675, study PRJNA396082) | bioreactor metagenome | isolation source: sample BR6 brine-fed electro-methanogenic bioreactor BR | place: Japan: Kochi | collected 2016-06-14 | reverse complement strand
CCGTTTCAACTGGTTCGGCCTGAAACTGCTCGGACTCTTCGGACTGCTTGGGCCCGCCTCGCCGGTGACAGCGGCTTCCCCGCCAGCCCCGCCGGCGCGTGAAAAGGTTGATGCTCCGGGCGTGCCCGCACTGGGCAAGAGCCCCGTGCCCGAAGAAAGCCTGCCGGAACCGCACAACGCCTACGTACAGGGCTTCTGCAGCCTGACGAACATCTACGGCGCACAACAGAAGACGACCTCGGACAAACGGCTTGTCGTGAATGTGACCCGCGTCTTCTCCGAACACCTGACCGGCGTCGGCCATTACTGCGACCAGTTGGCCCGGGCCCTCATACGCAATGGCGAGCATGAGGTGGCGCTCTATTCTGGCAAGACGCTGCCGGAGTGGCTGCTCCAGTGGCCCGGTTACCCGCAGTTCGCCCATTGCCCCCCGAGCAGCGTGGTGCGCGACCCCGCGAAGTACGGCAGCGCCCCCGCCCTGGAATCGCTCGCCGGCCGGCACGACGCCTATATCGACGCCTCGGCCGCCTACTACCCCCTTGTGCGCACGGAGCGCCGGCTGACCTGCGTCTATGACCTCGCCCCCATCAGTTGTCCGGAGACCGTGCCCGACAACATCGTGAGACAATGCGAGGCGGATGCGCGCTTCCAGGCGCAACACGCCGAGTGCCTGCTTGCCATCAGCGAATACACGAAGAAAGAGTTCTGCGACTTCACAGGGACCGACCCAAAACGCGTGTACGTGGTTCCCGTGGGCCTCGATGAAGTGTTCCGGCAGCCGGTAACGGAAACCGACCGCGACCGCGTGCGCCGCCGCTACGGACTCGACCGGCCGTTCCTGCTGTGCGTGGGCACCTTGCAGCCGCGCAAGAACCTCCTGCGCCTGATCAAGGCCTATGGCCGCCTGTGTGAATCCGACCCCGGCATGCCGCAACTGGTGCTCACAGGCACAGACCAATGGGCGGAAATGCCCGACTTCAATCACAACCTCGAGAAACTGCACGCGCGGCACGCCATTGAATGGACCGGCTACGTTGACCGGCTCGACATGCCCGCGCTCTATGACTTGTGCGAACTTTTCGTGTATCCGTCCTATTTCGAGGGTTACGGCATGCCCGTGGCCGAAGCCATGGCTTCCGGCGCGCCCGTGGCCTGCGCAGACTGCACCTCGCTGCCCGAGGTGGCCGGTAATGCCGCCGTCTACTTCGACCCGCTCGATGAGGAGGCCATCGGGGAAGCCGTGCGGGCCACGCTTGCGGACGCGTCGCTGCGCGAAAACCTCCGCGGCAAGTCGCGCGCCCGAGCGGAGACCTTCCTCTCCTGGGATACCGTAGCCGAACGCTACCTCGAACTGCTCAAACCGTGGCTGGGCTCATGAAACAGGCCTCTGTTGACATCCTTGCCCGCGCAAAGCGCCTGCTGCTCGTCGTTCTGAACGGCGCGCACTTTCCGGCCGCGGCCATGGCATTGCGCGACGCCGGCTTCAAGGGAGAGCTCAGGGTCATCAGCCACGGTGACTGGCGCCCCGTGATTGAAGGCAAGTGTGCCCATTTCATCGCGCTGCCCCAGGCCGCGCAACCCGCCTCGAGCCGCGCAGTGGCTCTGGCCGCCGCCCTGCTGCGCCAGCACGCCCGGGCGCAGGCGATAATCTGGGTCGAGCCGTCCCCTCTCTCCCGGCGCGTGTTCATCCGCGGTCTCCGGCTGCGTCGCCCTGTGTTTTCCTTCTACGACGGACACCTCAGGCCATACGGGGCCCCGGGGCGGTTGACTCCACCGGGCATCCAGCACGTGGGCGGCCGCGAACGCGAACTCGCCGTCGAATATTTGCGGCCTGTGCTGCGGCAGCGCCGGCACGAACCTGCGGGCATCCGCATCGGCGCCGACGGTGATGGCATCCACCTGCGCGAGGCGACGGGCATACAATGGTACCGGCGCCACCTTTTCGCCGCGCTCTGCGCCGACGAACTGGATGTGGACCTGCGCGTCACCTACCCCGTGTCCGAAGTGCGCACCGCCTGGGAACTCCCCTGGAACCGCAACCTCTGTACCATTCCCGCGACCCTGCGCACCTACCGGCCCACCGACATGGCCCGGCGCTATCCCATCGAAGCCGTCACCGGCCCGATTGACCTGTTTCACCAGACCTTCTTCGAGCCGCCGCAGTTCTTCTATCCGAAATCGGTGGCCACACTGTTCGATGCCATGCCGCTGGTCGTGCCGGAAACCTATCCGGAGCGCATTGTGAAGGCCTATGCAAACATCATTCCCTGGTGGCGCGACGAATGTGACCACGTCGTGTGCATTTCCGAGGCCACGAAGCGTGACGCCATGGCGCTCATGCAGATCCCCGAAGACAAGCTCAGCGTCATCTATCCGGGCAAACACGCCCACTACTATCGCCGTGCCGAAGAAGAAGTGGCCTCGGTACTGGCGCGCTACGGTATTCGACCGCCCTACTTCCTGGCCCTTGGTTCGCTGGTGCCCCACAAAAACCTGCACCGGCTGGCGGAGGCCTTCAGCCGCCTGAAGAGTGAACTCAATCTTCCCCACCAGCTTGTGCTTGTGGGGCGGCCCGGCTGGAAGGTCGAGCAAGTCTTCGGCCCCATGGCTGGCAAACTTGCGCTCGAAGATGTGCTGTTCACGGGCTATGTCGACTTCGCCGATGTGCCCGCCCTCTACAGCGGCGCCGAAGCCTACTGCCACCCGTCGCTCTACGAGGGCTACGGGTTGCCCGTGCAGGAGGCCATGTGCTGCGGCTGTCCGGTGCTGTTGTCAAACTCGAGTTCACTGCCGGAAGTGGCGGGCGACGCCGGGCTCTACTGGGACCCCGAGAACACGGACGACATTGCCGCGGTGCTGCGGCGGTTCTGCGAAGACGACACATTGCGCGAGGGCTTGCGCGAACGCGCCGTCAAGCGAGCCGGCACTTTCCCCACTTGGCGCGAGGTGGCGGAAGCGCACCGCCGCGTCTACGAGGCCGTCCTTCAGACCGGCTGAACGGCGCACACGAAAATACACAGGAGAGACCTTCACATGGCTGGAGACAAAATCCGCCTGGGCCTGCTCGTCGATGAGAAATGGTACACGGAATTCTTCGTTAAACTCGGCACGCTGCTGCGCGGTACGGGCGAGGTGAAACCCACCCTGTTCATGTGCCGCGAGTCCGCGCCGGACCCCGAGTGCGACATCCCCTTCGTGCGGTTCCAGGAAGAGACCGGCCAGACCCCGAAGCATGGCTATGACTGGCACACCATCACCGGCTACGAGCAGTTTCTCGCCTACAAGGACAACTACTTCGAAGGCCGCTGGGACGCCGTCGCCCGCAGCCTGACAGCGCAGGCCGAAGCCTATTTCGAGGCGCATCCCGTTGACTGCATCGTGCTGTGGTCCGGCACGCGCATGAACCTGCGCGCCGTCGCCGCGGCGGCCCGCAACTGCGGCGTCGCCGTCGTCACCGTGGAGACGCCCTATTTCCAGAAATTGCCCGAACCGCCCGAAACCGACTATGTGATGGACCTGCACCGCATGAAGAACAAGGTGCTCATCTGGGATACCATCCAGGCGCCGCAGTGCGGGCCCTCCCAGCTCTCGCGCGACTGGCGGACCGCACAAACGCGCACTGGCCTGCAAGCGTTTTTCGACCAGCTTCACGCCGAGCGCGTGTCGAAGTACTCGCAGGAGGACATCAAACGCTTCCTCTCCGGCAAGGCCGACGCCACGGTCGACACTTCGGACATGCCGGACGTCGAGCTAGAACTCTTCAAGCCGCCCCGTACCCGCGCCCTGCTCGCACTCGGCCAGGTGAGCCACGACAGCGCCCGGTACTTCGGCGACCACCTGGTCGATGACTGGCGGGAACTCGGCATCGAACTGGCCAAGCGCCTCCCGCAGGACTGGATTATGTGGTTCAAAGGGCACCCCATGGACCGCGCCTACGCCACCGGCACCGCGGAGTTCGCCCGGGAACTGCACGACATCAATCCCCGCTGCAAGGTCTTGCCCACCACAATGGACATCCACCTCTGCTATCAGCGCTGCGACGCGGTAGCCTGTATCAACTCGACTTCGACCATCGAGGCGGCCACCTACAAGATTCCCGTGCTCAACTTCGGCTGGGCCGCCTTCACCCAGGTGGGCATGAGCTACAAGATACAGGACCTCGATGAAGTCGGTCCTTTGCTCGAAACCCTGCCGGCCCAGATGACGCCCGGCCAAGTGGCCATTCGCGACCACTTCCTCAGCTACGTGCTCTACGATTACCTCATTCCTGTGGGCTCACCGCGCAAGGCGCTGCGGCGAATTCGGCAGGCAATTGAAGAAAACCAGGCCGCCGAGAAGACCAAACAGGAGGACTAACCCGGCATGCAGTTGCGCAAGGACCTGAATTATTGGCAGGTAATCGACTTGCCCGACGGCACAACAACCCCCGGCAAGGCCGACCACCGAAGGCACCCGGCTTTCCTTAACATCGACAAACCCGGCCTGCTCAAAGGCAAACGCGTGCTCGACGTGGCCGCTAACGACGGTTTCTGGTCGTTTTGGGCGGAGCAACAGGGGGCGGCGGATGTGCTCGCCACCGACGTCGAGTGTATTGAAGACTACGACTGGGGCTATGCCGGTCCGCCGGCGGGCTTCATGGAGGGGAAGCGCAGTGACCTGGTCTTCCACTACCTGCACCGAATGTTCACGTCGAAGGTGCGCAGGGAGGCGCTCAGCGTCTACGACCATGACCCCGCCGAGGTCGTGTGCCGGGACCTCGTCTTCTGCTACGGCCTCATCTATCACCTGCGCCACCCGCTGTTGGCCATCGACGCGTTGCGCCGGGTCTGCAAGGGCGCGTGCATTATCGAAACACACGCCCTGCTGTGTTCCGAGCCTGCGCCGCTGATGGCATTCTACGAAGACGACGTGTGCCAGGCCGCACCCACCAACTGGTGCGGGCCGACCACCTCGTGCATGGTACATTGGATGAAATCGGCCGGGTTTGACCACATCTTCATCCCCAAGCACATACCGGGCGACCGTCAACTCTTCATCGGCGCAGTCACGAGGGAGTGGTGCGACACCTTCACAGAGTCACCCAACCTGCGGCTTCTGGGTGAAGACTATTGGAAAGCCGCCCATGCCACATTGAATAGCGCGACCGTTCCGGGAGAACAGCTCACCGTGTCACTGTTCAAGGAGCGGCTACCCGAAGGACAGACGGCACGCGAAACCCCCGCCGAGGTCGTGTGCCGGTGCTATCGGACCATCCTGGGGCGCAAAGCCGACGAACGCGCATTGGCGAACTTCGTGCCGCAACTCGAGAAGGGTATGCCGGAGGAAAAGTTGCGCCTGGTACTGCTGACCAGCCCGGAGATGCGGCAAAGGCTGGTACACGGTGCGGTTGAACATAACTGGACGGAGCGCTTGGCGGCTTTTCTCAGTCAAACGCAGCCCGCGCTGGCCGCGGCGGCTGACGAAGCACGCGGCACAGGCCCGGCCACTGTGGCGAAAGGCTCGGTGCGCCCCGGTACGCCTCCCGGAGACTTGGCGCCCGAAAACACGCGCCTGATGGTGCTGAGCCTGCCGAAAGCCGGCACCTATCTGGCGGCGGAGATGGCGGGCCGTTTGGGCATGGGCCACACGCATTATCATTTCTCGACGAATTACGTCGACGTGTACGACCCAAACGACCTGGCAGCGGGCCGCGCCAATCCCAACAAGTTCCGGATACATGCGCCGCTCGAGCAGACGGTGCGAATGTTGCGGGCTGGTGAGTTTGCCGTCGGTCATTTGCCTTGCCAATCACCGGTGGTGCACCTCATGGAGGGGTTCCGACTGGTGCTGTGCATACGGGAACCTCGCGACATTCTTCTCTCGTTCATGCGGTTCCTCTACGATACACGCCGTGACAATCCGGAGAAGGAAAGCTGGTACCCGGCGCACGACGTGGCGGGCTTCATCCGTATGCGTGGCCCGAACATTTTGCGTACGGTTCGCGGCGTTATCCCGTGGGCGAACTTCGCGGACGTGTTTCTTTTACCCTTTGGGCGCCTGAAGGAGGATGGGCCGGGCATGGTGCGCGAGCTGTCGCGGTTTCTCAATGTATCCGGTGAAATCGATGCCGAAGCCGTGGCGACGCAGGCGCTGTCCGCCCAGACGCTCACCCGAAGCGGCGCGCACCTCGAACTGCAGTGGGACGATGCCGCCGAAGCGGCCTTCGTGGAAATCGGCGGCCCGGAAGTCTCCGGGCTCGTGCGGGACGCTGAAGAAGGCCCTCACAGATAGCCGAGCGCGCGCAGGGCCTCCGTGGTCTCCGGCGACTCTTCCACAGTTGGCGTGGACTCAAACGCACTTGCCATGGTTCGGTCGAGGTGCGCCTTGAGCATGCTCTTCAGGCGATTGAGGAGTTCCGGCGCTTCTTCGCTCAGGTCACGCAGTTCCCCGGGGTCCTCCTCCAGGTCATACAACCGGAAGATGGCGTCGCTCTCCGGGGTGAATATGGTCCACTTGACCTTTGCGGGGTCCTGCCAATCCCCGACGGGAAGGTGTTTCTTATTGGTCGCATGGGAAACGACCAGCTTGTGGCGCGCATCGCGTATGGAAAGCCATCCCTCGAGCTTGCTCTCGCTGATGCCCACCTTGGCCGTGTGCGCATCCGGTTGCTGCTGCAGCAGACTGCGTCCTTCCGAATGCTCGGGGGAGGCAATACCGGCCACCTCCAGCAGCGTCGGCNNTCACGAGAACCTCTTCGACGCGTTCCCCGGGAGAGAAGTGTCCAGGCAGGCGGAAAACCAGCGGCGTGCGCACCATGGTCTCATACGTCAGGCTGTGCTTCCACTTGCCGTTCTCGTCGAATGCTTCACCGTGGTCCGAACACACCACCACGTTAAGGCTGTCCCACAGACCGAGGCGCTCGAACCGGAGCCGGTAGTCACGAACACGGTTGTCGACAAAGATAATCTCGGAATCGTACACCGCCTTGATATACTCCAAGTCCGCGGGAACGATGGGTTTGCCCTTGGCATAGGCGACGACGATAGCGTCGTCAATGTCGATCGTGCCGAGTTCCCCCCCGTGATTCCGGATGAGCTGCGGGTACTTGTTGTAGTAGGTGAGATGCGGCTCGTAGCAGTGCCAGAAGATAAACAGTCCACCGCCCCTGTACGCTTCAAGCACCCCGCTGTTGCAGTCGAGATACCGTGACAGCGCCTCAGCCACCGCCTCTTCACTGCCGTGTTGGAAGAACACGTCGAAACCCCGGTGAAAATCCTTCATCTCCCCCAGCAACCCGTCCAGGTCGCCGCTGGTCACAATGCCAATGGTGAAATACCCGTTCTCACGCAGGATTTCGGGCAGGGTCTTGGCCTCCCTGGCAATGGGCGCGACACGAAACTCTGCCTTGTGCTGCGTCGGATAGAGCGACGTCAGGAGTGACGCCCACGAAGGCGGGGTCCAGGGGCACGGTGAGGTGACCTCCTCGTAGAGACGACCCTCTTCCGCAATATCATCGAAATTCGGGGTGTGGTTGTGCGCGGCGCCGTAGCAGCCCAGCCGGCTCTGGCGCAGCGTGTCGATGCCGATGAGAAAAAAGTTCTGCAGTGCTGGTTCACTGGCTCGGCTCTCGGCGTAACGCGCCAAAGACACGGTCCAGGCCGAGAAGTCATCCAGCATCCACACAGCGCCGGGCTGTTCCTGCGGGCCGCTGACCACCAGCCGTGCCTGGGTGGCCTCGTGCGGGATGAACGCGGGCGCTCCGCCGAACTCGCGCCAATCCGCCGAGGGCAACACGTGAACGAACGGGCCGAGGTCCCGCCAGCCATCCGGCCCGTTCGCCTGCACGCGGACATGCAGTCGCTGCGCGCTCGGGTCGGTGCACTTGGCCCAGAAGTAGTAGGCGACGGAATCGCCGGGACGCGCGGAAAACGGCGCGGATATGAGCACCGAATGGGTTTCCTGGGGTGTGCCGGCGGTCAAGCGCATGCCCTTGCCGCCGGAACGCGCTGCGTCCGGACTCAGCGTCCACGTGGCGCCTTCAGGCTGCGGCACGCTCCAGCCCTCGGCCCCGCCATCCTGCTCCACTTCGAATCCGCCGTTCAGGGATACGACCGAGATGTGTTCCGCGCCCGATTGCAGCAGCGGCCCCCAACGCGCCGGCGTCTCCGCTGAAGCGCCCAGCGTCAACAGGCAGATTGCCGCGGCAGACAAACAGCACAGCGCCATGTTCCGCGTGATGGCTCTTGACCTGTCAGCAAGCTTTTCATTCATTGAGTCACCATTTGCACTGGCACATCGGGCGGGATAGCATTCCACACCCAACGGCAGCCGTCTTCACCCGCTTGCCTTGACAAGTTGCCAGGAATCAAACAGGGCCTGGTTGGGATAGGCCGCGGCATCCGCCGGGCCGCGCACCACAATACGGACTTTCGTGTATTCACCCGTATTGAACTGGCCGGAGTACTTGGTCCACGCGTTCTGTTCGGGCACGTCAACAAGCGGCGCGGCCAGTGTGTAGACTTTGTTGCTCTCGTCAATGCCATAGGCCTCGATGGCGACCGCGCCCGTCTTCAACATGTGCGCCAGCATACGGAATTCGTATGTGGCGTTCTTTTCCAGCATGAGCTGGACGCCAAACAGCGTGGTCGGCGGGTCTTCTCTATCGGATTCGCGCCAATCCTGGCGCAGGGATGCCTTGCCTTCCGGATGGACCAGCAGCATCGGCGTAACCCGGGAATGGTCCATGCCGTCATGGGGCGCGATGAAGGGCCCTTCCGGCGCGGGCACGCCCGGCACCCAGACCTCGAATGAACCGTTGGCAATGAGGTTGTCCGGGGCCGGCGCCACCTCGGCCCATTCCGCGGGACCCGCCTCCTCCAACTGCCAGCCGTCCCAAACCACCACACTGGGCGCTTCGGGAATGACTTCCTTGTAGCAGGCCGTGGTGATGCGGATTGTCGTCAGGTCGCCGGTGGAAAACGCGCCTTCAAAGGTCTGCCAGCCCTCGCCCGGGTTCACCTGCACCCACTCGACCGCCATCTGCCACAGGCGTTCATCCTTGCCTGTGAAACCGTACACCTCAATCGTGGCCGACGAATCGTCTTCGGTCAACGCATTGCCCGTGAGTTTGTATTGCGTCCGTGGTTTCAACTCGTCCACCTGCACGCCGAAGAGGCGCTCGGGATTCCACGGGCTGTCTTTCTTGGTCCAGACTTGGCGAAACGCGATTTCGCCATCGGTGGCGTTGCCTTTGGCGCGGGTGATTTCGGAGCCGGTCTCGGGCAGCACGATCGCCTCCGACGACGGTGTGGGCGCGCCCGCCCACCACGCTTCGAAGGTATCCGCCGGAATCACGGGGGGCGGCGGAAGCGGCTCAACCGGTGTGATGGCAAGCACTTCCATATGCCCGGGCGGCGGATAGCCGCCACCGCCACCACCGCAACCCGCCGCAAGTACAAACAGAGCCGACAGCACTGCCGGGCCACGCCCATACCTGCAAAAAGCACTCCATCCTTCAGCCATGCCTCGTCCCGTCATTGGCGAGAACCTTCCTGTCGCTCGTACGCCCTGTCCGCGAAGTGCTTGAGTTTAACATAGCCTTGGGGGGAAAGACGTCCCAAGGTCGCTTTCGCGATGATGTTCAACCCGCGCAGCACTTCCTTGAATCCTTCATGCTCCCGGTGCCGCCGCGCCCAGTCGTCCCACTGGCCGACCTCATCCACGAAGCCGTGTGCCGGCGCGATACCGCAGTAATCCGTCTCATCGGGCCGTGCGGCATGGGCCGCAATGTAGTCCGCCAGTTGCTCCGCGCCGCGTTGCCCCCCGCGCTCCTCCGCAGGCAGCATGCTGAAGAAGCTGTGCCCGAGCAACCAGGCGAGAAAGTCCTGCCAGTGCTCATGACGCCCCAGGAAATCCGCCGCCGCGAGCCATGCGTCCACGGTGGCGCCGTCTTCAAGGCCGCGCACTTCGTACGCAATGCCCTTGCCCGACAGCAGGCTCTGGCCGAGCATGAGCGCCGGAGTCTCACACATGAGCGCCTCCTGCAAGACGGTGCTGTTCACGGCGACCACGCGGTCGGACAGGGCGAGCGCGTCGGTCAGCGACACGTCCGCCGACCAAGTGCCGAGCCCCTCCACCACGGCCTCATAGGCTTCCGGCGGGCAATCGCTCATGGGATGGTGTTTTCCAAGCACAAACACGCTGCCGTCCCGGGGTATCCTTTCACAAAACCAGCGGAACGCGTCCACTGTATTGCCAAAATGCGGCGAATACAGCAGGTTCTGGGTGTCACGGTCCACCTGGCCCGCAAACAGGAGCACCTGCTGGCCCTCGCGGATACCGAGCCGCCGCCTCAACCGGCCGATGTCCTGCGCTTTGGGCTGTTTCCACCAGGTGCGCCCGGAAGCGACGCACATTTCCGTGACTTCCGCGGCCACCTGCCGCCACGTCCTCTGTTCTTCAACGGAATTCCAGGCCCATTCGGTTGACCGGGCAATGCCCGTGCCGCCGAGGATGCCGTCCGGGTCCACCTGGATGGCGCCGTGCACCGGCGCGCGCTCGATAAAATGCACCGGGCAGCCCCCGGCGCGGCACAGGTCCCGAAGAATCATCTCCTGCGGGTGGTGGCCGTTCCAGACCAAGGCCATCACGGGACGCACCGCGCAGACTGCTGAACCATAGAAACGCCAGAAGAACCGGACCGCCTCCAGGCGCTTCCGGGCGGCTGTCTCGTCCGGCGCGGGCCCGTTCCACATATCTTCCGCCTCGAGATAAGGTACGGGGTCGGAGGGAAGCACAGTGGGCAACCAGCCCGTCCAGCCGCGGTCGAGCGGGATATCCCTTACTGCCGGCAGACCGTTGCGCGCGCGGAGCACGGGCACGTCCGCGGGCCCATCGGGCCAGTAGTGCGCGGTGAGCATCAGTTCGAGGCCGCGCGCGCGCAGGGCATGGCGCAACGATACCCAGAACCGCATGGCTTCGCGGTCAAGCTCGCCGCGCACATGCGCCAGCACACGGGGCGCAGTCTCTGAAAGCGGGGTGTGGTGCATTGCAGTGCCGTCTATCCTCGGGTACATGCGAAACCCATCGGGATTCGGCGGTTATACTAACCGCGCGGCAGGCAAAGCGGCAAATCAGGAGCCGAAGGACTGCAATCGGCTTGGATAACCGCCCCTGCCCCCCGCCGCCGCAGCCGGAACAATGGCAAACGAGCTCACTGGCTGGCTGGAATTGTGCGCCGCAAAAGTGCACCATGAGCAATAGCCAAGATCGTTGTTCCGGAACAGGGTGGGAAGACCTTCACGGGAGTTGTAGATGCCAAGTCTGTGGACGCCCAATCGCTGGCTGGTGTCTTGTGCGGGCGGAATCATATGTATCGGCATGCTGGTCGGGTGGACCGCCGCGCAGCGGGCCGACCGGGAGATGCGCGGGGACCTGCTCCGGCAGGCACAACTCGCGGTACAGGGTATCAACCTCGAACGGGTACAGACGCTCACGGGGAGCCCGTCCGACCTCGAAACACCACACTACCAGCGGCTCAAGGAACAGTTGGCCGCCCTCAAGACGGCGGACTCCAGCCGCCGATTTGTCTATCTCATGGGGCTCGGCCCCGAGGGAACGGTGTTCTTCTTCGCGGACAGTGAACCACCCGGTTCCGAGGACGAATCACTGCCCGGTGAGACCTACCCGGACGCCTCCAAGGAGCTTCGGGATACGTTACGGCATGGAACGCCCCATGTGGAGGGGCCCATTCCGGATGAATGGGGGACCTGGGTCTCGGCCCTGGTTCCGCTGGCAGAGCCCAGAACGGGTAAGGTCGTGGCCGTGCTGGGCATGGATATCGCCGCGCAAACCTGGAACAGGGAACTGGCCCGCGCCGCTGTTCCGGCCGCTCTGCTCACGCTGACGCTTCTCGGAATTGTGCTGGTGGGCGTCGTATTTCTGGGGCGCAAAAAGAAAAGCGCGGGCGGGAGTCCGGAACGGACCCGCCGTCTGGAAGTCGCCCTGGTGGCCGCAGGGGGCCTGGCCCTGACGTTTTTTGCCGCGTGGACGGCCCACAACATCGAGGACCACGCGAGAAGCGAGGTTTTTGCCCAACTCGCTTCCGTGCGCACTGCGGTCGTCGCCGAGACCATACGGGATCTCGAGACCTCAGAACTGGCCGGACTGGCAAGCTTTTTCGAGAACTCGGAGAACGTCACCCCGGCAGAGTTCGCCCACTACGCGGAACATCTCGCCAGAAACCCGGAAACGCACGCCTGGGCCTGGGTGCCCGTTGTGCACGCTGCAGACAAGCAACGCTTCGAACAGGCGGCACGCGACGCGGGACCAAGCGGTTTTCAGATCTGGAATTCGGGCGCCGACGGGGAACGCACCCCCGCCACGAGCCGCGCCGCCTATTATCCCGTTCGGCATGTCGCCCCGCTTGCGCGCGCAAGAGACCTCTTGGGATACGACTGCGGCGCCAGCCCCGTGCACCGGACAGCGCTGGAGGAAGCCGCCCGCACCCGTCTCTCTACCGTGACGCAGCCCCTGGCCGCGGGCGACCGCACAGAGATGTTCGTCTACCATCCCGCTTTCGACCATGATACCCGTACCGAACTCGCCGGTTTCGCCGTGGCTGTGCTGCACGTCGGGCCGCTGCTCGAGAACGCCGGCCGGGACGACTCCGTCCATCTCGAGATTGCCTTCCTGCACGCTGACCGTGCGAGCCACCCCATGGCCAGTACGTGCACAATGGGTGCGCCCGCGGATGCTAAACTCGCTATCACCCGGCCGGTGCTCGCCTTCGGCAGAACTTTCGCGATAACCGCCCATGCCGGCAAGGATTTCCTGCGCGTGCATCCGTTCACCGCGGGACGCCTCGCCGCGTTGACCGGCCTGCTGCTCACCGCCGCGCTTGCGGTCGTGTTCAGCATGGTTCTCCGCCGGCGCTCGGAACTGGAACAGCTTGTGGCCCACCGCACCGCGAGCCTGCGCGAAAGCGAAGAGCGGCTGTCCGCCACCTTGCGCTCCATCGGAGACGGCGTCATCACCACGGACACGGCAGGCCGGGTGACGGGCCTGAATCCCGTGGCGGAGGAACTGACCGGATGGCTGGAAACCGACGCGGCGGGCCGGCCTCTGATGGACGTGCTCAGGATTATTGACGGAGGCACCCGCGAACCTGCCGCCGACCCCGCCCGGGAAGTGTTGCGCACGGGACGGCCCGTGGTCATGGGCAACAACACGCTGCTCGTGGCGCGTGACGGCCAGGAGCGGCAGATTGACGACAGCGCAACGCCCATCGTCGATGCCCAGGGCGCCGTCACGGGCGTCGTCCTGGTGTTCCGCGACGTGACCGGCAAGTACCGCATGGAGCAGGCCCTGCGCGAAACCAAGGAACGCTTCGACCAGTTGGCCGAACAGAGCCGCACCATTGCCTGGGAGGTCGATGCCGACGGACTGTACACCTACGTGAGCCACGTGGCGGAAACCGTGCTCGGCTACCGCCGGGAGGAACTGGTCGAAAATAAGCGCTTCTATGACCTGCATCCGGAAGAGGGAAGGGACGCGTTCAAGACCACGGCCTTCGCCCTGTTCTCCCGGAAGGAATCCTTCCGAGACATGGAAAACCCCGTGCAGACCAGGGCGGGCGATACCATATGGTTCAGCACCAACGGGATTCCCGTGCTTGACGCCGGCGGCAACCTCTCCGGCTACCGCGGCTCCAATACCGACATTACGGAGCGAAAACGCGCCAAGGAAGCCCTCGAACGGGCCGAGGTCAAGTTCCGCACCATCTACGAATCCAGCAGCGACGCCATCATGATGCTTGATGAAACCGGCTTCTTCGACTGCAACCGCAGGGCCCTGGACCTTTTCGGTATTGATTCCCCTGCAACATTCTGCACCGTGCATCCAGCCGACCTCTCTCCACCGAAACAGGCCGATGGAAGCGATTCGGACGAGGCGGCCAACGAGCGGATTCGGACCGCGTTGGGCGAAGGCAGCTGCCGCTTCGAATGGCTGCACAAGCGTGCCGACACAGGCGAGGTGTTTCCCGCCGAGGTCTTTCTCACCGCCATGGTACTCGACGGAAGAAGCGTTCTGGAAGCGTCGGTGCGTGACATATCCGAACGCCGAAGGATGGAGCAGGAACTCCGCGAGAAGGAAGCCCGGTTGCGGGCCATTACCGATTCCGCCCGCGACGCCATTCTCATGATGGACGCCAGAGGCGACATTGTGTTCTGGAATCCCGGCGCGGAAAGCATGCTGGGGCATGCCCCGGAAGCGGCGCTCGGGCAAAACCTGCACCGCCTTCTTGCGCCCCCGCGGTATCACGCCGAGCATCAACGGGCCTTCGCCGAGTTCTCCCGCACAGGCTGCGGCAGTGCCGTGGGAAAAACCGTGGAATTGGAAGCGCGCCACAAGGACGGGCATGAAATCGCCGTTGAGCTGTCCCTCTCCGCGGTCCAGGACGAGGACGGCTGGCATGCCGTCGGCATCCTGCGCGACATTACCGAGCGAAAGGCGGCGGAGCGCGAACTGGTCCGCATGAAGGACGAGTTGGAGCGCACCAATGTGGCCTTGGAGGAGTCGTTGGCGCGGGCAAACCGGATGGCGCTGCAGGCTGAGGCCGCCAGTATCGCCAAGAGCCAGTTCCTGGCCAACATGAGCCACGAAATCCGCACCCCCATGAACGGCGTCATCGGCATGACCGACCTGCTTCTCGGCACGCAGCTCTCGGAGGAACAGCGCCGCTGCGCGGAGATCATCCATTTCTCTGGAAATGCGCTGCTGGACCTCATCAATGACATCCTCGATTTCTCGAAGATTGAAGCCGACAAACTCGAGCTCGAGGCGCTGGACTTCGACCTGCGCGCCACTGTAGAGGAGTTTGCCGAACTGCTGGCGGTGCGCGCCCACGAAAAGGGCCTCGAGTTCGTGTGCGGTGTGGCCCCCGATGTGCCCACGTTCCTGCGGGGAGACCCCGGGCGGCTGCGACAGATTCTCATCAACTTCACCGGCAACGCCATCAAGTTCACCGCAGAAGGCGAGGTGGCCGTGCGCGTCTCGCTAGCAGAGGAAACCACGGATGAGGCCGTGCTGCGATTTGACGTGCGCGACACCGGCATCGGTATACCCGCCGACAAACTCGGCGTGCTCTTCTGCGCCTTCGAGCAAGTGGACGCCTCCACCACACGCAAGTACGGAGGAACCGGCCTGGGACTTGCCATCTCCAAACGTCTGGCCGAAATGATGGGCGGCGATGTCGGGGTGCAGAGTGAAGAAGGCAGCGGCTCGTGTTTCTGGTTCACAGCCCGCTTCGGCAAACAGTACGAGGCCCCCGCTTCCCAGGCGCCTGTGCGCGCCGGCCTCGAAGGCATACGCATGCTCGTGGTCGACGACAACGCAACGAACCGGGATGTGCTTGGCCTGATACTCGCCTCCTGGGGTGTGCGGCACGACGAGGCCCCGTCGGGAGAGACCGCCCTGCGCATGCTGCGTCAGGCCGCCGACGAGGGCGACCCCTATCGCCTCGCCATCCTCGACATGCAGATGCCCGGCATGGACGGTGAGAGCCTCGGACGCGCCATACTGACCATTCCAAAGCTAAAGGGCACGCTGCTGGTCATGATGACCTCCTTCGGCCAGCGCGGCGATGCACGGCGCCTCGAGGCCGCAGGTTTCTCAGCTTACCTCACGAAGCCGGTACGGCAGTCGCAGTTGCATGACTGTCTGGCGGCGGCCCTCGGGCGCGCCACCTCGACACCAGCCCAGACAGCCGCTCAGCCGACGCTCATCACCCGCCATTCCCTGCGCGAAGAGCAGCGTGCGGGCATCCGGGTCCTGCTCGCTGAAGACAACATCGTCAACCAGAAAGTGGCGCAGAGCCTACTCAATAAACTTGGCTATCGCGCACAGGTCGTGGCCACCGGCGAAGAGGCGGTCCATGCCCACAGGTTGCATCCTTTCGACCTCATTCTCATGGATGTGCAGATGCCCGNNTCATCGCCATGACCGCCCACGCATTCAAGGGGGACCGCGAAAATTGCCTTGCCGCCGGAATGGACGATTACATCTCCAAGCCCATCAACGTGAACGAAGTGGCGCAAGTGCTCGACAAGTGGTGTGCCCAAATTGGTGTTGAGGCCCCAACAGTCGCCCAATCCCTGCCCCAGGTCTCCCTTCCCGGGGAAGACACCGCCGGCAAGAGGGACGTGGCGGCCGGAATCGTCGCGGGCCAGACACCCGTTGAATTCGACCGCGCCGCCTTCCTCGCGCGCGTCCTCCATGATGAGGACATGGCCCGGGAAGTTGCAGAAGCCTACGTGACAGACATCCCCCAACAGTTGGCGCACCTCGAGGCGCTCATCGAGGGCGGCGAATGCCGCGGCGCGGGAGAGCAGGCCCACCGCATCAAAGGCGCCTCGGCCAATATCGGCGCACTGGTCATGCAGCGCTTGGCCGCGGACCTGGAGATGGCCGGCGCCGCTGAAGACATTGAATCCCTGAGGCGGGGGCTGCCCGATTTGCAGGCGGCGTTCGCCCGCCTGCGCGGCCAATTAGAGAACCTGTAGGCCGTGCATGGGCGCAAGGCCGAAGTCCGCATGGATTAAGGATTGGAATAAGGAACCGTCATGCGCATTTTGATTGCTGAAGACGACATCAGCACCCGAACCATGCTGAGCGCGCTCGTCAGAAAATGGGGATTCGAACCCCAGGCTGTGTCCGATGGCCAGTCGGCGCTCGAAGCGCTGCAGGACAGCCAAGGTCCGCGCCTGGCCCTCATTGATTGGGGCATGCCGTCCCTGAGCGGCGTGGAAGTCTGCCGGCGCTTGCGCGCGGAAGACGCTGAAGAGCGGCCCTACATCATTCTGCTCACCGCCCGGGGCAACAAGCAGGACCTCGTGGTAGGTCTGGACGCGGGTGCCGACGACTATCTCACCAAGCCCTTCGATACCGACGAATTGTTCGCGCGGTTGCGCGTTGGCCGCAGAATGATCGACATGCAGGCCGAAAAACTCGAAATCAGCAGGCATCTCGCGCACGAGGCCCTGCACGACAGTCTCACCGGAGTGATGAACCGCAAGGCCATTCTCGACACACTCGAGAAGGAGCGCGCGCGGTGCCACCGGACAGGCCAGCCCCTTGCCCTCGGATTGATGGACCTGGACCACTTCAAGAAGGTCAATGACGCCCACGGCCATCAGGCGGGCGATGAGGTCTTGACCGGTTTCGTGAAGCGCATTCAGGAAAACCTCAGAACCTATGACCATCTGGGAAGGTATGGCGGCGAGGAATTCCTCGTACTGATCCCGGGGGTCGGTGCTCACGAAATCCACGCGGCATATGAACGTTTGCGCACGGTGGTAGCGGAGGAAGTATTCCCGACACGGGTGGGAGAACTACGAATTACGACCAGCATCGGCGTCGCCCTCTGCGGGCAGGTTGATACCGTCGACAGCCTGCTGTCGGCAGCCGACAGCGCGCTATACCGGGCCAAAGCACAGGGCCGTAATGCCATTGTTGTTTGCGAAGCCACGGAGAACCCGTCTTCTGGCAAGTGACGGGAGAGACTACCCCCCGCCCTCGACAAGCAAACCATCAAGACAAACCTGAACCCCTCGCCGCCGACGACACCGTGAGACCGGTTGGCCCAAGTTCCCTACCGGCTTGAGGATAGCTGCTCGATTTTGCAACACACCCCCGCATACTGAAGCGGGCCTCACTTTCACGCGCGTCATAAGTCGTTTATTTGCAACATTTCAAATCTGGCATGGGTCTGGTTCTCCCCTCTGTGGAGCATGAAAGGAATCCGCTGAAAGGAGACTGGGAAGATGCGTTTGGACAAACTGACGATCAAGGCACAGGATGCGCTTTCGGATGCGCTGGATATGGCGTCGGAGCGCCAGCATCCGGAGATTGCGCCGGTTCACCTGCTGGCCGCCCTGGCCCGACAGGAACAGGGCGCCGTCGTCTCGATTCTGCAGCGCCTTGGTGTGCCTGCGAGCCGGATTCTGACGGATGCGGAGACCGAGATGAACCGCATGCCGAAGGTGTCGGGCGGCGGTGCCATGCCGCACCTCGGCAACGAGGCGAACCAGGTGCTCGACACGGGCTGGAAGTTGGCGCAGAACCTGAAGGACCAGTATCTCAGCACGGAGCACATCCTGATTGGGACCATCGACCACGGGAAAAGCGCGGCGGCGGAGGTGCTGCGGCGTGCGGGCGTCGAAAAAGCCGCGGTGCTGGCGGCGCTGAAAGACGTGCGCGGCAACCAGCGCGTGGACGACCCCAACGCGGAGGCGACTTATGACGCGCTCGAGAAGTACAGCCGCGACCTGACGCAACTGGCGCGCGCCGGCAAACTCGACCCCGTCATCGGGCGCGACGAGGAAATCCGCCGCGTTATCCAGGTGCTGAGCCGTCGCACGAAGAACAATCCGGTGCTGATCGGCGAGCCCGGTGTCGGCAAGACGGCCATTGTCGAAGGACTTGCGCAGCGCATCGTGGCGGGTGACGTTCCCGAGGGCCTGAAGAACAAGCGCGTGGCGACACTGGACCTGGCGGCGCTGGTGGCGGGCGCAAAATTCCGCGGCGAGTTCGAGGAGCGCCTCAAGGCGGTCCTGCAGTCCATCACGGAAAGCGAAGGTGAGATTATCCTGTTCATCGACGAGATGCACACGCTCGTCGGCGCGGGCAAGGCTGAGGGTGCGATGGACGCCTCCAACATGCTGAAACCGGCGCTGGCGCGCGGCGAACTGCACTGCATCGGCGCGACCACGCTCGCGGAGTACAAAAAGAACGTCGAGAAGGACCCGGCGCTCGAGCGGCGCTTCCAGCCGGTGCTGGTGAGCGAGCCGAACGTCGAGAACACCATCGCCATCCTGAGCGGCCTGAAAGAGAAGTACGAGGTGCACCACGGCGTGGGCATTCAGGACAGCGCGCTGGTGGCGGCGGCCGTGCTCAGCCACCGCTACATCTCCGACCGCTTCCTGCCGGACAAGGCCATCGACCT
>NPIG01000889.1_pt1 | contig 18987 bp, 8 predicted proteins | sample 8637441 | NCBI WGS metagenome assembly NPIG01 (sample SAMN07420675, study PRJNA396082) | bioreactor metagenome | isolation source: sample BR6 brine-fed electro-methanogenic bioreactor BR | place: Japan: Kochi | collected 2016-06-14 | reverse complement strand
CTGATCCTTTGGTTTTGGTGGGTGTGTCTGAGTGGGTGTCTTGTGATGGTTTCCGCCGGTGATTTCCGCCGGTGATTTGCTGGCGGTTGGTGTAATCTGGTTTTCACGATAGTGGTTTTTCGCGATTGAGGGATTTGGGGGGTTTTCAGGGATATGCATGATAATTGCATGGAGTATGTAAAGTGGTGATGCGAGGGGAGTGAAAGTGATTCTGATTGTCCCACGGTGTCGGGGGAATAGGAGAGAGAGGGGAATTTAGCGGATCAGCTTGCGGGGTACCTGCCTCGCAGGTTGGGGGATAGAAATGGCCGATCATCACAGTTTTTGAGTGAAAATAGACTATTGTCCCAGAATTACCCTGTCGTGGTTAACGAGTGATTGAGTTCAAATGTAATAACGGAAGATTTTTCTTCGAAGGGGTAGATTCTGCATCTATTAAGAGAAATTCAGTTTTATTTTATGAGTAAAACCAGAATTTATTATTATGGCTTGGGGGATAGTATTTGCAGACTCTATTTCAGATTGCAACAGTAGAATTGGCTTCATTTTTGGAGAATTGCTTACCTGAGTTTTCAGCTGACTGGTGGAATGAAAATGTATTTGACAATCTAAGCTTTCAACAGCAGAGATTTGTTGAAGAAAGGGGTTATAATTCACTTAAACAACTTGATTTTGCCGCATTACTAAGGGTCTTAGATAGAAATTGGTATGATATATCAAATTCGTATTCTTTTCCCCCAGAAGGACGTTCGTGGGTAAAAGAACTACAAACCGTCCGAAATAAATGGGCCCATCTCTCCTCAGAAGAAATACCAAAGGAGGATTTATTCCGTGATGCTGATACACTGGAGAGGCTCCTCAAATTAATTGGTGCATCGGAAGACTCTCTTGAAAAGATAAATGAACAAAAACAATCGATTATCTCTATAGCCTTCGAAAAACGCTCAGAACTGAATAATACTACTGATTTAGTATCAAATGCTACTGCTCTCAAAGCGGATGTAGATAGTAATAAGCCAAAGTTTGAGCGAGGGGATCTTGTCTCCCTTCGTTCAAATACAGAAATTAAATGTCCAATTCTAGAAGTCATTCCGGGCTATGGTGAATGTAGATATAAGGTATTTCAGGATTCTCGAACGGTTACCTATTATGAGAGCCAGTTACAACGGTTTTCTGAGTCTGAAACAACTCAGGAAATTCTTGATGCAGAGAAAGTAAAATCTTATTTGACCAATCTTCAAATACTCTCTCCTTCAATTAACAACCTTTTTTCGTTGCGTCAGGGTAGAATCCAGTTTGTCCCGTATCAATACCGCCCGGTATTGAAGTTGATTCGATCTGATCGACCTCGTTTATTAATCGCAGATGAGGTTGGCGTGGGAAAGACCATCGAGGCGGGGCTTATTATTAAAGAGCTACAGGCAAGAATGGATATCTCATCAATTCTAATCATCTGCCCCCGGACTCTTGTTACTGAAAAGAAATGGTATTATGAGATGAAGAGATTTGATGAATCCTTTACCTCTCTTGATAGCAACTTACTTAGACATTGTCTTCATGAATTGACTCTGGATGATGAATGGCCAAAACAGTATTCTAAAGTAATTATGCCCTTCTCTCTCTTTGATAAAAAATTATTATTTGGCAACTCTAATCAAAATAAGAGAAACAGAGAAGGGTTATTATCTCTTTCACAACCACCAAAATTTGATCTGGTTATTGTAGATGAAGCTCACCATATTCGAAATTCAGATACATGCTTGCATCAGGGAATTCGGTATTTTTGTGATAACGCAGAAGCGGTAATTTTTCTCACAGCGACTCCCGTTCAATTAGGGAGGAAGGATTTGAACACTCTTCTTAATGTCCTGCGTCCAGATTTGATCATCGATTCATCGAGTTTTGACATGATGGCAGAGCCAAATCGTTATATTAACGAAGCTGCTCAGCACTGTCGGAGAGGGGAGAATGATTGGAATAAAAATGCTCTTGCCTGTTTAAATCAAGTGGCTCAAACCGCCTGGGGTTCACAGTTTATCCGGGAATCATCTGAATTCCAGAGGATATATGATAATCTACACGAAGAAAACCTCACTGATGCTGATCGGGTTCAATTAATACGCTCTATTGAAGAATTGTATACATTCAGTTCTTTGATTAATCGAACCCGCAGGCGTGATATTGGTGAATTTACTGTAAGAAAACCTGAAACAATCGAAATTGAATGTACGCCTTCTCAGAAAGAGTTGCATGATACTCTACTTGATCTTATTCAAAGAATGTTAGCGTATAGCCATGATAATTCAAATATTTCATTCATGATGACGATGATTCGGCGTCAGGTTGCCAGTTGCTTTTACGGTCTGGTACCACTTTTTGAGGATATGCTCAATGGACGTCTCAACAAGATTGAATATGCTGAAGCAATTGATGGTGATTATGAGCCTGATCCTGAGCTTGTATCTCAATTTCGTTCTGAAATCAAGAGTCTCATCGTTCAAGCTCAAGAATTAGATCCCTATGATCCAAAACTGGAGGCCTTCATAAAGGTAATAGAAGATAAAAATACGTTGCCAAACAATAAGATTCTTTTATTCAGCACATTTCGTCATACTCTTGCATATCTTGCGAAAAATGTCGAAAACACGACTCTGCGCTATGGATTGATTCATGGTGATGTTCCCGATGACGAGCGTGCAGAAATCAGACATAGATTCGGATTGCCGAAGGAAGATCCATTGGCAATTGACATTTTGCTATCCTCTGAAGTTGGCTGTGAAGGTCTTGACTTTCAATTCTGCGACTTTTTGATAAACTACGATCTTCCATGGAATCCAATGCGGATTGAACAAAGAATCGGAAGGATTGACCGATATGGACAAAAGAGCGAATCGGTAGCAATTGTTAACTTTATTACTTCTGGAACAATTGAGGCTGAAATCTACAATCGGTGTCTGGTACGAATAGGTGTTTTTGAACATTCAATTGGTGGAAGTGAGGAGATTTTAGGAGATATTACGAGAGAGATCCATCAAATAGCTGAAAGATATACTTTAACTAATGAGGAAATGGAAAGGAGGCTTCGTCAACTTTCAGACAATATGGTTCGTCGTATTCAGGAGGAACAGGAGTTAGAATCCAAAGAGGCTGAGCTTATTGGTCTTAATATTCCAAAAAGCACCTGGCTTCAGGATATTGAGTCTGCTGAGAGTTATTGGCTCTCTCCTGAAGCAATTCAACGATCTGTTACATGCTATCTCAAGGAGCGTCTTGGTAGAGAAGGTGAGTATCTGCTCGGAGAAAAGGCAGTAAAAACGTTAAGAGTGAATAAAGATGGAAGAGCAGCCCTACTCCAGGATTATATCCGAATACCTCATAAATCTGATCCAACCTTTCGAATGTGGGAGAAATGGTTAAAGGGAGATAATCCTGTTTTTCCAGTAACATTTGATCAGGAGGCTGCAACAGAGGATGAAAAAATCACGCACCTCTCAGTCCTTCATCCCCTGATCAAACAAGCAGCATCTTATCAGGAACATCAACAGGTTGTTTATACCGCTCTTACAATTCAGGACACGGAATTGTCTCCGGGTCAATATCCATTTGGTGTCTATCACTGGAAAAAACAGGGTGTCAAACCTGATGATGTGATTGTTCCGGTTGCAACAGATCCAATACTTGAGGAAAAAATACTCTCCCTTCTTCAAACTGCCGAAGGTTCAGACTTTAACGATCATATTGATTCATCGGTTTTCGATGTGCTGGAAAAACGACATTATACAAAATGGATTGCAGCTCGCGCCAAACATATTGATGAAAACCGGCAGCAGGTTGAATATCGAATTCAAAGTCTAAAAGCCAGTCACAAGTCCCGCCGTCAGGTAATAGAAAACCAGTTGAAAGGAACTGCGAATAATAAAATTCAGATCATGAAGACGAGTGAGCTGGCCAGAGCTGAACAGGATTTTGAGCTGCGAATGAAGGATCTCGAAAAAGATAGGGATAGTGGAGATATCACCGCTGAGCCTGTGGTGTTTGGATTGTTAATTAATTTGTAGCTGTGTGGTATCTCTAATGAAATCACTTGATTTTTTCTGGAGGATGTGGTACAGGTGACATCGGAACAATTTGAGCATATTCAAGAGATAAGAGGAGAAAGAGAAGGTGCTCCTCAACCTATAATCAATATGTTAAATAAAGCCTTAAAAAAATTATCTATTGGAATTTATCAGACTGATTTTCATTTTATATTTGAAATCATTCAAAATGCGGATGATAATTCATATTTAACAAATTTTCCATCCCTTTCGTTCAAGCTAGTTCAAGTTGATCCAACTTCGTCACATGGTTCACATGGAGCCTTGATAATTGAAAACAATGAAACTGGATTTATCAAGGAGAATGTAGTGGCCATATGCGGAATTGATGATTCCTTAAAAAGAAAAACCAATAAGAATGATTCTATTGGAGAGAAAGGAATCGGCTTTAAATCCGTTTTTCGTGCGACTTATAATCCACATATATTTTCCAACGGCTACCAATTTTGTTTACCCGCCAATAAAAAAGATGGTACTTTAGATATGGTTGTCCCATATTGGGTAGATGAAATCCCCCCAACGATTGATCTCTCTCTTACAACAATTATTCTGCCACTCAACAGGACCGATTTCTCATATGATGACTTGAAAGAGAATCTTCTCCGGTTTAATCTGGATACTATCCTGTTTTTAAATAAATTAAAAAAGATCGTAATTGAAGTTGAAGGCGAAACGATTCTCTCTTTAACGAAAGAGATTGATAGTAAGCATTTTATCCGTATTATTCAAGAAAGTGGTTCCGATGAGAAAAAAAATTTGAGCATAAAGAGATTTCTTCTTTGTAAAGATTCTTTTGATAAACCCATTGAGATGACCTCCGAAAAACGTAATAAATACTCTAAAAGCAGTATATCTATTGCATATCCTCTTGATATTGACTCTATGGATTATGGGAAGTTGTTTGCCTATCTTCCAGTAAAAAAAATGCCAAATATCCCATTTTTATTGAATGCTGACTTATTGCTTACAGACTCTCGAGAAGGTATTAATATTGACGATCCATGGAACAAATGGCTCATCAGTTGCGTTCCGGAGGTTTTTGTAAGGGCATTCGATAAGTTTCTTGATATGGATGAATATTCCGAATCTTTATACAAATTCATACCACTCAACACTTCTGATGACTTTCTTCAACCTGCAATAGAGTCAATCATTGACGCTCTCAAAGGTATGGCAATTGTCCTTACTGAGCCGGATGGAAAAAGGGTCAAACCATCTGAAGCGTATTTTATCCCAAAGGATTTACGCTCTCTTTTATTCGAAAAAGAACTGCCAAAGTCATTGTATACAAACTGTGTTGTTCTTGAAAGTATCCAGGTGTATGACAAACAGCTAAAAAAACTTGGAGTTAAGCCTTACCCTGATGAGTTTATTCAAGAATGCTTCAGAGATGTGGATTGGATAAAGAAACATGATTTTAACTGGCTATTGAGATGCTACCAATATTTTGCCTCACATAAGATCGAAGTATCTGATTGCCGTATTATTCCAGTGGATACCGACGGTGGGTTGCAATGGTGTAGCAAAGAGGAAGAAACAATCTATTATCCCTGTAATGAAGAATTAAAGTCGTTTATTAATGATATCCCTGATTTTATTCACATAGATCTAAGATTTTTAAGTGCTGATTTTTTTAATGAAATTCAACAGGAGACAGAAACTTGCCGCTGGATAGAGGATACATTGGGGATTCAAACCCTTAATGAAAAATTGATAACTGAAATATCGTTAGACTGGGTAAATAATCATTTCGAAGGGATGAATTATGATGAAATAATCAACGCTTCTCTTTATTTTTCTGAAAATCTTGGTTCACTTTTAATCAGTCGGAATATCCCAATATTACTTCAAAATGGTGAAAAAAAATTATTATCGAATGTAGATTCACAACCTGAGGTACGGGCAATAGTACCACCCATGGCATTAGATCCTGAGACTGGGTGGCAGAATATTTTTACTACTTATGAAGAAAGGGATAATCTGGAGATACTTTCAGATTATTATGTAACTTTTGCGAAAACGAACGATACTTCTGATTCAATCACTCATTTTTTCCAGAATATTGGAGTGAGCTTCTATCCCCTTCCTTTGATGGTAACGCTCTCCTTGGAAAAGGATCAAGTAGTACCATTAGGTTATGATTATGAAGCTGAATGTGCGGAAAAAGTGAGATCAACACGTGGAAAAAAAATTATTAATTGGAAACCTTTTGATTTTTTAATTAACATTGATGCGTTAAATGATGCTGAAAAAGAAACATATACAAAGAGTTTATTGGTCTGGCTCAAGAATCAAAAGCTTGATTCTTCGTATTATAATCCCAAATATCCTTGGCAAGAACTTATAGTAAAATGTCATTTTCACAAATGGGATAAAAGGGAATTCGACTCAGAGTTACTTCACATTCTCAAAGAGAAAAGATGGCTCCCAACAACAAAGGGGTATCAACGTCCAAAAGATGTATTCATTGGATATCCACAGATAAAAGAGATATTTGGGTATTCAGTTCCATATTATAATGACTCCGGAGATAATAATCTTCTTAGAATTTTGAAGCTCCTTGGTCTTAGAATGGAGACATCATCCAACGATCTTGTGGAGTATCTGGGAGACTTAGCTGGTCGAACAGATATATCAAAAGATTTAATTGAAATGATTTACAGACGGCTATCAAGTATTTCCTCGTTTTCTCCTGAACTGAAAAAACGCTTCGAAAGTGAGAATCTCTTTTTCATTCCAATAGATGATACAATTGGAAAATGGGTGTCAAAGGGTCAGGTGATCTGGTTAGATAGAAGTCAGGTTCTTGAGGATGATTATTATTATCTCAGCAAACATTATCCAAAAGAATTTGAGCACTTTATCGTAAATACACTTGGAATTAAGAAAGATGTTGATTCCGAATGTTTTGCCAATAGATTATTGAGATTGCAGGAAGAACCAATTGATAAAAATAGAGATTATCCAAAGTTATTGACTTTTATCTACAGGGAATTAAGGAAGGTTTCAAAACCCGATGATGATAAACGTCCATTATGGTGGAATGATTTTAAAAGAAAGGTAAAGATATGGACCACAAATTCTACCTTCGAACCAACAAATCTGGTATATATACCTAATGATGGTGAGTTGAAAGAAATTTTTCTGGAAAAGAAAATTAAATTTGTATGGTATCCCTTTTCTGAATCTCACTCAAATTGGGATCATTTGTATGATGCCCTTGGAGTAAAGAATATTTCTGAAGCGGTTGAGAGATCTATCGGTCAGTCTTCTCAATCTGAATGTTGGTCAAAACCTCACTATCTCACGTTTTCTGCAAAGATTCTCATTCTCACTTCTCTTTTTGAAGAACACCCTGATATTTATAAAAGATTGGTGGACAATCAGACGGTAGAATTACTTTTAAAGGCAAAGGAAGCCATCATACCGGTTTTAGAAATCGAATACAGACTAAAAACACATACGATTCAAAAACAACAATCTGCTTACTGGGATACGAAAACGAATACATTACTACTTCTTGATCAAACAGAAAATATTAACAAATCAGAGGTTGCTCGCTCAATAGCACGAGAACTGATAATTTTAGGATCAATTGAAAACAATATAGCTGGGAATGTTACTGATTTCATTGAGCTTGTACTTGGCAATGATAGAGACTATTGCAGACAAAAAAGATCCGAGAAAAATTGGAATATACCCACGGAACTCAAGGTTTGGTTGGAAGACAAGGATAATGAGGTTGTTGAAAATGAGGGAGCAATAGAATCAATAGAATCTGAAGAAAGTGAAACGATTGATACGAGCTCGGAAAGCTCTCCATGGGTAACTCAGGTTTCCTCTCATGATATTACCGGAGAATGGGCTCAAAAGGTTGATACATTCCAAATAGGAAGGAGCGATCCGAATTATGAGGAAGAAGAAGAATCAGACTTTTTCGAATTGCCAACGAAAAGTTCTCCCAATCCGGAAAGGCGATATGAACTAGTTAAAAATAAAAGTAAAAACGCTCCTGAAAAAGAAAAAGAAACCCGAGAACGCTCTGTATCTGTGAACCTACCTCCCGTTAAGGAAGAAGCAAAACCCTACCTCCTTGATCATTATACCAATATAGATGGTGATATGATTTGCCAGATTTGTAAAAGTAAACTTCCATTCAAATTGGATGATAACCAATATTATTTTGAAACAGTTCAATTTTTGGGAGATTTAAAGAAACATCATAAAGAAAATTATCTTGCTCTTTGTCCTAACCACAGTGCGATGTTTAGACATGCAAATCAATCAAAGATGCAATTAAAGGATTTATTTCTTAATATGAAAGGATGTAGATTGGAGGTTACTTTAGCACGCAAACAGAAGAGTATCCACTTTACTGAAGTGCATATTTCTGATCTAAGAGCAATAATCGACTCAGAAGAAATGGGCGATGATAAATGAGTGGCGGATATAATTCGGGAGTCGTTGACTCCCGAATCTCTGGATCGGTAAGATTGTCAATGGCGGTGTAAAAATGCTCACTTGTGGCGCCAATTCCCTTTTGATTGTCAAAGATTCTCATCTTTTCCCTACCCCCCCGCATACACACTCTGCCCGGCCCCATAATACGCATCATAGACATGCTGGAAGACTGCGATCGTCTTCTCTTCATAGAGTTCCGGGGTATAGGCATCCGGCAGGCACTCATCCAGCATCTTGCTGATGGTCCGCCGGACATCTGATAGCGTCTGCTGGCGTTTACGCCAGTCAAGGACCAGCTTTTCTTCCTTCAGGGTGGCAAGCAGTTTTCTGGCGGTTGCCTTTACCCTCTTTCGGTCGGTAGCTGAGAGCTCGATCATCGGCTTTGTCAGCAGGTCAAAGATGGCAAGCTCCTCTTCATCCAGCTGCTCGCTGACCGTCCGCTGTTCCTCTTCATTCAGGCTCTTCGTGAAGGCAACGAGCTGGTGGAAGAGCTCATCATCGCTTAATCTCCCGGAATTGTATTCCTCGATCATCTTCTGGAACTGCTCAAGATAATTCATCCGGGTGCGGTTGAGCCGGACCATCTTCATCATCTTCTGAACAACCTGTCCTTTCAGCTTCTCGTTTATCGTCCGTTTCTTCCCCTGTTTAAATGTCTGATTGAGCAGATCAAAGTCAACATTACTAATGTCTATGAGGTGATCATCCTGATATGGCTGCTCTGACTCCCGTATGAAGTAGCCATCGGTTGCAATCGACCGGTCAAGCAGCCCCTCCACCTGCTCCATCACGTTAGAGATATCGACTGGCGGGATGAGCGATCGGATGGCGTCTGCGATGAACCTGATCGGTGAGACCCGGGCGGCGAACCGTCTGGCATCCGCATCGGGGAGCACTGCCTTATACAAGCGCTGAACGATATTTGCAGAGTCAAGGAAACGCCGCTTGACATCTTCAGAAACAAGGAGGGCTTCAACAGCCTGATCTTTCAGGGCGATTCTCTCAAAGCCTTCAGCAGCCTGTATCGCATCGATATCGACACCATGCTCCTCACAGAGACTCCGGGTTTCGGAGAGTACATGCTCAAGGGCGGCAACGAGGGCGGCTTTATCTTCTACCGGGGTATCGCCCTCCCCTCCTGCACCATAGATGGCAAGGGCCTTCTCAAGATTCCGAAACACCCCGACATAATCGACAATTAACCCGCTCACCTTTCCGGGATAAACCCGGTTTGCCCGTGCAATCGTCTGCATCAGGGTATGGTTCCGCATCGGCTTATCGAGGTACAGGGTGGAGCAGCTCGGCACATCAAAGCCGGTTATCCACATTGCACAGACAAAGACCAGTCGAAAGGGATCGTCTGAACGCTTGAAGCGTTTCTCAAGATCCTCCTCAACCATCCGTTTCCTGTGGGGTCGGATATCGAGCCCTTTATCAGCCATATCCGCGATCTCGTTCTGCCCTTGCGAGACGACGACCGCCATATCCGTCTCTCTCATCCAGGCAATCGTCTCAAGGAGCTCTTTTCGATCATCACTCCCTGCTCTGTTACATTCTGCAACAAGGTCACTGATCTTTGTATCCCAGTATCTCCTGACCTTCTCATACATCCGGATCGCGGTCGCCTTGTCGATTGCGATCATCATCGCCTTGCCACGGAATCCCCGTCCGGTGAAATGGTTGACGAGATCGCGTGCAATGGCTTCAAGGCGGTCATCCCGTGTGATCAGGTGGTATTCCCGTGCAAACTCACGTTCGAGCTTCTTCTCCTGTGCCTCATCAAGCTCGGCCTCCTCAAGAAGCTCTGCCATATCTGCATTCAGGCTCTCGTTTGTCAGCTGGAGCTGTGGGATGCGGTTCTCATAATAGAGCGGAACGGTCGCACCATCATCCACTGACTGCTTGAAGTCATAGACACTGATATACTCACCAAAGACCTGACGGGTCTTCTCTTCGGTGATAATTAACGGGGTTCCGGTGAAGGCGAGGAAGCCTGCATTCGGAAGGGCAGTCCGCATATTCATTGCAAGGGTATCGTACTGGCTCCGGTGTGCCTCGTCGGTGATGACGATAATATCATCCCGCTCGGAGAGTACCGGGTGTTTCTCCCCTTTCTCAGTCCTGAACTTCTGAATGAGGCTGAAGACGTACCGGTGATCCTCGGTGAGCAGCTGCCGGAGATGGGGGCTGCTCTCTGCCTGTGCTCTCCTTTCGGTTACAACTCCTGCTGATACGAAATTCCCATAGATCTGATTATCAAGTTCCTTCCGGTCGGTGATGATGACAAATGTCCAGTTGCCGGGGACTTTGCGGAGCACCTTCTGGGAGAAGAAGATCATTGATATGCTCTTGCCGCTCCCCTGGGTGTGCCAGAAGACCCCGAGCTTTCCATCCCGTTCCCTGATGTCGGTGAGGGCATCGATTGCATTGTTGACACCGAGGTACTGGTGGTTCTTTGCAACCAGCTTGATAAGTCCGCCTGTTATCTCCTGAAAGAGGCTGAAGTTCTCGACAATATCAAGGAGCCGGGAAGGTTCACAGATCCCATGGAGCATCGTCTCGAGAGAGATCTGGCCCTGCTCCTTCTCGCTCCCCACCTTCTTCCATTCGGAAAAGTGCTCCCACCCTGCGGTGACGCTGCCGACCCTGCTCTGGCTTCCGTTTGAGACGATGATCATCGCATTTGGCCAGAAGAGCTGTGGAATGGTGTCTTTGTAATCACGGATATTTCCGGAAAAGCCCGTCTCAAGTCTGCGGTGGGCGGCTTTCAGCTCGACCAGAAGGAAAGGAAGACCGTTGACGAATCCCACCAGATCTGCCCGGCGGGTATGCATCTCCCCGGTGACCCAGAACTGGGAACAGAGGAGGAAGTGATTATTTGAAACTGTCTCCCAGTCGATGACCCGGACAAGCTCAATCATCTCTCCCCCACCATCCGGGTCTGGAACGGATACTCGGATACCGTTTTTGAGCAGCTGATAGATCTCGCGGTTTGCGGCCACCATGCTCATCCGGGAGCGATCCTGGGTGAGGACAGCAATTGCCTCATGGATCGCTTCAAGTGGGGCATCAGGGTTGATCCGGAGCATGGCGTTACGAAGATGGTTCTTTAGAATGACCTCGGATTTCGTCTCCCTGCCGAGGGTGCTGACGCCGTGATCGAACTCATCATAGGCATTAATCGCCTCCCAGCCAAGCTCCCTGAAGACAGCGATGGCGGGCTGTTCAACGAGATCATTCTCTGAATACCCCGCCGGTGTCATCTCTCCTCCTCCATAGCTGCTTCGATGAGAGCCCGCCCGGCAGCGGTTGTGCGGTACCGTTGTTTCGGGCTGCGTGGTTTTTCGGGGATCATTGGCTCAAGAAGCCCGTCTTCTAAAAGGGGTTTTAAATATTTTTTACGGAATATTTCTCTGTTTTTTAATTGTGCTGCATCAAGGAGTTCATTCCGTGTTCTTGGTTCATCACATGCGGCTTGTAATATATCGATAACTTGCGGGGTACTTGCATGGTACTTGCATGGTACTTGCATGGTACTTGCCTGTTGCCTGCATGTTTCCTCACCGCTCTTTTCCTCCGAAGCCACTTCGATATGTGTACGTCCCGCAGCTGTGGTAAGGTACCGCTGGTTCGGGCTATTTGGCTTATCGGGTATCATTGGCTCAAGAAGACCCTCTTCTAAAAGGAGTTTTAAGTAGTTTTTACGGAAATTATCTCTGTTTTTTAATTGTGCTGCTTCCTGGAGCTCATCACGGGATCTGGCTTCATAAAAAGCAGCTTTTAGTATGTTTATAACTTGCATGGTACTTGCATGGTGCTTGCATGGTACTTGCATGGTGCTTGCATGGTACCTGCGTGTTTCCTCACCGGTCTTTTCCTTATCACCAATCGGCATCGGAGAGAATATCGCCGAGAAGAAGCTCCCTGAACTGAAATCCGGCGCGGGATAGCCAAGAGCCGTTGCCCCATCCCGCATCCTCTTGATCCCTGTTCCGGCTTTTTCGATGTAGGCTATCCGGTGAAGGAGATCTGCGATGAGCGGGTTTCTCCGGACACTCTTATGGCCGAGATCCGAAACCAGCATCCCCTTCGGGAGCCCGCCAGGGCTTGAGACCTCGATTCTGTCAGAGAAGATCTCCACAAAGACATTTGCCCCTTCGATGAACCAGTCCCGGTGCATGACGGCGTTAGTGATCGCCTCCCGGAGAGCCGCCATCGGGTACTCGGGGATATCCTCCCGCTGGAGCTTCTCGATCCGGTATGCGGTCCGTGTATTCCTTTCGATGAACCGGAGTGCATCCTCGATATCCGCGATGATGCCGCCATCGAAGTCCTTCCGGTCGAGGATATGGACTTTTACAGTCCCTTTGAAGAGGAGGCAGGTGATGTATGCCTGGTTGAAGAACCGCCGGGGTTCTTTTGCAAAGAAGAGGACCCCGGCGTTCCTGAAGAGGAGCTTCCCGCCGGATCGCTCTGCCGCCTCGATATTGACGAGGATATCCTCGACCGATCCGTCCCGGTAGATGCTGCTCTTTCCGAGCCAGCTCCTGAACTTGTCGGTATCAAAATCCTCCGGATAGGAGAACCGGGTGCAGACGGAGTGATCGAACCGGATCGCCCCCTCCTGCTGGAAGAGATCCCGGATCTCGTTTCTGGAGAGTTTCTGCGAGACCGCCCCGAGCCGCCAGAAGAAGCCGTCACTGCACTGGACAGGCTTCTCTGTACTCTCCCGGACCGTCACCACCGTCACCTCGCCGATCCGCTCAAGCAGAACCTTTACCGGGGGATCGCATTTCCGGGCGATATCCTGAATTCTGGCACGGAGATCGTTGCTGTCGGGAATCCCCCTGACGGTCCCGTCATCCCGCACACCAAGGAGGATACGACCCCCGGCGGTATTGGCAAATGCGACAAGCTCACGGGCGAAGGAGTCATTCACTCGCTCCTTGTACTCGAGCGTGACGCCTTCGCCCTCCTGGAGGAGGATGCTGAGATCGGCGGGGGTGGTCATGTGGGGTACTCAATGCTGTATGGATTCGTCAGCGAAATCTCTGTTTGATAAATTCCTGTGTCTGGCTTGCAGTTAATTCGGTGGTGGAAGGTCCGGTCCGGATAAAGAACCGTTCTATCTCATTATCTTTCACAAATACCGGGGAAGGAGATTTCTGACAATTCACGGCCATGACACGCGAGTTCTTATGATCATCAAAATGAATATGAACATTGGTCATTGCTGATATCCCCATACGGGCTTTGATGATATTGACAAGATGAAGGCTCATCTTATCTTCATTCTCAAAGCCATCCACATCAATTCCGACCGGGCTGCCATCATCCGAGAGTCCGATGATCAAGGTTCCACCATTTGTGTTTAAAAATCCAGCGATAGTTTTAAGAACAGAATGCTCCATTCGCTGATCTCTATTGTTTGTGTGCAGATTCGTCCGGAGTGTGGATTTAAATTCGACTGCTTCGGATTCTCCCGACTCAACCAATGATATCAGATCAATTACATCAGGACTGGTATCATCCTCTGATCGACCTGAAACAAGGATTTTATACCCTTCTGCGATGATCTGTGCCATCATCTCCCTGCGTTTCTCCAGAAAGTCCCGGTACTCCATATGCTCCCAGTTTGATGGGAGAGCGTGCAGAAGGTACATTTTTTCGATTTCGGATTGATAAAACCGGCTTTTTATTTCGGGAACATATTCTTGAGGCGCTTTATTTGAGATCTGGATATTATCTCCCCATTCAACAAGGGCATAGTTTGCAATCTGGTTAAGCTCACGGGTTCCCTGGAATCCAAGTTTTTTGAGATAATCTTTCGGGAAGAGGTGATGGCGTTCAAGTGCGCTTTTATGTGCATTCGTGGTTGGATCGAGAAGATCCGCGATTTTTATCTTTGAAAATAAACCATTTGCATCCAGTAATACCTGGGCTGCATAGTAGGCAAAAAGTGACGGGCTCCGTGATGATGATGTGGCAAGGTCGTTTGGAAGATTGACTGCCCAGAAGTCGTTCGTAAGGGTAATCTCACAGATTTTGGTCAGATTATTCACGAAATCATCAGCAGATTTGACATCCCGCAACCGGGCAAGATCAAATTCCATCGCAGATTCGGGTGAACTGGTAAATCGGCCGGTAACAGCCGACATAAAGAACCATCGTGCAATAATCTGCCTGAGATCATATTCAGGAACCTTGTATTCGGTTCTGCCGATCAGATACAGCATATAGGAGAACAGAAGGTTGCTGTTTGAACTGATCATCCCCTTGCTACGAAAACCAGCCTGGCGGATGCAGTTCAAAAAGTCATGCCAGTATTGCAGATTCAGGACTCTTTTCTGGGCGTCTTTCAGGATTTCAAACTGCTTTTCACGCCTCTCAATACTGAATTCTTCTGTTTCCAGATCCTTCCCCCGCAGGATGGAGTAGACATACTTGAGTCTGGCACGTTTAAAGGCAACACCTACACTTACCCGGAGGAGCTGATCTGGCGATGGCTCGATAAAGTAGTTAAATGGAGAAGCAGTTCCTTTTGATGGTTTGCGTGATTCACGGCAGAATTTTTCGAGTTCGGCACGCCCCTCATCCCAGAAGACCGACATCAGGGTCAGGATGAAGTCTGCCTGATTAAGGGGTGTCCCCTTGCTGTTAATGCGGACGAATACTTCGGATACGGCTTCTTCGTTGATGTCAGATGCCAATTCAAGGGCGGTAAATGGGAAGCTCAACAAGCCATTGAGTTTGCTGATGGCTTTTTTAATAGCTTTATTTTCTTCTGCTGTTACTTCACGGGTTTTGCTCAATTCATCCAGATAGTTATCAACAACTTCAAAGAGATCTGTGTTATCATTCCATATCACAGAAATATCTGAAATGTACGCTTTATCACGAAGTATTGCAGCATCAGTTACCTCAAACTTTTCTTCGAGTGGATTAAAGGCGATGCGAATCTGCTCTGTCTCAAAGGTATCTCGTAATACGGGAATATTCTTTATAACGGCATAAAGGGACGTCAGGCGCTGTTGGCCATCTACAATGACAAGATCGGGAGTTTTCTGCTTTGGATCTGATCCGATGGTTTTTTTCGCTTTATTGATTTGGTTATCATCGGTAAGAGCATTCTTCCAGAAAAGGAGGTACCCAACCGGATATCCTCTGTACATTGAGTCAAAGAGATCACGCACCTTGGTATTCTTCCAGACAAAGGGTCGCTGGATATCAGGCAGCCCAATATTACCCATGCTAATATATTTTATCAGAGAATTGAGATCATAGTCAACTTTTGTAAAAACAGTATCAGTCATGTTTTAACCTCAACTGGAATCGTTATATCTATTTCTGAAACATCCACCTCACCGGAGATGAGCTTGGGGAGGAGGAGATCGCGGGTGGTGCGGAGATTCAATACTTTCTTTTTTAAGATTATTTGTTCTATAAGAATAGATTCGACAGTATATTCGAACATTAATCTTAATTCTTTTTTTGGTGTAATTAAAAAGACCTGGTCGAGTGCTGAACGCTTAATATGTTGCATTGTTGCCCCAATACTCAACGAACGAAATTTAGGAATTGATTCCAAAAGAGCGTGGTAGCAATATATTCGACTAAAGCCATCTAATGGAATTACTTTAAAAATGTGCTGATTAAGAATACTGGGCCCCTCTTTCCAATAATATATGTTAAGATCGGCTGACCACGAAAATAAGACATCTCCATCATCAATTAAAGATTTCTCTGGAATATTAAAGCCCATGTTTCGTGGAGTTTCACTCGTAATGCCATTTTTAAGCTCCCTAATTTTTATTATAGGTTTTCCCTCGGAACCCCAATCTTTAGGTTTGAATGCGAAACCATTGACATAGTTTGCTAAAGAAGAACATGGTAAAATATCCCACCCCTCCGGAATCCGCCCCAGAGGCGAGTCCACAAACCGGGCGTGCTCGTGGCCGGGGAAGCGGAACTTGACGAACCACTCGCGGTAGAGGTTCTGCGCCATCTCCTCGAGGATTTTGATGCGCCGGGTATTGTTCTCGATGAGATCATCGTAGGCGGAGAGGATGGCGGCGATCCTGCGCTGGGTGGGGAGAGGGGGGACTGAAACCTGAAATGCTCTCATATCTTTTAATAGCAAATTTTTCTGTGCAGTCCCACTTGCAAAGGCTATTAAATCATCTTTGTTCGCGATAAGTGAGTAATATAACCATTTTGGAATAACTTCGCCTTGATTTGGTTTGATAATTGCTACACTCTTTTGGAATGTAGTACAATTTGTTTCAGGTCTATTTCGAACAAGAGCCATTCGACCGATTGTTCCACTATTGGTAATCACAATATCATTTTCTTCAAGTTGTGTTCGCCTATGGGTATCTAAAAAGTCTTTTTTTGTGATTTGCCGTGAGCCTGAATAGTCAATCCATCCATCTCGAACATCCTTACAACTCACAAAATAAAAACCCGATCTATCTTCATTTTGGCAATCACCATGTTTTCCATCCGTAATCAAATGACAAATATCTTGAAGAGTTTTCATCACTCCTCCTCCAGCAACTTCCCCACATTCTCCGCGATCCGCTGCTCCAGCTCCCTCGCCTCCAGATTCAGAAGCTCCAGCTCCTCGTTCAGCTCCTCAAGCCGCTCCTTGAAGTCGAAGTCATCCTCCTCCCGTGCCTTCACCCCGACATACCGGCCAGGATTGAGGCTGAAGCCCTGTGCCTCCACCTCTTCGATGGTCGCCACCCTGCAGAGGCCGGGGATATCGATGTAGGTTCCGTCTGGGAAGTGTTCAGCCATCAGCTCCGCACTCTCATGGAGGTTCTCTGCCGCCTCGCCCCGGTAAAGACGGGCGATATTGGCGAGAAACTCGATCTGGGAGAGTGTCCAGTCACGGTGGGCACGGTCGACCTGGGTGTAGATATGGCGTGCATCGATGAAGAGGATCTGATCTGCCCGGTCGGTCTTCCGTTTCGCCTTGTCAAAGAACCAGAGGGTGCAGGGGAGGGTGACGGTATAGAAGAAGTTCGAGCCGACGGCGACCATCACATCGACGGCACGGTCGGCGATGATCTGCCGCCTGATATCGCATTCAGAACTGCGGGCGTCAGATGCCGAGTTCGCCATCACAAAGCCCGCCCGCCCGTTCTCATTCAAGGCACTGTAGAAGATCTGTATCCAGAGGTAATTGCCGTTATCCACCCTCGGAAGGCCGAAGGGGAACCGGGGGTCATCCTTCAGCCGCTCCTTATCCACCCGGTCCACATTGAAGGGGGGATTTGCCATCACGAAATCGAACCTGCCGGGTGCGTTGTGGAGATCCTCATAGTAGGCATTCCCCTCCCGGATATCGCCTGATAGGCCGTGGACGGCGAGGTTCATCTTCCCAAGCCGGACGGTCTCGCCGACCTTCTCCTGACCAAAGACACTCAGCTCAGAGCCCGGGTTCTTCCGGTGCTCCTCAACGAACCGGGCGCTCTGGACAAACATGCCCCCGGACCCGCAGGTGGGATCATAGATCCTCCCGTGGAACGGCTCGATGATGGCGACGATCAGCCGGACGAGGGCGAGCGGGGTGAAGAACTCCCCTCCCTTCTGCCCTTCGGCACGTGCGAAGTTGCCGAGGAAGTACTCATAGATCCTGCCGAAGGCATCCCCCTCGATATCCATCGGCACCGAGTTCATCGTCTTAAGGAGTTCCTTCAGAAGGGCATTCTCGAAGCGATTGTAGGTCTTGGGGAGGATGCCCTTGAGATCCGGGTTCTCGATCTCAATCGCCCGCATCGCCTCGTTGATCGCCTCTCCGATGTGTGAGCCCTCCGTGACCATCATCAACTGTGAGAACCGTGCCTGCTCCGGCAGATAGAGGACACCTTCTGCCTTATAATCGTCAGGACCGATCTTCCTCCTGCTGCTTCCGCTCCCACCGCCTTCGATCCTCGCTGCTGCCGCCTGGAACTTGTGGTCGGCATACCGGAGGAAGACGAGCCCGAGAACCGGGACAGAGTATTCGGATGATTTCAGCTTGGAGTTGGCACGCAGCTCATCGGCTGCGGCCCAGAGCCGGGATTCGATATGGTTTCCGTTATGGTTCATGGAGTTGCTACCTGGTTTGAGTTGTGAGTTTGAATAGGATCTGGGGGAGATCCGCAGGATGGATCTGCAACAGACTCCTTATTAGGTATTCTGAAAGATTACTCTCTCTCCACCAACGATAAAGACTTTTATTTCTCATTCCATGTACAGGATTGCTCGAATCCGAAGGGTGTGAAGAATGGAATGCCCCAAAACGCTGGTGTCACGATCTCCACTCTCAATAAGCCAATCATCTGTTCCCGCTGCCACCATCTCTATCAAATACAGAATCGCCCGTATCTGCGATTGGAGGTTGAATTGGGGTTTTCATGCTGTTGCTGTCAAATACCCGTCA
>NPIG01000424.1_pt3 | contig 19002 bp, 16 predicted proteins | sample 8637441 | NCBI WGS metagenome assembly NPIG01 (sample SAMN07420675, study PRJNA396082) | bioreactor metagenome | isolation source: sample BR6 brine-fed electro-methanogenic bioreactor BR | place: Japan: Kochi | collected 2016-06-14 | reverse complement strand
TCGCTGACGCTCCCCTTCGTCGTGTGGTCGATCTGGACGTCGTTCAACCAGATCCCCGACGAGCTGGTCGAGGCCGCGCTGATGGACGGCGCGTCGCTGCGCCGCACCCTGCTTCTGGTCGTGCTGCCGGCCGCGCGGCCGGGCGTCACCGCGGCGGCGGTGCTGGGCTTCCTGCTGGCCTGGAACGACTTCTTCTTCGCCCTGATCATCACCCGGACCCACACCTCGACGGCGCCGGTCGCCGTCATGAACTTCGTGTCGTACGCCAGCGTCGACTGGGGTGCCATCGCGGTGGCCAGCATCGCACTGACGCTGCCCATCGTCCCGGTCATCGTGTTGGCCAACAAGTACATCGTGCAGTCCCTCGGCGGGGCTGTGAAAGGATGACAAAAATGAACGACGACACTCGTCCCAACATCGTCCTGATCATGACGGACCAGCAGCGGCTCGACACCATCGGCGCGCTGGGGTTCGATCACATGGAGACCCCGATACTGGATAGGCTGGTCAAGGGGGGCACGAGCTTCACCAACCTGTACGTGCCGGCGCCCTCGTGCGCACCGTCACGCGCGGCGCTGTTCTCGGGGACCTATCCGCACACAAACGGCGTCTTCCGCAACGACGAGCCCTGGGTGTGGTCGTGGGTGACGCTGCTCAACAAGTCCGGTTATCGCTGCGTGAACGTCGGCAAGATGCACACCATGCCGATCGAGGCCGCCCTCGGTTTTCACGAGCGCCACGTGGTCGAGAACAAGGACCGGGCGCATCCGAACCTGCCGTTCTACCTCGACCAGTGGGACAAGGCGCTGTGGACCCGCGGCCGCGAGAAGCCGAGCCGCGTCACCTACCGCCGCCGCAACGACTATCGCGACCGCCTCGGCGCCTTCGTCTGGGAACTGGAGGAGGACCTGCATCCCGACGTGTTTGTCGGCAACCTGGCGTGCATGTGGCTGGAGCGCTATCCCGGTAAGGAGCCCTTCTTCCTGCAGATCGGCCTACCCGGGCCGCACCCGCCGTATGATCCGACGGCCGAGTACCTGGAGCGCTACGCGGATAAGAAACTTCCCGAGCCGATCCGCGACTACGACCTGGACACCCAACCGACGCCGCTTCGCGAACTGCGCAAGCACCACCAGGCCAACGACCACGATGCCATCGTCCAGCTGGCCGAGCCGACGGCCGAGCAGATGAGGCGCCAGCGCGCCCACTACTACGCCAACGTCTNNTCTCGATGATCGACACCCAGGTCGGCAAGATCCTCGACGCACTGAAGAAGCGGGGCGTGCTGGACGACACGGTGGTGATCTTCGCCTCGGACCACGGCGACTGCCTGAACGACCACGGGCATTCGCAGAAATGGACGATGTACGAGCAGAGCATCCACGTCCCCGGCATCGTCTGCGGCCCCGGCGTCAAAAAGGGGCAGCGCGTCGGCGATCTGGTGTCGCTGATCGACCTGGGGCCGACCATCCTGGAGCTTGCCGGTATCCAGGCGCCGGAGTGGATGGAGGCCCGTTCGCTCGGCGGCTACCTGCGGGGCGAGGGACAGGAGGCGCGCGAATGCGTGTTCTCCGAGCACACCAACGACGCGATCCTCGAGCAGACCGAGTACGTCACCATGGTCCGCAAGGGGCCGTGGAAGCTGGTGCATTTCGTCGACTTCGAGGAGGGCCAACTCTTCAACCTCGACGACGATCCGCGGGAAACGCGGAACCGCTGGGACGATGCGGACTGCGCGACGATCAGGCAGGAGCTGCTGCGCGAGCTTCTCGCCTGGCGTATCCGCAGCGACAAGACGACGCAAAAGTTCCTCCGCGAACTGGCGGCCTATTCCGGATGAAGTCCTCGATGCGGCGCGCCGGGATGACAACGGGGGGGATCACCAATGCTTTCCCGGCGGCCGAACGTCGGTGTCGGGATCATTCCAAGGCCCGGGATCGGCAATGAGCGGCGCGGCCAGCAAATCGACGGGCGCCAGCCCTTTCCAGGTGATGACCAAGCCCAATGGGCCGCGTTGCAACCTGGACTGCACCTACTGCTACTACCTGGAGAAGGAACGGCTTTATCCGGGCACCAGGAAGTTCCGGATGCCGGACGCCGTGCTCGAAACCTACGTACGCGATTATATTGCGTCGCAGATCGTGACGGGCGTGCCGGAGATTTGGTTCTCCTGGCAGGGTGGCGAGCCGACCATGCTGGGAGTCGAGTTCTTCCGCCGTGCCGTAGCCCTTGAAGAGCAGTATCGGCCGGCCGGCGTCACCATCCGCAACGCGCTGCAGACCAACGGCACGCTTCTGGACGCCGAATGGGCGGCGTTCCTCAAGGAGAACCGCTTCCTGGTCGGGCTCAGCATCGACGGGCCGCGCGAACTGCATGACCGCTATCGGATCGACCGCGCCAAGCGTCCGACCTTCGACAAAGTGATGGCGGCGGTCGAGTTGCTCAAGGAACACAAGGTCGACTTCAACGTGCTGGTCGTCGTGCAGCGGCAGAACGCGAAGAAGCCGCGCGAGGTCTACCGCTTCCTGAAGAGCATCGGCGTCGAGTACATGCAGTTCATCCCGATTGTCGAGCGTACGGCGGACGGGGAGGTGCTGGCCGGGGCGCCGCAGACCGACGCGGAGGGCGCGGCCTACCGGGTGACGCCGTGGAGCGTGCTCCCCAAGGACTACGGCACCTTCCTTTGCCGCGTCTTCGACGAATGGATCAAGGAGGACGTCGGGCGCGTCTTCGTGCAGTTCTTCGACACCCAGCTCGGCCTGTGGGCCGGCGGCCCGGCCGGACTGTGCTGGTTCGCGGAGACTTGCGGGCAGGGTCTCGCCATGGAGCACAACGGCGACCTCTTCGCCTGCGACCATTACGTCTATCCCGAGTATCGCCTCGGCAACATCACCGAGACGCCGATGGCAGACCTGGTTGCGCTGCCGTTCCAGGAGAAGTTCGGCAACGACAAGCGCGACACGCTTCCGAGACAGTGCCGCGAGTGCGGCTACCGCTTCGCCTGCAACGGCGGCTGCCCCAAGCACCGGTTCCTGGAAACGGCCGACGGCGAGCCGGGGCTCAACTATTTCTGCGGGTCCTACATGCGTTTCTTCGAGCACGCCGCGCCGTACATGAGAACCATGGCCGACCTCCTGCATCGCGGCAGGCCGGCTGCCGACATCATGGACATTGCCCGCCGCCAACGGGCAGGCACCGCGGCCGCCAAGCTGGCCGTCGGCCGCAATGATCCCTGCCCATGCGGCAGCGGCAGGAAGTTCAAGGCCTGCTGCGGACGTCCGGTCGCCTAAGTGTGGCGGATCAGGGGCATTCGCTACCGAAGCTTCTTTCCGTAGCCACGACCGCATTACCCTTTTCGGCATTGTCAGACCAACCCGACACGAGCCGGTCCGTCCTCGCGCCGCTCATCCTCTTAACGTGTCAATGCCCCCGGGAGCCGTATCGCCCGATCCGCTTTTCGGAGTAGCATCGGCCAGTAGTCTTGCGGGAACCGGTTCGATCGAAATGCGCGACGTAATTCTGGAGCTGTTCTCCAGTGACTAAAGATCCTTCGGACATCGAAATCCGTGCCAAGAACGCCTCACAGGATGTTGTGAGCAGGTCCATTCGCGTGATGTTTGCCGAGGTACCAATCCTGGGAGGCGTCTTGTTGGCCACAGCCGGGTTCGTTGCCGGCTGGCTGTTGCGTTACCAGTTCATCGAACCGACGGCCATCGGCATCCTTTGCGACGAGGGCGGTATCGACGCGCCGTCGTGGTGCGATCTGCGTACGTCCCTGATCGTGACCGTGCAGACGCTTCCGGGCCGCGTTTTCGTGCCCGTGCTGGCCGTTCTCCCGTGGCTCGTCGGCAATCGGACGATAGCCCGCGGTCTCGGTCTTGCGGCCTTGTTTTTCGCCGGAGCCGGATTAATCCTCTACAATGCCGGTCTTGCGGTCGTCGGGGTCGTTGTCGCCGGCCTGCGGCTTATCCGGCTGGAAAAGGAGCCGCCGCAACCGTAAGGCCTCGGCGCGGCTGGCCGGCAATCCCGGCGCCGCCAGCAGCACACAGTTGGCGGCCCAGAACCAAGCCTCGACGTTCTTCCAGTAGTCGATCCCGAAAACGCCGGAGACAACCAGAACAAGGCTCAACCAAGCCTCCTCGCGGCGCTTGTCCGCGCCGGTCGCCGCTCGGGAGCGGGCGGCGTGGAGAGCCAGTGCAACGCCGGGAAGCCACAAGCCGATGGTCGGGAAGTCGCGGTGCCGGCCGTCGAAGGCGATGGCCAGGGCGACCAGAACAGAGGCGACGAGAGTCACCCAGCGGAATATCCCCACCGCCAGGGCAGGGTCGAGGCGCGGCGTCGGTCTGCGCAGCCAGCCGAAGACGGAATCGAAGGATGCCGGGCGCAGGGTCGTCACGTTCGCATCACCCAGCATATGAAAGGTCATGAGCCCGGAGGCCGATAGGGTCAGCGCGAAAAGGCCGGCGACGCCAGCCGTGCCGAGGAGGCTCGAGGGGATCGTCTCGAACATTGCGCCGAGTCCGACCAGGGACGAACCGAGGGCCGGGCCGAGAAGTCCGAGGCCGAACCAGCCGAGCGGCTTCGGCCGGTATCGTGTCGTTATCGGTACAAGCAACAGGAGCGCTGAGATGACCGCGGAAAACAACGCGGCTTGCCGCCAATCCGGCCATTCGGAGACCGGGCCTGTCAGGGCGAACTTGGACTGCAGGTTACGGTCCAGAATGCCCCAGAAGCCGCCCACTGTACCTTCGGGCAGCTTCTTCCACGGCTGATCCCAGCCCTCGATAAGGTTGTAGGAAAGTTGTTCGGCGGTTGCCCAGACTGAAAACTCGCGTATGAAGCGAGCCTGGTTGATCCTGGAAGGCACGGCACTGCCCCGCGTGCGACCGGCGGTCGGCCAGCCGACTTCGGCAATGAGCAAGGGAGTGCTCGGGAATTCGTGGCGAATTTGTGCGGTGAGTTTTCTGAGGTGCTCCTGCACTTGATCGATTGAGACCGGAGTCGGATCATCCCAATAGGGCAACAGATGGACACCGATCACATCGACCGCATCGGCCACCACCGGATTCTGCCGCCAGAAATGGGGGATGTCGGCATAGGCGACCGGGGTCGTCGTCCGAGCCTTGACCGAGCGGATGATGTCGGCCAGGCGGTCGCCCGACATCTCGCGGCGGAGCAGCACCTCGTTGCCGACGATCAGCAGGCGAACCGTCTTGGGGTATGAGGCCGCCAGTTCAAGGGCCGCGTCGATCTCGCGTCGGTTGAGCTTTTCGTCCCTGCCGATCCAGATACCCAGCATGACCTGAATGCCCAGTTCATCGGCTATTCTTACCGTCTCGGGATAGGGACCGAGGGCCGAGTAGAGGCGAACGCAACCGGTCAAGGGACGGAGGGCGGTCAGCGATGCCCTCTGGATGGCCTCGTCAACCGTGTATTCATGTTTGAGAGGATTGTCACTGCCCTGCCATGGGGTATAGGAAACGCACTCCAGCCTGCCGCTGGGGACGTCCGTGATTGCCACCGGGCGACCAAGCCAAGCCCACAAACCAAAGCAAATGCCGAGGGCCAAAGCCAGGGCGGGAAGCACAAACAGGCGCGACATGGCCGCAGCGACTCCTGCTTTCCGACGGAAATCAGCCGCATATAGCGCCGCCCGGGGTTCCCGGCAAGGATAAGCCATCCGGCGGTCCATTCATCATTGTTCCGCTTCGGCCCGAGACCATGCTCGTGGGATTGAGCTTCACGCATTCGGAGTCCAAGGCGATGCTGACGGGGCTGTTCAGTACCGGTCCGCTCCCGCGCTGGCGACCCATTTAACGGGTCAATGCCATCGTCAACGATCCGCGCCTACAGGGCGGCCGCGGTTCCGCTGGCGGAGCGGGGCAGGTAGCGGCCCTGGCCGGCGCGGCCGAGCCAACGGTTGCCGTCGACGATCAGTTCGCCGCGCAGGTAGACCTGGCGCACCGCGCCGGTCAGCTCGAAGCCCTCGAACAGGGTGTAGTCGATGTTGCCGTGCTGGTCGGCCGCACGCACCGTAGTCCTGGCCGCCGGGTCGTAGAGCACCAGATCGGCATCCGAGCCCGGCGCGATGGTTCCCTTTTGCGGGAACAGGCCGAAGATCTTGGCCGGCGCGGTCGCGCAGAGTTCGACCAGCCGGTTCAGCGACAGCCGGTTCTTGGCGACGGCGGCATCGAACAGCAGCGGCATCCGGTTCTCCAGCCCCGGCGCGCCGTTGGGCACGGTCTTGAAACACTCCGGTTCGCGCTGCTTCGAATACTTTTCGCCCATGGTCTCGCGGCTGGCGCAGAACGGGCAGTGGTCGGTCGCGATGACCTGCAGGTCGCGGCTGCGCAGGCCACGCCACAGGGCCTTCTGGTGTTCGAGGCCGCGCAGGGGAGGGGTCATCACGGCCTTGGCGCCCTCGGCGAAATCGGGGGTCTCGTAGACCGCATCGGTCAGGAACAAGTAGTGCGGGCAGGTTTCGCCGAACACCGGTAGGCCGCGGTCGCGAGCGGCGGTGATCGCGGCTACCGCCTCGCCCGCCGAAACGTGCACGATATAGACCGGCGTCCCCGCCATTTCGGCGAGGCAGATCACCCGGTGGGTGGCCTCACCCTCGGTGATGGTCGGGCGGGTGCGGGCGTGGTAGCGCGGCGCGGTGTGCCCGGCGGCGACGGCCTCGCGCACCAGAACGTCGATGGCGGCGCCGTTCTCGGCGTGGACGCAGACCATGCCGCTCTCGGAAGCGGCGACGCGCATGGTCTCGAACACGCCGCCGTCGTCCAGCATCAGGGCGCCGGGATAGGCGGTGAAGACCTTCAGGCTGGTCACGCCCTCGTTGCGGATCAGTTGGCGGGCATCCGCGATCATCGGCGCCGAGGCATCGGTCAGGATCATGTGGGCGCCGACATCGACGGTGGCGCATTCGGCCCGCCGCCGCCAGTCCTCGAATGCCGCAAGCGGGCTTTCGCCGACATGCTGGTGGGCATAATCGACGAGGGTCGTGGTGCCGCCGAAGGCCGCCGCCTGGCCGCCGGTCTCGAAGGTGTCGCAGGTGTGCGCGGTGCCGGTGTCGTAGTCCAGGTGGCAGTGGACGTCGACGCCGCCCGGCAAGACCATCAGCCCGGCCGCGTCACGCACCGCGGCGTCCGCGCCGAGGTCCGACAGGTCGGCTCCGACGGCGGAGATCGTGCCGTCCATGATCAGGATATCGCCGATGAAGTCGTCGACGGCGGTGACGATACGCCCGCCCTTGATCAGGATCTTTCCGCACATCTCATCCGTCCTAGGCATTCTTGAGGGCGCCGCGGCGGCGCAGTACTTCGCTGATCACCACGACGATGATGTTGAACAAGACAATCAGGCTGGCCAGTGCGTAAAGAGTCGGTGATAGGTGGAACCGGAAATCCGAGGCCACCAGGATCGACAGCGGCTGTGCCCGCCCACTGGTGAAGAAGGATACCGTGTATTCCGCCGTCGACAAGACGAAGGCGATGAAGAAGGCGGCCATCAGGCCGAACTTCATCAACGGCAGTTGCACATAGCGGAACCGCTTCCAGCTGTTGGCGCCGAGGTCGCTGGCCGCTTCCTCGAGCGCCGGGTCGAGGCCGTAGAGCACCGAGGCGATGATGATGGTGGTGAACGGCAGGATCACCAGCGATTGGCCGATGCAGACCGTCAGCAGGCTCTTGGTGAAGGAGATTTCCTGCAGGAACGTCACCTGCGAGACCGCCAGGATCATGCGCGGCACGAAGAAGGGCAGGATGACCAGCAGGCCGAGGACGATCCGGAACTTCGATGTGTAGCGGGTCAGCGCCAGGGCCGAAAGCCCGCCCAGCGTCGTGGTCAGGATGGCGACGGGGATGGCGACGGCAAAAGTGGTGAGCAGGCCGCCGAGCAGCCGTCCGTCGGCCAGCACGGTCCGGTACCATTCCCAGGTGAAACTGGTCAGCGGGAAGGCGATGATTTCCGAATCGTTGAGCGAGAACATGACCACCACCGCGACCGGCAGATAGACGAAGCCGTAGAGCAGATAGACATAGCCGCGAAGAAGTTTTTCCATGACCGGCGCCTCCTCCTCAGTGCATGCGGAACAGCACGCGGCCGAGACGGCTGCGCAGCATCAGGGTGGAGACGGCGGCCACGAACACCACCAGGATACCCATCAGTACCCAGGAAATGGCGGCTCCCAGGGGCCAGTCGAAGGCGGACCCGAACAGGTCGTAGACCGCGCTGATCACGGTGACGCCCGAACTGCCGCCGATCAACTGCGGGGTCAGGTAGTCGCCGACCACGAGGGCGAACACCATCAGCCCGCCGACCATGATGCCCGGCAGCGTCAGCGGCAGCACCACGTAGCGGAAGGTGCGCGCCGGCCCGGCGCCGAGGTCGAAGGCGGCTTCCAGCAACTGGCGGTCGAGCAGTTCGAGCGCGATCCACACCGCCAGCACCATGAAGGGCAGATAGTTGTAGGTCAGCACCAGCAGCGATGCCCCGGTGCTGAACAGCAACGCCATGATCGGCTCGTCGATGATGCCGATCCATTGCAGGAAGCTGTTCAGGATCCCCTCGGCGCCCAGCACCACGCGCCAGGCGAAGATGCGCACCAGGTCGCCGGTATAGAGCGGGATCAGCAGCGCGGTGAGCAGCGCCGCCTTGTAGACCTTGACCCGCATGGCGATGAAGAAGGACAGCGGATAGGCCAGGATGGCGGTGAAGAGAGCGACGATCAGGCCGTGCCCCATGGCCTTGCCGATCAGCGAGATATAGGTCTCGCTGCCCAGCACCCGGCCGTAGTTGTTCAGATTGAGGTCGGGAATGATGCTGACGAAGTCGACCCGGTAGAAGCTGTAGAGGAACAGCAGCCCGAGCGGCGCCAGGCAGAAGAAGCACAGATACAGCACCGCCGGTGCCGCCAGCACCGCGAATTCCGCCCGTTGTTTGTCGTGCACGGCCATGATGCTTCCTCAGGCCGGAGCGATCCAGGCGTGGGCGGTGTCGAAGCCGAGCGTCGTTTCCACCCCGGTCTCGACAACCGTCGCGTTGCTCGCGGACAGCGTCAGGGTCGATCCGAAGGCTTCGGCGGTCACCACCCGCCGGTCGCCCTGGAACAGGGCATGGGTCACGACGGCCTGGAACGGCCGGTGACCCTCGGCCGGGGGCAGGGACAGATGTTCGGCGCGCAAGCACAGCACGGCCGGTGCCTCGGCCTTCACGCCCGCGGCGCACGGACATTCCAGGGGGCCGAACGGCGTATCGGCGGTCGCCCTGCCGTCGCGGGCCGCGGTCACGTCCACCGGTACCAGGTTGGCGCCGCCGATGAAGTCGGCGACATAGGCGTTGGCGGGCTGGTTGTAGATGGTCTCCGGCTCCGCCTGCTGTTCGATGACGCCGTGGTTCATGACGATCATCCAATCGGCCAGGGCGAAGGCCTCGTCCTGATCGTGAGTGACGTAGAAGAACGTCATGCCCAGGCGGCGTTGCAGGTCCTTCAGCTCGATCTGCATGTGCTTGCGCATCTTGCGGTCGAGGGCGCTGAGCGGTTCGTCCAGCAACAGCAGCCGGGGTTGGTTCACGAAGGCCCGCGCCAGCGCGATGCGCTGCTGCTGGCCGCCCGAGAGCTGTCCGGGATAGCGGTCGGCCATGGGTTCCATGCGCACGATGCCGAGCGCCTCGTCGATGCGGGCGGCCGCGTTGTCGCGCTTGCCGGTCATCTTCAGCCCGAAGGCCACGTTCTCGCGCACTGTCAGGTGCGGGAACAGGGCGTATTGCTGGAAGACCGTGTTGACCGGGCGGTGAAAGGCCGGAATGGCGGTGATGTCGGCGTCGTCGAGGGTGATCGTCCCGGCGCTGACGGCTTCGAAGCCGCCGATCATGCGCAGGATCGACGTCTTGCCACAGCCCGAAGGGCCGAGAATGGTGACGAAGCTGTCGTTCTGAAGCGTGAAGTCGACGGAATCCACGGCGCGGACGGTATCGTAGTCCTTTGTAAGGTTCGTGGCCGTCAGGAGGGGGCGGGACGCCCCCTCCTTTGCTGCGAGATTCATGGTCAGCTTGCCTTGACCTCGTTCCACATCCGGACCCAGTCACCGTAGTTCGACGGATTTTCCTTCCAGACGAAGGAATCCATGATGCCGAGGTCCTTGATGAAGATGCGTTCCTGCTGCTCGTCGGTAAGCGACGCGCGGGCGATGTCGGTGCTCTGCGCGTAGGGGCCGCCGACGGCCAGAAGCTTGCCGTAGTCGGGGCCGAGCAGATAGTTGATCAGGGCGTGCGCCGCGTTCGCGCCGTCGGCCGAGGCCTGGGCCGGAATGGCCAGCGAATCGCACCAGCCGATGACGCCTTCCTTCGGCTTGGCCATGCCCATGTCGAGGCCGCGGGCGCGCAGGTCGTAATACGGCGGTACCCACGAGAAGGCGCAGACCACTTCGCCGCTGGCGAACAGGTTGGTCAGGTCGCCGATGGAGTTCCAGTAGGTGCGGAGCAGCTTCTTCTGGGCAAGCAGCGCCTTCTTGCACTCGGCCAGTTCCTTGTCGCCCAGCTTGAACAACTGGTCGCGCGGGATGCCGACATACATGGCGGCGATGACGATGCCTTCCAGGGCATAGTCGCGCATGGCCAGGCGGCCCTTGTACTTCTCGCCCTCGAACAGGGTCGACCAGTCGGGTTCGGCATCCATCAGGTCGGCGCGGTACACGATGGGGTTGATGCCCCAGTAGAACGGAATGGCGTAGGTCTGCCCGTCCTTCTTGCCGAGCGAGGTCGACTTGAACGGCGCATACAGGTTCGCCGCGTTGGAGATCTTGCCGAGATCGAGCGGCTGCAGCAGACCCGAGGCGATGTAGAGCTCGGTTTTATCGATGCCGGGAGTGATCAGGTCCCATTCGGACCCGCCACCGGCGCGCAGCTTGGCGAATTGTTCATCATCGCTGCCGATGAAGCCCTTGGTGATCGGCGTGCCGCCGGCCGACAGATAGGGCGCCAGGTATTCCGGCTTGGCCAGGTTTTCCCAGGTCAGCCAGTAAACGTCCTTGGCCGCGGCCAACGCGCTGCCGAGGCCCATCGGGAAGGCTGTCGCGGCGGTCGAAGCGGCACACAGCTTGAGGAAACTCCGGCGGTCCACCGGCATCTTGAATTCCGTCATTCACCTTACTCCCATGTAGAATCGTTGTTCAGGCGTCTGAGCGCTGTTGAGAGGTACTTTTAAACGCTTTTCTACGCCTCAAATGCATATTAGGGCTGATTGTCTTATTTTTAGTCAATTCGTTTTTATGCCTAAATAATAGCCAATTACTGCACTAAAAACGAGCATTTTGTGAAAGGTTCAACTGACCCAACGGATCGGCCTGCCCGGCAGTTCGTTCGATCGGCTGAACCCCGCGGATTGCGGCACGTCCCGAGCCTTTCCGGAGCGCCTGTCCTTCAACACGCCATAACCGTCGGGTGAGTGGGGGCCTGGGGGGGGCGGTCGGATAGAGGGCAGTGCAGCCTCGTGAGGTGGTATCGCTGACCGCCGCACGGTTCACGGCGAAACCGGCAAGCGGTCGCCGGTTTGCGAATCGAAGAAGTTCATCATTGTACCGTTGAAACGCAGCCACAGGAGCCTTCCCGTCGGCATGGTGAAGAAACCGGGACGGACGACGGTGACAGCCGTGTTCTCGTGCCGGGTCTGGATAATCGTTTCCGAGCCGGTCGGCAGGACGGATTCGATGCGGACGGGCAACCAGCCGTCACGCTCGGTCTCCGACATTTCGATGCTTTCGGGACGCAGGGTCGCGATCGCCGGGCCGTCCGCTTCCGCCGAGGCGGACTCGAGGGGGACGGCATGGCCGTCGATCTCGAAGACGGCGGAGCCGTCCACCTGCCGCAACCTCCCGTCGAAGCGGTTGATGCGTGGATTGCCGATGAATTCCGCGACGAACAGATTCGCCGGATGGTGATAGATGTCGTAGGCCGTGGCTTCCTGCTGAACCACGCCCTGGTTCATCACGACGATCGTGTCCGACAGGGTCAGTGCCTCGATCTGGTCGTGGGTCACGTAGACCGTGGTGGCTCCGAGTTCGGCGTGCAGCCGCTTGAGTTCGCCGCGCATGTCCGTGCGCAGCATGGCGTCGAGGTTGCTCAGCGGTTCGTCCATCATCAGGATCGACGGCTGCATGGCGATCAGGCGGGCGACCGCAACCCGCTGTTGCTGGCCCCCCGACAGTTCGGACGGGTAGCGGTCCCGGAACGGACCGAGTTGGACCTTCTCGAGCGCGGTAGCGAGGCGCCGCTCGACCTCGTCCTTTGTCAGCTTCTTGTTCTCGATGGCCAGCGTGATGTTGCGTTCGACGGTCATGTGCGGCCACAGGGCGTAACTTTGGAAGATCAGGCCCAGGTTCCGCTTCTCGGGCGGCACCAGCACGCCCTTCTCGCGCGAGAACACCAGCATGTCGCCGAGCCGGATTTCGCCGCTGTCGGGCTCTTCCAGCCCGGCGATGAGACGCAGGGTCGTGGTTTTTCCGCAGCCCGACGGTCCCAGGATTGTCAGGAACTCGCCAGGCTTTACCGTCAAATTCAGGTCCCGGACGGCCACTTCCTTGCCGTAGGACTTTCGGATATTCGTCAGAACGATTTCTTCCACGACCCTGCCTCTCGACTGGAGATCAGCTGCCGGATTCCTGAATCCAGAAATCACGCACCTTCGGCCCTTCGCTCCACATGAAGTCCGGGTCGGTGGTCCAGGCCTTCATGCGCGACCATGCCTCACCCCCCTTGGGCAGCGGCACATCGTCGCGCGGGGTCTTCGAGCCGGCCTCGTAGTAGGGAGCCAGACCCTGTAGAAGTTCCGCGCTCTTTCCCTCGTTGTAGGGTTCTTCGATGACCGTGTCGGCGGTGATGTCGAGGCTGCCGAGCAGGTAGCGGATGAACAGCTTTGCGGCGTTGGGGTGCGGCGCCTGACGTCCGATCGCGACATAGGTCGGATAGATCAGCTTGGCGACCGGATCGAGGTTCTCGGGCAGCGCGTTCACATAGCCTTTGGTCTGGTTGTATCGGTAATAGGTCATGGGGCCGAAGAACACCGGCGGGCTCTTCTGTCCCTTGTTGCCCGAAGCCTTGGCGGCTTTCGATCCGGATTTCATGATCACCGGATCGTTGTGCAGGAAGCGATAGAGGAACTCGTAGCCGGCATCCGGCACGCCGTCATGCAGGGTGATGTCCTTGCCGGTATGGCGCTTGTAGGCGGCTGCCATCTCGTCGGCATGCTGAACCAGCGTCGCGATCCCCATGAAGTTGGAAAGCGACTGCAGCGGATCCTTGAGGACCAGCTTGCCTTTCCACTTTTCTTCGGTGAGTTCCCAGATGTTGGTGAACGGGGCTTCCGGGTAGACCTCGGCGTTGTACATGAAGACGTTGGCCTCGAGGATCCGGACCAGAACCGGTTCGCGATCCTCCGCCGGGATACGGTCGGCATAGGTGTCGGGAACGAAATTGACGATCCGGTTTTTGGCCCAGAGTTCGTGAACAACCTGCCCTGAACCGCCGGTCGTGATGATGTCGGCGTTGAACAGGTTGGCGTCCTGCTCGCGCACGGTCTTCTCGATGGTCTTGACCGAACCCAGGTCGTAGGACGTGACCTTGATCTCGGGATAGAGCGCCATGAAGGTTTCGGCCACCTTGGCGATGCGCGACGAAGCGGAATAGATCACCACCTCGCCTTCCTCTTTGGCCTTGGCTTCGATGGCCGCCCAGTCCTGCGGTGAAGTTTCATAGGGCCCCAACTGTGCCGCCTTCATCCAGGCATCCATCTCTGCCGGCGGGGTCGGCTGCGAAGCGGCCGACGCCGCATACGGCATCGATGCGACGAGTCCAACGGCAATCATGCTGATTATTCGTTTCATCGTAGGCCTCCCTTCTTTGTGTTGCGGCAACCGGGCGGAATGTCAGGTTTGCCGTAGTCCGAAGATGCTGCTGGCGCCGAAGAGCCGGCGCACCAGGATGTTCGCGAAGATGATGATCAGCACCAGGATCAGGGTGACGCCGTTGGCGTGTTGTGCCGCGTCCTGTTCCTGGTAGGCGAAGATGACGGTCGTCATGACCATGGTCGACGGCGTCACCAGAAGGATGATCAGGGACAGTTCCCGCATGGCGGTGATGAACGTCAGAAGCATCCCGGCCATCAGGCCGCTGGTCGACATGGGAATGATGATCCTCGTCATCCGCCGGAACCAGCCGATGCCCTGCACGCGCGCCGTTTCCTCCAACGACTTGTCGATCTGCAGCATGGCGGCGATGCCGGTGCGCGAGCTGAAGGGCAGGTTCTTGACGGTGGTGATCAGCACGAGCAGTGCGAAGGTTCCATAGAGCGCGGGAACCGGGCCGTAGGAAGTCGAGAACATGCCGAGATAGATGGCGCCCAACGCGATGGACGGAAAAATGTAGGGCGCGAATGCCATGCCCTCGAGGGTGCGCGACAACCGCGTGCCGCGCCCGCGCACGATGGCATAGCCGATCAGCAGCCCGAGGAAACCGTTGAAGATCGCTGCCGCCACGGCCAGCCGGATGCTGTTCCAGAGCGACGACAGAATATTGTCGTTGAGGAAGATGCCTTCCTCGCCGCTTGCCAGTTCGTAATCGCTTTCGCCGATCCAGAAGTGGGTGGTGTAGTTCTGGAAACTGTAGTCGCCGGAATCCAGCATGAAGGTTTCCCACAGCAGGATGAGCAGCGGCATGAAGACGGTTGCCGCCATGAACAGCGCAACAGCGACGGTCAACGGCGCCCGCCAGGCGCCGAGCGAAATGGGACGTTGGCGAAAGCCCTTGCCGGTGAGTGTGGCGAAGCTTTTGCGTACACCGAGGATGCGGGTGTTCACGTAGATGAAGATGACCGCCATCACGACCAGTACCAGGGCGATGACGAAACCGTCCCCCATGTTGCGTGCGTTCAGCGAAGCGTAGATCTGGGTCGACAGCGTATAGAAACGTACCGGCAATCCGAGCAGGGCGGGCGTGCCGAAGGTCCCCAGAATTCGTATGAACGTCAGGACCACGGCCGAGCCGAGCGCCGGCAGCAGCAACGGAAAGGTAATTTTCACCAAGCGCCGGAAACGCGACAGTCCGCAGATCGCCCCCGCTTCCTCGAGCTCCGAGTCCACGGTCATCAGGGCGCCCGACATCAGCAGGAACGCGTAGGCGTAATAGTGCAGGGCCAGGCAGATGATGATCGGAACCATGCCGTAGGAGATCCAATCCGGTGCCTGGACACCGAAGAAATAGGCCACCATGCCTTCGGAACCGCCGACCCGCTCGTTCTTGAACAGGGTCAGCCAGGCCAGGGCCAGAATCCAGGACGGCATCATGTAGGGAACCACGGCCAGGGCCGTGAAGGCGGGCTTGAAATAGAGGTCGGTGCGAACCAGCAGCCAGGCCAGCATGGTTCCGATCCCGACACCGAGAACCGTTACACCGGCGCCGATCATCAGGCTGTTGATGAACGGGCGATAGAACAGCGCTGTCGACAGCCGGCCGGTAAACACCCGTTCGAGATGGAACAACGTGAAGCTGCCTTCCTCGGCCTCCGGATGATAGGCAAGGTCATAACTTTGATAGACCAGCGAATCGCGGATGATCTCGAAGAGCGGGTTGATGACCAGAAAGGCGAGGACGGCGAGAAAGAAGAACGCCAACATGCGTTCCGGCCGATTTGAAAGTCGCTGAAACGCGAATGTCAAATCGGCCATCATGTTGGAGGCTCCGCCTTTTCAGAGGGTTTGGCCCGGGCTGGCACCAAATGGCGTCACAAAAAATACATAAAACTGTAACGAATTTTCGAGTTTGCAGGGCGGGCGGCGGAAGATCAAGCCACAAGCGCACGGAGTGCGAGGTTCGGCGGCTCGTAACAACGATTTCTACGTGGGGCCCTTGAACCCGACGGAAGGTCTCGGAGACTATCTGATTAATCAGTAATCTGCCAAAGATATTTTGCCCTTGAAACGGCTGGTCGTGGATGGCATCATCCGGGCAGTATCGGTCAAACAAGAAACGACATAGACTGATTCAATAACTCCAGGGACAGGTTTTAGGAGGGAGACAATGAAATCCTCGACTTTCTGTCGGCGCAGCCTGCTTTTGGCGGCCTTCGCGCTGGGCTTCGCGCCGCTGATGATGGCCGCGCAGCCGGCGGTGGCCGAAAAGACGACGATCCGGATCTCGACGCCGGCGGTTCCCGGCGACTGGCACGCCGAGCAATTGACCATTTTCAAGGAGTATGTTGAGCGCTCGTTGCCCGATCAGTTCGACGTTCAGATCTTCCTGAACGCGACGCTGTTCAAGCAGGGGACCGAGCCCGCGCAGATGATGCGCGGCAATCTCGACATGGCGATGATCTCGGCCCAGGACATCGCCAAGCAGCTTCCCGAGTATTCCATCTTCACCGCGGGATACCTGATCCGTGACCCCGAGCACCAGAAGGCCGTGTTCTACGGCGAGGTCGGGGACGAGTATTTCAAGGCGGTGTCCGACAAGATGGACGTGCACATCCTGGCGGTCGGCTATCTCGGCACCCGTCAGCTCAACCTGCGTGACGTGCGCGACGTCAAGACGCCGGCCGACCTGAAGGGCGTCAAGCTGCGGATGCCGGGCTCGAAGGCCTGGCAGTTCCTGGGCGAAGCCCTTGGTGCGTCGCCGACGCCGCTGGCCTTCAACGAGGTCTATCTTTCGCTCAAGACCGGCACCATCGACGGACAGGACAACCCGCTGCCGACCGACCAGAAGGCGAAGTTCTACGAGGTCACCAAGCAGATCGTCCTGACCAGCCACCTGGTCGACGGTGTGTTCCTGGCCATCGCCAACAAGACCTGGAGCAAGTTCAACGACGAGCAGAAGGCCGTGTTCACCGAGGCTGCCCGTCTGGCTGCGGAGTTCAACAACAACAACCGCATCCGTGACGAGGCCAAGCTGGTCGAGTTCTTCAAGTCGCAGGGCATGACCATTACGGATCCCGACCGCGATGCCTTCCGTACCCATGTTCAGAAAATGTATCTGGACTCCGAGTTCTCGAAGGAGTGGCCGGCGGGTCTGCTCGATCGCATCAACAAGGCCGGCATGTAGGTTGGAAGGCAGGAAGAGGACGAAGTGGATAGACTTCGTCAAAGCCTGAAGTTCGGCGCCGAACTCGTCGGGACCCTGTGGTTTCTGGTGATGTTCGGCGCCTTCCTCATCCAGGTGTTCACCCGCTACGTGCTGAACCACCCGCTGGGGTGGACGACTGAGATGTGCCTGATCGCATTTCTTTGGTTCGCCTTCTGGTCGGGCGGATTGATTACCCGCGAATCCGATCAGGTACGCTTCGATCTGCTCTATCAGAACGTCAGCCCGAAAACCCGCCGCATCTTCGCCTTCATCACGACCGGCGCGCTGGGCGGGCTGTTCCTCATCGGCCTGCCGGCCAATGTCGATTTCGTCACCTTCATGGCGCACGACGTCACCTGGGTCATGGAGATCCGCTTCGACTTGGTGTTTGCGGTCTTCGTCATCTTCATGGCGGCGATCGGCGTCCGTTGCGTCTACCGTCTGGTGCGTCTGATGCGGCCGGGTTGGCGCGATGAGATCTGATCCGCCTCCCGGAGAAAGCGGTAACCAGACATGAGTCTCGCCCTTCTGGCCATGCTGCTGTTTTTCCTGGCGATCTGCGCCCTGGGTGCGGCCATCGGGCCGGCCATGATCGCCAGCGGCATCCTCTACCTGCTGATCTCGGGCCAGGACGTCGGGCTGACGGCCGAGATGATCATGAACGGTTTCTTCACCGCCTTCGTCATGCTGGCGGTGCCGCTGTTCATCTTCGCCGCCAACATCATGAACGCCGGCACCATCAGCGACCGGCTGCTCGATTTCTCGCTCGCCATGGTCGGCCGGTTCCGGGGCGGCCTGGCGCACGTCAACATCTTCACCAGCCTGATCTTCTCGGGGATGAGCGGCAGCGCCATCGCCGACGCCGCCGGGGTCGGCAAGGTGCTGATCGACATGATGCGCCGGGAAAACCGCTATCCGCCCGGCTTCGCCGCGGCCATCACCGGCGCCTCGGCGACCATCGGGCCGATCATCCCGCCGTCGATTCCGATGGTGCTCTATGCCCTGGTGTCCGATCAATCGGTCGGCGCGTTGTTTCTGGGCGGAGTCGGGCCCGGGCTGCTGATGACGGCGGTCCTGATGCTGACGGTCTGGGCGATCGCGAAGCGCCGCGGGTTCCCGACCGAGGCCGCGATTCCGTGGCGCGACTATCCGCGCATCATCGGCCGGGGAATCCCGCCGCTGTTGATGCCGGGAATCCTCCTCGGCGGCATCTACGGCGGCGCCTTCACGCCGACCGAGGCGGCGGCGGTCGCCGCGCTCTACGCCCTGATCCTGGCCGGCCTGGTCTACCGGGTGATGGGGATCCGCAAGCTGTTCGAGATTCTGGTCGATACGGTCAGGTCCAGCGCCGTCATCGCGATGATCATCGCCGGCGCCTTCCTGTTCAACTACATCGTCGCCACCGAGCAGATCCCCAACGCGATCGCCGGATGGCTCGCCGGATTCCAGCTGTCGCCGACCGTTTTCCTGCTGCTGGTCAGCCTGCTGTTTCTCGTCTTCGGGTGTTTCCTCGATGCCACTACCATGATGCTGGTGCTGGTGCCGATCATTCTGCCGTCGATGAAGGCGCTCGGCATCGACCTCGTGCATTTCGGCGTCGTGGTCGTCGTCAACATGATGATCGGGCTGATCACGCCGCCCTACGGGGTGCTGCTGTTCGTCATCAACAGCCTGACCGGCATCGAGCTGGCGGCGATCATCCGCGAGATCTGGATCTTCATCGGGATTCTGCTGCTGGCGCTGCTGCTGATGATCCTGGTGCCGGATATCGTTCTCTGGCTGCCGCACACGCTCGGGTACTAGGTCGCAGACGACCTTCCTTCACCTCGTCATGCCCCGGCGAAGTCCGGGGCATCCAGTCTGTTTGCCTTCTGGATTGCCCGGACTTCGCCG